>OGUM01000021.1_pt1 | contig 147516 bp, 117 predicted proteins | sample 1553631 | NCBI WGS metagenome assembly OGUM01 (sample SAMEA2580228, study PRJEB22360) | human gut metagenome | biome: human gut; feature: human-associated habitat; material: faeces | place: Denmark | collected 2008/2010 | reverse complement strand
ATGTGCCGGCTGATTTGTAATCTGCCGGAATTGAGTATAAGGATTTTAATCCGCTTACTTCCTATTTTTATTTTAGATATGAATTTCTAATCAAAAAAATAGCTATTAAGGTATGAGTTTCGGATCACAGATCCTTATATTTTATGCTGTCGGATAACATATCCGACAGAACAATAGCCATGTTGCTTCTTGACGTTCCAAGCCGCAAATTCTTTGGATTTCCTTTTATCAGCAGTTCTTGCTTTAAGTAAAAACTTAGGACAAAATATTTTTTCAATCTGGAAAACAAAAAGATAACGGATGTTAATTGCGTGGTGCGAAAATGCTAAATGGTTAACATTCGTTTGCTTATCAGGATGGATAACGAGGCAAAAAACATGGATTTTGAGCCGTAAAAGCATGGTTTTAGAGTGATTAAAGGGTGCTTTTGAGAGTATAAGTCGGCCACTTTTGGAGCGTAAACGGCAGAGTAATATTTTTTAACTATTGAAGTTTTGAGCTTGAAACGGCATAAGATATTGAATGACAACGACTTAACCATAAAGTCTGTTTTTTGCCGTTTTTCACGCCAAATCACAGACTTGCGATGAGCATCGCTATTCTGAGAGCGTCAAACGGACAGAAAAACATCAGAAATATTTACAAATAAAGAAACGTTATTAAGTGAAAAATGAAAAGAGAAAAGTGAAAAATCCAATACTCTTGTGGATTATTATTGGGAGTTAAGTTATAGTAGTTAGAGTAGTTAAAGTCAAATGCCTCGTGGGTATAATTTGCTACTTGGCATTTGGATTTTTCACTCTTCACTCTTCGTTCTTCACTTAAACATGCTACTTTAACTCCAAATAATAATCCACAAGAATATTAATTGCTCTTCGCTTAAATTTATTTTCTCAATGTGAAGTCGAAGCGGAGACCGCCTGTGAGGTTGTTGCTAACCTTAATTGTTCCGCCATGCAGCAGTACGGCATTCTTTACAATGGCAAGACCAAGACCTGTGCCGCCCATCTTGCGGCTGCGGCCCTTGTCTACACGATAGAAACGCTCAAAGATGCGTGCCAGATGCTCGTGAGGAACACCGACACCATTGTCGCTGAAGGTGAAACGCCAGCAGTCGTTGTCATTAACGGCTGAAAGAGTTATGGTGGTGCCTTCGCCGGCATAGGCTATGGCGTTGTCTGTCAGGTTGCGGAACACGCTGTAAAGCAGCGACTGATTGCCCTTAACCTTGATGCCGTCAGGCAGCATGTTGCTGAACGTCATCTTGCGTTCTGACAGCTGCAGCGCCGTGTCGTTGACAATATTAGACACCATCTGGCTGACGTCAACCACATCGAAGTCGACCATCTCGGGAGCATCGTCGAGCCTGTTGAGCGTAGAAATGTCATGAAGCAGAGATGTGAGGCGCTGCGACTGTGCATAGCAACGCTGCAAGAACTGCTCCTTGGTGGCCTCGTTGATGTTTGGATTTTCGAGTATTGTCTCAAGATAACCCTGAATGCTTGCAACGGGCGTCTTCAGTTCGTGGGCGATGTTCTGCGTCAGCTGGCGCTTCAGGATGTTCTGTTCCTCCTTGGTTTTCTGCAGGCGCTTGTATATCTTTATTATACGCTCTGCAATCTCGCCGAGTTCGTCGCCGGGAAAGTCAACAAGGTCTTCGGTGTCGAGACTCTCGTTGTGATCGGCACGGCTCGCAAAAAGGCGTAGCTTGGTGATGTTGTCGCCCAGACGGCTCACAAAGCGGTAAAGGATAAAGACAAGCACAAGCATGGCCACGAGCGAGAACCACAGATAATGCTGGTCGGCACGCAGAGTCTTGGCAAGACTGTTGTCGTAGGGCAAGGCACTGCGCACGATGAGCGAGCACTGCGGAACATAAGTGGCAGAATAGAAATAGTCTTGATTGAGAGTGGAGCTTACGCGGCTGAAGTCGTAGCCGCTGCCGTCCTTGATGGCCTCTCTGACCTCCCTTCGCGAAAGATGGTTGCCCATCTTCTTATAGTTCTTATATACATTGTCATAGACAACCTTTCCGCTGCGGTCGATAAGCGTAACGCGCAGACCATGAATGTAATGGTTGGCCACGTAGCCGTCGAGCGCCTTGTCCGACCTGTCGCCAAGATAGCGCAGCGACTCCATCATACGCTCGTTGTAATCCTGCAGGCGCGTGTTGAGCGTGTTGATTTTATACTCACGCTCACGTGCGTGCTGAAAGATGATGAAGGCCACAGCGAAGACCACAAATACGGACAGCACGCTGATGTAAAGACGCGTGCCAACAGATGTTCTGCACATTTTCATTTAGTTTGCTTTATTTATATTTTTAGTAAAAACGCATCAGGCGTCGAAGTAATAGCCGAAGCCGAGGCGTGTTACGATGCACTTTGAGAAGCGCCCTATCTTCTTGCGGAGGCGCGTTATGTTTACGTCGACAGTGCGGTCGAGCACGAGCACATCCTTGGGCCAGATGCGGTCGATAAGTTCCTGACGGGAGAACACGCGGCCCTTCTCGTCGAGCAGAAGGTGAAGAATCTCAAACTCGGTCTTGGTGAACGGAATGTCCTCGCCGTCTATGCTTACGGTCTTTTTGTCGAGGTTAAGCTCGAGTCCCTGATAACTTATCACGTTCGACTGCGGCACACCGTTGTGCTCGGCTGTACGGCGCAGCACGGCGCGCACTCTTACCAGCACCTCACGTATAGAGAATGGCTTCGAGATATAATCGTCGGCACCGAGATTGAAGCCTGTAACGGTGTCGTTTTCAGTGTCACGCGCCGTGAGGAATATTATTGGGATGTCTTTTGTGGCAGGTTCGGCCTTGAGCTGCTTAGCCAGCGCGAAGCCCGACATGCCGCCCATCATAACGTCGAGCAGCAGAAGATTGAAACTCTCGATGTTCATCTCGAGAGCCTCCTCGGCCGAGTTGGCCATCTCAACGGTATAGCCGTCTGTCTCAAGGTTAAACTTCAAAATCTCACAAAGGTCTTGTTCGTCGTCAACCACCAGTATTCGATAATTATTATCCATAAGTCATTCTGTTTTTTATAATAACCGTTGCAAAAGTAATGATAACTGTATTCATATTTATTACAGACGTGTTACAATGCCGTTACAACACAATACGCCACAAGAAGGAAGCCACGCGGCGACTGCTCCCGGACGGTGTCAGGCCTGAGAGTCGTCGTCAGGCGATATGTCGGGCAGCGGACGGCGCGGATTCTCCTTCGCGCCCATCTCAACGAGCTTGCGCGCCGACACGATGAAGCTCTGATTGCCTTTTATGGCCTTGCGCGCATCATCAAACGACTTCTGCACGGTTTCAATATTCTTGCCTATCTTCTCGAAACGTTCAACAAACAACCCTACGCGCTCGATGAGCGTGTCGGCAAGTCCGAACACGAGTTCCTGGTTGTCGGCCTGGCGCTGCTGTGTCCACGCTATCTGCAAGAGGCGCAGCAACGAGAAGAGATTCTGCTCACCGGTGATGACCACCTTGCGCTCAAAGGCATAGTTCCAGAGCGACGGGTCGGCAGACACGGCAAGCTGCATGGCAGCCTCCTGCGGCACGAACATGATGACAAAGTCGAGAGTGGTGCCGCCCTCCATTGAGTATTTGGCGTAGTTCTTTGCCGAAAGCTCGTCTACATGGCGGCGAACGCTCTTAACATGCTCGTCGAGAGCCTTGCGGCGCTCGTCGTCGGTCTCGGCGTTTACATAATTGATAAATGCAGTAAGCGACGCCTTCGAGTCGATTATCACGTCCTTATGGTCGGGATAATGCAGCACCACGTCGGGGCGCATCATGTCGTTGGTGTCGTCGTTGTGTATCACGTTGCCCTTTGCGTCGCGCATGGTGTACTGCACGTCATACTCAACGCCCTTGGTAAACCCGAACTTATCGAGCAGGTCGTTGAGCTTCATCTCGCCGAAGTCGCCCTGAATCTTAGGACCTGTCTGAAGCGCACGCGACAGCTTTTCTGCCTCAGCGCCGAGCGATGCCGTTGTGGCATGCATCTGCCTTATCTGTTCACCGAGCGAAGCCGTGCTGCGTGTGAACGACTCGCGGTTGTCGTCCATCGACTTTTTCATCTCTGTCATTACGGCTTTCAGCGGAGCTATTATCGAGTCCATCTGGCTACGGTTGCTCTTGTCCAGTTCGTCAGCCCGCTGCTTAAGGAGTTTCTCGGTAGTGGTACGCAGCTGTTCCTGCAAGAGCTGCAATCTCTCATTAAACTGTTTCTCCATAAGCAGCTCGCGCCCTGCCCTCTCTTCGGCATGCTTGCGCTCGACATCAGCCATGAGCCGTTCATACTGGCGGCGCAATTCGGTCAGCCGCCGTTCGGCATCCTCACGCGCATCGCCCAACTGCGAACGCAACATGTCGGCCTCGCGACGGCTTGCGGCGGCCTCGTTAGACAAGCGTGCGTTGTTTTCTTTTTGAGCTGCAGCGTTGCGCTGCGACACTATCATCATTGCCACTACGGCAATAAGAAATCCTGCTATAAAAAATAAGAATGATGTCATTATAACTATTTATTTTTTTACTTGAAAAAGACTAATTACACTATGTGAAGTAATGAATGCAGAATAATATAAATGTCACCCTTCCGTCTGCGTCTTGGGCCAGTTTACGAGAAAGAGTTTCTCTGTGGCACGCGTGAAGGCTGTGTAGAGCCAGTGGATATAGTCGGGCGAGAGCATGTCGTCGGTCATGTAGCCCTGGTCAACATATATGTGCGCCCATTGTCCGCCCTGTGCCTTGTGGCAGGTAACGGCATAGGCATACTTTATCTGCAAGGCATTGTAACAAGGGTCTTGCCTTACCTTCTTCAGGCGGTCGGCTTTCAAAGGCACATCCTGATAGTCTTCCATAACTCCGTTGAAGAGCCGCTCGCTCTGTTCGCGCGTAAGAGCCGGAGCCTCAGCCATAAGACTGTCGGTTACGGCGGTTACCATTATTTCATAATTGTCGTAATCGGGAAACTGAAGCCACACGTCGGCAAAGTGAAGCCCGTAGAACTCGCGCAGGTTTCTAACCCTTACCACCATGGCCCTGTCGCCGTTGGCAATAAACGGCAACGCACGGTTCTCAGCCTTAACGGCAGAAGCGTTATCCTTGTTGTTTTCTTCGAGAGCCTTTTCCTCGGCGGCAGCCTTCTCGGTCCAGTAGTAGTTGTTTCTCACCACCATGAGCATGTCGCCCGTAGTCAGTTCTTCCTCACGGCCCAACACCATGCCGCGTATGCCGGCGTTGTAGGCATTGGCGCGCTTGTTGCTGCGCGTTATCACGATGGTCTCGTCGGTGCCCACTTCAGAGTAGCTGCTGTTGAGCTGCTCAATGAGTTCGCCGCCCGGCACCATGCGTATGTCGGCAAAGCCTGAAAAAGTAATTTTAGGAAGACGCGTAACCTCGTCGTGGGTTATCATACTTCGTATTATCGTGGCATTGTAAAGAATGCCCGAACCTGATGCCTGTCGCAAAATTTCATTAAGGTCGCACTGATAAACCTTCAGTCCGTAGCCCGCCATAAAGTCGGGCATAAGCGCGGGCGACTCTTCCTCGCCCACCGGAGGCAGCTGTGCCATGTCGCCAATGATCATCATGCGGCAGTTGTGGCCGCCGTACACGAAGCTAACCATATCGTCGAGCAGGCAGCCCGTGCCGAAGACAGCGCCCTCGCCGCCCCCGCCGTTGGCTATCATAGACGCCTCGTCGACAATGAAGAGAGTGTCGTGATACATGTTGTCGTTAAGACTGAAGCCTGTCGACTCGCCCGCAAAGGTCTTCTGACGGTATATGCGGCGATGTACGGTGAAGGCCGGACGCCCGGCATTGACCGAAAACACCTTGGCGGCACGTCCCGTGGGGGCAAGCAGTATCACTCTCTGGCGCAACTTTACAAGCGTCTTAACGATGGCTGCGGCAAGCGACGTCTTGCCCGTACCGGCAGAGCCGCGCATAATCATCACCGAGCTGCCGTCGCGGTCGAGCAGAAAACGGCTGAACACGGCCGTGGCCTTAGCCTGGTCGGCAGTAGGCACAAAGCCGAAAGTCTGCATTATCTGAGTTGCCAGTTCTTCAACAATCATCAGTTTTTATGCCAAAGGTTTGATTTTACGAATTATTTAGTGTAATTTTGCAAATGCACAGAATGCGAAAGCATAATGCAAACTTACATAAAATAATTGATATTTTATGCCATGTGAACTAAGAAAATATTGTTCTTAACCACAGCCGGCCATAAATAGCAGGTCAATAAGGCAATGATAAAAATCAGCAACAATCACATTCTGGCACTCATAGCCGCCATGCTGGCAATAACATGCGTCATGAGTGTGTGCTCGCCCATAAGATTTGAGCGGCAGCAGGCCGGACGCGAGCAGGCGGTGAAGGAGCGGCTGGTGAAGATAAGATATGCCGAAGAGAAATACCGCAGGGCCAACGGCACTTACAGCGGAAGCTTCGACATACTGGTCAGAGAAGGCTATCTGGCCGACTCGCTGCAATACATTCCCTTCGCCGGAAAAAAGAAATTCGACCTTACGGCAACGACGCAGATAAGCAAGTCGGGCAGGCAGATACCGCTGATGGAATGCGGAGCCATGTATAACGACTACCTGTCGGGGCTCGACGAGAACAGCATAGCCAACCTCATTGAAGAGGCTAACAACGCGGGGAGATACCCCGGACTGAAAATTGGAGACATAACCACACCTAACGATAATGCAGGAAACTGGGAATAACATAATAACAAAGAAGCCGAGGCTTACCATACGCATAGGCAGGCACTCGCTGTCGTTCTCTGCCCTGAGCGCAGAAAATCCCGAAGGTATAACCTTTGAGCCTTATACCGTGAGGAGCGGCATATCCATGGCGGCTAACCTCAGAGAGGCGTTCAGGGAGATTGACCTGCTGAACAACGGATGGCAGAGAGCAATGGTGATGATCGACTCGCCCGTGATAATGATACCCATAGACGAGTTTAAAGACAGCCAGAAGGAAATGCTCTACCACTATGCCGTTACCGGACATGAGGGCGAAGTGGTGATGTCGAGCGTGCTGCCTTCGCTAAACGCCGTGGCCGTATATTCTATTAACAAAGACCTGAAGCTGGTCATCGACGACCACTTCGGCGACGTAAGGTTTGCACACGTGTGCGAGCCGGTGTGGAATCATCTCTACCGCCGCAGCTTCACCGGCATAAGGATGAAGCTGTATGCGTATTTCCACGACAAGAGGATAGACGTGTTCAGCTTTCAGCAGAACAGATTTAAGTTTACAAACAGCTTTGACACCGACCTGGCACCCGACGCCGTATACTTCATACTGAACGTATGGAAGCAGCTTACCTTCGACAACAAGCGCGACGAGCTGCACCTCGTAGGCGAACTGCCCGCCAGGGAAGAGCTGACACAGGAGCTGCACACTTTCATACAGAACGTATACGTGATAAACCCGAAGGCCGAGTTCAACCGCGCTCCAATTACGGCAATAAAGAACATTCCTTACGACCTGATAACATATTTCGTGAAGAGCTGAGCCGCAGGCTGCACGGACAGCGGCAACGCCTGAAAGCCTACGCCGCAGAAACAGCATGAGGCGAAACTGCAGGCAGCTCACTACAAGCCCCCAGACGGAGCAGGGACAGGCAGCAAGCCTCAACAGAAAGCCACAACAACATTAGGAATAAACTGAAATGAGAATAATTACAGGAATATATAAAGGACGCCACTTTGACATACCGCGCACGTTCAAGGCAAGACCGACAACGGACTTTGCCAAGGAAAACATATTCAATGTGCTTAACGGATACATCGACCTTGAAGACGCCATTGCGCTCGACCTCTTCTCGGGTACGGGCAGCATATCGCTCGAACTGGTGTCGAGAGGATGCCAGAGCGTGATAAGCGTGGAGGCCGACCGCGACCATCATGCCTTCATAAAGCAATGCCTGAAGAAGCTCGGCACCGACAGATGCATCGCCCTGCGAGGCGATGTGTTCCGCTTCATAAAGAGCTGCCATCAGCAGTTCGACTTCATCTTTGCCGATCCACCCTACGCCCTGCCCGAACTGCCCACCCTGCCCAAGCTGATACTTGAGCGCGGACTGCTGAAGCCCAACGGCATCTTCGTATTCGAACACGGCAAGAACAACAGCTTTGAGGATGTGCCCGGATTCATTGAACACAGGGCATACGGCAGCGTGAACTTCAGCATCTTCTCTAACAGAGAACCGGAAGGCGAGGATGAATAAACGCCGTCCGGCCTAAGCCTATTATTATTTGCATTTTCGGTTGAAAGTCAGACCCAACTGACATTAGTTGAAAAGATGACGGATTATAACATCTAATCTGAAAGAGATTACGGCTGAAGCAAATAAGAATATTCCATAAATAAAATACAAAAGACGGCAAACTGCATTGCAAAAGGTATGCTTTTGTATCCTGAAACACGGCCTTTTGCAAGACCAAAGCACAGCTTTTCGGCTGAATAAGTTATTCTGTTAATGCGTAATACCGTAAAAAAGTTTTGTTAAAACTCGTCACTCATCACAAAGCCGCCTAATTCACTAATAATCAAGATGTTATAGTGTGATGAGTTTAATTTGCAACTCATCACATCGAGGTCAACCAAAATCAGGAAAGGCCACAAAAGTCATGGTGTGACGAGTTGCGAAATCAACTCATCACACCATAATGCCATGTATATCAACACGTTACGCACGAATGTGATGAGTGACGAGTTTTTAAAGAAAATTATTTACTGTTGATTTATGGATTGTCCTTTCCTAATTTAGGTCGACTTCAAACAGAATCGTACAAATCAGCACTGTCAAAGATTTTTTTATTACCTGCCATTAACATCAACGGCTGCACAGACAGATACATAAAAAAAGGAAGAGGCTTCCCGCATACAGCAGAAAGCCTCTTTGTAATAAACCCAGAATATTGAATTATCTCTTTACAACTTTAACAGCATGTTTCTGTCCGTTCTGAGTGTAGACAAGGATGTAAGCGCCGTTGGCAACATCAGACAAATTAAGACTGCCTGCCACAACACCGCACTTGCGTACGAGTGAACCAGAAACGGTATATACACATACGTCATTAACCGGCTGTGATGTATAGAGAGTGTTGCCGTCGAAACGAACAGAAGCTTCGTTGTCAACACCATTAATACCGGTTGAGCCCTTAGCCACCAGATTAAGCTTGCTCCAGTTAGCATCTGCTGCAAAGATGTCATAAACATCCTCATTTACAGTAAGAGTGATGGCCTTAAGGTCAGATATGCCGTCGAACATTCCTGAATAGAATATAGGTGCGCTGTCTTTTGTATAGCTTGTCCAGTCGATGTTTGCCAAAGCTGTACAGTCACTGAATGTAGCTGAAGCGAAAGCTATCTCTTCGGGCAATACGACATCTGTAAGAGCCGTACAGCTCTTGAATGTGCTGGCCATGCTGCTAACGCCGGTGAGAGACTTTGAGCTGAGCAGATTAACCTTTGTCAGAGATGTACAGCCCATGAAGGCGCTGTTAAGACTCGTAAGGCCTGCACAGTTCTGCAAGTCGATGTCAGAGAGTTTCTCGCAGTTCATAAACGCATTTGTAAAGTCCTTGAAGTTTGCAGCCTCGGCAGCAGCCGGCATAGCCACCTTCTCAAGAGCCTTGCAATTTACAAAAGCACCATTCTTTGCCAGTCCGCCCTGAACGTAGAGGTCTGTACCTTCTTCAATAAGAGCCTCTGACATATCAACAGAAACGAGCGTGGTGTTAGATGCTCCGAAAGCAGTAGTACCTATAGCCTGAGCCAGTTCAGTAAATTTGCTTGTGTTCCATGTTCCAGTCAGTTTGATTTCAGTTGCCTTCTTAAGGTCGCTTGGAATATCGTCAGAAGGTACAGTAACAACGTCTTCGTCACCGCCGCCGGGAGTAGCACCGCCAGGACATGCAATCTCAATAGGTTTCTTCTGATAGCTGGTCTGCAGCTGTTCCAACTCTGAGCCGTCGCCAAGCTGTCCACCCTTGTTTCGTCCCCATGCATAGAATTTTCCGTCTGTAGTAAGCACGAATGAATAGCTCTGTCCTGATGCCAGCATTGAGTAAGTTGCGCCTTCTGGCAGAAGTGGCTTAACAGGTTTTGCCGAGAACGGCATTTCGTCTGAAGATGATGTAGCTGTAAGCAGTTTGCCGTTGCCGTCGCCGAGAGCTCCGTCGCTATTGCTGCCAATAGCATAAATCTCCGTGATGACACCGTCTTTTCCTATGGCAATGGTCGTAGTGTTCTCGCATCCTGATACAGAAAGCACACCATCAGGAACGGTCGTTACCTTTGTGAACTCATAGTAAAGCGACACAAGCTCCTCGTCAGACTGATTAAAGCCGAGCAGGTTTGAATAGTTGTCACCTGTTGCCCACAATGTGCCATCAGCCTTTATCGCATAAGTGCGGTTGTCGATAGCCTTGACGTAAACCCAGTCGTTAGCAGTTCCGATCTGTACCGGAGAAGACTGACTCGTGGCATTGCCAAGTCCTAACTGTCCTGAATTATTCTGTCCCCAGCCCCATATTGTGCCGTCTGTCTTCAAGGCTACACAGTGAGAACTTCCTAAAGACACTTGTTTCCAGTCTGTATCAGTTCCAATCTGTACCGGAGTAGTGCGTGTGTTTCTGTCACCAAGACCCAGCTGCGAACTGGTATTTTCGCCCCAGCCCCATATTGTGCCGTCTGTCTTGAGTCCGATAGCGCTGTATCCCCAGAAATGACTTGCCGTAACGTCAGCCCAGTCATTATCAGTTCCTACACGTACAAGTTCTTTATGGTCCATTCCGTCACCGGTTCCCTGCACACCGCTCTCTGATGTACCTGCTGCCCATAGAGAGCCGTCTTCCTTTATGAAGAAGGCGTAAGCCTTGCCACCTATCACTTTCTTCCAGTCTGTATCAGTTCCTACACACTGCCACTCAGCTGTTCTTTCCGACACAGCCGGCGCACCCAGCTGTCCTTTCTCGTTCCAACCGCAGCTCCACAGAGTGCCGTCGTCACGAATAGCATAGGTAGAGGCGTCTCCTGTTGCAACGTATTTCCATACATGCTCCTGTGCATTAACCGATGTAGCCAGAGCCAATAGCCCCGCAACTACAAATGAACGTGTAATCTTTTTCATAAGCATTATTATTTAATTCAAAATTTGGAACAAATGTTCCCTTCTTATTTTTGTCATTTATTTACCAGAACTTTCTTGACGTCAATCTGCTTTCCGTCGCGGAACACCTGCACAAGATAAAGTCCTGCCCCTGGCAGTGTAAGGCTAACATCCTGTCCCTTGACCATATTACGCTCACACACCTTCATGCCGGCGGCATTTACCACGCTTACAGATGTTGCATCGTCGTTGCCTATTGTAAGATTGAGCGAGCTGACCTGCAGCCTTGTTTCGCTGCCGCTGACAAGACCCGGAGTTATGTCTGTGGCGTCGCCGTCCTTATTGTCGACAATAGGACAGATCATAAACGAAGCGCCCGGCGCAGCGCCGAAATAATTAACCGGCATGTTATAGCCCATGTCGTTATAGTTTACAAAAGAATTGTGAGCAAGCATGCTGGTCATCTGCTCCTCGGGTATATCCTGCCCCATTACTTCAGTCAGCATAACGATATCAGACTCTGACGGATCGTCGCCAAAACCTTCAACGGTAACAAAGAACAAAGGCTTGTCCCATATCTGCAGGGGCTGTTCAAAACGGAACTCGCCAACTGCCACGTTCTTTATAGGAAACTCGCCCTCATAAGCATCACGAATTTCGCTCACCGGCAACTCAACCACCTCTAACGGCAGACCTGTGAACTCCATGTTGCCCTCGCTCTCCATAGGGTACCACACACGAAGCATCAGCTTTGCATCGGCAGGATATTTTGTAGGCTTAAAGGCGAAATATACGTTTACGCCTGTAATATGGGCATTACCGTGAGCCGTCATGAACAAGTTGCCATAGCCTTTCAGTCCGGCACTGTTGGTTCCGCCGAGATAGCCAGCAGAACCACCGTTTAAAGGCAGATAGCCAAGCTGATATGTCTCGTTCCATTTACGGCAGTTTGCCGTGCTTATTTCGGCCTTACCGCTCACAAGCAGTTCGCCTTCGGCCTGATACATGCTCTTTTTGCCAGATGCGTCGGTAACTTCAAGTGAAGGAAATGCGTAATGACCTAATTTAGTGTATGTTGCAGTTGCGCTTTCTGTTGCGGAAGTTTCTTCTGATGTTCCAGGCAAAGACCAATTATAGGCAGATGCGCCGCTCACATTACTTATATATGTAACAGGCTTGCCTGTAGGTGCCCATAAGAAGTAGTTGCCGTTGGTAAGGCGGTTGGGCGAAAGATAATTGCACACAGGCTGATTCTCAGAAGAATATGTGCCAAGACGGCTCAGTCCGTCAGGATAACTGTATGCAGGCTGATTGTCGGCACGGGTTATGGGATAACTGTCGGACAAGACAGACACTACCGGTTTTTCAACTTGCGGCAACAAAACGCCAACATCATCCTTGGCTCCGTCCACTGCAGAAAAAGCATTCTGGGCCAACAGGCATGACAGAATAATAAAATGCATCCTTTTCATAGTAAAAAATTGTTTAAGAGATGACTAATATTGAAAGTATATAACTAAGCACCTGAAGTGTTTTATGGCAAATATGCAACGCCTGTATACTTACATCTTCTGTGTTCAGTATTACTCAGCATCCGGAATATTCAAGCCGCCCACAGCCTTTGTTGGCCGAAAGGAGATTTGCATATAGCGAAAGCTGTACCGGCGGCAACACGTCCTATTGCTGCGTTCAATCTGAATTCACCGATAAGCTGTAACAGATATCTGTTTTGGTTTACACCACTATCATTCTCACATTTAAAAAATCCGCATGGCGCAAAACTAAAACTTAACAATGACAAAGGAGACAAAGTCAGCAACGACAACATCATTTCACTCATAGCATTTAAGTTTTAGGTTGCTTCTTATACTCCCCAAATTCAGCGTTAACAAACTGGTATTAGATTAATGGAAACAAAAAAGGCATGGGAGTTTCTACTTCTCGCCCATCCCTGCTCTCAGGCCTTCGCATTGCCTCAACTCAAGGATAAGCAACGCAGCCAGCCCACGCCAAGTGGAATTATATATACAACACACAGCCATATAAAACTTATATGGCCATCATTGGGATATAATTCACCCACGCAGACGTTCCGTTGCATTATTTCTGTGAGCTGATTCAAAGTTTGCGAAGTTTTGAGAGCACAGATTTAACGTCCGTAAACGCCTTTCCGAAGTCAGCATCCTAAAAATGCCGAAACTTCAATCCATCGATGTTATGACCCCGCCCGTTCCCAGGGAACTGGCATCGTCGGTGGCAAAAATAACAATATTATATCAAATAAAAAAGTTTTTATGTTTATTTTTTATGTCACACGGTATTATTTTTACACACAATTGCCAATTTGTCTAGCATTGAAACGATTTTATAGACAAACGGTCGGCTGGCAGTATATTGAGTTTATATTATACAATTAAACTTATGTTTTCAGCCGTCTTTTTGTTTCCTATTTACGGCTTGCCGCCTGAACAAGCAGAGGCAGACGTCAACATAAAAACATCCCGGCCGTGGACTGCCGGATAAACGGGCTATACATGAAACTAAAGACAAGAAAGACATTAAGGAAAATATTGACTGAAAATCACATCAACGGCGAGAACACACGCATCAGCGACTCAAGCAAACGGTGAGGGAACGAAAGGCGGCGCGTGCTCATATACTTCTCATAGTCGACACACTGCTTCACGTCTTCCATAAAGACCGACTTGATGCGAAGGGCCATATCACGGTCGTAGATAAAGGCATTGACTTCAAAATTGTTGTCGAAGCTGCGGAAATCGATGTTGGTAGAGCCGCAGGTTGACAGGCTGTCGTCGCTGACAAGCAGCTTTGAATGGTTGAAACCGGGCTTATACAGATAGACCTTAACACCGGCATCGACGCTCTCCTGCACGTATGAACGGCTTGCCCACTCAACGAATTTGGCGTCGGAGTGTAGAGGAACCATCAGCCTTACGTCTACTCCGGCAAGGGCTGCGGTGCGCATGGCAAAGAGCACCGGCTCGGTTGGCAGGAAATATGGCGTCTCCATATATACATATTTTTTTGCCTCCAGCAGTATGCGGACATACCCCTGCATCATCTCGGGCCACGGACTGATAGGACTGCTTGTAACTATCTGCATTATGCAGTCGTTAGGGCGGATGTCGTCGTGGGGCGGATAATAGCAGCGGTTGCTGATGAGCGTGCGGTCGACGAAAAACCAGTCGACAAGGAAGGCGCGCTGTATGCCGTAGACGGCGCCGCCCCTTATGCGCAGATGAGTGTCGCGCCATGCGGTTCCGTTGCGGCCCTTGATATATCGCAGGGCTATGTTCATGCCGCCGATAAAGCCCACGCGGCCGTCTATAACGCACAGCTTGCGGTGGTTGCGGTAGTTGACCTTGCTGGTGAATGCAGGAAACTTGACCGGCATGAAGGCATGCACGTCTATTCCGGCATTGCGCATACGCTCGAAGAACGAATTGGGAACGTTCCAGCAGCCCACGTCGTCGTAGATGAAACGCACCTCAACGCCCTCTCTTGCCTTGGCAATGAGTGCGTCGGAAACGAGACAGCCCAGAGGGTCGTCGCATATAATATAGGTCTCGAGATGTATGTGATGGCGGGCTTGGGATATGTCGCGCAGCAGAGCATGAAAGAATCCGTAGCCGTCGGTATAGATGTCGGTCTCATTGTTCTTGAAAGGCAAAGCCCAGTTTTGGCTGGCAAAGAGCTTTATGAGCACGCTGTGCTCGTCAGGCAGTACGAGGTTTTGCTGCTCGGCAAATCCGAGCATGGAGCGCTTTGTCAGCTGGTCCATGCTCTGCTGGCTGATGAGTTTCTCCTTGCGTGTGTTCTGCCCGAAGAAGAAATATAGCACGAAGCCCACAACGGGAAGGAACACAAGCACGAGTATCCACGCCATGGTCTTGGCCGGCTGACGGTTGTCCATGAGCACGGCCACCATTGCTGCTATCACTATGAATGCATAGAGCAAGAAGAATATCCAGTGTACGTAAATCATACGGTATGCCTTTTTACGTTATCTATTCCGCCTGCACGCAAGATGCCTGCAGCTGTATTCTCACAGCCTGAGTGCAACGTCCGGCCACGCAGCATGATGCTGCATGAAATGCCACGTCACACGATTATCTCGCTACCGAGTTCTTTGGCTATCGAGTTGCGTATGCCCTGCATGTCCTTATATTCGGCCATGAGGCTCATCATCTTTTCGGTGTCGCCTGATGCCTGGGTTATCTCGCGCTTCAGGTCTTCCATCTTATGCTCAACATAGTCAAGGCGAAAATCGAGTATGAGGTGTATCACCTGATTGCGGAGCGTGTCCTCATCTCTCTTCACCTGCAGACTGCGGCTCAGCTGAAAATGGTCGATAGCCATGTCGGTGGCCACGCGGCTCACTTCGATGTCGGGATGATGGGTGAAGTAGGCCTCTGAGTTGAAGCCTTCGTCGTCGTTGTGTTCAACGGCTTCCTGCAGTATGCGGTTGTAAAGCTCGTTGTGGAACTTGAGTCCGTCTGCCCCGAGGTCGTAGCTGATATACTGCGACACGCTCAGGTTGATCTTTCCGCCGTCCTCGGTCTCCACATCTTTATATAGCACCTCGTTGCCGTGGCGTACCACCATCTGCGTGAGCATGTATTCTACCTTCGACTCTACATCCGACTTTGCGTCTATCTCCACTTCAGGCGGCTGTGCGGCGGCTCTTGCCTCCTCGCGCCTTGCCTCCTTGAGCTGCTCCTCCATCTCGCCCTGTATAAACTTGTTGACAGTGCTTACGAGCGTAGCCTCGTTTATGCCAAGCCGGTGTGAACATTCGGTCATGTATGTGGCCCTGGTTATCTGGTCGTCTATTACAGACACGCTCTTCATAATGCTGCTTATGGCCTGCGAGCGCTTTATCGGGTCGGTTACGCCCTTTAGCAGCAGGTTGGTCTTAAACTCGATGAAGTCGGTCTGATGCGCTTCGATATAGTCGCGAAACTCCTGTGCGGTGTGCTTACGCGCAAAGCTGTCGGGGTCGTCGCCGTCGGGCAGCAGCAGCACCTTTACGTTCATTCCTTCGGCCAAGAGCATGTCTATGCCTCGTATAGAAGCATGTATGCCGGCAGAGTCGCCGTCGTAGAGCACGGTGATGTTTTTCGTAAAGCGACGTATGAGGCGTATCTGCCCCGTGGTGAGCGATGTTCCCGACGATGCCACTACGTTCTCAACGCCGCTCTGGTGCATCGATGTAACGTCGATATATCCCTCGACGAGATAGCAGCGGTCGTTGCGCGTTATGGCCTGCTTGGCCTGATATATGCCGTAGAGCTCGTTGCTCTTGTGGTATATCTGCGACTCGGGCGAGTTGACATACTTTGCCACATTCTTGTCGTTGGTAAGTATGCGCCCGCCGAATGCCACCACGCGCCCCGTTATTGTATGCACGGGAAATATCACACGGCCGGCATATCTGTCCTGAAGCTGTCCGTTCTCCTTGCGGTAGCACAAGCCGGTCTCTATCAGAAACTGCTCCTTGAAGCCTTTTGCCAGGGCTGCACGTGCCAGCGCGTCGCGTTCAGGCAGCGCATAGCCCAGCTGGAACTTATATATCGTGTCGTCGCGGAATCCGCGCGAACGGAAATACTGCATGCCGATGGCCTGCCCGTCGCGGGTGTTCATCAGGTTGTCCTGGAAGTATTTAAGCGCCCAGTCGTTCACGATGAACATACTCTCGCGCTCGCTCGCCTCGCGCTTCTCCTCGTCCGAGAGTTCGCGCTCCTGTATCTCTATGTGATATTTCTTGGCAAGCCACCTCAGCGCCTCGGGATATGTCATCTGTTCGTGCTCCATGATGAAGCCTACGGGATTGCCGCCCTTGCCGCACGAGAAGCAGTGGCAGTAGCCCTTGGCGGGCGACACCACGAACGAAGGAGTCTTCTCGTTATGGAAGGGGCACAGTCCCTTATAGTTTACGCCCGCCTTACGGAGCGAAACAAACTCAGACACCACGTCAACAATGTTGGCGGCATCCATTATCTTGTCTATCGTTGCCTGATCTATCATAAGCATTAAAACGTCCGGCATATCACCGCCCTGCCGCCTTAGGCTGACGGAACGGCTGCGGACGAACTAATGCAAAATTAAATATAAATAGCGAGATAAGCAAGTGGCCGACTGATTTTTGTATAATCGGAACATATATTTATCGGTACGACGGAACGGCAAACAGACCTGTCATGAAGGCATTACGGAATATAATGGACAAAGTGAGCCATGACGGCAGAATGACACTTTGCAAACCGGCGGAGCAGCATGACGCGCAAAACGTAAACAGAGAAAATACAACTTTACTGACCATTCTGGAGAAATATCCGCACCGAAAGCCACAAGGGGTAACGCAGACCGGCAGCCTCAACACGACAAAACGACCAACACAGCAGTAAAAACGAACTGCACCACCGGTATAACACAGTGCTTTTTAATGCCTAAAAGAGTGCAAAGCACAACCCGAAACGGCAACTTTCAGCATGCAAAAGGCATGCTTTCAACCAATAAAGCGCATCAAAAAGATGCACACGTCGGCAACAGTACCCCATAAACCGCTGTAGAAGTGCGCCTTACACGCTGCACACCAATATCTGCATTATTCTCGTACGGCGGAGTTTTATCTGCAAATATCGCAGTATGGGAGCGTCAGCAGAAATCAATATGTAAGCAAAACAGCCGATTAAACGACATGAATTTTCATAGTCGCAAAGCCGCCGGAAAAGGCGCGCCGCACCACTGACGCAACGGCATACGGCAGGCGTCATGACCATGCATAAGGCTATATGCAAAAAAAACGGAATTATGCGAAACATTAGTTATTTATGGTCTTTATTTTACTTTTTCATCGATAATTTACTTAAATTTGCACCCCAACTGGTCAAAAAGGCCACTGCAATCAGGCTGGAAGCACCGGCCAAAAAGACCGGACGCAACCGGCAAAAGCCTGAAAGACAACATTTTATTAACAATAAAGAGTAAAAAGAATGAAAAAAGTATTTGTAGCATTATGCATGGCAGGACTGCTCGCAGCCACAACGTCATGCAAGACATCTAACAGCGCTGCATCATCAGTGTCTGCACTAAACGGAGAATGGAAAATAACCGAAGTTAACGGTCAAAGCATAACAAAGGCAGACAACGACAACGAAGCCTTCATAGGATTCGACGTTGAAAAGAAGAGCATGTACGGAAGCACAAGCTGCAACCGCATCTTCGGCCAGCTTGACGCTGACGCAAAGAAGGGCACGATATCTTTCGGCACAGTAGGCAGCACACAGATGATGTGCCACGACATGAAGACCGAGGAGCAGGTGCTCAAGGCTGTCAACGAAGTTAAGGCTTACGAGCTGAAGGACAACAGCACGCTTACGCTGAAGTCAGCCGACGGAAAAGTGCTGATGACTCTGCAGAAGCGCAACAAGTAACAACAGCCAGCAAGACGGTGAGGCGGCATCAGCGCCTGACATCAGTGAAGCAGAGCATTATTATGTGTGCGGACACAACGCGCGTTGCACATGCCGCAACCGTTTAAAAGGGTTTAAATACACGGGTAAAAACGTACGTTTTTGCCCGTTTTTTTTGTCAAAAAGCAAAAATAGTGTATTTTTGCAATCTAAGAATTTACATTATAAGCTTAATCTATGAATTTGAAAATCATCGTACTTGCAAAACAAGTACCCGACACGAGGAATGTGGGCAAAGATGCGATGACAGCCGAAGGCACTGTTAACCGCGCCGCGCTGCCGGCAATCTTTAACCCTGAAGACCTTAATGCCCTTGAACAGGCACTCAGACTGAAAGAACAGAATCCGGGCTCAACAGTAGGAATCCTCACCATGGGACCTCCGCGTGCAGCCGAAATAATCCGTCAGGGACTTTATCGTGGAGCCGACACAGGCTGGCTGCTTACCGACCGCCTGTTTGCCGGAGCTGACACCCTGGCCACTTCTTACGCACTGGCTACAGCCATCAAGAAGATTGGCGGAGCCGACATCATTATAGGCGGACGTCAGGCTATCGACGGCGACACAGCACAGGTAGGACCTCAGGTGGCTCAGAAGCTGGGCCTCGCTCAGGTTACCTATGCAGAGGAAATACTGAAATGCGAGGACGGAAAGCTCACCATACGCCGCCACATCGACGGAGGCGTTGAAACCGTAGAGACTCCGATGCCCGTGCTGATAACCGTAAACGGAAGCGCAGCACCATGCCGCCCCTGCAACGCAAAACTCGTTATGAAATACAAATACGCCACCGTTCCGCTCGAGCGCACACCCGACATGCCTTATGCCGAGCTCTACGAGAAGCGTCCTTATCTTACACTTAACCAATGGTCAGTGGCCGACGTTGACGGCGACCCGCAGCAGTGCGGACTGGCAGGCTCGCCCACAAAGGTGAAAGCCGTTAAGAACATCGTGTTCCAGGCAAAGGAATGCAAGACTCTCACATGCTGTGACGACGAGATCGACTGCCTCATCAAAGAACTGTTGGACGAAAAGATTATTGGATAAAAAGAACCTGCGGAACTGCCCGCTGCACATGTCTTCCGCCGCCTTAACGGCAACTGCGGACGCATAATGCCACAGAAATGCACAAGGACACGTTCCCGGTTTTCTTTCACAAATAAAGCAAGTAAATTATGAATAACGTTTTTGTTTATTGCGAAATAGAGGGTACTGCCGTTGCCGAAGTATCTCAAGAATTACTCACCAAAGGACGCAAGCTGGCCAACCAGCTCGGTGTTGAGCTCAACGCCGTGGTTGCCGGTACAGGCATCAAGGGCAAAGTGGAAAGCCAGATACTGCCCTACGGCGTCGACAAGCTGTTTGTATTCGACGCAGAAGGACTGTTCCCCTACACATCCGCACCGCATACATCTATCCTGGTAAATCTGTTCAAGGAAGAACAGCCGCAGATTTGCCTCATGGGAGCAACCGTAATAGGCCGCGACCTCGGTCCGCGCGTATCGTCATCTCTCACAAGCGGACTCACCGCAGACTGCACACAGCTCGAGATTGGCGACTACGACGACAAGAAGACAGGCAAGCACTATGAGAACCTCCTGTATCAGATACGCCCCGCTTTCGGCGGAAACATCGTTGCCACTATCGTCAACCCTGACCACCGTCCGCAGATGGCTACAGTGCGCGAGGGCGTGATGAAGCGCGAGATTCTCGACGAGAACTACAAGGGCGAGGTGGTTTATGCCGACGTTGCGAAGTATGTTCCCACAACCGACTATATCGTAAAGGTTATCGACCGCCATGTTGAGAAGGCTAAGAACAACCTTAAAGGCGCGCCCATCGTTGTTGCCGGAGGCTACGGCGTAGGCAGCAAGGAAGGCTTCGACATGCTGTTCAAGCTGGCAAAGGAGCTTCACGGAGAGGTTGGAGCAAGCCGCGCCGCTGTTGACGCAGGCTTCGTTGACCACGACAGACAGATCGGACAGACCGGTGTAACCGTTCATCCTAAAGTATATATCGCCTGCGGTATCTCAGGCCAGATACAGCACATAGCCGGCATGCAGGACTCAGGCATCATCATCTCGGTGAACAACGACCCCGACGCTCCTATCAACCAGATTGCCGACTACGTAATCGTAGGCAACGTTGAAGACGTGGTTCCGAAACTCATCAAGTATTACAAGCAGAACAGCAAATAATCAAATAAACCGGGAGTTGAGCCTCACAGCCACAAGCCGGCACAGCATGCCCTACGCATCGCGGCAGCTGGCACACGGCGGCAGACACAAGGCAAAGCCCTGACACGACGCCAGCCGTAACACAGCTCCCATTTATCTCATAAAAAGAATAACAACAATGGCAAACTATTATACAGACCATCCTGAGTTTGAGTTTCACCTCAACCATCCTTTAATGAAAAGGATTGTCGAACTGAAGGAGCGCAACTTCGCCGACAAGGATGAATATGCAGACGCACCTGTTGACTATCAGGACGCTTTGGAGAATTATAAAAGAGTGCTTGAGATTACAGGCGACATTGCTGCCAACGTGCTCGAGCCCAACAGTGAGGAAGTAGACCTCGAGGGTCCGCACCTCGTTGACGGACGCATGCACTACGCATCGAAGACCTACGAGAACCTTGACGTTACACGCAAGGCAGGACTCTGGGGCATATCAATGCCTCGCCGTTACGGCGGCCTCAACATGCCGGTAACTCCCTACTCTATGGCTTCTGAGATTGTTGCCGCAGCCGACGCCGGTTTCCAGAACATATGGAGCCTTCAGGACTGTATAGAGACTCTCTATGAGTTCGGCAACGAGGAGCAGCGTCAGAAGTATATTCCGCGTGTCTGCGCTGGCGAGACAATGAGTATGGACCTCACCGAGCCCGACGCAGGTTCCGACCTGCAGCGCGTAATGCTTAAGGCTACATACAGTGAGGAAGAAGGCTGCTGGCTGCTCAACGGCGTAAAGCGCTTCATCACCAACGGCGACTCTGACATTCACCTCGTCCTGGCAAGAAGCGAAGCCGGCACACACGACGGCCGCGGACTGTCAATGTTTATCTATGACAAGCGTCAGGGCGGCGTAACAGTGCGCCACATTGAGAACAAGCTGGGTATCCACGGCTCACCTACCTGCGAGCTTGTATACAAGAACGCCAAGGCTGAGCTTTGCGGAAGCACACGCATGGGTCTTATCAAATATGTAATGGCACTTATGAACGGCGCACGTCTGGGCATCGCAGCACAAAGCGTGGGCGTAAGCCAGGCTGCATACAACGAAGCTCTTGCATACGCCAAGGAGCGCAAGCAGTTTGACAAGGCCATCATTAACTTCCCGGCCGTATACGACATGCTGGCACGCATGAAGGCAAAACTCGACGCCGGACGCAGCATTCTGTATCAGACAGCACGCTACGTTGACCTCTACAAGGCTCTCGAGGACATCTCGAAGGAGCGCAAGCTCACACCTGAGGAGCGCCAGGAAATGAAGACCTACACACGTCTGGCAGACGCATTCACACCGCTGGCAAAGGGTATGAACTCTGAATATGTAAACCAGAACGCCTACGACGCAATACAGGTTCACGGCGGTTCGGGCTTCATCATGGAGTATAAGAGCCAGCGCCTCTACCGCGACGCACGTATCTTCTCTATCTACGAGGGTACGACACAGCTACAGGTGGTTGCCGCTATACGCTACATCACCAACGGAACTTACCTCTCTATCATCAAGGAGATGCTGGCTGAGGAGGTTGCCGAAGAGCTGAAGCCGCTGCAGGTACGCGTTGCCAAGATGACAGAACTCTATGAGCAGGCCGTAAACTATGTAAAGGAGGCCGGCAACCAGGAGGTTCAGGACTTCCTTGCACGCCGTCTGTACGAGATGACCGGCGACATAATCATGTCACTGCTCATACTGAGCGACGCCACACGTGCTCCTCACCTCTTCACAAAGAGCGCCAACGTATATGTACGCCATGCTGAGGCTGAGGTGATTGGCCACTCTGCTTACGTAAAGAGCTTCATCGAGGAAGACTTGGTAAACTTCCGCGCAGTTGAGGAGAAAGCCGCAGAGGAATAAACAATGAACAAACGAAACGACATGAAGACGGTCTCGGCAAAGATATCTGAAAGTCTTTTTATTTGATACGTTACTACGCGTAACAACAACAGCCAGGCACATACGGAACCGGTTTCCGCTATGTGCCTGGCTTCGTTTTTACCATATTCCGTTATCTTCCATATAACAATCTGCCCGACTTATGCAGCCGCTCGCTGCCAGGCAGAATGACAGGAAAACTTTTTCTTAAAAAACTCGTCACTCGTCACAACCGGCCTTAACATGCAGAATATCAGCAAGATGCAGTGTGACAAGTTGAATTGTCAACTCATCACAACTCGTCACATGACGCTTTTAGCCCCCAAAACCGGCCATCATAATTCAGCTTTGTTGCGGTATGTTTCCGGCAGAGACTGCCGACCACGACACGAAAGGCAGACGGCAAGACGACAACGGAAAAGACTAGAACGGCTTAGAGCATATATGTGTCTGTAGGATAAATCAAATTCGGGCAATGAACGGTTGACGGTTAAATACGCTGCACCATTCCACGGAGGATTCAGGCACGTCCGCATGACGCTCATTTCCACACCTGCCATCCGTCTACAAGACTGAACAGACGGCCGAGCGACTTGCTGTATGCCGCCGGATAATGCAGCGCATAGACAAACCATACATTATTGCCCTTGACATATTTTGCATAATAACGGAATCCGTCGATGAGCACCCCGTCCTCATAAAGCGGCGACGACACCACAAAGCTGTTGCCCCTGCGGCGGCATGAGTCGGCCTTCATGGCAGAGGCTATCGAGTCCATATACTCCTTGAAGCCGCGCTCCTTTCTGTCGTAGACCACGTAGCACTCTATCGTGAGCTGCCAGAAATCGAAGCGCGAGCATCCGAAATAGCGGCCGGTGGTGTCGTTGTTCTTTACGAACATGTCGGGATAACGTGCCACGAAGCCAAAGTCGCGGTCTTTATATTCTGCAAGCGGCGCCACGTTGAGCCTCTCCATGAGCCGCCGTTCCATGTCGGGCATATCGTCCTTGCGGTCAAGGGCGTCTATGCCGAAAGCCAAAGCCGTGAGCAAGATGGCAAAAACAAGTATCTTTCGCATAATGCTTAAATCTGAACTATCCGGGTTGTTACATTGCGCAAGCATGCTGCCGCTGCTGCCGGACATTCAGTCAGCATGCCGAAGGCACACATACCGACGGCTGAGCGGCAGCAGCCCGGCGCAAGCTGTGGCAACTATGCAAAAGTAACGATTTGGCTGTTTTGCAGTGAAAAAACTTACTGACATTTGTCTGACATTTTACGGATAACGCCCCGAAATGAATGTCAGACAGCAAAGACCGGGAACACCCGCTTTGCAAAAGGCCATCTTTCGGCATGCAAAAGGGCACCTTTTACAAGCTAAAAGACCGTCTTTCGAAAGGTGAAAGACGGCCTTTTGTAACGTGCTGAATATGTGTAGGTTACGAAAGACATATGCAACGGCGATATGATGCGGCAAGAGCGTCATGCAGGCAGGGCTGCATCCGCCACACCGGCCAAGGCTAACCGGCGATATGCATCTGCCTCAGCCGCTACCTGCAAGCCCTGGGCTTATCCTATTTCAGCATTATTATGCGGCGCAGGATGAGCGTCTTATACTGATGCTTCATGTCTTCCGGCAGGAACGACATGTCGATAAGCTCAAACCACTTAGGCAACACACGGCTGAACTTGCGCGCCATGTTCTCTATCACCTTCTCCTCAATGCCCGACGAAGATATCGACTTTATGAAGTCGGCCTTGCGCAGCTTGCGCTTCTTTCCGTTGAGCGTCAGAGCCAGTTCCTCGGTGTCCTCGGGCATTACGAGGGCCGTTGAGAGCATGTCGTAAGCCGGAGTGAGCGTATACGAGCCGTCCATGGCGTTGTAAAGCGAGAAGTTTTTCAGGTGCATGTCGGCGTTGCCCGTTATCCATGAGAAGACGACAACCTCCCAAAAGTTTACCACATCGAGCTTCGGCGTGGCCGAATATTTCTTTATCGCCTTGGCTATCTGCTCATAAGAGCCTTTATATTTATACTCGGTAAGCCTCTCCGTCAGCTGGCACATATCCTCCATCGGTATCTTGTGTCCGTCGGCCGTGCGGTCTATTCGCCTTGTTATGTAGCACAGCTCGCCGTCGCTGAAGCGTATAAGACTATGCGGAACTACGGTTATCTTGGCTGCCTCGGCCAGATGCATCGTCAGGTCTTCAAGCTCGGGCAGCGCGCGGTATGTGGTGGTCTGAGGCTTCAGGATGAAGCGTCCCCACAGGCCAACGATGGTAAAGCGGTCGGGCTCGTTCCTGCCTCCGCGGTCGATGTCGAGCGAGAGCTTTGCCTGCACACCCGTAAGCGTGGTCTGACTGCGCACCACCTGCCGCGCCAGGTCGCCCAGCTGCGCCCTGACATAAGGCAATGAAGGCGCATTGCGCGTGCCGAAAAACTTGCGGGCACAAGCCGGATGAAAGTCGGTCTGCCCCTCCTTCAACTCCTTGTAACAATAAAGACACCTCATGGTTAATTCATAATTATTAATTCATAATTCATAATCGGATAAACAAAAGAACACCGAGAAAGAGGATTTAAATTTTTAATTTTTACCTTTTAATTTTTCATTCTTCCCGTTCTTCCTCCTTGTCGTCCTGTTCAGGCACCACGCTCACAGCCCCTATGCAGTCCTTGCAGCAGGCAAGAAGCAGCGACATGCGGTCGCGCTGGTTTATCTTCCAGCTCTTCTCGGCAATGTTGAGGAGCCATCCCTCAGGAATAAGTCCGTCGAAAAACGGAAACAGCACGGTGTCGTGATAAGGCTTGTCGGTAAGGGGTAGCGTAAGGCTGACGGCCTCCGCCCCGTCGGAAGCAAGAAAGTCGGGGTCGTACAAGAACGTAAATCCGTTCTCGTCTTCAGTAAGTCGCCCTGCCAGACGGTCGTAAAGATATACTATCGCTGTTTTCATAGGCACAAGGTTTTAGTCTGTAAGGAATAAAAAACACGGAGACAAACACGCCATACGGTCATGCCCCGCATAACGGCACACGGCACAGCTCACTCATGTTCGCGCCCGGAGCGTATCTCCACGGCACCCACCTGTCGGCCAAAAAGGCTCAGCACCTGGTTCACTTTGTCCATGCGCAAGGTCTGCTTGCCCTGCTCCAGCTCACGGACAAAGCGCAGACCGACGCCCGACTTGTCGGCCAGGTCTACCTGAGTGAGGTTAAACTTCTTTCGCATTTCTTTAACAAAATCTGCTATCAGTCTGTCGTCCATTTTATACCCGTTTGGGTACAAATATACAAAAGAAATATAACAATTATACCTTTTAGGGTATAATTTTATTAATTTTATCTCAGATTACACCCTATCGGGTATAAACATAAGTAATATTACCAAACTTTTTATTTAATAAAATTAGGCATAAAAACTAAAAAAGGCAGGCTAGTCATGACGGACTAACCTACCTTATGGTCAAGGACGGCACAGCGCCTCGCACACGCGGTCTTGAAAACGGCGGCCCGAAGACGAGTGTCTTATGCCCATGTTGATTATCGAGAAGCACAGCACATGGCCGTTGGCAGCCGTGCAATAGCCCGCAAGGGCACTCACGCCGGTAACGGTTCCGGTCTTGGCATGCACGTTGCCGCGAGCATATCCACGCAGCATGCGGTCGTCGAGCGTGCCGTCAACGCCGGCCACAGGCATGAGTTCGCGCAGCGGCTCATATATCTTTTTATGCTTATAGGCATATTTCAGAAATGCCACCTCAAGCTCGGGCGACACATAATTATACAGAGACAGGCCGCTGCCGTCGGCAATGTAATACTTTGAAGGCTTGAAGCCGAGCTGCTGAATCAGCCGGTTCATAACCTGGCGGCCCTGCTTAGCCGTGGCATGAGCATAAGAACCGGATGACGCTGCCAGATGATAGAACACCGATTCGGAATAAAGATTGTCGCTCTTTTTCATCATGCGGATCATCACGTCGCCAATAGCCCGCTCAACGGTGCATATTCTGCGGGCGTTGCCGGGCGTGCGGCATGAGCGTACGCTGCCGTCTACGACGATGCCTGCCCTGTCAAGCTTCTTTCTGAACGACTCCACGAATTCGTCCTTTCGCGATACTAGCAGCGGCGATAGCACGGGGTTGTCGTCGTCCCAGCACCATCCCTCGCCGAGGCGGTCGTCGTCTTTCATGGAGAAATCGGCACAGATGTCGCCTGCAATAGTGTCGATGCCAAGACTCTTCAGGCTGTCTACGAAGTCGTTGAGGTCAGACGTTGTGAACGCAGGGTCAAAGTCGCCCTTGCAATAAATATCACCCCTGAGCACACAGCTGTCTATCGTACCTGAATAAGAAAGCGTGGTCTTATACTTATAGCCATAGCCCAGCCTGTCGAGCGCGGCCACAGCCACCATCATCTTCAGCGAGCTTGCCGGACGCATAAGCTGCCGCGCGTTGTGGCAGAATATAGCCGAGTCGGCCGTAAGGTCGTACACCATAATGCCCACTGTCGACGTCTCGAACATGTCGTTCTCAAGAAGCGAACCTATCCTTGCCTTTACATTTGCCGGCCAGGGCAGGTCTTCTTCAGATATAACGGTGTCGGCGTCGGCCGTGTCTTCGTCATTAACGGCGTATGCCGCCATGCTTCCACGCCCGCTTGCCGCGCCTGCCATGCCCGTCACAGACACCATGGCAACCAGCATCAAGGCAAAAAACAGCTTTATTGCAGATTCTGTATTTCTGTTATTCTTTATCTTCATCTTCATTAATGTTTAAGCTTATGCGCTCCTGCCGGTCTCTCACCTCGCGCATGAAGGCCTCCTCATTGACCGGCTGCACAGTGGTTTCGTGCCCTGCGCCATACTCTATAAGGATGTATCTCACGCCAAGCAGACCGGGTCTGACCACCCTCATGCGGATAATCTCGTTGACGGGGACAGACAGGCTGCGCGAAAAGCGGCCGCGACTGATGATCAGCCGTCCTTCGGACGTGAGCACATAGACCGTATGTATTATCCTCTCTATCATCAGGACGACGACACCCATAAGCAAAAAGCCCACAAGGGCATTGACGGCAGAGCGGTGCCATAGAGAATAGATGGCTGCCCCTGCAACTACAGCTATGCACGTGTAATTGAGCCACGACGCACGATAATGGAAAGAACGGTTCACTGAAACACTGTTTTTTAATATTTGCCGTATGGCAGAATGCCATTGCCGGTCTTACGGCACGAAAGCAGCGCAGCGGCAGACAACACGCCTGCAGGCGACAAAAGCGCGCCGACGAAGCCGGCAGACAGGCCACACGGACCACCAACATCTATTTTTTTGACCATGCAAAGGTAGCTATTTTATCATTAAAAGTGGCATTTTGATGTTTTAAAGTAACCTTATATATGTCAAAAATAGAAATCAGGCACACTCAATTTCAAAAATTCTTATTACTTTTGCAAATGTTTTATAATATATCTTTATGGTATTCAAATACGACTTTTTGATTATCGGCGCAGGAGTTGCCGGTATGAGCTATGCCCTTAAAATTGCAAGAGCACACAAAGGCAAGATATGTATTATTTGCAAAACTACACTTGACGAGGCAAACACAGCGTTTGCCCAAGGCGGCGTAGCGTCAGTAACCAACCTCAAGGTGGACAACTTTGAAAAGCACATTGAGGACACAATGATTGCGGGTGACTACATAAGCGACCGCAAGGCTGTGGAGCAAGTTGTAAGAAACGCGCCGGCGCAAATAGCAGAACTCGTCAAATGGGGAGTGAACTTCGACAAGAAAGAGAACGGAGAGTTTGACCTTCACCGCGAGGGAGGACACTCTGAGTTCCGTATCCTTCACCATGCCGACGACACGGGAGCCGAGATACAGAGGGGCCTGATGGAGGCTGTGAGAAACACGCCGGAGATAGAAATAAAGGAAAATCACTTTGCGGTAGAGATTATAACGCAACACCATATGGGCATCGAGGTGACAAGACGCACACCAGACATTGAGTGCTACGGTGCCTACGTGCTGAATCCTGACACAGAGAAGGTGGACACTTACCTGAGCAAGGTTACGCTTATGTGTACGGGAGGATGCGGAGCCGTGTACCAGTCGACCACCAACCCGATTATATCTACGGGCGACGGCGAGGCCATGGTATACCGTGCAAAGGGAACGGTGCAGGACATGGAGTTCGTGCAGTTCCACCCGACAGCGCTATATCATCCCGGAGAGACTCATCCGGCATACCTCATCACCGAGGCAATGCGCGGCTACGGAGGCATACTGAGACTGCCTAACGGCGAATCGTTCATGGAGAAATATGACAAGCGACTCTCACTGGCACCGCGCGACATCGTTGCACGCGCTATAGACAAGGAGATGAAGATTCACGGACTTGACCACGTATGCCTTGACGTTACGCACAAGGACGCCGAGGAAACCAAGCACCACTTCCCCAACATCTATCAGAAGTGTCTGTCGATAGGCATAGACATCACAAAAGACTATATACCCGTAAGACCTGCAGCCCACTATATGTGCGGAGGCATCAAGGTTGACCTCAACGGCGAATCGAGCATACACCGCCTGTATGCCATAGGCGAATGTTCATGCACCGGACTGCACGGAGGCAACCGCCTGGCAAGCAACTCGCTGATTGAGGCCGTTGTATATGCCGACGCTGCAGCACGCCACTGCCTCGAGCATGTTGACGAATACAGCTTCAACACGCAGATTCCTGAGTGGAACGACGAGGGAACGATGACCAACGAGGAGAAGGTTCTCATAACACAGAGCGTAAAGGAGGTTGGCCAGACCATGAGCAACTACGTGGGCATAGTAAGAAGTAACCTGCGACTGAAGCGCGCATGGGACCGCCTCGACCTGCTGTATGAGGAGACCGAAGCCCTGTTCAAACGTGTAAAGGCAAGCCGCGACATCTGCGAGCTGCGCAACATGATCAACGTGGGCTACCTGATTACGCGTCAGGCAATAGAGCGCAAGGAGTGCCGCGGACTTCACTACACGATAGACTATCCGCTCCACGCCTACGACAACAAGAAAGACTGACAAGCCGAGGGCTTTGCTGCCAGCGCGAGGAAAGATGCCCAAACGCCGGACGCACGCCTGAAACTGATGATAAAACAGACAAGAGTCTGCCGCCCTTAACTTACGGACGGCAGACTTTTTTTGTGCCTTTTCGCATGGCAGGCAAGGCGGGTAATTATGTACAGAGTTTTCTGTAATCTGGAGAATGGACTTTAAACGGATGTTAATTTGATACCGGCTAAAGTCCCATTTCATTAACTTACGTTCACAAAACTGATGCAAAATAGCCAACAAATCATCAGTTTTGCACACCGAAAGCAATGAGTTTGTGCCATGATTTGTGCTGTTTTGCATCATGAAAGCTATGCTTTTGGCATACAAAAGGCCATGTTTTGCATTCTCAAACCATACGCACGATCATACATTTAAGCATAACTATCTGATAAACAAGACATTGCATAGGACATTAAAAAAATGGAGGTTTTCATCCGAAATCATGCTTTTGCCAAGAGCATGGGCACTCTGAGAGCGTCAAAATCAAAAAGTTTTCTGTTTGCAATGCCACAAAACACGACAAGCGTAACCTGCCCTGAGAGGCTGAGGCGCATACGGCCAGGCACAGAAAAACCGTCAGACAGCATTAAGTTGTAAGCCCTGCGGCTTGCAGAAGTGACATAAATATCTTATTTTTGCAGACAGAGACACATGTTAAACTTTGCGGCAGGCTACGGCACACACCAACAGGCCGGCCGGCAAAAACAAAAGATACGGCAACATGAACAACACTTTGATAATCAAGCTGACTGCATTTCTGACGGCACTGCTATGCATGGCTTCATGCACGGTAGGCGGAGACGACGACAACGAATACGGAAAAGGAATGCTGGAAGAAGGCACCATTGCCCCCGATTTCATGATATACACCGACAGCCGGCCCGAGGGCTTCGCGCTCAGCTCGCTGCGCGGACAGTATGTTCTGATAGAGTTTTGGGCGTCGTGGTGTCCCGACTGCCAGAAAGAAACCGAAAACATGAAGCAGATGTATGCCACTTATGCTCCGCAGGGCGTGGTGTTTGTTGGCGTTTCGTTCGACACCGACAGAGACCAGTGGCAGCAGTATATCAGCGAGAACGGCCTTAGCTGGATTCAGTTCAGCGAATTAAAGCCGTGGAAAGAGAGTTCTATTTCCACGGCTTATAACGTCAGGTGGATTCCCACCTTATATCTTATCGACAAAGACGGCCGCGTGGTGCTTGGCACGGTCAGCGTGGCCGAGATGAGCAGCAGGCTCGCCGCCCTTGGTCTTAGCGGTCAGTAACGGCTGTAACAGGACTGCCGATGCTGCCGTTAGGAATCTGTATGTCTATCATGGCGCACACCGTAGGCACGATGTCTGTCATCCACACTCTTTCGTGAGTCTCGCCCGGCTCTACGTGCCATCCCATCAGCAGGAACGGAATGTGCGCGTCGTAGGGATTCCATGTGCCGTGAGTTGTTCCGCCGTCAATCTTCTCTCCATACACATCATAGTTGGCGGGCTGCACTATCAGCTGTATGTCGCCGCTGCGCATGCGGTTGTATCCGTTGATAATCTTCTCGCGGATAAGTGCAGGAACCGTTGCATCCGACACGTGCTCAAGGTCAACCACATAAGCAAACATCGGGTCTTTCTTCAGCCACTCAATGGCAGCCTTCTTAACGTCGTCAAGACTTACCGCCATAGCCTCAACGGCCTCATGGTTGATAAACACCTTGTAGCTGTCGATGCAGCGCACCAGACTGGTCTTTGAGCCGAACTTGTTCATGAGATACGCGTCAAGTTCCTTCTCAACCTTCGGCACCACAAAGCCGTCGGCAGGAATGCCGTGTTCGCGCGACAGCAGTATGCTGTTGGCAGCTCCGTGGTCGGCCATGAGGAACACGAGATACTGGTCCTTGCCTACATTCTGGTCGAGATAGCCGAACAGGTCGGCCAGACGCTTGTCGAGGTCTACATAAATCTCACGCGTCTTGTCGCTGTGAGTGCCATACTTGTGGCCTATCATGTCTGTGCAAGAGAAGCTTACTGTAAGCAGGTCGGTTACATTGTCGCCGCCGAGCTGCTCTCCTGCCACGGCAGCCTTGGCCATTTCCTCAGTTATCTTGTTGCCGAGCGGCGTGTAGCATATCTGGTCTTTCGTCACCTTGCCGATGCTCTTGTTATAGTCAACGGCCCACTTCGGCAGTTCTTTCATATAGTAGGTGCTGCTTATGAAGGTGCCTGTTGAATAGTCAATCCAGTAAGCTCCGTCGGCAGCATGTCCTGCAGGGAGTATTGCGGCGCGGTCTTTGAGCGACACGCCGATGACTTTTGCCTTAAAGTCGGTGGCTATTTTAAGCTCGTCGCCGATGGTGGTTGTGAGCATGTTGCGGGGCGACATCTTGCCCTCAGCCGACTTGCTGCCTACTGTGCTGACGGTTGAGTCGGAGCAGCAGTACACCATCTTGCCGTTCAGCAGGAAGTTGTTGCCTGCTATTCCGTGTATGGCAGGCACGGTGCCGGTGTATATCGACGCATGGCCAACTGCCGTTATCGAGGGCACATAGTTTATCATCGTGTTCTCACAACTGAAGCCCTCGTTCATAAGACGCCTGAATCCGCCTTCGCCAAACATGTCGTAATAACGGTAAAGATAGTCCCAGCGCATCTGGTCAACAACAATTCCCACAACGAGTTTCGGCCTGTCGGCTCCCGCAGCCAACGCTCTGGCGCTGCCAAAGGCCGTGAACATCAACACCGCCGCAACGGCATTAGCAAGTAAAGAAAATCTTTTCATCTTTTGTGTATATTAATTACAGTTTGTTCAGGGTGCTAAATTAACAACACCGGTTTACACGAATGTTTCACCGGTGTTACAATTAAGCTACGCAGCACCACACAAAGTGCGGTGCTGCGTATATGCTAATAAGTAAAAATCTGTTACAGATCCTCGCCCGTGTACTCGAGCAGCGGCAGCGTTCCCCTGAGTGCTCCGAGGGCGTTGTAGGCAAGAGAGCCCATCTCGTCCTCGCCCGGACAGATAACCACAGGAGCTATATATTCTACCTGTGCCTTCAGTCTGTCGGTGCAATAAGTGTCGTAGGCAATGCCGCCGGTAAAGATTATGGCGTCTACCTTTCCTACAAGGGCCACATACATGGCGCCTATCTGCTTGGCGATGGTGTAGAGCATGGCGTCTACAACTTTCTTGGCGTGCTCGTCGCCTTCCTCCACATTGCGCGAGATTGTTATCATGTCGTTGGTGCCGAGATAAGCCGTGAGACCTCCGCGGCCGCTTATCATCTGCTTGATCTGCTTCTGTGTGTATTCTCCGCTGAAGCACATCGCAACGAGCTGGCCTGCCGGAAGCGTGCCCGCACGCTCTGTTGAGAAAGGTCCTTCGCCGTCAAGGGCGTTGTTTACGTCAACCACCTTGCCCTTGCGGTGCGCACCAATAGATATTCCTCCGCCAAGATGCACGACGATGAGGTTAAGGTCTTCATACTTGCGGCCTATCGAAGCGGCGTATCTTCTTGCAACAGTCTTCTGGTTGAGGGCGTGGAACACCGACTTGCGCTCCATGCCGGGAATGCCCGTGAAGCGTGCTTCGGGACAAAGCTCGTCGACAACCACCGGGTCGGCTATATATGCCGGACAAGAGCAGCGCACGGCAATCTCGTCTGCAATGAGCGCTCCGAGGTTGCAGGCATGCTCCATCTGAGCATGTATGAGGTCGTGCTTTATCTTGTCGTTGACGGCATAAACGCCTCCCTTAAGAGGCTTCAGCAGTCCGCCGCGTCCGATAACGGCGTCGAACTTCAGTTCGATGCCGGCCTCCTCAAGACACTTGAGGATGAAATCACGACGATATTCGTATTGGTCACTGATATGATGGAATGCGGCAAGCTCGCTCACCGGATGGTGTGCGCCGGTCATCCATACAGACTTTTCGTCTTCATAAACAGCAAGTTTAGTTGACGTAGAGCCAGGGTTTATTACAAAAATTTTCATTCAAGACAAATTGTATAAATGATAAGTTAAAGAACAATTATCTATGGCATGGCCGCCAGAGGCAGCCACGCTCACATGGAAATGTTTTTGCCCTGAGGGCGCGTCAGCCAAGTATGCCTGTGCAGGCAAGAGCCAGACTGTAATATTTTGACTCGCACGAGTCGGCACGTGAAGCAACAACAACGGGCACTGTTGTACCGCAGAGTATGCCTGCCGTCTCGGCTTTTGCAAACAATGTGATTGTCTTATAGAAGACGTTGCCAGACTCGATATTGGGGAATATCAGCACGTCGGCATTGCCCACAACGGGCGATGTTATGCCCTTGATGCTGCCGCTGTCGGCATCGCATGCCGTCTTGACATCCATCGGGCCTCCCAGACACACGTCGCCGTACTCGCCTGCCTCTGCACGCTTCTTCAGTTCTTCGTAGCAGATTGTGTGAGGGAACTTCTCGTTCACCTTCTCTGTGCAGTTGATAAGAGCCACGTTAGGACGGCTTACGCCCATGTGGCGGCTTGCGCTGACGGTGTAACGCAGTATGGCGTCAAACTGATCGAGAGTAGGACGCGGAACCACTGCTGCGTCTGAGAACACGATAAGCTTGCGGTAGCTCGGTATCTGGGCAATAGTTATATGGCTCAATACTCTGCCAGGCTCAAGCAGTCCGTGCTCTTTATTAAGAATGGCGCGTAAAAGGTTATCGGTGTTGAGCGTGCCCTTCATGAGCACGGCAGCCTGACCCTCCCTGACAAGATCCACAGCCTTATAGGCCGCATCGTCGGGAGTAGGCTCCAGATACACCTCTACATGTCCCTCATACATCGAGCGGAGACGCTCGAACTCGGGTTTACACTCACCAGCACACACCAACAAGAAGTCGGCAATTCCTTCCTTAAGACATCGTCCTACTACATATTCAGTGTGAGAGTCGGCCGGGCAGACTACTGCCACACGCTTTCTGTTAGTAACAGAACACTGACGGCTGACAATGTCGTCAAAATTTTGTATTGATTCCATAGCGAATAAGATTTGAGTATATAGACTGATTTTGCGGGCATGAACAGACTCACGGACTGTCATTAACTGCACAAATCGCCTTGTTTTGTGCAAAGATAGTGTTTCAACGGCAAACTTCAAAATAATTAGAGCAATAATAATGCGTTTTAAAGAATTTTAGACCAATCAATACGAAAAATGCGGTGTTTTATATCACAACGGCACTAAAACACACAGCCAACAGGTGTATATCATGGCTTATATTTACAATAAGCTCGAAGATTAGCACTTTATTACACAAAACGTTAGTTACGAATCGAAAGCAGAACCACCTAAACGGCTGTCCAGACAGGCAGAAAAGCACCCGACAGACACACCCGGAGAGGCACAGGCGGATAAAAACAGTAAGTAAAATACTTATATTTGTTTGTATCTATCACGAAAAATCTACAAACAACTCTGTAATCAAAAGAAAACAGCAGGCATTTGATTATAAACTAAAAGCTATTCTTTCAGGATGCAAAAGGGCATCTTTCACACTGCGAAAGGTCATCTTTTACAAGGCAAAAGCATAGCAACCGAACGGCATGCGCCCCACCCTGACGGCACGACGCACGCAAACAAAACGGCACAATAGTACTTCAAGGCGTCGGGATGCATACAGACTGTAAGATGCAGGACGCTAAATGAGCGATAGACCATAGTCGTGCTTTATCTCGTCCATGACAAAGACGCTCTCGATAGACGACAGATAGTCGAGGCGGCCGAGCACGTTGAGGATGAAATCCCTGTAACTCTTCATGTCGGTAACGTTCACCTTGAGCAGATAGTCGTATCCGCCGGAGATGTTGTAGCACTCGGTAACCTGCGTCAGCGACCTGACCACGCCGGCAAACATGGCAGCCACATCGCTGTTGAGGCGCGTCAGCTTTACCTTGCAGAACACCACGAAGCCGCGGTTGAGCTTGTCGGCGTTGAGCACGGCCACATATTTCATTATGTAGCCTTCGCGCTCAAGACGCTTAAGGCGCTCGAACACCGGTGTGGACGAAAGACTGACGCGCGACGCCAGTTCGCGTGTTGTGAGCCGGGCGTTATCCTGCAGTGCCTGCAATATCTGAAGGTCTACCTTGTCGAGTTTGTCTGTTGCTGCCATAGAATATTTTTCTTTTTAGATGCCGAAAGAGGCATTTGCAAATATTATATTTCTAAACACAAAGGCAAATATAGTGATATTTTCTAAATTACGGACACATATTGGCAGAATAATCCATACTTTATAACTTTGCAGGACGAAAACAACATTAAGGATAACGTATAACCCTAACAAGACAAACGACATGAGCAAGAATGACGGAAAACTGAGATTTGAGACGCTGCAGCTGCATGCCGGACAGGAACATGCCGACGCTGCCACGGGAGCAAGGGCCGTGCCCATATATCAGACGGCGGCATACGTGTTTGACAACGCTGCCGACGCCGAGGCGCGCTTCAGCCTGAAACAGCAGGGCAACATATACAGCCGGCTGACCAACCCCACGCAGGAGGCGCTCGAGGCACGCATGGCAGCGCTCGAAGGCGGCGTGGGCGCACTGGCAGTGGCATCGGGGGCGGCGGCTATAACGTATGCCATAATGAACCTGGCAAGGCAGGGCGACCACATCGTGGCGGAGAAGAACATATACGGGGGAACATATAATCTGCTTGCGCACACGCTGACTGACTATGGCATAAGCGTAACCTTTGTGGACATATACAACCTCGACGCCATTGAAAGCGCCATAAGAGACAACACCAAGGCTGTGATTATAGAAACGCTGGGCAACCCCAACTCTGACGTGGCTGACATAAGGGCCATAGCCGACATTGCCCACAGGCACGGCCTGCCGCTGATTGTGGACAACACTTTCGGCACACCTTATATTATAAGACCGATAGAGCACGGCGCCGACATCGTGGTACACTCGGCCACGAAGTTCATCGGCGGGCACGGCACTTCGTTAGGAGGAGTGATTGTAGACGGCGGAAACTTCGACTGGAATGCCGGACAAAAGTTTGAACAGCTTACGCGTCCCGATGCCGGCTATCACGGACTGGTGTTCACCGAGGCAGCCGGACGGGCGGCATACATAACACGCATAAGGGCAACGCTGCTGCGCGACACGGGGGCAGCCATAAGTCCGTTTAACGCCTTCATGCTGCTGCAGGGTCTTGAGACGCTGTCGCTGCGCGTTGAAAGGCACATCGAGAACACACTGAAGATAGTAAATTTCCTCGACGGCCACAGCAAGGTTGAGAGCGTGAGCCACCCCTCGCTGCCGTCGCACAAGGGGCATGACATCTACAAAAAATACTACGACAGGGGCGCAGGCTCTATCTTCACGTTCAACATCAAGGGCGGCAGGCAGGAGGCTTTCAGGTTTATAGACAGCCTCAAGATATTCTCTCTACTGGCAAACGTGGCCGACGCAAAGTCGCTCGTGATACATCCTGCCAGCACAACTCACTCTCAGCTCACGCCCGAAGAGCAGATGAGCCAGGGCATTGGGCCTGACACGATACGTCTGTCGGTAGGCATAGAGAATGCCGACGACCTTATAGACGACCTGAGTCAGGCTCTCGACAGCATTTAACCCCAATCCGCCATTAGACTGCACATAGCTTTATCAATTTTGTGTGTTCATGCTTTCAGCCTGCCTTTTTGTTTCTATTGGCGTCTTTTTGTTCGCTTTTTCTTGACATAGCCCGCTATGCCTGCAAAAAATCCAACTAAAAGCTGCTCAATATAAAGCAAAAATACAGGCCTAGTCATAATAACTGATTGAGGGTTAACTCTAACAGGCTGTACATAAAAACGCCAAGGCGCACATATCCCGAGGGGCCATGCCGCATGGCATAGGCTTTGTTCCTCAGGGATGTGTGCGCCTTGGCGTATGTCTTTATCGCGTAAGCGAGAACTTCAGACTCAGGCCAAAGTCCTGAGTGGTGGTAGGATAGCTGCTGCTCGAAAGCAACGGCGTGTTGGTCTGGCGGTCGTAATAGAAGCTCATTGTGAGCAGGCGCGACAGCGTGTAGTCAGCCGAGAACGACAGTTTGAACGCCGAGTTACCGCTGCTGGCAGAGCTTGTCATCGAGGCTATGTCGCGGCAGATAGACGCCTGCTTGCGGTAAGACAGGTCGAGACGCAAGTTGAGGTCGGTGTTGAATCCGGTGCTGCGCGAGCTGTTCGACGTTGAATTGTTGTTGTTTTCGTCGTTGCTGCGGCTGCTCTTCACCTTGCGACGGCGGCGTCCGCCAAACAGTTTGAAGTTGTTTATCTTGTAACCCATGCCCACAACCCAGTCGTGACTGGTGGCCTCGTTGATCTGTATACTTGTCATACTGAGGCTGAGCACTCTCGTTGTGCGGTACTCCAGCTTGCAGGTAAGGTTGTTGTTGAAGGTCATGTCTATTCCGAGCAGCGGCGAGAAGGCCTCGTTGATGCTCACGGTGCTGATGTTATACATGCTGCTCGGCACGGGGTTGCCGGTTGACACGTCGCTGACGAAGCCCAGACCGTTCATATATTCCATAAACGTGCTGTAAGAGCTGTATGAGCCGATGGCATAGATGCTCTTGTAGGCATGGTTGATGTTGAAGCTCTTGAACACGTCGCGGAACCACGGCAACTGTGACAGTCCGCTGTACTTCACCGTCCAGTTAGGCAGCAGGCGCGACAGTGCGGGGAATATGTTCAGCGAGTTGCCGCCCATGCTCGTATAGGCCGAAAGGAAGGCCGGTATCATTACGTCGGCGCTGTACTTGCTGACAGATCCGTTGGCAGGGTCGAACTTCTGTCCGGCAAGCGAGCTTCCGGCAGGATATTCGGCATTGGTGTACTGTGCCTCGACACGGCTTCGGAACGACTCGAGCGAGTTGCAGAACTTCTCGAACGTAGCCGAATGATAGCCGTTGGTGGCGTCGCCCATTCCCTCAAACGCGCTGCCAAGACTTATCGTGGTCATGGTGAGCGTTCCGCTCTGTGTGGTCGGCGAGCCGGAGTACATATATTGTATGCTCTTCGACTTGGTTTCGGTGCGGCTTGCGTTGAGGTCTATCTTCAGGTTCTTCACCGGTTCGAGTGTCATTCTGAGCTGCAGGTCTTCAGTCAGACTTGTCGTGGCAGGCGTAGCCACACTGTCGTTCATGAGCAGCCAGCCGCGTTCGGCACTCTTCTCGATGTAGCTGTCATCAACAAAGCCGAACGCAAAGTCGAGACCCGGAGCCATTGTTCCGCCGCTGCGCTGACCGAACACGTCGCCAACGTTGGGCATGAAGCCCGGCAGATACATGCTGTACTGGTTGCGGTAAGAGAAGCTAACGTTGCGCACGAGCATCAGTCCGCGTGCCACACACTGGGCTGTCTTATACCAGACGTTCTCATCCAGCGGAGCCTTCGGCGTAACGGTGAGCTTCAGCGTCGTCGTGCTGTCAACCTTCGACGTTATCTTTATGCGGTTGTTGTCCACAGCCTTATACTTCAGTCTGAAGGCCTTGCCGTCCTTTGTCTTGGCCGTCACCATGAGTCTCTTGCTGTTCTTGCCGTGAGACACTATCAGCGTGGTGTCAGGATTAAGCACAATCTCCTTTTCAAAGCTGCGCTTGTTCTTCGGCAGCAAGCTCTTTTCCTTGTCGGCGTCCTTTCCGTCCTTACCGCCGTTTCTGCCATTCTTGTCGTCGGCCTTCGACGTCTTGTTGTTGGCAGAGTTCTTTGCCTGCTTCAGCTGGTTGCGTCTCTTCAGCTGAGACGTGCGCGACGTTCTCGAACTCTTGTTGAATCTGTCGTTGGCCTTCTTCAGGAACGGCACATGGTTGTAAAGCCTTTCAAGATTGAACGTTCCGTTAAGGTTGAACGTGCGGTTTGTAGATATCTCGTTACCCAGCGACGTTCCGTCCTCAAGGTCGGTTCCGCGGGTCCAGCTGTAGGTTGCATTATAGTTGGCATCAGAGTTGATCCAGTCGAATATCGGAATAAGATTCAGCGGCAACTGATACGACATGTTGAACGTCTGGTTATAGTCAAGCGGGCGTCCAAAGTCCTTTATACTTGTCCACACAGAGTCTTTCCATGCCGCATACTGGTCGGGATAGAGGTCTTTGTTTATCGGCGTGTAAGGCTCTTCTATCTCGGCATGTGTGGCACTGTTGAAGTTCATGTGGAGATTCTTGGTCAAGTCCCAGCGTATCGAGAACTCACGGTTCCACAAGAACTGCTCGCTGAAGGTCAGCGGCAGCTGATTGCCGTCGGTGCTTTCCATGTCGCGCTCCTGAAGTTCATAATAGTTGCGCAGCATTTCCGTGTCGAACGTTATGTTCTGCGGCAGCCAGTTAAGACCAAAGTTCTTCACGATGTCATACCACTTACTCTTGCTCTTTATCATCTTCTTGAACGGCTCGAAGGTCTTGTAGACAGGAGTGTAGCTGTAGTTGATGGCTCCGCGCCAGTTGTCTTCGTTCTCATAGACGGTTGTCTCGCCGCTCGTGTGGCGGTGGCTGTGGCTGTAAGAGAACGAGAAGTTAGCCGGGTCGTACGGCATGGGGTGACGCTTAGTCTGTATTCCGACACGCACATTCGACAGTGAGAAGTTGGTGTTTGTGGCCTTCGTCACGGCAATGCTCTCTATAGAGTCGCGTTCATGCTCGTTGGCAGTTGCCTCGAGAGCATCTTCAAGGAGCATATCCGTATCAAGCGGATTATACTTCGGACGTGTTTCTTCCTGCGTTATAGAGTAATAAAGCGGAGCAGTAACCTTGGCCTTGTCGGGGAAGAACTTGCCCAGCTCGACGTTTGCCGTGAAGCTGTAAGTCTTATAGTCGTCCTGCGAACGCTCGGCTACGCCGTCTTCAAGTCCGCCGAATCCGTCGGTAACTATTTTTCCTGTAGCGTTTATAGTTCCAACATCCGACAGCTGAACGTTGAGCGCTCCCTGTGCTGCCCATCCGCCTTCGTTGTTATATTCCTTCAGACGGAGCTCGTTGACCCACACCTCTCCTGACTTCATCTCGCCCGAAAGGTTGCGCACACCTATCATCATGACCTTAACTTCGCCAAGGGTAGGATTACCCATGATGCTCACCTTGTTGTTAGGCTTGTCTTCATCATAGGCCGAATACACGGTGTTGTATGATGCAAGTCCGAGTCCGCGGGCCTTGTTGCGTTCTTTCTTCAGCGATGTGAACACGCTCAGCGGTATGTCGAGCATATTCTCCTCCGGCCATACGAGCTTACAGTCTGCCAGGCTATATCTGTTGTATTCACCCGGAGCAGTAAGTTTCAGGGGTATCTCATACTCGTAGTAGTTGTTCTTATAGTCGCTTCCAAGACGGACAAACACAGCAAGCTGATTGTCTGTCAGATTGGTTGTATTCTGCTCAAAGGCATTGGCATGCACAAACATCTGCAGGCGCTTATACTGGCGTATGTCGAGCGTGGTGTTCTTGTATACGGCCTTCGACTCATTTGTCGACATGTTCTCAATCACGATGTTGAGAGCCTGTTCGTTGTCTTCAGTAAGCTGCGGCTGTGTGGGATCTTGTCCGCGCTGTATGCCCGGAGGCAGCACATAGTTGACAGGCGTCTTGTCGCTGTTTTCCTCAATGCTCACCGCACTTACCGACATGCTTCCGGTTTCATTTGCTCCGGTGTTGAGCGACTGGTCGTAGACGCGCCATTCACCTCTTACTAGGTCGAACGTGGCAAAACGCAGCACTATAGGCTTCTGAAAGTTTGTAAGGAACATACGCATGAAGCGCACTGATGTGAAATCGTTTATCGAGCCTACACGCTCCTCATACTCGCTCAGAGGTATTCTGAACTGATACCATGTGGCATGTCCTGGCTTGCCGTTACGCAGCGTGGGCGATGTCTCGCGCTTGTCGACAATGAAGTTTCGTCCCACCACGAGGTCTTCGGGGCGGATGCTTATCTTGTACTGATAATACTTTTCATATTCGTTCAGCGTGTAGTCCTGGTTGATATCCTCAACGTCAGGCGTCGTCTTGTAAGACGTGTCATAGCTTTCTGTACGGCTGTCGCTGTCAGGTGAGTTTCCCTGAGGATTGTTTATCCTCTTATATCTCTGCAGGATAGACGCCTCTATCTGGTCGAAGTCTGATCCGCGGAAGTAATGGTAGTCGTCGTTGGCGGGGTCGTTCATAATAGAGTCGAGCTGTGCCGCTGACACCTTACCCTGAATGGCTGTGAGGAACTCCTGATATGGTCCGAACTCTCTTTCCTCTGCGTCGGTAAGTCCGTTGTAACCTACATCCTGCAAGGCTCTTGAACCGGTTGTGGTTGCAAAGGCATAAGTAACGGTGGCCTGCGTAGGTATCTTACCCCACTGTGTGGTGGTGTAGCTGCCTGAACCGTCGACAGACATGCCGCTCTCGTAAAACTTCTTACCGTCGCGCAAGATGTCTTCGCTCACTTCTCCGAGGTTGATGTAGAAGTCGCCGCCATATTGGTTGGCATCGCTCTGTTCATTAGAATAGATGAACGGGTCGAGCAGCCAGAACTCGATATACTCAATGTTGGCAGTCTCAAAGTCGCTTGTGTCGAGCTTACGCATCATACCGCCCCAGTGCTGCGTAGGATTCTGCAGCGTTCCGTCATAGTTGAGGTTTGGATTAAAGTTGTAAGGACCGCGCTCAGAAGGATAATATGCGAGGTTGAGTATAGGCAAGGTGGCTGTTGCGCCGCTGTAACTGTTGTTGTCGCGGTTAGGGAAAAGTTCCTTTACATACACCTCACGCACGTAATAGTTGCTTAGCTGCTCAAGGTCGCCCTTGATGTGAGCCGGAGTGAGCGATGAACTGCGGCGCGTGAACAGCGGGTCGATGTTATACCATGCCAGCAGCGCACGGTTGTATCCGCTGGAAAGCGTCGTCTTGTCCGACTGCTCAGGGAACATGGAAGGCACGCTCGAAAGCACCCACGATGTAGGCGATGAAACGTCAATAGTGTTTTTGGTGTTCTCAAAGTCGTCGATATACGACGCATTGTCCTGCACTCCGCTTGCCTGACCTGCTATGAGCTGCGCAAACTCTCCGGTGAATGATATCACAGAGGGCTGCGTACAGTGAAGGAAAGGCAGCTTGTCGAGCATGTTTGTCAGCCACTGGCTCTCTTTCTTCCAGTTGATGTTGAAGCCCCATAGGGTGTTGTTCAAGGGTTCAGAGCCCATCGTAACCTTCGTGGTGAGCGCCTGTTCCGACAAGTGCTGTATCGTACCGCTTATCTGGAAGTCCTTCGAGAAGTCGTATTGCCAGTTGAGTCCGAGCATGGTCTTGCGCTCCTGGGCATAGTCGGTGTTGCTCTCGAGCGACACGTTAATGGCCGTTCCGGCGTCAATGATGCTCTGATTAAGGATTGTCACCTCGCCTGACGAATAGTCAACGGTATAGTCAGAACCTTCGGTAAGCGTAACACCTCCGGCCGTAACAACCACGGATCCCTGCGGCACATTGTATGCACCGAGCGATATTACGTTGGCAAGTGTTCCGCGGAACTGTCCTACAAGCTGATACTTGTCTTTCTCGGCTATCTGCTTTGCCACGGTCTTTGTTGAGTCGTAAAGCTCTGTGAAGCTATATTTTGCAGCCACATCCGGAGCCACGCCCTTGGCCGTAAGAGCCTTATACATATAGTCGCCGAACGGCTCTGCCTCAGGGAAGAACACGCGTCCGTTGCTTATGGTATAGCCTTCAACATAGTCGAAATATCCGTTGCTGTTTGCCTTGTTGTTATTGTCGAGGCGGTCGGCACCGAGAAGCTTTATGATGGTCTGGTCCTTAACCTGCTGTTCGGGGATATAAGACAAGTAGACGCCCGTGGTGTCGCTCTGGAACTTGACGTCAAGACGGAACTTGTCTTTCTCCACAGAAGAAGCAAGATAATAAACGTTCTTCATCATCAGGTCCCAGTTGCCCTGCTGCGGGTTGTTGCTCGTGTTCTTGAGCGATTTTACGAACAAGGCCTGGTTGACATCCTGTATGTCGGAAGCAAACTCTCCCACCTGATATGTAACGCCGCCATAAGTATATTCGTAAGCAATGGCCAGCACCTGGTCGGTCTGCAGCGTCGACTTCAGCGAGATGTATCCCAGCGATGTGTTGACGGTATATTCAGAACTGTTAAGCAGGCGTGCGCTCTCCAGTTTCTCATAGTCAACTCCACCAACGAAGCCCGGAATAGCATCAAGTACGGAAGAAGTCTGGTTAATATCACGTGCAGCTGCATAGCTGTTCACCATTGTCGAATATTCGCTGTTGGCATTGTTTCCCGGCACATTCTGCCCTGTCAGTCCCCACATGGAGTTGCTCACCTTGGTGTTCTCTCCGAGGTCAGTCAGAGCCACGATGTTGCGCGAGTTTGATGTCGTACCCGTCTTGTTGGTCACCCATATCTCCACGCGGTTGATGGTTATACCTGTGGTTATGTTAGGCAACTTCTGCATGGCTGCGTCATACTTGTCGCGGAAATATTGCGAAAGGAAGAAGTGGCGGTTTTCCTCATAGTCGGCAGCATCGATCTCGAACGGCGTAAGCTGCACACCACCCTGCGACGACACGCTCTTTGACGACGACTTCTTCTGTGAGATTACGGTCTGCAGCGACAGCTTGCCAAACTGCAGGTCGGTTCTGATACCAAAGAGCGAGGTGGCTCCATTGACGAGCGACGAGTTGCTCGGGAACGACACGTTACCGCCCTCAACCAGCTTTATTATCTCGTCTTCCTTGCCTTCATACTTCAGCTTCATGTTCTGCGAGTCGAAGTCGAAGGTAGCGTCGGTGTTGTAGTTGAGGTTCATGTTCACCTTGTCGCCCACCTTACCGTTCACGCTCAGGTTTATCTTCTCGTCGAAGTCCATCGTCGTGGTCTTACGGTTTCTGATAGGCAACGAAGGGTTGTCTATGTTCTTGAGCGTGGCTCCAAACTTCAGCTCGGCCGTACCCTGCGTCTTTATCCTCACGCCGCCGGGACCGAATATCTTTTCTGCCGGTCCGAGGTCGAAGTGCATGTCGGTGAACGAGAATTTCTCCTTGCCCTGCTCCTTTACTATCTCGTCATTCTTTGAACGGAAGAAGCGGTCGAACTCCTTTTTCTCGCTCCACGCGCGATACTCTTCTGGCGTCATGGCTATCGGCGCCGAAAGATATCCCTCGCCCATCTTTGAACCTATGTAGTAGCGGTTGAGCGTGTCGTTATAGACAACCTCCTGCGAAATGTTTCCGGGCATAGACAGGTCGGCCATGCCGCGGTCGAGGTCGTCCTGAGTGATCGGCACAATGCGCTGTATCTTCCAGCGCGGATGCAGCAGCGAGTCGGGTATAGAGTCGTCCTCTATTATCACTTCGGGCATGGCCACTGCCGCGCGCTTGGCAGTATCGGCCTGAGCCACATTGCCGCGCGCACCCTGCTGACGGTTGTTCTGCCGTGTGCGGTCGTCCTGAGTGTAGGGCAAAGCCAATCCGTAGCTGGCCGCACTCACGGCAAGCATTATCAGCAAAAGCCCATAAATCACCCTTTTTATACGCATATCAAAGTTAATGATGAAGAATGGCCGGCAATCAGAAAGGCTGGTTCAGCCACACGTGCCAACAATACAAAACCATTCTTCGCTTTTTGAGTTATTCTTAAATTATCCGTTTATCGCTATATCCAGCACTTTACTTTATCTGCTTCAAGGCCAGCTTAACCACCTGCTCAACCGGCAGTTCGGGCTGCTCCTTCAATATTGCCACGACAACCTTTGCCGACGGTGCAGGCGCAAAGCCGAGCATGGTGAGCGCGCCCACAGCCTCGTCCTTCACTTCCTTGTTTACCATGTCAGCCTGCTGTGCTGTCTCCTGCGGCACTTCGCCCGTTATGCCCAGAGATGCTATCTTGTCTTTCAGGTCTACTATTATGCGCTGTGCCGTACGCAGACCGATGCCTTTCACGGTCTTGAGCACGCGCTCGTTGCCCGACGATATGACGCCGCACAGTTCTGCCGGCGAAAGCTCGGAGAGAATCATTCGGGCCGTGTTGGCTCCTACGCCCGACACTGATATGAGCAACAGGAACATGTCGCGCTCCTCGCGTGCGGCAAAGCCGAAAAGCACATACGCGTCTTCGCGTATGCTCTCATATACGTGCAACTTTACTTCTTCCTTGCCTTGAATGGCAGTATATGTGTTTAGCGAAATGTTCAGTCCGTAGCCCACGCCGCCCGTGTCTATCACGGCATAAGCCGGGCTAAGTTCTGCCAGTTCGCCTCTTACGTATTCTATCATTATCTTGTCTGTATTGCTTTTTTACCTTATTTATAACGAGCATATTTATCTTTTATTGCATGACGCCGGGCTATTTAACCAAAAATGTCGCCGGGCACATGCTGCCTGACGACATTTTGTCTATATCTGATTATGCTTTTCTGCGCATCGGTATGTGCTTACCGTGGCGCTTACTTGTATCTCATCCACTTTATCATCTCGCCTATCGACGGCTTCTTGCCGTACATAAGTATGCCTACTCTGTAAATCTTGCCTGCCATCCATATCAGGGCCAGGGCCGACGCGTAGAGCACAACGAGCGAAAGCACTATATGCCATACCGGAGCGCCGAGCGGAAGTCTTACCATTGACACTATAGGCGAGGTGAACGGTATGAACGAACACCACACGGCAAGAGGTCCGTCGGGGTTGTCGGCGCTGTACATTGCGGCATAAAGGGCAAAGACAAGCACTATGACGATGGGCGTCATAAACTGCTGCGAGTCTTCCGACTGGTTGACCGAAGCACCTACGGCGGCGAATATAGAGGCGTAAAGCAGATAGCCGCCTATGAAGTTGAGAACGAACACCAGTCCGAGCATGGGCAGGTTGAGTCCGGCTAAGGCCGACATGAAGGCGGCCATATCGTCTGAAGCCATGTCGGGAGTGGCAGCCATGCCTGTGGCCATCATGTCGGGATTAGACAGGCCGAAGCCTACTCCTGCAACGCTCATTATCACGGTTATCATTATTCCCCAGATGGCAAGCTGCAATATGCCCACAAGGCCGATGCCAATAATCTTGCCTATCATGAGCTGGAACGGGCGCACCGACGACACCATAAGCTCCACTATGCGGTTGGTCTTTTCTTCCATTACGCTCTGCATCACCATTCCGCCGTAAGACATCACAAACATATATATGAGGAACGTGAGCACCATGCCTGCCAGCATTGCCAGTTCGGCGCTCGACTCCTGCTCTGAGCCGTCGTCGGTCCATTTCACGGTTCTTATGTCGTAGCTCTTGTCGAAGTCGTCCATTATCTGCTTGAGCTGCGGGATGTTGTATTTCACGAGTTTGTCGTGGCGTATCTGCTCGTCGAGCGTGTTGTTCACAATGCGCGAGAGGCCCTGCGGCACTTCCTTGCGCGAGTAGATTGTGGCTGCCTCGGGATGCTCCAGCAGGTCGGCCTTTATCTCTATAACGGCGGCAAAGGCGGTGGTGTCCGACTTAAACTCGCCCAACATCATGGGCGTGGGCACAAAGCGGTACGACTCGTCGTCCTTGAACAGCTTGGCATATTTGCCCGTATGGTCTATCACTGCCACCTGTTTCTGCTCGCCGCTCTTTATCGTCGACAGCATCAGGGGCACAAATATCAGTGCCGCAAAGACAAAGGGCATGAGTATAGTGAGCAGGATGAATGATTTTTTGCTCACGCGGTTGATAAACTCGCGCTGTATTATTATTAGTGTCTTGTTCATGATTTGCTCTAAGTTTATTTATTGTTTGCTATCTTCTCCGGCCTTTTCTTCCGTCGCGCCGTCGCCTCCCACGGTCCTGATGAATATCTCGTTCATAGAGGGCAGACATTCGGCAAACGATGTTATCTCGTTGTTTGCCGACACCGCGCCCAGCAGCTGCGCGTTGCTCATGTCGGCCTTCTTGCGCAGGGTGTATATCGTCTCGCCGCCCTTGTTCTCTGTTTCTGTCACCTCAATGCCTTCCACGGGCACAAGCTGCTTGCCGGCAGCCAGTCCGAGGCGGTAGGTGTCGGTCTTGAAACGTGAGCGCACCTCGTTGACATCGCCCTGCAGCACCACTTCCGAATGATTTATCAGGGCTATGTTGTCGCATATCTCCTCCACCGACGACATGTTGTGCGTAGAGAATATTATGGTGTGGCCTTCGTTTTTAAGTTCAAGTATCTCGCGCTTCAGCAGTTCGGCGTTCAGAGGGTCGAAACCCGAAAACGGCTCATCGAATATCAGCAGCTGCGGCCTGTGCAGCACGGTTATAACAAACTGCACTTTCTGCTGCATACCCTTCGACAGCTCTTCGAGCTTTTTGCCCCACCACGGCATTATGCCAAACTTATCAAACCATTGTCTAAGTCTTTTTTCTGCCTCGGCCTTATCCAGTCCTTTCAGCCGTGCCAGATAAATGGCCTGCTCGCCCACGCGCATCTTCTTGTACAGTCCGCGTTCCTCAGGCAGATAGCCGATGTTGCAGATGTCGTCCACCGACAGCGGATGTCCGTTGAAGGTAACGCTGCCTGAGTCGGGCACGGTTATGCGGTTGATTATTCTTATCAGGGTTGTCTTTCCGGCGCCGTTCGGTCCAAGCAGTCCGAACACCTTGCCTTCGGGCACTTTTATACTTACTCCGTTGAGTGCAGTATGGTTAGCGTAGCGTTTCACTACGTCGTGCGTCTCGAGGAATATTTTGTCCATGTTATTTTAAAGTATGATATGTTATTGTGCCACAAAGTTAAGGTTTATTCGTCAACAAGCAAAAAAATCTGCAATCTTTATTAAGTTAAAAGTGAAAAGAGAAAAGTGAAAAATCCAAATGCAAGTAAGTTGATAATACCAGCAAGACATTTGACTTTAACTACGGAATGTTAGGCGCATTAGTCTTATAACTATAATAATTTATGGCTTGGAACGAAAAGAAGCAACAAGACTATTGTTCTGTCGGATATGCTATCCGACAGCATTAAGTATCAGGATCTTTGATCCGCAACTCATACCTATTAATCAAAATTGGAAGTAATCGGAGAAGCTAATTTGTGATCCGAAATGCATACCTGATAATTTAGAATAGGAAGTAAGCGGATTGATAAATCCTTATATTCAATTCCGGCAGATTGCAAATCAGCCGGCACATTAGCTTTGTTGATTCATATCGGTTGCACATGCGGTTAAATGAAAAGTGAAATAACAATAATCCACAAAAGTATCGAATTCTTCACTCTTCGTTCTTCACTCTTCACTTAAAAAGCTATTAGTGTTAACACAGAGTCGACTACAGACGCAATGGCGTCGCCGATGGTGAACTTGGCATGAAAGAATATTCTTACACACAGGTATGCGAGAAATACCGTAACCAATATAAACAACGCGGCAGCAAGCAGCGTAGCCCATGAAGGATACAGCGCAACAGCCAGCGTGGCACCACTGATAAGCATATATTCTATGCCTGAAACAATACGTATGCCGCGCAGGTCTGACTTGCTTAATGTTCCCGGGTACATTCTTTTAAGTCCGGGTATCAGCATGTCTGCCTTACCCGACATCACCACAGGGGCAACAATAAAGATGATGCAAGCAACGATGAACAAAGATATTTTCATAGGCTCGGTTTATATATTATCGCCACAAATTTAACTTGTTTACATCAAAAGGACCACAAAAAAGCTTTTAAATTTTCATAATAATATACTGTCAGTCCATCTAAAACTTTCACAATATGATGCCTACCGTTATTTCTGCTGTAATGGCTCCAACTTAATGTATAACGAGACCTCCCAAACCTTATCAGGAATTGACAAATCTTTCGAAATATTGTTGTCGAGCATTGCCTCTTTTGGAACAGACACGAGTCCTTCCTGACATGATATGCGTTTAACCCTACGATTATACTTTTTCAACATTATGCTCAGGTCTTCTGCCAAAGGAGTCTTAGCAAGCTCTTTCGTCATATCCGAATGCCAATAATAGCCATGCTCGTTAAGCTTACAATTTGCATTCAGCAGATTGGTTGTCATTACGGCTATATCGCCAAATGTAGACAAAAATCCAGACATCGCATCCATTGTTGTTAAATCGTAGACCTTGGATGCTGCGCCTAAGCACAAATCCATCTCATGGATCAGTTCTTTATACTCAGGTATATGATACTCATGATTTCTAGAATCTGATATCCTAAAAGCCGTAGTGTCATTACTGCTACCATTTATATATTGAAAATATTTTTGGGTAGGGAACATACGAAATTCTATCCATCCCACTTTATTTTCTCTCGTTGCTACGATAAGCGAAAACGCAGAGGTGTCATTTTTTGTTACTACAAAGAATTCTGTTTCCTTACGCTCTTCATTTTTAGGACCTACAATTTCCGAACACACTATCGTGTCCGGCTGTGTATTACCTTTAGGCATACTGCAACTTTGACCGGTTAATGTAAAGCTTGCAGATGCGGCAAGAAGCACTATCGGCAAAAAAAAATTCTTAATTCCTATTTTCATCTTTACACAACAAGGTTTTTATAGTTTTAGATTTAAAGTGTATAGCCGCAAAGAACTTCATCAAAGAAAACATCAATATGCCTAATTACACTTTAATCATCGCCACAAATTTAATAAAATTAAGACAAATGAACAATTAAGATACGGACTTTTTCATTTAACATCAGAAGTTTTATAGACTGAAATTAGCTTTACTGACCATCGGCTACTTTATTATATTCCGGCAGTTCTTTCGATGTGCTCAACAATTCGTATAAACCAGCCGGAACAAATTTCATGCAACAAAATAGCAGACAGCACAAAATTTACATGGAAAACATTCCGTACGAAAATAAAAAAGATGATAATGCGTCTTTACAGACGCGCCATCATCTTTATATTACAGCCTAATACTTATCCTGAATGAAGTGTGTGCGCAATCTTTGTTCAGACTGAGGTTTGTCAATGCCGTTATTGCGCCCACACTCAATACATTTCAACAGCCACGCCATATTATGACCTAACACGCGCATGGTCTGCAGTCCTTCTTTATCCTTCATCACATCGTCGGGCGTGAAGCCATGCACAGAATTCCAGTATTGAGAAGACACAACGGGCATATTGCATATAGTAAAATACTGGTTAAGCTGTTCAAACGTGGCAGACGCTCCTCCCCTGCGGCACGACACCACCGAGGCGCCCACCTTACCGGCCATACGGCTTTCGGAAGAATAGAACAGACGGTTAAGGAACGACACAAGCTGACCCGACGGACCGCTGTAATAAACCGGCGAACCGATGACTATGCCATCAAACTCATCAAGCCTTGCCTGTATGTCTTTTACTATATCGTCTCTGAAGCAGTGGCCCGTGCGCATGCAGCTTCCGCACGCTATACATCCCGCCAGCGGCTTCTTGCCGAGATAAAGCAGTTCTGTGTCTATTCCGTCGGCTCTCAAAGCCGTTTCAACCTCATGCAATGCGGTGTAAGTGCAGCCCTCCTTGTTAGGACTGCCGTTAATAAGCAATACTTTCATTGGCTTCAGAATTTATGAGCCAGCTCGACAGCCTTGGCGCAGCCGTCGGTCTTGTTTATGTCTCCTTCGTTAAGCACGGCAGGAACAAGCACTTCGCCCATAACGTCCCATTTCAACAAAGCAGCCGAACGCTCAAGCGGAATGCGTACGCCGTCCATAACCGTCATGTCGTCTTCCTCGCAGCAGGCAATCAAGCCGAATTTCTTACCTGCAATATCCTTTCCGCCTACAACAAGAGAAAACAGACGGTCAATAACGCCTTTTATCTGTGCAGGTATAGAATACCAGTAAGTTGGCATTGTAAACACCACGGCATCGGCATTTAATATTGCCGGGGCTATTATATTGAAATCATCGTCAAACGAGCATGCCTTTCCTGTCTTATAGCATGTCATGCACGCATGGCATCCGCCAATCTTCATCATTGCCGCATCAAAACGTTCTATCTTGTGTCCGCACTTCTCAGCCTCCTTTATAAAAGCTTCTGTCATGGCAAAGCTGTTGCCGTTTTTACGCGGACTTCCTGTAACTACAACTATATTCATAACCTAAAGTTCTATTTATTTCTGTATTGTGTCTGAATTCTGATTATATGCCTTGGCCACGCATTTCCACTCACCGTTGATTTTAAGCATCAGCAGATAATCGGTGAAATCAATGCGTCCGCCCCATTTTTCTTCAAGAACGCGCACCACGGCAAGCGTTTCTTCAACGGCAATAACGTCTACACGCGCCTTGAAGTCTGCGCCTCCGCCAACCGAGTCAACATTGTTATAAAACTGATTTATGCTTCCGTGCTCAAGTTTTCCGTCAAGATAGCCAAACAGCACGGCCTCGTCTATAAACAGTTCTTTAGCATAACTGCTGTCGCCTTCGGCAACACTTCTGACAAACTTCATGGCTGCTGCCTCAACAGCCTTGTATTCTTCAATACTTGCTCTCATAATGTTTTCATAATTTAAAGATTCATTTTATAATGAAAGCGCAAACAAGACGCAAGGGCGTCTAACCGGCCGGAATGCAACTTATCGTGTGCAAAGATACGAGATAGTAAACATTTTTGCAAGTACCGAAAAATTATTCAGATACTGAAAAATATATCAGTATATTAACTTTTCGGATTATTATGTTTACTTTTGCACAAACATTAAGACGAACAATACCATGTATGAAAGAAAGATACCCGTTAACCTCGACTGTCCGCTACGCCTTACGATGAGTCTGATAGGTTCAAAATGGAAGTCGTGCATCTTGGACGAGCTGCGCGACAAGACGCTCAGGCCGAGTGAGCTTCATAAGATATTTCCCGAAGCCACGCCGCGCGTGCTCGACTTGCAGCTTAAAGAGCTTGTTGAAGACGGACTGGTGTCAAAGACCATATACCCCGAACTGCCTCCGCGTTCTGAATATGCCATAACGCCACTCGGAGCAACCTTAATTCCGATTATCGACGCCATGATTGAATGGGGCAACAAGAACACCGAGCTGTTTCAGAAAAAATACGGCAAGCCTAAAAACAGATAACAACAACTCTTTGCCGTATGCAGAGTGAAACTATTGTTCCGGTGAATTTATGCGAGTTAATAAACGCAGCAAAAAAATAAGACAACATAAAGTATAAGAACCAAAGGTCAGTAAATAATTTTGAAATAGCACCGCTTCGGGTGCTGTCGGTTTGTTGAGTAATAATCCGTGGGTGACACACCCACGGTTACTAAAGTGAAGCCCTTCGGGCTATGAATTATCGTTAATCAGCTTAACTATAGACAACACCCTACAAAGCACATGTCTTTTTCACTTTCGGAAGACAGGAATTAAAGTAGTTACAGAGGTTATCGCTCACTTAGGTGAGCTAAGAGCATCTTTAAGAAAAGAACGAAAAGTGAAGAGTGAAAATCCTATAGTCTTGTGGTTTTTCGTCAGCTACAGAAGTAATTTTCTTACTTTTTAATTCTTAATTTTTAATTGCTTTTGCATCTGCTCTTCACTTAAACTCAAATTTCCTCTTTTTGCTTACACTCTGATTTTCCTTGACGCTCTCAGACGGCGATATTTGAAAAATAAAATCTGTCGGGCGTAAAAACGGGCAGTTTTCGTGTGCAATTATAATTAGTTGACCGAATGTGTGTTATCATTAATCATAATCATTATGTGCAACAAAATCAGGGCTAAAACGGCATAAAAACAGGACTTTTTGCCTTGAAAAGCGGGCTGTTTTTGATGCGAAAACGGGCCACTTTCGGGTAAAAAGTGGCCGAGTAATTTTTCAAAAGCATACCTTTTACGATTTATTGTAAATATACTTTACCATAAGAACCGTATTGGAGGCTCTTAAAATTCTATTTTGTCAGAAATTTCTGACAAAAGTCAGATATCACTTTGAACGGTATTATGCACTTATTGCTTTCATTATGAAACATCACAAGAACTGCCATGACACTGAATGTGCGACTAAACATGCGGCTGCATAAGCTGTAAACAGAGACCTACATACAGGCCGTTTTTAAGCCAGGTAACAATCCTTTGCCGTTTGCCTTATTTACACGTTCAGAAAGTAAGATATATAATATTTTTCAGTTACGTTTAATAACATTAACGCTGATTATTGTTGAAAAAACACATACAAATTATCCGTCAACTGAAAATTTGCATTATCTTTGCATAAGATAAGCTGCATCTCAGCATAACACTTAAACATGTTTCAACAAACAAGTTTAGTGGTTCTGCATTCGATTTGCATTATCTTTGCATAAGATAAGCGGCATCTCAGCATAAATAAAAAAAATAGGATAATAAAAGAATCAGATAAATTTTTAGACAATATGAAGAAAATCAGAGCAGCCGTAGTGGGCTACGGCAACATAGGAAAATTTGCCGTTGAGGCACTCGAAGCAGCTGAAGACTTCGAGATTGCAGGTATAGTAAGACGCCACGGAGCAGAGAACAAGCCGGCAGAGCTGGCCGACTATGAAGTGGTGAAGGACATCACTGAGCTGAAAGATGTTGACGTGGCCATCCTTGCCACACCGACACGCAGCTGCGAGGAGTATGCAACAAAGATTCTTGCACTCGGCATCAACACCGTAGACAGCTTCGACATACACACAAGCATACGCGAATATCGTTCTAACCTGATGAAGATATGCAAGGAACACGGCACTGTGGCTGTGATTGCAGCAGGATGGGACCCGGGTTCTGACAGCGTTGTGCGCACACTTATGCAGAGCCTTGCACCTAAAGGACTGAGCTACACCAACTTCGGTCCGGGCATGAGCATGGGGCACTCTGTATGCGTGCGTTCTAAAGATGGCGTAAAGAACGCTCTGTCAATGACCATACCTAAGGGCGAAGGCATACACCGCCGCATGGTTTATGTTGAGCTTGAAGAGGGCGCAAGTCTTGAGGAGGTTACAAAGGCTATCAAGGCCGACCCGTATTTCGCAAGCGACGAGACTTACGTTATGCAGGTTGACAGCGTTGACGAAGTGCAGGACATGGGCCACGGCGTAAACCTTGTGCGCAAGGGCGTTAGCGGAAAGACTCAGAACCAGCGCATGGAGTTCAACATGAGCATCAACAACCCTGCCCTGACAGGTCAGGTGCTCGTAAACGTTGCACGCGCATCTATGCGCCAGCAGCCCGGATGCTACACCATGGTTGAAATCCCCGTAATCGACCTTCTGCCCGGCGACCGCGAGGAGCTGATAAGCCACCTGGTGTAAATTCTAAGTGAAGAGTGAAAAATCCAATAGTATTGTGGATTTCTGTCAGTAGTTAAAGTCAATATGCTTTAACCACTGAAATAAAGTTAAGGAGATGTTTCTTTGAGCGCAGCAAAAAAGGGAACATCTCCTATCTTTATCAGGCCATAACGGATTGAATTGTCTGCCAGCTACTCACTGTGCATAAGAAACGTAATGTAGCTAAATGTATTTTAAACAAAATCGTTATTAGAATCCGGTCGGGATTTTTGCTTTATATAAAGCGAATTTTCGTCAGTTTTTGCTGTCATAGCAGACTATGTCAGGAAAAGCGAACAAAAAGACGGCTAAAAGCATGAATGAACAAAAGTGATAAAGCAATGTGCGGCATAATGACCGATTGGGGTTTAATAAACAAGCCCGCCGGAAAAGATTAAGTACGCACGGAATTTTATTCCGTCAACAGATGATTTTATATAGCCCTATGCATTTTACATCGAACATAAACCGGTTTATTATAACAGCATTTATAATATTCAATTCAATTTCTGCATATTCAGCAAATACAGGACATGATGAATATTCAGAGCGAAATGAAGCAGATTCATTCATTGCCCATATGCCTGAAAAGCTGCAGGAGCGTCAGACTGAAGCTATACGCAAGGCAATGTCCGGCAATAACGACCTGCTCCTTAACGTAAGAAACGCCCGCAATACAGCAGCCAAGCTGCCCAACGGTGTCTATCGAACAGACATCAGTAAGAGTCTGACTCTTTTTAGAAGCAAGCGCTACGACAACGACACAATACCACTGCTTGTATATTTTCATGGTGGCGGCTGGGTTATAGGAAGTATAAACAGTTGTTCACGTTATTGTGCTGCGATGGCCGAAAGAGGCATTGCCGTACTTGCCGTAGATTACAGGCTCGCCCCCGAGCATCCTTTCCCGGAAGGACTGAAAGACTGCATAGATGCCGTAAAATTTGCCTGCGAGAATATGGCGAAATGGAAATGCAGCAGCATATCCGTAGGCGGAGACAGCTCAGGCGGAAATCTTGCCATAGCCACGGCATTGAGTTTCCCTGAAAACACTTTCAGCAGCCTGATTACATTCTATCCCGTTACAAAAGCCTATGCAGACAACTCCGAATCATGGAAACTGTTCGGAAAAGGATTCGGACTTGACAGCGAACTTATGAACGCTTTCAACGAAGCATACACCACCGAATCGCATAATCCATTAGTATCTCCTGCAGAAGCAGACGACCATGCCCTTGCAAAACTTCCGCCAACGTTGCTCGTGGCGGCCGAACGCGACATCCTACGATGCCAAGGAGCAGAATTTGCAGAGAGGCTGAAAAATATTGGCATAGAACAGAGATACATTCTAATTCCCGGTTCGGTCCACTTGTTCATTACGGTTGACGGACAGCCCACAGCGTTCAAACATTCTGTAAATGAATCGTCTGAGTTCATATTCAGACATTCAGGACAAGCCACGCAATAAGGATAAGCGCCATATATGCGCTGAAACCACATGTATTACACAACAACAATCCACCCCAAGAAAGAGCAACGCCCATTTATGCTGTTCTACCGTATGCCGGAAAACAAAAGGTCTATCGCCACTCTGACTTCCCACATACGTGAGGTAGCATATAAGAAAACACATTGCATAACTGATTTTCAACTTATTCAGAAATTACATTGGAAAAATAAAAAGAATATTATGAAAGACACATAAAAGACATATACCGACATGGAATAGTCAGATGCATTTAACATGTTGAAAGTTAGTTAAATATAATTCAAAAGTCGGATTTATTTATTTTTATACATTAAAATTTCATATTTTTGCGTTTGGCATTTACAATAGTCTTGCAGCCCGACGCATCTTGGAGGTCCATGCACGAGCCTTGCATCACTTGTTTGCAACGCCGGGCGGATTCTGCTTCAACGAGTTATTCTAAGCCGTCATCAACATGAAGGCAAAAAGATGTGTGGAGCATATCATTTATGCAGACTAAGATATTTGCCATACAAAAACACTTCGCAGACGACAGAACTAAACACAAAGCCAACGGCATTGACTTTTGTGATAAAGCAAACCAAACCGCCACAAATATCTAAGAAAATAAACATAAAATAGTAATGAAACACATCAGCGTTTTAGTATTATTCCTGTTGTTATGCCATATAGGCCGTGCACAAACTGGGAGAGCATTTATGACAAGCCCGGACGGAGGCATGTACGCGTATAAAAAAATCAATCATACTGTTTATGACACAACAGATGTCAATGTGTTTTATAAAGTAAGTTTCTTGCCCGACTCTACTAAAAAGGACAGATACAGAGACGGACAAACGTTGTTGATGATATCTGACGACTACACATGGTTTGGCGACTACTACATAATAAAGGCCGACTCCGTAAACAATTATCTTGCTAAGAGCAAAAAGAACGCACATGACAAAAAGGCAAATGATGATTTCAATATGCTTGTAACGAAAACGACATTCGATTACATCATGCTTGCCGACCTGAAAAGTTCGCAGACTACCGTGCAACTGAGATCACCATTGAACAAATACCAATACACCTACCCCACACCACAAATCCAATGGACTTTGCTGCCTGGAGACACCATAATAAACGACCTTCAATGCAAAAAAGCGACATGCCGATATGCTGGACGCAACTTCATAGCATGGTACGCCGAAAGCATGCCGCTGCCTTATGGTCCTTTCGTTTTCAGCGGTCTGCCAGGACTCGTTATGAAACTGTATGACGACAAACTGAATTGGATATTCACAAACAATGGCATATCAAAAGCCGCGCCAACAGATATGATGTATCTTTATAAAGACAAGAAATATAAAAAGACAACAAGAGAAAAGGCCTTATCTGCCTACCGTAACGAAAACGAAAATTTTGTGAGCATTGCGATAGAAAGCGGAGTTATGACAGTTGTAAAAAAAGGTCCAAACTTTGATAAAATGATGGCCCCACGCCCGAGCAATATGCTTGAACTGGAATGGTAAAATACTTACGATTAAGTATAACTAAGAATATATGAAACGGATATTTCCTTCATTAATCGCTATTTTATGCACATTGCCTATGTCTGTAAAAGCACAGATGCCACGCATAACAAGCTATGACGGAGGTCTGGATGCGTTCAGGAAAATAAGAAAAGAAGTGTACGACACGGCCAAAATTGCGGTGTATTACGACCTGAAATACTTGAAAGACAGCACCAAGACGGATAAATATACCGAGGCTAAGACACTGTTGCAAATATCAGATAAATACACAAAGTATGGCGACTATTATCAGCTTGCACTCGACTCGATGGATATTTACATGGGAAAAAGCAAGAAAAACGCACGTGACAGGCAGGCCATCAAAACATGGAATGAAGCAATAGGCAGAATAAACTATTACACAGTTAGCATTACTGACCTTGCTGATTATCAGACCAAAGTGCAGTTTTATGACAATTTATATAACTTTGAATACTCCTTCACGCCACAGATCGCCTGGAATCTTGCAGCGGGAGACACAATAATAAGTGACATTCCCTGCAAGAAAGCCACATGCTGCTATGCCGGAAGAGATTATGTGGCATGGTATGCCGATAACATAAGCCTGCCCTACGGACCGTATATATTCAACGGACTGCCCGGACTGATAATAGATATCCGTGACACAAAAGGCAACTGGATATTCACCTATGCCGGCATGGAGAAGGCACATTCTTACCGCGACATGTATCTTTATGAAAAAGAGTTTTGGGGCAAGCTGAAGACTGTAAGCCGCGAAGAAGCTCTAACTTCGTGCCGCAACGATATAGAGAACTATGATAATCTCTCAATAGAAGTTTTTAAAGTAAAGACTAAAGTGAACGGCAAATGGGTGTCGCAAGAGGCTAATTATCCACGCCGTCCGAGTAATATGCTTGAATTGAAATGGTAAAAAACTTTATCTTAATATTGTTTTCTCTGATGCTTGACTGCGTTAGTGCGGCGGCTCAGAATGACATGACGGCTTATTCGGGAAAAGTTACCGATACTGCAGGAAAAGCCGTAGGCAACGTTACGTGCAAACTGCTGGACGGCAAGGACTCGCTCCTTGCATACGCGCTGACAAGAAGAGACGGAACATACAGGCTGAAAGCCGTGAACGGCGGACGGCAGATTGAGTTTGCGTTTCTCGGCTACGAGACGCGGCGCATACCGCTCAAAGAAGGCTGCGCCGTGTATGACGCGCGACTGGAGCGCAAGGCCGTAGAGTTGAAAAACGTAACCGTGACAGCCGACCCTATAACACGGCGCAAGGACACGCTGCTGTATAACGTTGACGCCTTCCGACAGAAACAGGACCGAAGCATAGAAGACGTGCTGAAGCGGATGCCGGGCATAGAGGTGAGCAACAACGGAGAAATAAGCTATCAGGGCAAGCCGATAAACAAAGTGAACATAGAAGGGCTCGACCTCATGGGCGCACAATATAACCAGGCCACGCAAAACATGCCTGCCGAGGCCGTGGCGCAAGTGCAGATAATGGAGCGCAACCAGCCGATAAAGGCCCTTGAAGGCAAGGTGAGCAACGACCGCGCAACGCTCAACCTGAAACTGAAACGAGGCTACAAGGCACGCCCCTTCGGCGAGGCCGACGGCAACATAGGCGGAAGTCCCGTGACATGGGACAACCGACTGACGGCAATAAACATAAACAAGAAAAACCAGCTGCTGTTCACAGGAATGATGAACAACTGCGGAATAAGTCTGGAGAGTCTTACCCAAGGCATGAACAGCTATACGGGAATGTACACCACTGAGCCGCTGCCCGCGCCTTTCATGTACTCACCAACGGCACAGACGCCGCCAATCTCGCAGCTGTATTATCTTAAAAACAAGTCGTATTACACGGGACTTAACTATCTGCACGCCTTCACACAGGAAAAGACGCTGCGCATGAATGTGATGTATTATCATGACAGCGGACTGCAGCAGGACAGTATTTTCAACAGCTACACAGCCAAGGATGATACAGTAAACGTGTTTGAAAACAACGACATACACAACAGGAACGACCTTGTGAAGGGCATCTTGCGGTATGAACAGAACACAAAGAATGTGTATCTCACGGATGAAGCGTCGGCAACGTTAGGACTCGGCGATGCCCTAAACAACGGCAACAGCAACAGTGGCACATTGCAGGAGCAAATAAAGCGCAAGCAGTATGACGTGCAGAACATACTCGAAGCAACGATAAACACCGATGCTATGCTCTTCGACGTGTCGTCGATAGTGCGCCTTTACGGCTCGCGCGAACGGCTCGGCGTTACATCAGGCGATGAAGAAATGCCGACAGACTATACGGCAAGACTGCGCAACCTGTTTACGCGCAACCGCATAGGCACCAACTTCAGCCTTTTCGGCGGCAGTCTCGGCATAGGCTACATCATGGAATACAAGCGCAACGAGACAACCGTGAACGGTGTTAAGGACGATATGACGGGCAGCTACTGGCTTCACACCCTCGAACCGAAATACGAATATAACCTGCCAGACGGCTCGCTGACGCTCACCCTGCCGGTGGAATATATTTCTTATTCGTACCCGATGCGCGGCATAAAGACGCACAAGGTGATGTTCTCACCAATGCTCGACATCGACTATAAGCTCAACACAATGGCATCTGTCGACGCGTCAGTGGGCATCATACGCAATGCCGACACACGGAGCGTGCCTTTCTACGGAGCAATTATGAACAACTACCGCACCTATACGCTGGGCACTGACTCGATGTCGTTCAGCCGTACAAAAACTGCCAGCATACGGTTGTCATGGCTCAACACAGCCACAATGCTGTCATGGAATGTGTATGCCATTTGGCAGCAGATTAATCAAGACCGTTATTTCAGTTATCTTTACGCAAGCGACCTGACGCTGATAAATCCTGTATGGGCCGACAACACGCACACATCATTCAGCGGTGTCGGCAACGTTAAGAAGATATGGCGCAACGCAATGTTCACGCTGAAAGGCTCTGTCTCTTACTCTTACAACAAGGCGCTTGCCTCACAGAATGGCGTTGAAGGCTATATAAGATATAATGCCGCCAACGCGCAAGTGGGTGCGTCATGGGACAAACTTAATTGGCTGACGGCAAACCTGACCGTTGCAGGCAACATAACATGGAAACGCCCCGACACTTTCTCGTCAACAGACAACGTTCTGAAAAACGCATACTGCTCACTGAGCCTCGACTTCATGCCGATAAAAGCTCTGCGCCTGTACGCAGATGCTGCCGGAACCACATACGAGATAACCCACAACCAATATTCAACCAACCTGTTTCTGAACGCCGGAGCAAAGTATGACTTCAACAAAACGCTCAGCGTAACGCTCACAGCCATCAACCTGCTTAACCGCGAAAGCTACGAGATTTCGTCATATCAAGGTTCAAACTACACATTCCTGCGTGTTCCGTTGAGAGGCCGCACAGTGATGGCAGGCATAAACCTGAAGTTCTAAAACGAATATTTTTTCATTCATAAGCATAAAAAAATCCGCCGGACAAAAGGACGTCCGACGGATTTTATTTTTAAGTATGAGTAAAAGACAAATTAAAGAGTTAATCTTCGCAGATATCAATCGTCAAGAGCAAAGTCCCAATCACTCCATTATCAACAAAGCATATGGCTTTAACTCCTTTAACTACTTCTAACTACTTTAACTCCTAAAAGAACTATTCATCCGGCAAGAACAGCGGATCTTCGGGCATAACCATAACAGGCTTCTGCTCATACTGCTTAAGAGTCTTGGCAGGAACATACTTCTTGTCGACAACGAGACGGAACATATACTCGTTGAACCACTCGTTGGTCATTATCAGGCAGCCCTTCTGGCCCCAGTCGCCGCCCCAGCTGTTCTCAACCTTCCACTTTGTGGGGTTGCCCTTGGCGTCGAGGTCAACGGCCGTAAGAGTCATGGCGTGAGTAGAGCCGCTGTCGTAAGTCATGATGCGCTGAGCCTTGTTCATGCCGAATGTTGTGCCGAAGAGCGAACCATAGTCATAGTTGCGCGGGTCACAATAGCCACGCTTGCGGTCGAGGAACTTGCCTACGTCGTAAGAGCTGTACATCTTCTTGCCGTCTTTCAGAGAAGCGATGGCAAGTTTGGCTATTTCTTCCATCGGCAGGTTAAGATATTTCCAGTTAGTTCCGTCGTATGTGTGGCGGTCGTATTCCACCTCGTAAGTCTTGTAATACTCGCGGCGCGGGTCGTTCATAACCATGATGAAAGAGCCGCCTATGGTCTTGCCGTCAAGCATCTCGGCAGCAAACGACTTCGGAGTGAATTTCTTTGCCTCGGTAACGGTGCGTCCGTCCTTGTTCTTGAAGGCATAAGTAAACTCCTTTACAGGCTCGCCTATGGTAAGAGCCAGCATGCGGTAGATCTCGCCCAGCATCTTTGTCTTCTCGGCGTTAATCTCCTTTGCGCTCTTTCCGCCGTTGGCCATGTCGCGCAGCTTCAGGCCGAACTCGCGCAGCTTCGACTTAATCAATGACGTAGCCTTAGATGTGTTCTCGGCAGAGAAAGTCTCGGGCATTACCTCGGCAGGCACAAGTCCGTATTTGTCAACAAGGTCTGACACACCGCAGAATGTACCGCCGTCGTTGAGCGGACTCTTGAAGAAGAACTGAACACGCACATCGTCCATAGGCTTCGACGCACAGTCGATAACGCCCTGCAGGAAGAGATTTGACTTCTCGAGCTGATCCCAGAAGAAGAGATAAGCATGAGACAGGTCGACACGAAGCGAGTCGGTGCGGTTGGCGAAGTTTGAGCGTATCACGTTGAAGCCGCTGAACATCCAGCAACGACCGCTCTGCTTCTGGTCGGTAATGTTCTGCGACTTGGTCTCAACACTGAAGTAGGTGTCGAGAGCGCCCTGGTTGGCGTAGTTCTGAGCCAGGTTGTCGATACTGTTAGACGCCACGGCGTTAAACAAAGCCTTGTCGGCAGTTGTCAGCTTCTGCGACTGCTGAATTTCCTTGAGCATATCAGCCGATATGCCTCCGTCCTTTGTCTGTGCATGACATGGCAGCGATAACAGCGCAACCACCATGCCCGACATGAAAATACCCTTGTTAATATTCATTTTTTCTTTATTTTTTTGTTTGTCGCAAATTTACATCTTTTTATTGAAAAACACACTATACGTCCTTTCATTTTACATTTATCCCCACTTAATTACAGTCATTAACGCCCCCATTTCATCCGCCAGGGCACTTTACACCTTAATAAAAATAAACGAATTTATTTTGTTCTTCAATCTGTTTACATTATCTTTGCAATGATATTCAATAATAAGACGACCGTGGAATCTAACGATTTTAAGCTTCTTAACAAAATAAATTATCCCGCCGACTTAAGAAAGTTGAAAGAAGAACAGCTGCCGCAACTGTGCAAAGAGCTGCGCGACGACATTCTGAAAGAACTTTCGGTAAACCCGGGGCACATGGCCTCGAGCATGGGAGCAATAGAACTTACCGTAGCCCTGCACTACGTGTTCAACACACCGGAAGACAGACTGGTTTGGGACGTGGGACACCAGGCCTACGGACACAAGATTCTGACAGGCAGGAAAGACCGCTTCTGCACCAACCGCAAGCTGAACGGAATAATGCCCTTTCCGTCGCCGTTAGAAAGCGAATACGACAGTTTTGTGTGCGGACATGCCTCTAACTCTATTTCTGCCGCGCTGGGAATGGCACTGGCTGCAAAGAAGACCGGCAACGGCAAGAGACATGTGGTGGCTATTATAGGCGACGGCGCCATGAGCGGCGGACTGGCCTTTGAGGGACTCAACAACGTGTCGACCACGCCTAACGACATGCTCATCATCCTCAACGACAACAACATGAGCATAGACCGCAGCGTAGGCGGACTGAAGCAGGCTCTGCTGAAGCTGAACACCAACGAGACCTACAACAATGTTAGATTCAAGCTGTCGAAATGGCTCAACGCAAAGGGATATCTCGACGAAGACCGCCGGCAGGGCATACTGAGGCTGAACAACGCGCTGAAGTCGGCCATAAGCCATCAGCAGAACATCTTTGAAGGCCTCAACATAAGATACTTCGGTCCGTTCGACGGACACAACATAACAGAACTGGTAAGGGTGCTGCGACAGCTAAAGGACATGAAAGGCCCCAAGCTGCTGCACCTGCACACAATAAAGGGGCACGGATATGCACCGGCCGAAAAGGCTGCAACGATATGGCATGCCCCCGGAAAATTCAACATCAACACAGGCGAGCGCATAACAGACGACGAGACGGGAGTGCCGCCTAAATATCAGACAGTGTTCGGCGAGACGCTGCTCGAACTGGCAAAGAACAATCCGCGCATAATAGGCGTTACGCCGGCAATGCCTACAGGATGCTCCATGAACATTCTGATGAAGGCGATGCCCGACAGAGCCTTCGACGTTGGCATAGCCGAAGGCCACGCCGTAACGTTCTCGGCAGGAATGGCAAAGGAAGGCATGCTGCCGTTCTGCAACATATACAGTTCGTTCGCACAGCGTGCCTACGACAACATCATTCACGACGTGGCAATACTGAAACTTCCCGTCGTTATATGTCTCGACCGCGCCGGACTGGTAGGCGAAGACGGAGCCACACACCACGGCGCCTTCGACATTGCGGCCCTGAGACCCGTGCCAAACCTGACCATAGCCTCGCCTATGAACGAGCACGAACTGCGCAACCTTATGTACACGGCGCAGCTCGACGGCAAAGGACCTTTCGTGATAAGATATCCGAGAGGACACGGCGTGATAGTAGACTGGCACAATGAGTTTGAAGAAATTGAAGTAGGAACAGGACGCAAGCTGAAAGACGGCAACAGCGTGGCCGTGCTGTCAGTGGGTCCGATAGGCAACAACGTTACCAAGGCCATAGAAGCCGTAGAGAAAGAATGCGGCGGAGCACAGATTGCCCACTACGACATGCGCTTCATAAAGCCACTCGACGAGAAACTTCTGGCCGAGGCAGCATCAAAGTTCAAGCATATCATAACCGTTGAAGACGGAGTGCGCAAGGGCGGATTCGGCTCAGCCGTGCTCGAATGGCTCAGCGACAACAACTATACAACACGCGTCACAAGACTCGGACTGCCCGACAAGTTTATCGAACAGGGCACCGTAAACGAACTGCAGCACATAACGGGCATCGACACCGAAACGATAGCCGCGACAATAAAGAATGCTATAGGCAGCATATCCTAAACAATAAAGATGTAAAATGAAAATCATCATAGCTGGAGCTTATGCCATAGGTACTCACCTGGCAAAGCTGTTATCACGCAACGATCAGGACATTGTGCTGATCGACGAAGACGAGGAAAGGCTCAACAACATCAGCAATGACTACGACCTGATGACCATCCACTCCTCGCCTTCGAGCATACAAACCCTTAAAAACACCGGCGTGCAACACGCCAACCTGTTCATCGGAGTCACGCCTGACGAGAACATGAACATGAACAGCTGTATACTTGCAAAGGCTCTCGGAGCAAAAAGAACGGTGGCAAAGGTGAACAACTATGAGTTTATTGACGAAAAGCTGAAAGAATTTTTCAACAATCTCGGCATCGACTCGCTCATCTATCCTGAAAACCTCGCCGCACGCGACATAACCAACGGTCTGAAGATGAGCTGGGTGAGGCAGCGCTGGGACGTGCACAACGGCGCGCTGATAATGCTCGGCATAAAGCTGAGGGAGACATGTGAGATTCTGAACGAGCCGCTAAAAGACCTCTGCAAGCCCGAATCGCCATATCACATCGTGGCGATAAAACGCGGCGAAGACACCATTATACCACGAGGCGACGACGAACTGAAGATATACGACATGGCATACTTCATGACCACACGCAACTATATTCCGTATATCAGAAAGATTGTCGGCAAGGAACACTACGTGGACGTAAGGAACGTGATGATAATGGGAGGCGGCAACACGGCCATAAGAGCCGCGCTGACCATGCCCGAATACATGAACGCAAAGATCATTGAGGCTGACGAGAAGCGCTGCGAATATATCAATGAGATTGTAGACACCGACAGGACAATGGTGATAAACGGCGACGGACGAGACCTGCCGCTGCTCATTGAGGAAGGAATAAAGAACACGCAGGCCTTCGTTGCCCTGACGGCTAATGCCGAGACAAACATCCTGGCATGCCTTACGGCGAAGCGCATGGGCGTGAGAAAGACCATAGCAATGGTTGAAAACCTCGACTATGTGAGCATGGCTGAAAGCCTTGACATCGGTACTATCGTCAACAAGAAGGCCATAGCCGCAAGCCACATCTACCAGATGATGCTCGACGCCGACGTGAAGAACACCCGTTTCCTAATGACCGCAAACGCCGACGTGGCCGAGTTTACGGCACAGCCGGGTTCGAAGATAACCAAAAAGAAAGTATACGAGCTGGGACTTCCCAAGGGAACGACAATTGGAGGACTGGTAAGAAACGGTGAAGGACATCTTGTGTCCGGTAACACGGAGATTGAGGCAGGCGACATAGTGGTTGTGTTCTGCCACAACGTCAACATGAGCAAAATAGAAAAGTTCTTCAACTAAAAGCATAAAATGATAAACTTCAAAATCATATATAAGGTTATAGGCTCGCTGCTCTTTATTGAAGCGATAATGATGCTCTACAGCCTGTGCGTGTCGCTCTACTATAAAGAAGACGACATTATGGCGTTTGTCATATCAATAGCCATAACCGTCATCACGGCCATAGGACTGAAATATAAGGGCTATCATGCCGAAAACAGCATGGGACGCCGCGACGCCTATCTGCTTGTAACGCTGACATGGGTCATATTCAGTATTCTTGGTGCCCTGCCGTTCGTGATAAGCGGATATATACCGAGCTTCACCGATGCCTTCTTTGAGACGATGTCGGGCTTCACAACCACAGGAGCCACGATTATCGACGATGTGGAGAGCCTGCCCCACGGACTCGTGTTCTGGCGCTCCATGACCCACTGGATCGGCGGCCTTGGTATCGTGTTCTTCACCATTGCCATATTGCCGTCGCTCGTAGGCGGAAGCATGAAGGTGTTCTCGGCAGAGGCTACGGGCCCGATAAAGACGAAGATGCACCCCCGACTGAGCACCAACGCCAAGGCTATATGGGCCGTCTACCTGCTTCTCACCGTAGGATGCGCAGCCAGCTTCTATGTTGCCGGCATGAGCCTTTTCGACTGTCTTAACTACTCAATGTCGATAACGGCCACAGGAGGCTTCGCACCTCACAACTCAAGTACAGGCCACTTCCATTCGGCCGTGATTGACTATATCTCAATAATATTCATGTTTCTGTCGGGAACTAACTTCACCCTGCTGTATCTAAGTCTCTTTAAGGGAAAGATAAAGTCGGTTGTGAAGGATGCAGAACTTAAGTTCTACTTCTGTGTTGTGGCCCTGGCCACTGCCGGAATAATGTTCTTCCTGATAAAAGACCTTAACTATAATCTGGCCGACTCGTTACGCTACGCACTGTTCCAGGTAGTAGCGTTTATAACAACAACAGGTATATTTAACGCCGACGCGGGCAAATGGCCGCACATAACATGGGTGATTCTCAGTATATGCATGTTTGTCGGAGCATGTGCCGGCAGCACGAGCGGCGGCTTTAAGTGTATCAGAAGCGTCATTCTGCTAAAGATTATAAAGAACGAGTTCAGGCACATCATCCATCCCAAGGCCGTGCTGCCCGTAAAGATAAGCAACAACACGGTGCCCTATCAGGCGCAGGCCACGCTGCTTGTGTTTCTGTCTCTCTATCTCGCTGTGTGCCTGTTTGCATATTTCTCGCTTACATGCATGGGCATAGACAGCACCAACTCTGTAACGATAGCGCTGAGCTGTGCCAGCAACGTCGGCCCTACGCTCGGTCTTGAGATAGGTCCTACGATGTCGTGGAGCGGCATACCTGACGCCGGAAAATGGATATGCTCAACACTGATGCTTATGGGGCGTCTCGAGTTTTTCAGCGTGCTGGTGCTGTTCACACCTGCTTTCTGGAAGGAAAACTGATGCTTGCGTGAATCAACAAGAGTCTGTTTTTTATATAAGACTTTACTTACTGAAAACGGACTTTTACCTTTATATAAGAAATAATGTATAATGCATCTGCTGCGGAATTATTAATTTCATCCGCAACAGATGCATTATTCATTTTCTGCGCCATTACAGCGGCTATATTATTACCAAGACTTACACATTGTAAACACACTGAAGGCGGCTGTCATTGCCGCCCTTTCTCGTGCCTGTTGCTCTCTGAATTCTTATTTTCCGATGGCGTAACAGCCGGCGCATCACCGTCTGCCGCAGCATTGCCGGCCTGAAGATACGCCTCGATGTCGCGCTTCATACGCATGAACGGACCTGAAGTGTAATAGCCCATGTTCTTCTTCAGCATCTGCTCTATGTCCTGAACGCTGTGAGAATAGCACGAAAGCTCGTTGCGCATCTGCGTTGAATGTACTGCCTGGCGCCTTATCTCGTTCTCACGCTCACGCACAAGCCGCTCGCACACCTTGGTCATTACGGGTACCACCACCTTGTCGAACAGATGATGTCCCTGTATATATAGATAGGTGCTGTCGGGCGTTACGCCGAGGCTTATCAGCTCTTTCTTCAGCGCCAGATACGACTCCTTGGCGTTGGGGTTATGATGATGCAGCCAGTTGATTTTCTTTGTAACCTTGTTGCGCACGTTGGCTATGGCCTGCTCCGGTGCGCCAAGACTGAAGCTGCCGATCTCTATCACGCGGTTAAACTCAGTTATGGTGAACTGCGTGTAGATGTCTCTGCGGTAGTACCATATAGACCATACGAACAAAGGGAAGATGGCCTCGCTGTACTGCTTGAGGAACTCGCTGAAGTTGAATATGGCGTGGTCGTTGAGCGTAACCATCACACAGACATTGTGCAGCGACGGGGCATAGCACTGAAGGTTCTCTATCGAATAGGCGTAGGTGTGAAAGACGAACGGATTGCTTAGAATGTTGCGTGACGTAACCGTAGCACCCTGTATCAGATAGTCGTAGTCGGCATCCACGCAGGCTATCATGTCCTGCCCCACCTTGCCGTATAGCAGGTTCATAAGCACGGAGCGCTTGCCCCGCTCGAGCGTGTTGTGCGACGGCAGCATCACTTCAAAATATTTTGTGTCGTCCTCATAGCTGCCGAGCAGCATGCGCCAGAAGAGCACGTCGTCGTAGCTCTCAACGTAGGCCACGATGCGCCGGCGGGCAGTCTTCGACTTCAGTCTGTTCGCCGCCTCAAAGTATTTTGAGTTTATGTTATCCTTCAGCCGCCTGTTCATATGCCCTAAACCTTAACGTAAGTTCTGGTCGGTGATGTCGCTCACCTCTGTAACATTGTCCATCCATCCGTTCATTATCACGGCCGGCGAGTGTGTCGTCAGGATAATCTGCACGTTAGGATTAAGGTCGAGAATGAGGTCGATGAGCCTCTTCTGCCACTCGATGTGCAGACTTACTTCAGGCTCATCCATGAACAGCACGTAAGGAAGATTGTCCTCTATGAGCACCGTGAGCAATATCACCAGCATCTGCTTCTCGCCGCTCGAGAGCTGATACGGATGCAGCGTTTCGCCTATCTGCGTGAATCTTATCTCGTTTTCGGTGCGTATAATCTTCTTTCCGGTATCAGAAAAGAGGTCGTCTATCAGGTCCTGAAACTTCTTCTTGGGCTCCGACAGCTGCTGCGCCTTCACCGCCGCGTCGGGCTCTCCGCTCTGAAGGGCCGCAATGATGCGGTTGCCGATGTTCACCTGATAGTCGAGAAACTTGCGCTGAAGCTTGAACAGCTGCCAGTCGAGCTCTGTCACAAGGTTGGCTCCAACCTCGCTCAGCATGTCGGCATTGAGCAGCGGACGGTCGAAGGAGCGTATCACGTCGAACCGGATATGCGTGGCGTCAGCCGGATTTACCTTGATGTGAACACCCTTGAGCAGATGGTTGTATATGTCGCCCGTTATGCCGACGCTCTTCACCAGCTTGTTAAGGATGGTGCTCTTGCCCACTCCGTTTATGCCGCTAAGGACGTTCACCTTGCGGTCGAGGTTCCACTCCACATGGCGGCGCCCGCTCCATAGCGACTCTATCTCCACCTGTTCTATATAGTCAGCGTATTTCTGCATAATATCAAATTAATAAGCTCTTTAGACAGCAAATATAATTATTTTATCCGAAAATGTGTACCTTTGCACCCGTAAATATATCAAAAAAATAAAAAACAACATGCAAAACAATCGTCCGCTAATTGCTCACCTCTGCCTGTTCTTCGCATGTGCGTTCTGGGGTCTGATGGCTCCGCTCGGCAAAGATGCCATGACGCACGGCATAACGGGCATAGACATGGTGACATTCAGGGTAACAGGAGGAGCCATCCTGTTCTGGCTGACATCGCTGTTCACGCCAAAGGAACACGTTCCGCGCAAAGACCTGCTCATGCTTATAGGAGCTGCCATATTCGGCCTTGTGACCAACCAGTGCTGCTACACGATAGGCCTGAGCATAACATCGCCCATCAACGCGAGCATCGTCACGACGTCGATGCCTATCTTCGCGATGATTCTGGCAGCAATAATACTTAAAGAACCCATAACGGGCAAGAAGGCCCTGGGCGTGGTGTTCGGATGCACGGGCGCCGTGATACTGATAGTTACGAGTGCGGCTGCGGCAAGCTCTAAGGTGGGCGACATCCGCGGCGACCTGCTCTGTCTCGGCGCGCAGCTGTCGTTTGCGCTCTACCTTTCGCTCTTCAGCAAGCTGATAAAGCGCTACTCGGTGATAACCGTGAACAAATGGATGTTCACCTATGCCACGATACTTATCCTGCCGTTCACGTTCAACCACGTGGCAGGCATCAACTTTGCGGCTGTGCCTACAAGCACATGGCTCGAAACGGGCTTCGTGGTGTTCTTCGGCACATACATAAGCTACATCCTAATGATGATAGGACAGCACACGCTGCGCCCCACCGTGGTGAGCATATACAACTATGTGCAGCCGCTCGTGTCGGTTACGGTGAGCATACTCACGGGCATCGGCGTGTTCAAGCCGAGCCAGGGACTGGCCGTCATACTGGTTTGTCTCGGCGTATGGCTCGTAACCAAGTCGAAGTCGCGTGCCGACATGGTGAAGGAACAAGACGCTACGCAGAAGCAGGCATAGGCCTGACGCAGAAAAATCTATATGACAAAGTCCGGCAAGAGGCGGGCTGCGGTTTAATGACAACTGAACCACAGGCGCGGCTTTTGCCGGATTTTTTGTATCATAACATATTGCAAGACATAAAAATCTGAACGGATACAGAAAGGATGACGGGAAACCTGACCGTACAGACCGGCAGCACGCCGCTGACTGAACCTGCCCGGCTGTAGGCACAACACTGACCAACCGCCAAACAAGACACATAAACATATCCTCCGGCCGGAGCTGATTTACGGGCGATGAGAAAGTAAAAAATCACGACATGAGTTTTCTTTAATCCGGAACACGAAACGCAAACAGAAGTTAACGGCGCAGGCGTTACGGCTGCACGCATTTAACATTTCATTACATTTACATAGCTTATAATGCCCCAAACCGCCGTTTTTCCGACTGAAATTCAATGGTTTTACACTGCAAAACGTGCCTTTCCGACTTGCAAAAGGTATGCTTTTGCAACGTAAAAGCATACCTTTTAGGCATAGGGGAGATACAATTAGCGCCACAGAAGCTACTAACTCACTGATTAGCAACAGGTTATAAAAAGCATCATTTTTTACGTATTTTCGCGTCAAAACACGTTTCTGCGCGGGGCATGGCCATTCTGAGAGCGTTAAACAGACAGAGTTTTCTGTTTTTATCCCCAACCAAACATCACCATTCAACACCTTATCTGCCCATGCCGGGCAGGCCTCCGCCGGCTTGTTTGCAGCCATTGCCATTTATGCCAAGACCATACCGGCACGTAAAGGCAGGCTGAAAGCATAAACAAGACAGCTAACAGAAATAAGCATAAATCATGATGCCGGATGCGGCTTACGGCTGATTTTAGCCTCTAAGACGGCAACGCCTTGCGTACATTATATATAATGCGCACGCATATTTACAGAAATGATATTCTGTCATAACCACAAAAGGCATCTTGCGCGCCTTATCCAAAGGGCGCATATTCCACCGAACTCTCTATTATTCAGTATGTTACAATCACGCAGAATCACACATAGCCGGCAAACAAGGCATAAAAAAGGCCTTAGCACATGACATATTATTACGACAAAATGTCACCACGTGGCACACTTTATGCCACATTTTCGCCTTTGGCACACGATTTGTATAAAAGTAAGCGAATTAATTAACATCGATAAAAACAAAAAAAATATATAATTATGGGAAAGATTATAGGAATTGACTTAGGTACAACAAACTCATGCGTTGCAGTTTTCGAAGGCAACGAACCTGTTGTAATAGCAAATAGTGAAGGTAAGCGCACCACTCCTTCTGTAGTGGGCTTCGTAAAAGACGGTGAGCGCAAAATCGGTGACCCGGCTAAACGTCAGGCCATAACAAACCCGAAGAACACCGTTTACTCAATCAAGCGCTTCATGGGCGAAACTTACGCTCAGTGTGAAAAAGAGACAACACGTGTGCCGTTCACAGTAGTCAACGAAGGCGGATATCCCCGCGTTGACATCGAAGGCCGCAAATATACTCCGCAGGAAATTTCTGCAATGGTTCTTCAGAAGATGAAGAAGACAGCAGAAGACTATCTCGGACAGGAAGTTACAGACGCCGTAATCACCGTTCCGGCATACTTCTCTGACTCACAGCGTCAGGCTACAAAAGAGGCCGGACAGATTGCAGGACTCAACGTTCGCCGTATCGTCAACGAGCCTACAGCCGCAGCTTTGGCTTATGGTGTTGACAAGGCAAACAAAGACATGAAGATTGCTGTGTTCGACCTTGGTGGTGGTACATTCGATATCTCTATCCTTGAGTTCGGCGGCGGCGTGTTCGAGGTGCTTTCTACTAACGGTGACACTCACCTTGGCGGTGACGACTTCGACCAGGTTATTATCGACTGGCTCGTTAACGACTTCAAGGCTGCTGAAGGCATCGACCTCTCTAAAGACCCGATGGCAATGCAGCGTCTGAAGGAAGCTGCCGAGAAGGCTAAGATCGAGCTGTCAAGCTCTACATCTACAGAGATCAACCTGCCTTACATCACAGCTGAAGGCGGTGTGCCAAAGCACTTGGTAAAGAATCTTACACGTGCTCAGTTCGAGCAGCTGGCTCACTCTCTGATCCAGGCTTGTCTCGTTCCTTGCCAGAACGCCATAAGAGACGCCAAGCTTAACACAGCCGACATTGACGAGGTTATCCTCGTAGGTGGTTCAAGCCGTATACCTGCCGTACAGGAGCTGGTTAAGAACTACTTCGGCAAAGAGCCTTCAAAGGGCGTTAACCCTGACGAGGTTGTGGCAGTAGGTGCATCAATCCAGGGTGCTATCCTTAACAAGGAAGGCGGCGTAGGCGACATCGTGCTCCTCGACGTAACACCTCTTACACTGGGTATCGAGACAATGGGTGGCGTAATGACAAAACTTATCGACGCCAACACCACAATACCTTGCAAGAAGAGCGAAGTGTTCTCAACAGCAGCCGACAACCAGACCGAGGTTACAATCCACGTTCTGCAGGGTGAGCGCCCGATGGCAGCACAGAACAAGAGCATCGGTCAGTTTAACCTGACAGGCATCGCTCCCGCACGTCGCGGTGTCCCTCAGATTGAGGTTACATTCGATATCGACGCCAACGGTATCCTGAAGGTTTCTGCAAAGGATAAGGCTACAGGCAAGGAGCAGGCCATCCGCATCGAGGCTTCATCAGGTCTGAGCAAAGAAGAAATCGACCGCATGAAGGCAGAGGCAGAGCAGAACGCTGAAAACGACAAGAAAGAGCGTGAGCGCATCGACAAGATGAACCAGGCTGACTCAATGATCTTCACCACCGAAAACTTCCTGAAGGACAACGGTGACAAGATTCCGGCTGACCAGAAGGGCAACATCGAGAACGCACTCAACCAGCTCCGCGATGCTCACAAGAGCGGCGACATCACAGCCATAGACAACGCCATCAACGGCCTCAACACTGTTATGCAGGCAGCCAGCGCTCAGATGTATCAGAACGCAGGCGGTGCACAGCCTAACGCAGGCCAGGGCTTCAACGGCGGCAACGCCGGAGGCCAGCAGGCTCAGAACAACGGCAAGGCTGACGACAACGTACAGGACGCTGACTTTGAGGAAGTCAAATGATTCCGATAAGTAAATACATACTAAATCGCAAGCAAAAGCGTGCAGCTCAATGAGTTGCACGCTTTTTGCGTTTATGGGGTTCTTGGTTTCTATGCCTTTTTTACGCCCTTTTTTATCTCTTATTTGCGACATATTTGAGACAAGACAAAAAAGTAGATAATGTGGGACAAAATCCTACTAATCTCGACTAATACATACTTAAAAGTAGAAAATATGCCAACAATCGGATTTGAAATCAAAAGGAAGTGTAAGGTCTGCGGCAAAGTCTTTGTCGCAAAGACTCTCGACAGCTACTACTGTTCGCGCAAGTGCAGCAATGTAGCGTGGAAGCGTAAAAGGGATGAGAAGCTAAAGAACGCAAGGCTGGAAGCTATTGCCCAACTGGTTCCTGACATCAGAGAGTACATATCGGTCAAAGAAGCCGTTGCCATGTTCGGCGTAGAGCGTAGCACGCTGTATCGGCTTATTAAAGAGGGACGAGTTCCGGCTATCAACATTGGCGAGAGACTGACGCGCATCAAGCGTTCCGACATGGAACGGCTGTTCTTAAGTAGGCCTGAGAGTGCGGTTGAAAAAGAGAAGCCTGCTCCCAAACTCTACAGCATGGAGCCGGAGGACTGCTATACCATCACTGAAGTCTGCGAGAAATATCACATCAATGACAGTTCCGTATGGGCTCATGTGCGGAAATACTCCATCCCTTCCCGACAAATAGGGAATTATGTGTATGTACCCAAACAAGAAATAGATAACCTTTATAAATCAGAGATAGAATGAAGAAAGCATTGCCTAACACCAAAGTGACCGTCAAGCTCAGAAGGTCAAGATACAAGGAAGAGTGGTATTTGATTATCGAATCATATCCAGTGTACAAACGTGGCTCAAACAGGGCAAGCCGAGTTGTAGAGTCAATCAACCGGACTATATCCACACCCATTTGGGATAAGTCATCCATCGCACGAATTCTGCCGGATGGCAGTTTCAACTACAAGCCGAAGAGGGATTTGAACGGAATTATTCAATGCCGTTCCACAATCGACCAGGAAGCTTGTATCTATGCCGATAATGTCCGGAAGTTGCGTCAGCATGAGTACGATAGTGCCATTCTCTATACAGATAAGGAAAATGAACTTGCAGCGCAGAATGAACGTAGTGAACAGGACTTCATCAAATACTTCAACGGTATCATCAGCAAACGCCATCCCAACAGTTCAAATTCGATTATCGTCAATTGGATGCGTGTGGGCGAGTTGCTGAAAATCTATTCGCAAGGGAATCCCATTCCGTTCAAATCCATCTCCGTAAAATTACTTGAGGACATCAAGATGTTCCTGCTCCGTGCCCCAATGGGAGGTAACAAGAAAGGCACAATCTCACAGAATACGGCATCCACTTATTTCTCTATCGTCAAGGCCGGACTGAAACAAGCATTCATTGATGAATACCTAACCGTTGACATCAGTGCAAAGGTGAAAGGTATCAGTTCGATTGAAAAGCCTCGTGTTGCTCTTACTATGAATGAGGTACAGATGCTGGTAGATACGCCCTGCAAGGATGATGTGCTGAAACGTGCGTTCCTGTTCTCAATCCTGACCGGCTTACGCCACAGTGACATAAAGCCGTTGAAGTGGAAACAGATTCAGCAGACAAGCAAAGGAACGTGGCAGGCCGTGGTTGTACAGCAAAAGACAAAGAAGCTCGATTGTAAGCCCGTTACTGCACAGGCGTTGCAACTGTGTGGTGAACGCCCAGATGATGATGAACGCCTGGTGTTCGAGGGTCTGACAGATATTTCTTGGATATCCCATCCATTGAAAGAATGGATAGAGGCATCAGGCATAAAGAAGCACGTAACTTTTCATTGCGGACGTCATAGTTTTGCCTCGTTGCTCCTTGAAAACGGCGTAGATATTTATACGATAAAGTCTTTAATGGGACATACCAATGTCAAAACAACTCAAATTTATACTCATATTGTGGATGCGGCAAAGGAGAAAGCTGCCAATACATTACATATAGATAACCTGCCCGTATAAGGTCGCGGTGCTAATTTCCACCATTGAGCATCAGTTACTTATGTAAAGGAATTCTCTATTTACCACCCATTTGCCCCTCGTGAAGCACCATGCTTTTTGAGGGGTTTTCTTTTCCAATCCACCATCATTGCATGGTTTTCTATCCATACATCCGTTTTCTACTCCCTTTGTTGCCTAATCTGATAATCCTCGTCTTAATGAAAATTAAAACTGATGGTGGCAAATGAGGGGTGGATTGGTGGCAATCAAGCACCTATTTAGCCCTCGTAAGCATCCATATAGTTTTGCGGCATCAAACTTAAAAATGCGAGAATATGAGTTATACCGTAAATTCATTGGAGGAAATGCCAAATGCATTGTCCTACCTGATTAAGACTGTTGAAGAATTGCAGTCCACCGTAAAAGCATTGCAGCATAAGCAGGCAAGTGATTCACCTAAATGGATGGATATAGATGAGCTTTGTGCCTATCTGCCGTCACATCCAGCCAAGCAAACGGTTTATGGATGGGTGTCAGCCAAACAGATACCTGTACATAAGATAAATAAAGCATTGGCTTTTTTACAATCGGAAATAGATGATTGGTTGAAGAGCAAAGTCCACAAGACACAGGACGACCTTATGTTGGAAGCCGAACAATTTGTCAAATCTAAAAAGATTATCAGATAACATGGAAGAGACGGACTATTGTTTTTCATTCTTTCGCAAGCCCATTCAGAACATTGAGCCGTTAAGGGCAATAGGCATTGTGGATGTGTATCGATATGTAGTTGGCCATTATGCCCAGCCACAAACGGAAGCTCTGCGCTCAATGACTTCTCCTGCAGATGTCAAAAAATATAAGGCTTCTCACTTTGACTATTGCACTTTCTCCGGTCTTTTCCGCAAGCGGAATGAAAAGGAACTGATAACGCACTCAGGACTGATGTGTCTGGATTTTGACCATATAGAGAATATGGAGGAAGTGAAGCAGCAGATTCTCAATCATGAATATTTTGATACGGAACTGTTGTTCACCAGCCCTTCAGGAAATGGATTGAAGTGGATTATACCTGTAGATTTGAAAGGATGGGAACATTCACGCTTTTTCAAGGCTGTTGCCAACTGCATCCGTGCTACCGGGTTGCCAAAGGTGGATATGTCGGGGAGCGATGTGGCGCGCGCCTGTTTCCTGCCTTACGACCCACAAGCATATATTAACCCTAAATACAACGAGTATGTCAAAGAAAATATTTTCCGCCCAAGATTGGGAGAATGTCCCTTTTGAGAATAGTGTTCCAACATCTCCTAAATTACTTCCGGCTCCAAATCCCACCTCTAATAAAGAGGAAGAAATAGAACGTATCATTTGCGAAATAGAACAACGTGCCGTTGACATCGCACCTGAATATAAGGATTGGGTGGAATTGGGCCTTGCCTTAATTGACGGATTCGGTGAAAACGGAAGAGAATATTATCATCGTATCAGCCGCTTCCATCCAGACTATCAAAGGGAAGAAACAGACAAGCAATATACCCGTTGCCTGCAAGCCAAAGGACAAGGTATAACAATCCGTTCGTTTTTTCATTTGGCTGGGCTGGCCGGTATTCCGCTAAATTCAGTAGGGGAACAGGATTTATCCATTTTACCAAACAACCAAAATGGCAAAACGGGCAAATGGATAAAATCGGCAGATGAGCTTCCTGCATTTCCCGAATGTGTGTTCGAGCAACTGCCCCCTTTTTTATGTGAAGTTGTCGGTAACTCCATTTCGGAGGACGACCGCGATACCATTCTGATAGGAGCGATAGTATGTCTGTCGGTTTGCTTCCATAATGTCTGTGGTGTGTATGATGAGCGTATTGTTTACCCTAACCTTTACTTGTTTGTTGTGGCTGATGCCGGAATGGGTAAAGGAGCGTTGACTTTATGCCGTGAGTTAGTGGCTCCCATTAACCGTAATCTGCATGAGCTTTCGCAACGGATGGAGCAGGAATACAAGGAAGCGATGAATACCTATATCAAAAGCAAGAAGTCGGACGGTGCAGCTATGCCGACTGAGCCGCCTATGCGTATGCTTATCATCCCGGCCAATAGCAGCGCAAGTTCCTTGTTGAAGATATTGGGCGATAATGACGGTGTCGGGCTGTTGTTCGAATCTGAGGGTGACACGTTAAGCCAGACATTGAAGTCGGATTACGGCAACTATTCCGATGTGCTGCGCAAGGCGTTCCACCATGAGCTGGTCAGTCTGAGCCGACGCAAGGATAGGGAATATTGCGAAGTCAGCAATCCGAGGGTGTCTGTAGCGTTGGCAGGGACGCCTGAACAGGTAAGGCGGTTGATACCCGATGCGGAGAACGGACTGATGAGCCGATTCTGTTTTTACATCATCCGTTTTAAGCGTGGTATCAGAAATGTGTTTGCCACAAGCGATATTTCCCAATCCAAGAATACCATGTTCCGTATATTGGGAGACCGCTTCTGTCATCTGCATGAAGAGTTCGTGAATCATGGCAACTATTCATTTTCCCTTCCCTCTGCTTTGCAGGAACAGTTCATCGAATACCTTAGCCGGGTGAATGAAGAATGTTGTGACGAAGTGGACAACCGGATGCAGGGCATAGTCAGACGGATGGGACTGATTGCTTACCGTATCATGATGGTACTGACAGCTGTCCGCCATTTGGAGAACATGTACAATGTGCAAGCGGATTCTAATGGCATTATCCAATTGGTTTGCCAAGAGTCCGACTATTTCGTTGCCATGAATATTTGTGATACATTGCTCTATCATGCCGTCTTTATCTATCGGAATCTGTCTGGAAATCAGAGCAAACAGACTCCTTCCGCTTTACAGGAAGCAGGTGTTGCAGCGCGGAGGAACACCCTTTATAATATATTGCCTGAAACCTTCACGAAGAAGGATTACGATGCGGCAGTTTTAGCTTTGGGTGAGAACGGCAGTACGGCTGCCAAGTGGATAGAAGCCTTCATCAGAAGTGGCAAATTGCGTCGGATTGAACAAGGTAAATATCGAAAGATTTTTTGAGTGGCCAGTTTGTGTTTTAGTGTCACTAAAACCTATGAGGCAAGCGGCACAACTGCCCACTCAAAATACTCAAAAAATCAATATCAACAAACAGTATGAATACAGAAAATAAAAAGCCCGGAGGTCGCCCGAAGCTGGCGAGTTACCAGAAGCGCACGAGATGTTTTCGCATCATGTTCAATGAGAGCGACTACATTTATATTCAGTCAAAGGCGGAACAAGCCGGACTGTCTGTCAATGAATTTTGCCATCAGGCGTCAATGGGTTGTGAGGTAACCCAACGTATCAGCCCGGAAATGGCTTCTGCCATCCGTGACTTGTCCGGCATAGCCAATAATGTCAATCAGATTGCACATCAGATGCACATTCATGGGTTGGAAGTAGTCAAACTACATTGTATTACCATCATTACTGAAATCAGCAGAATTATTGCACAGATAAAAAACGACAGCCATGATAGCGAACATTAAAACGAGAGTGGACTTCGGAGGCATCGTGAACTATGCCAATGACCAAAAGAACAAGAAGAAGAGTGCTACACTGTTGGCACATGAGGGTGTTTGCACTGTCAGTAATAAGACTATTGCGGACTCTTTCCAGATACAGGCATCCATGCGCCCAAAAGTGAAAAGTCCCGTCAAACACGTTTCTTTAGCCTTCTCACCACAAGATGCGGCTCGTTTCCCTAACGATGAAAAAGGGATGCGCTCATGGTGGAGATTGCCCAGAAATGGATGGAGCGGATAGGGATTCGCAACACGCAATATATCATAGCCCGTCACCATGACACCAAGCATCCCCATTGCCATTTGGTGTTTAATCGGATAGACAATGACGGCAACCTCATTCCTGACAGCAACGAAAGAATACGCAGCACAAAAGTATGCCGTGCGCTGACGGAAGAATATGGCCTTTACCTTGCACCGAAGAACAGTAAGGCGAGAAATAAAAACAGGTTGCGACCTCACCAATTACGGAAACTCAATCTCCGTTCCGCAACTTTGGATGCATTGGCAGAATCTCATTCATGGAAAGACTTTTTGTCTGCATTGAAAGTTCGGAATATAGACATCCGTTTTAACCGAAGTCAAGCGTCAGACAACGTACGTGGTGTTTCTTTCAGTCAAGACGGTATCAGCTTGGCAGGATCCACGCTTGACCGTGACTTGAGCTTTAACAGCCTTTGCACGACATTGGGTTGCTTAACGGAGGAACTGTTGTTTCAACCTCATCAGACAATCGCTTCCAATGCTGGTGGGGGAACAAGCAACAGCCTCGGTTGGCGTGATGAAAAAGACAAGAACAGCCAAAAGAATGAACCTTTTTATAAACCTCTTAAACGTGGAAGATGATGAAAGAAGATGTTATAGCCGCAAATCTCGCAAATTTGCGTCAAAGTGTGAATGAATTAAAAGAAACGGTCAACAAGCTGAGTGGCGGTTCTCAGAATCATGAACAGGCTACACAATCAGCCGTTGACGAACGGACTGTTTACAATAGCGTTGCTAAAAGTTTCTGTAACTGTTGGAACGATGCCTTGTCGATATTGAAGAAATCTGTGAGGAAAGAGCAGCCGGACAAAATTCCTTTTTCAAGGTGGATTCCTAAATTGATAGATTTACTCAAACAAAAATTCAGTCTGATAGACTATCTCTATGTTCATGTTTGCGATTACAACACAAATCGCTTGAAGATAGAAGCTAATACGGAGAGAATCCTTGAACGGCAGGATGAGATACTTACAAGAGTCAATGAGTTAAGGTGTCCGCTGACTATCATACCACCCAATGTTAATGGATTGTTTTTACGTGGTTATCACTTCAAACTCCGTTATGTGATAATTGTTGTCATTGCTATTTTTGCATGGGCTGTGGCGGCTTCATTCAGCAGCATGAAATATAAGGAGGAAGCATTCGCATATTATTCCATGTATCGGGCGGTAAAGGAACAGCATCAGTTCTTGATGAAAAAGCAAAAATAGAGTCAAGAAGAAATACGGAATAGTCATTGGAGAAAGTAAGCAACAGCTCTTTATGGTTGCTTTTCCTCAATATAGCGAACTGGCTAAGCAATAACCATGCGGACTTTGTAATGGCAAAAGGCAGGCATACGCCCTTTGCCTGCAACCATAGGTAGTGTAAAATAAACTGTGTCACGCATTATTTCCTATTAGAAAACTCATCGGTCGGGGAACGGCCAACGCCAAGGGGCGGGCCCCCGTCCCGACGAGCGTAAAATTATAATGATTTACATCCTCGCACCATACGCAACAGCTCCTTTATGCGATTCTCTGCCAAATCTTCATTATGAAGATTGTCTGGGGTTTAGCTTTCCAACGCAGACGACTTGGGGGATCCCGAAGAACAACCAATCACCCTCTGAGTTAAGACGGCAAACAAAGTCTGTACACCTCTTTAATTAATTCACCTGTAATCTTTTTCAATTCAAGTAATCGATTTTTGTCTTCGCTATTATTGCTTTTATATCGTCAATATTCATACTTTTTATGTCTCATTGCAAAGTTGATAAAATTATTCAAGAAGCGGTTCGCAATATGTTTTATTGACAACTCTATCTCTCATAAGTTTCATATCAGTAAAATTGCGGCTAATATTCATTACCAATTCTAGATAATTATCTGTACCATCCTCCTTTTTATAATAATAAGGTTTAATGGAGATACAATTCTTATGTTCAAAAAGAGTGTTTAGTAATGTTCTATCAGAATTTCCACACGAATGTCCCATGATGTAAATCTGATATGGTGCAGAATCAATGAAGCTAAGAACATTCCGATAATTATCAGACTCCAGATATTTTATTGATTTTATGTTTTGCAGGCACTCATTGTTGTTAAGATTCTGAAGTCGTAAATAATTAGTATCCATCTCATCCCCATATCCGAAAATCATACTTTCAGGATTAGTTAAATCTCCATGAATATGAATTTGAGAAGACACACTTTTGCGAAGATAAGAAGTAGCAGTGTTCGTATAATTAAAATTGACAAATAGAACCCAATCAGGTAGCATATACAGATCTGGATAACATCCTACAACATATCTCTTATAGTTTTTAGTATAGTCTTCAACAGCCCTTATAGCTTCATTGCCTAATCCGTATCTTGATTGTTTGTCTTCCCATACATTACTTTGTAAACTCAAACAATTGTCTATATATTTTCTAAATTCAGTGAAACCATTAATGGATATATCCTGTGAATTTATAGGCATGTATATTTTATTCCATAGACGTTCTATAGGTTGATCTCCATTTTGGCAAACAAAACTTAAATATTCTGTTAGCAATTTTTGAATGTATTGTAATTGTCCATCCAATTCTTTCAGCTTTTCAAATGAAGGTTCTGCAATAGCATGCTTAGTCAATAATTTATAATACTCATTCTCAATGTCTACCCACTTCTTTGTTTCGATATTATTACATATCTGTTGCAAGAACTGACTTATTCTAAAGTCACATAATTCTTTGTCCTCTTTAACCAACCGTACAACATCTTTCAAATCCCATGGAATTAACGGATTCTCTCTCTTATAATACCATCCTTGGAAAACAGAAGCCCAATTATGGGCATCTATGCCATCGTTAATTTTAAATGAACATAATCCGTCAGACACTTCTTTCCCTAAACCATGTAATAAGTTGTTACCACACCGTTCCCAATACCATTGTATGAAACTCTCATAGTTTGTAGGGAGGCCATGTGCCAAATCGAAACCATTTCCTATCAGAACAATCCGATTCATATTAAATTCTATTTTTATAAAACAAGTATTTTAAGTTATGCACTTTTCTCATTTAAGTGTAATGTAACCTCATATATTCTTCACGATTCCTTTCACGAGACAATTCAGCTTCTATCTCCTGCAAACATGATTCTACCCATTTCCTTACTTTAAGGTTTTTATGGTTTTGTATTTCCTCAAAACATTTCTTTTTTTGAATCAAAAGTGGAATGACAGAGCCAGTCCAAGCAAACGATCCCATATTTGCATGTAAGCCACTTAGCACATTGTCCATATCTCCAAATTCGTCAATCAGCCACAATACCCAATCATGGAAACGTGTTTCCTTACCTGTATTATCTGAATGGAATATCGGACACATCTCAGCTATTACAGATGGTGCAAATTGAGGATTTCTCAGGCATAGATCCTTTATTTTTTCGTCTCCTATCGTAAAAAGAGAGCCTACTCCGAAACTACTCCCTGATCCAATCGTGTTTTTAATCTGATATAAGAAAAAATAGTATTCCTGATTCGAGAAAGCTTTTTCAAAATCAGGCCAGATTGCATCAGTATATTGAGTTATCAATACAGGATAGATATCTTCAAGATCTCTATGGAAAAATTGGGACTTAAGTGTCTCCATTATCTTTCTGTTGATTTTTACCGCAAAATCTTCATCGTGATATTTTTCTAACAGTCCTGTCGTATAACGTATATATTCATGCAATGGATTGTTATCAGTTTCGTTTATAGGATATTCTAAAATTATATTTTTAACAATCTCAAGAATCTCAGCGTCCCTTAGAATCTCTGTATTAAACTGATGCCGTATAAAGAAATTCATTAATGAAAGCGATGACTTTGGGAAATCTTTATAAAACATTTTTATAATATCATTCCATCGAGAACTAAGAGATATAGAAACATTCTCCAAGTAGGTAGCAGGGGCATCTTGTTTTAAATCCCCCTTTAAATACAAATTCCGCATAGTCTGATATGAATCAAATTGCGCAGTTTCACAATTTGCCAATAGTCTCATAAACAGACTATGATATCCTTTTTCGTGTATTTCAGATATAAAATTCCTAACTCTTTCATGATTTCGGAACACAGAGCAGAAACTAAATACAAACCTACCTACAAACGTATCCCCACCATTTTCAGAAATCAAATTAAGGAATATAGCCAAAATATCGCTTACTTGTTCATCTTTCATGATGTTATGTAATTCCGAAGAAAAACATGTGTCAAAAAAATCCTTGTCCTCTACAATCTGCTTTACCTCATCATAAGATTTATATAATCCTTGTTCGAGAAACTCTACTGCCAATTGATGGAAGAGTTTCCTCTCATGCAGTATTTGTTCCTCTATGGGAGCTCTATAGTCGTTATAAACTTCCTGTCGTGCATCTTTAAGTTTTTGACAAAAATATTTTGGACGTATTTGTGCCTTAAAAGCATCCAGTTGACTAAGAAAGTCTTCTGAATAGAAAGCCAAACGTTTACTGCTGACTCTTTGCATAACGTCATACATTTCCTGCCAAAGACCACCTTTCATTTCTGCAATTCGAGCAACTAATGGGAATTGTCTCTCCAACATACCGTTAAAGCTCCATCTGAACACATGGGACACAGCAATTTTAGCAATTCTGTCCAAAGTTGTTTTGTCTTTATCTAAAAGCTCATGTAAGATGAGAGTACATTCTTTCCAGTAATTTACTATTTCTTGTTTGGATGGCACATAGTCTTCTTTTTTATGCAATCCAAATTGATTGGCAGAACCACTCCTTATAAAGTTTCCATCATCATAAGCCCTGTCTATGCAGTCCAACAATAAATCTCGATACTCATCACCGTTATCTTTAAGATAATGTAATATGTTTAATCTTTCTCTTAAATCAGCTTCTGTTCCAGGTAATAATATATGGAATAACTGACTAAACTGTCCGCTGGCATTATTTGCCCACGTTTCGTTTTCTGCTATAGCGAATAGCGCCATAATCTTACTGGCATAATTATAGCCGTCTTTATTGAAACATAGTTTCTCCAAAGCCCAAACCAGATTTCTACGAACATTACCATCAATATATTCTTTTACCCATTCTACAGTTTTTGGTGATAGCACATTATATAAGCATTTTGCAACAGCGACTGGGTTCACCGATGACATGGCGAGAAAGAGTCGTGAGCCCAAGTCAGAACAAACAACTTTCTCATTACAAAAAGGGGCACGTTCTCCAGTTGTTAAAAGCAATATCATCTCTTGTGCCGGCGCACTATCTTGCATATACTCTAATCGTTTGCATAACCCGTTTTTGATAACTTCACGATAAGGTTCATCCAAATTCTCTATATCTGCAATAATTTGTTCAAACCTTTCAGGATCATTATCATCGGCAAACCATTTGCTAACAAGCCAATTTGCTAGCGGAAAAGGTCTGATATTCAACCAACTTTCCGAGATTTCTATCAATGATTTATTATATCTGTCAATTGTGTGACTAAATACGTGTCTTTTTTGTTCAGGACTATAGCCAAAAAGTGGGGTGATACTTTCATTATTCCGAATAAATTTAAAAGCGTCTTTATATTCATTTTCATAAGGACACGGTTGAAATAGGGCTAAAGAACGAAGCACTTTTTCTTGTTCTTCTTTATGCCCTTCCTCAAATTTAAGCAATTTGGTTATAATATGGTCAACTCGGTGAATATCTATATCTTCTTGTCCTTCTTGATAGTGCCTTACTAATTCTATTGCCATTCCTGGAAAACCATCTGCAATTTTCTTTATCAATTCTCTTGCTGACATATCGCCATTGTTAACGGGGATGCTTTTATCCACGAAATCATTAACCATATCACGCATTTGATCTTGGCTTAGAAATATTTGTGTCACATTTCGACCACTTAAATCTGCCCAATCATAATATTCATTATTTACCCCAATAATTCGGAACTTAGAATCGTATATAATTCTTTTGTTTATTATTACTTCAAATACATCATTCGGACAATTGTCCAATACAATCAAACCATTCTGCCCTTTGTGCTCTTGTATGATATTTTCCACATCATACACAAGTCCTTCTTTGTTATCAGAAAACTCGCAATAAAAGTAATTATTATGGGGCTTTCCATCATCAAATGCCTCTCTCAAAATTCTTGTCTTACCAAGTCCTGACAATGCTACAAGTTGTATGAAGTCAATCTCTGGATTTTGTAATTGATTCACGCAATCGTCAATAACCGTATTATGCAAGAAATCACCGTTTATTTTTTGTTCAAACAATGACAAGTGCATTGGTTTTATGATTGTAGAACCAGGCATTGTTTTATGCCAACCCCCGTTTTCTCCATAGTTCTTGTCAATTACAAAATCTTCATTATCATCTTGGAAATAACATTTAGTCTCAACATATCTATAATCCTGTTCAAAGTCAATTACCATAAAGCCATTTCTGTATTGAGTCTCAGCGCTTATATTACCACATAAAGTTCCTGGAGCTGTAAAATGGAAAAAACTACCTTGTGGCCTCTCTATATATTCACCATCCGCATCGTGAGTATGTCCACAAAAGAAAGCATCATAGTTTTGTGCAAGTAATTGTTTTATTGTAATAATTTCAAATTCTTTCATCATATTAGGATGATGGTGTCCCATAGATAATCGGAGGTGACAGTCTTTAAAAAAATCACGACTATCCGTTATTTGTGCTTTACCCAATAAAATTTTATGTTCATCGTTATCATCCAAACATCTCCAAGCTGTATTTAGACAATTGATACCGATCTTCTTCCCATCAATATCCAACGTCAAACAGATGTTAAAGATATTAGACTTCACCTCTACGACATCTGTAAAATTCTTCCAAAATGCATCTCTAAAAATATTATACTCTGCAATTCTTGGTATTGATAGTTCTGACTTATGCATATACCAATCTACATCACCATGTGTGTTCAGTTGTCCTGTCAACTTTTCTTCCTCATCTAATACCACAACATCTCTATCTACCTCATGATTGCCTAATGTAAAAATAAATCTATATGGAGGTAAGCCCAATGCTTCTGTAATAGGTATAATTACAATATCTTGAAAGGACTGAAATGCCGCTTGCATTTTAGACTCACCAAAACTCTTGCCTGCTTTATCTATCAAATCACCTGAAAACAAAATTAAATCAATAGGTCTTTCTTTATGAATACCCACTAATGCTTCTGTCATCCGCGTGACAATTGTTTTTGACCGTTCCATTTGACCTTTATCAAGATGGAAATCTGAAAAATGAATTATTCTCATGTTTTTTCAATTATATCAATCTGATTTTACCAGTAAGAAGTTGCTGCATCATGCCTTGCTTGATGTTTTCAAACTTCACTTTTTTCGCTTTAAGAGTTACAAGTTCTTTATCAATGTTTTTAAAGATTGTTGCGATGGTATGCTGTTCCACTAAGGATATAGGAAACATTATTGATGTATTATTGAAGTTATTGTTGTAAAGTCTTGCAATAGTAGTATTTTCTGTATCCCATTCTACTATTTGATAAACATAATACAAATATGTATTAACGATATGTGTCTCATCGTGAGCAAGCCAAACAATATTTGAATCTTGAAAATATGCAGGTTTCCCGTCATAGATTACTGTACGCCCTATAGTACCAGCAGCAGATATTAGAATATCTCCTTTGTGTGGAAATCTATATGCCTTTTTGAACTCTGCAAATTTAGCATAAGAGATATAAGCATCAGCCTGCTGTCCAAATGTCCCTATCTTGTAAAATGGAACTTCTCCATTCTCCTTTGTATCTTCCAAAAAGATTCGCTTACACATGGCTAAAGTCCCAATCTCTCCCAACTTCTTCTCCACCCACGGCTCATTGAATCCTTTTAGTCGTTTCTTGCCTGTAAGAAGTTGCTGCATGGCTCCTTGTTTGATGGCACGTTTCTTCTCAATCAGTTTACCTAATTCGGAAATCAGATTGTCGATAGCTGATAAAGCTGTGGCAATGCGGGATTGCTCAGAGATGTCATTAGGATAGACCAATTGGAACTTTACAAAGTCCTTCTGATATAAATGGTTTATCGTAGAACCCGCAGTTAGTTGGTCTATAAATGACTTGAACCAAATAGACTTAAAAATCCATGATAAATATGCCTTATTTATCACATTATCTTGTTTAGGCCGAACAACGAATACACCGCTGTTAAGTGTTCCAGGACCTGGAATGCTATCAAGGAAAGCTACTTTGCCTATCGTTCCATCTTTTGATATGAGAACATCACCTTCTTTAATTTGAATATTTATGTCTTGGTCATATCTCCATTTGCTAACATAGCAACAGTTTTTCCAATCAATATATCCATCATTGAAGTCTGTCCCTGTAACCAGTACATAATCACCTTGTGGCAAATACTCACCAGTGGTTAGCCCTTGCCAACCAATTCTTGCTTTGAGGCAACACAACTTATCTATTCTGGTTGCCTCCCAATCTTCTGGAATCCGTCCGACCTCTGTATCTTTGAATTTTGTTTCTTTCATATACAAGTGCGTTTTACTCCTTAATCATTTGTTCAGCAATCACCCATTTGCCTGTACGAGGTGCGCCTATACGGTATAGTACTTCTGACTTTTGTAGAACTGAAAGTTCACGCTCTATGGTACGTTGAGGAATATCTGTCATTACCACCATTTGTTTGGCGGTAATGGAAGGCTGTTTGATAATTATAGATACGGGAAGTCCCACAACTGCTGTATCATCATTCACACCAATATAGATACGACTACCTTGGGCATTGGCAAAACCACATATCCATTTCAGATATTCGTCATGCCACGACTCTTTGTATTCTATGTTCTGACTTTCATTTAACATCGGCATTGCTATTTATACGGTGAATCCCATTTCTTGCAGAGAGGCAAGGACTTCCTTTTCCAAATCATTGATGGCATTTGTCGTTTCACTCAAAGTGGTTTCATAACGTTCTACAAGAGCTGTTATATCGTTTGAAATCCGATGCGTGACATTCTGCATCAGTGCTTTGCAGCCGCTAATAACAGAAGCCAGCCACTTACGTTCCACTACAAGCATCTTGATTTCGTCCTCTGTAAGTACGGAATACTTTGCTACAACGGCATCCGTCAACTGGCTGCGTTTCTCTTTCAAAGACTTGTTCAGTGCATCCTTCTCGTTAGAGAGGGCTATCCACTGTTGCAGGAGTTTTACATTTTCTTCGGATGTGCCGTCTTTCTTTGCATTTTTGATGGCAGCTTTTACGTCAGCAGCTTTCACGGAAACTTCTTTGTTTTCTTCCTGTTCGTCATCATCGCCAATAGCAAAGACTTCGGTATTCTGTTCTACAAGGTCATCCATATCAGCCTGCTTCCGATCTATCAGTTCCGACAATTTTACAATCTCGGCGGTCTCTACGGAAAAGTATTCAGCCAACACAACGGATACCGGTAGCAAGTCGCAGACAATCTCATCATACATGCAGACCGTTTCCTTTACTTTAGTCTGTTTGGTCTTCTTGTCTGTCGTTTCCTTGCGTTTCACCGCTTTTACTTCGGGGTATGTCCATCCGTCGTTAGAAATCATATAGCAGTCATCCTGCATGGTTTCTGCCCAATAGTTAAGCAGCACGTCATAGACTTCATAAGCATCCACAAGACCGCTGTGTCCCAAAACTTTAGCCAAAAGGGACTCAGACCATTCCGTAATCAGTTCTTTGGGTCTTTCGCCTTGGCTAATGGCAAGCATTTGGGGCTTAACCGCTTCTTTCCATTCATTCAGCAGCTGTGCAAAAGCTGTTCCCTGTTCTTTGTAAGAAGTATCGTTGTCAATGACATTGCTGATTTCTGCCTTCTGAGGTTTCAGTGAATAATAGCCATTGTTTTTTAATTGGAACAGACTGTCTTTCAGTGTAGGGCAAGCCTTCCAAAAGGCATCCATATTGTCAATATCGAAAGCTGGAAGCCCGCCATGCAAATGGGCTTCAATGTCGTGCTGCACCTCCTTGTCCACAGGTTGTATATAGCGGGGAATGTTCAGATTATAGTCGTTCTTTTCTATTTCGTTCCATTCTACCATTCGGCAGTAATGCGGTATATTCTGTTGAGCGTCCCAAGCATCTACAATACGCTTGATGTCTTGCTCGCGTAGGCGATTCTTGGCTCCGTCTTTCTTGAATCCATCCTTCGCATCGATAAAAAAGATACCATTACGACTGTCCTTGTTTTTTTTGTCGATAATTATGATGGAAGCCGGAATGCCCGTACCGAAGAATATGTTAGGTGGCAGACTGATAATGCCCTTGATATAGTGCTGCTTAACGATATACTTGCGAATGTCGTATTCAGCATTGCCACGGAACAGCACACCATGAGGCAAGATGCAGGCACCGCGCCCTTCTTCAGATTTCATAGAAGCTATGAGGTGAAGCAAGAAAGCATAGTCGCCACATTTGGCTGGCGGCAGCAAATTGGCTGTCCAACGGTTATACTGGTCGTTTTCCATACCCGAAGCCAACCAGTTCTTCATGGAGAAAGGTGGATTGGCTACGCACACATCGAATGTGCTGACCATGCCGTACTGCTTGAATTGCGGGTCAGCCAGCGTGTCACCCACTTTGATGTCGGCACTGCTGATACCGTGAAGCAACATATTCAGCTTAGCCAATGCCGCCGTACTGCTGTCCTTCTCTTGTCCGAATATAGACACACGGGGATTACTGGCTTCTGCCAAGGCTCGCAACAAAAGCGACCCAGAACCACAAGTGGGGTCGTAGATGGTGTGCTCAGCACGATCAAGTTCATTGATGCGGAGTACCTTTGCCATTACACGGCTTACTTCTGCAGGTGTGTAGAACTGTCCCTTGCTTTTTCCGCTTTCGGCAGCGAAATTCTTCATCAGATATTCGTAGGCATCCCCCAACAAATCATCATCGGCAGCACGATTGCGGGAGAAATCAAGCGCATCGTTTTCAAACACACCGATAAGCCGTGACAGGGTATCTACCATAGTCCTTCCGCTTCCCAGTTTTGTAGGGTCGTTGAAATTAGGCAGAGTTAGGTCACCAATCTGTCTGGCATTCAATTCCTTTATTGCCTCCAGCTTGGTGTTCATCTTCTCGCCAATCTTATCATCCTGTTTCAGGGCTACGAAGTCTTTGAAACTACATCCTTCTGGCACTTTGAGGCGGAAGCCCGGCTGACCTGCCTTGTCGGAAAGATACTTCACGAATAGGACTATCAGCACGTAATCCTTGTACTGACTGGCATCCATCGAGCCGCGTAGTGCATTGCACGACTCCCATAGTGCGCTGTATAATTGTGATTTTTTTATTGCCATATATTGATTACCTACTTTCTGATGAGTTTTGTGAAGCGAGACGATAAATCTCGTAAATATCCTGTTCGCTAAACGATGGGAACATCGTTTGCAAGTCGTCACGCAAGTCCCAACTAGCATTGCTGTCGGGATCTTGCCAGCCAGCCCCTGCATTGCGGTAGATGAAGCTATCAATCTTCTTGATGATTTCAATTACCTCGCACTCATCTGCAGGAGCATTCCAAGCGGCACGGTTGTTCCATAGAGCCTTACTACGCTTGTTGTCAAGTCCATTGGGAACATCACTGCCATGCTTGACGGCTTTGATATGATCAATGAGTGCCTTGATTCTCTCTTTGGCGGTAGCATTGCTTTCTTTCAGTTTATTTATCAAAGCCTGTAACTTTTCGCTGAATGCCTTTTGTTCCTCCTCGTCACCGCTGTTCCAGTCGGTATTGACACGGCGAGCCTTGCCCTCAATGACTTCGGCTGCACCATTTGCGTTTCCACCAGCCTGACGGATGGCTTCATCAGCAGCCTTCTCAGTATCGGTAGTGTCATTGACAAGGTCAAGGAAGGAAAAGTCGGCAGTTGCCTCTACCAGTGTTTCTGCATCTTTTGCCCTTATATGCTGGTCAAGAAGCTGGCGCATATCTGGGTCAAGTGTGCGTGGGTCGAAGTCATCGCCTGATTTCTGGCGCACCTTACGTTGGATGGTGCCAGCCTCACGGGACAGCGACGCAAAGCGTTCGATTTGTTCTGGTATAAAATCTGTCTGGCAGAAATAGTCGGACATGTTGTTATATGCCGTAACCATGCCACCTGTTATACTATACATAATGTTACGACGAGCCGGTGCAGGTTCTTCGTCTTCCAGTTCCATCACATAATACTCCGTGAGTGCTTCCAGTTCAGTTAATCCCTTGCTTTCCCATACACTTTTCAGCCCCTCGTATGCATCTTTAGCTGCAAGAAGTTTTTCTTTACACTTATTGACCACGCTATCAAGCAGTCCTTCTACATCGACATCATCAAGACCAGAGAAACCTTCACCATCGTTGAACTTTACAACGGCATCCTCAATACTGTCGAACAGATTCTTGAAACTGATGATACGGCCAAATTCCTTATGTGTTTTGACTATTACGTTGCCTTCCTCATCTTTGATATCCTCGCCAAGACGATTTACACGACACACAGCCTGGAACAAGGTGTGGTCTTTAATCTCATTGTCAATGTATAAGATGGTAGCACATGGGGCATCGAAGCCTGTGAGCAGCTTGTTTACTACAATGAGCAGTTTCATTTGGGCTGGTCGCTTGATGAAAAGGTTCTTAGCCCACTTCTCGTAGTCATCGGCATTGTTAATGCCATTGCCAGCGTCCTTGAACGACCGCTTTGCCCAGTCGTACTTGAATTTGGCTTCAGTTTCCTTACTGGTGTCAGCAGAATCGTTGGCTATATCGCTGTCCATGGGATTGTAGCTCGTTACTACAGCAACACGCCCTCTGAGCAATGTATTACTGCTGTCCTGGGTGAAGAACTTGTAGTATCTGTAAGCCTGATAAATGGAACCTGCTACCAACATGGCGTTGCTCCAGTCATGCTTTAACAAACCAAATCCCACATCGTCAAGAATACTGTAGCCGATGCGCTCGATGCGTTCCATTGTCGAATAGACTTTTTCCAAAGTAGCCCAACGGTCTTCCACCATCTTACGCTGCTCATCAGTTAGTTCACGTCCGGCAGTCAATGCTGCCAGCTTTTGGTCAACTTTTGTCTTGTTTGTAAGTTGCTGTTCGACATTGCGGTATTCATATTGAAGGTCGAGGATAACATTGTCTTCCACGGCCTGTTTGTGCAGATATTTGTGGATGTATGGACCAAATGTGCGTTCAGACATGCTCTTTATACGGTTGTACTGGTCACCTTTATCCTTTTTCAAGAGTGGTGTACCCGTGAAACCGATGAGCATAATTTCCTTACCCATGATTGATCGCATGGCTTCATGAAGGCGACCACTCTGTGTGCGGTGGCATTCATCGACGAAGACAAATATGTTGTCACCCTTTACACTGAAATTGTTGCCATATTTCTGTGCAATGATAGCTTGCAGTTCTTTAAGGTATTCATCCAGACTAACTTTTGTGCCTGATTCGTCTTTCTCGGCTTCATCCTCAGAGCCGTTTGCGCCAAACTTGTGGATGAGAGAGCAGATAAGCCATTCCTCGCCCTTGTTAAGCGTATCAAGGAGGTCGCTACTAGAAGTGGCCTGATGAAGTGTGTTGCCTCCCTTTATAAAAGTTCCTGCCAACTGCAGGTCAAGTTCCTTGCGATCGGTGATGACAACAACACGTGGATTTTCAAAATTACGACGGATATAAGATGCCAAAGCAACCATCGTAAGGCTCTTACCAGAACCTTGTGAGTGCCATATAACACCACTTTTCTTCTTCGGCATACGAGCCGCTGCTGCCTTGATGGCATATATCTGATGGGGACGCAGCACCTTCTTGATGCCACCGTCGTTCAATACACCGTAGCGGAAGAAGAACATGAAATTCTCCTTGCAGAAGAACATATTATAGGATTCCTGTTCTGTCAACACATCACCCAGTTTGTTGGTGTCACGCTTCCACTTACACCAAAACTTCAACGGTGTGCCAATAGTTCCATAACGGAACTCCACACCGTCATTTGAGGCAATTGTGAACTGTGTTGTGGTAAAGAAGGACGGGATAAAATCTCGTTCGTTTGAAAGGTGCTGTTTGATGCCTTCTTCATAATTGACAAGACTACGTTTCAGTTCAATGACAGCCAAGGCAATGCCATTTACATAGACAACAATGTCGGGACGCTTATTCTTTCCTAACAACGGGTCGATATAACTAACTTCTTCAGCTATGGCAAAATTGTTGTTGGTAAAGTCCTCGAAGTCGAACAACATCACATCCTCATGGTTTGACTTTGGGTCAGGTTGGGACTTGATGCCCATCATCAAGGTATCATATAGGTCTGTGTTGCACTGCATCAAATCGTTCATCTTTGCATTTCCAAGGCGGGCTTTGTTCTTTAATTGAAAGAGGACATCCTCAATCTGACATTCCGTATATCTTGGAGTTTTGCCGTCATCCTTTTTCTGGTCTTTCAGAAACTTGCGCACCTCATCATCAAGGATGGGGGAGTTTTGCTTACCCAAACAATTGACGGCTTCGCCCTTGGCATACTGCCAGTTGCCAAGATATTGATAGCCAAGTTCTTCTTGGAATCTCTTGACGAGTTTATTCTGATATTCTCTTTCCCTTTGTTCTTGATACGTAGCCATAGTCTGAAATTATAATGGGAATTCATTTAATTGTTCTTTTATCTTTTGCCATCCAGGGAGATAGGTTCCAAGGATGTTACGAAATTTGTCTGTATGATTCTGCTCAATGAGATGAGTAAGTTCATGTACTACTACATATTCAATGCAATTCAGAGGCTTCTTTGCCAGTTGTAGGTTGAACATTATCTTGCCTGTGTCTTTGTGGCATTTACCCCAGCTTGACTGCATCTGTTGAATAGTCCAGTCGGCGACCTTGACATCAAGAATGTTTTCCCATTTAGCCACATACTGCCTGATGGTTGAAATGAGCTGTTCTTTATACCAGTTCCAAAGGACGTTTGCAATGTTTTCCTTAGGAGTGCGCTCATAGACATACACATTGATGTAGTCACCCTGAATCTCAACATGGAATGTACAGGTGTTGTCTCTGATAACTTTCAAACGATAAAGTTCACCTTTGTAGTAATGAGCTTCACCAGACACATATTCACGTTCATCTTGGAATGTGTAGGATGTTGTCTCTTTGCGCTTCTGTACGAGCCACACCCATTTCTTCAGGACAAAGAATTTTATTTGCTCATCTGTGTATGTCTGGGGAGCAGACACATGAACTCTTCCATCTGGCGGATAAACTGCCAAATGTAGATTTTTGATGGGTTTGCGCTCGACTTCTATTTCAATACTATTTATTACCATACCTTACATTGATTTTTGCGACAACAAATATGATTTGTACTCGCGCACTATCAATTCTCTAATATCAACTTCAAGCAAGTCTGCAATCTTCAATAGACTTGGAAGGTCTGGCTGAGAAGAATTAGTACACCATTTGGAAACGGTAGAAGGGGTTACACCCATCTGTTCTGATAACCACTTGTTGGTACGCTTCTTTTCAACCAATACCAGCTTGATACGATTTACATCTTCCATACATCTCAGTTTATATTGCAAAGGTAGTGAATTAATTTCACTTTTACGATTATATTTCTATTTCTATTAAAGCAGTGCATTTTTTATGCTTTTTATATGTTTTGCCATTCAAAACACAAAATTTGGAATGACAAAATTGGTATGGGAATATAATTGGAATATGAAAATGCATCAATGAATCCCTACCTTACAACATGTAAATATTGGTGCGATTGAAGATTAAACAACTCACCTCATTCCCTTATTTTTTATTGACAACAATGAGATTATTCGTATAATCATTTAACATTTGTGGCTTAAAAAGTTAAATGCATTAATTTTCTATCTTTTCTAATCTCTATAGAATCCGCGTCGTTATTTTTCTGCTGCATTAACCACAAATAACTGATAATCAGCAATATCTCTATAATGTATTAATGCAAAGGTATGCATTATAATTGAAATTCAACTCTGATTATAATGCTTTTCCAACAACTATATGTTGAGGTACAACTTTATATTGAAATATACGTCAATGTATATTTTACTTAGACTTATTTTCTTTCTCTCTTCTCTCCTTAACCTTATCCAATCCCGGCATCTTCTTTGAAACAGAACTCTCACCAGCAGGAAAGTATGCCTTAAAGACCTGACATAAGAAACTTACAATGTCGCTGCGTTTCTTGCCCATGTTGGAGAAAGCGGAGTAAGCGTAATACATGAGTTCTTGCTGACTGCACATCTCGTTTGGCTGGATTGTGATTGAGGGCGGAAGAATCAAGTCATGTTCTGTAAATGCGTAGGCACTGGCAAGAATAGCTTTTTGTTCCTCTTCGCTGAACATCTTGATTTTCCCGGCAAACCATTCAAGTTCTCCTTTTTGAAGTGCTTGTTGTTGTTCACTCTGGCGTTCCATCAGAATGGATACTTTCTCTTGCTCTTTTTCAGTAAGGGCGTCTTCAAGCATGCGGTTCTTACGCTTTAGGACATTGTACTTTTCCATACAAGCAATGGCAATGCAGAGATAACCTACGGTTACGGTAAGCACCAATACTGCATGAAATCGGAACTTGGACGGAAAATCCGGCAAAGCATCAATATAGTCGCAGACGACAAGAGCAACTACGAGCATAAGCGCAGCTCCGACATACATTGTCCGGACTTTGACTTTTTGGCTCGCAGGAGAAACGCCCATAAGCAAGGCTATCGCCAAGGCTGCGACCAATAAGATGGAAACCAAGATAAAGATTGTCATGTGTCACGCCCTCCCTATTATGGTTTTACGATGATACGCCAATAGCCTGCCTTGTCAGAACCTTCATGGACGAGAATGCCTCTCTCACGGAGATTTTTAATCTGTTTCTTAACTCCATCTAATGAAATGCCCAATTCAACGGCCATTTTTTCACGGGTTATCATTGGATTTGATATAACCATGTCTATGATGCGTTGAGCAGTCCTGCCCACTGGTCTATTCAATTCGTTTTTTACAGGGTACTTTTTGAGGGTACTTTCATTATTTACAGGGTACTTTTTCTCCGAACCTCCTCCGTTTACAGGGTACTTTTTGAGGGTACTATTTACTCTGTCGGCCACCTCTTCCACGGAGATTCTACCATTCTCACCCCAATTCAGATTATAGAAAGTGGTGAAGAATGAGGATGCTTCGGTTTTATAGTGAGGCTCCTTGCCAGGCAGGAAGTTGGGCAGCTTCTCGGTCAGTTCACGCATCTTGCGCAGACCGGAACCACGCTTCTCCATGTAGTCGAGTTGGGTAAACATATCGGCAATGACGGGGTTGCGGCGTATGGAGGGCACGTTATAGATGTCACGGTCTTGAATTTGTGTGCCGTCAGGCATCGCACCAGGCGATACCAGTTCCACCCGGTCATCGTAAATGTCGATATGTACCTCACCGCCCATCACCGTATAATCCCGATGGATAAGGTGGTTTACCAATCCCTCAAAGATAGCTCGGTCGGAATAGTCGGGCAGATTGAGGCGGTAGTTGGGCATCTTCACCCATCCGCTCATCGTGTAGTTCTTGATAAAGTCCATGCCGTATTTCAGAAGCAACACAAGATTTGCACGATGCTCCACGGAGCTGATGGCATCATCTTTATAAAGTCCCGTCCAACGGGTACAGAAGATGCGCGACTGGAATACGGTGCAGTTGTCAACGAACAGCAGTCCGGCATTGGTCAGTTTTCCGTCAGAAGTCACCAGCCCGAACGATTCCAAATACTTGTCGTTCCATTCCTGATGCGTCTGTTCGCGGAACGTATTAGCAAGGATGATGAAAGAGTGCTTACTTGCATCCACTTGTGTAGGGAGCGAATCCCATGTCATGTGCGTACCTTTCAGCACCAACGAAAGGAGTTGTTGTGAATTACATTCCACGCTTTCATTGCCCACTCTTACATAAGCCGTGCGCGTTCCGTCTTGATAGTAATAATAAGGTGTCAGCACTCCGGCCTTGACTTTCACTTCAAGCAGGGTGCGTCCTTCGTGTTCAATCGGGATAAGTTGTACTTCCGGTACAGGGTCAAGCCTTACCTTTATCATTTCACTGATAAAGTCGGCATCCGCCTGTACGTTCTCCAACCCCACAATTTCACCTTCATCGTTTACGCCATAGAACAAGCTGCCGCCCTCCGTATTGGCAAAGGCCGACACGGATTTCAGCCACGACTTCACTTTCTTGCGTTCCAACATCTCCTTGAAATCGTAAGACGTACATTCTGCTATGAGCCTGTTATCGTGTATCTGCATGATTTCCTCGTTGTTATATGGGTACAATGCCCAATGTCGTTTACAAAAATACAGAAAAAAGTTCTTTTTCCGTTTAGGTGGGATGAATAAAAGCGGATTTGGAAGAAATTTCTCTGTAGAACACATTCCATACCTTTATCATCGAAGGTAAAAAAGGATGGTATACAAGTGCTGTATAAGGATAGAAAACTTCCACGATGCTGTTTTAGGCTATCATTTAACATTGATATTTTCCTCGTTTTTCTTTCGTTATTTTCGGCGAAAAATCGTACTTTTGCAACATAGAGCTGTGGTTGCTTATGAATGCTTATTTTCGGGTTTGCATGATATTTGCAACACGTTCACGCAAGTCACTGAGAGATATAACGTATTGATTTTGAGGAAGTTAAATAATTCTTTGAAATAGTATAATTAAAATGAGGCATAATTTCTACAGTTGTGCCTCATTTTTTTATTTTTAGACGACAATTATGAGTAAAGAATTTATTAGAAAATCAAAAGAAGACAAACCTGTTGTAGCTATATGTTACGACTTTGACAAAACATTATCTCCTGATGACATGCAAGCCCAAGGATATATACAATCCGTAGGATACGAGGTAGAGTCTTTTTGGAAAGAATCTAATGGACTAGCAGAAGATAATGACATGGATCAAAATCTGGCATACATGTTTACAATGATTCAGAAAGCACATGGTAGGTTCGTTTTTAACAGAAAAAAACTAATGGACTATGGAGCTCAGGTACAACTATTCCCTGGGGTTGAAACTTGGTTTAAACGCATAAGAGAGTATGGCAAAGACAAAGGAGTGATTGTTGAGCATTATATTATATCATCTGGTCTTAAGGAAATGATTGAAGGTACAAAAGTCGCAAAAGAATTTGAAAAGATTTATGCGAGTTCCTTCTATTATGACAATGATGGAGTTGCTCAATGGCCAGCACAGGTTATAAACTATACAAGTAAGACACAGTTTCTTTTTAGAATTGAAAAAGGAACATTGGACGTGAATGACTCTGGTGTAAATGATTATTTTGCACCTGAAAAAATTCGTATTCCTTTTAGAAATATAATTTATATTGGAGACAGCGATACTGACATACCTTGCATGAAACTTGTAAATTCATATTCCGGTCATTCTATTGGTGTTTATAATCCAGAAACGAAAGACAAGAGAAAGGTGTATAAAATGATTGAGGATAAACGAATTAAGTATTATGCTCCAGCTAATTATACAGAAGGCTCTGAATTGGATATATTAGTCAAAAATATTATTGACACAACCGCTTCAAATGAAAAATTGATGTCCATTCATTACCGGAATAAACAAGAACAGGTTAAACATAATGGAAATTTAGCCAATCAGGAACATAAAGAAAAAGAAAAACTTATTCTGGACTTGGAAAATAGCAACAGTTTTAAACAAACGCATTCTATAATTTCAAAATTAAAAAAGATCAAGAACTGGAGTCCTGAAGAAAAGAATCAATTAAAAATGATTGGTGAAAAGAATAAACAAATTTCTTATATAATGAAAGACAGCGATGTTGCAGAATTTTTTGCTTCTATATCTTAACCACTAAGCATCCTACACATCAAATTGTAAGTAGACGTAATTATTTACTGCAAAAGCTTTCACAAAGAAAGAAGAAGAACTAAAAAAGGGCTGAAACCATCAAATTGATTTCAGCCCTACTTATGTTTAGTAAAATAGGTTTTATCTTATGGCAATAATTCTAAAATCTGATTTTTCGCATTGTTGTCTGTCCTGATTCAGAGGTATGCTTAACGATATAAACACCATGAGTCAGGTTATGACTAGGAACCTGGATGCCTTGGAGATTGAAAACTTCCAGTTTACCTTCCTCAGAGCAGCATATTGTTCCCTCGGGAGTTACGTAAATTGAAACATTAGTTATTTCATTATTTCTGATATCAGTTGCTCCGGTTTCAATGTGTGCCTTTGCGGCATTGTCTATAATACCGGTCTTACCATTTATCAGCAAAGCTACGATTGACAGATATTTTGTGCTCTGTACTCTCGGCAGCTCAATATCCTTAGTGAAATCATAAAATTCTCCGACCTCAACTTCTGAAGGCATACTGTTTTCTATTCCATTATAATCGAATATACCTCTTGCCACATGATTGAATTTAATTGGTGCCGGATCAGGAAGATTCTCAAAACCTCCCATCTCACCATTCGCACCTCCGGCATAAGCATTCCTCTGCGTAACTCCGGTGATACTGTCCTCAAGTATGACAAAAGCTATGCGATAGTCAAGGTCCTTGCCTGGATTAGCAAACGTCGCCGTAACCTTTGCATGTACGACATTGTCTTCTAAGTTTGCACTTGTCACCATGCTGGCAACGGCCTGGTCCCTTACAAGATTCTTGTATTCACTTTCAAGATTACCCGACAACGGACTGCAAACCTTTTGCGGGTCTCTGTTAATGATACATTTAGGGTATGAGTCGAAATAATTCTGTATAGGTGCATAAGTGTCCTCGCTGAAAACATCTCTATCGTGAGCGGCTATACCGATAAATGTATCAGGATATTTCTCATCCATATACTCGAAAGCCACAATTCCTTTTGGACACCACACGCACCAAGTGCCAGTACCTTCTTCAACAACCATCCTTCTTACAAAAGAATTCTCTGTAACTTTGAGATACGCAACTGCATCATTATTTGCAGGATTGGCATCTTCTATGCCATTAACAGAAACAAGCCTCATATTGATTGTGTGCATTCCAAATTCGTTAATAGCAGGCACATCAATGCTGAAGCTTGTAGAAGAACCGCCTGTCAGATACGTGGTTTTCTCAATTGTCTGAGTTTCGCCGTTGTCAATATTGTATTCAACCTTATAGCCTTTTATTGCCTTAGTCGAAAGATTTTCAAGTTTTGCCGTAATCTTAAAATCCTCACCCGGTTTTACCAATGTTTCATTGTTTACTATTAAGCGTGCGTCTTCTGGCAGGTCTTCGCCTTCAATACGGACAGCAATATTCAGAGCATTGTATTTATACTCTTCATTACCGGCATAGTCTATCCATGCATTGTCTCCATCTTTCACCCAACATCCGTTTACATTATAAATGCTTGAACGTCCTATAGGATTTATACCTACGCAAGAATATCCCACATAAAATCCCTTGCCGCTTATTACATATGCATCGTCGAAATTAAAAGAAGCCACACCGGTTTTTTGCGAACCGAACGTTTTCTCTGTTTCAGGTGTTCCGTCAAGATTTTCAGTAATGAACACCTTTAATTCACTTACTGAATTATACAGTCCAACACGTACAGCCGTAGCCTTCTTTCCCTTGTAAAGTTCTGCTACTTCAGAAGGTATGTATATGGCTCCCGAAACAGTTGTATTTTGCCCTATACCGATACCATTTAAAATGATATTATCACTGTATCCCCAGTAAATTTGGGCCACGACATCAGCCCGGCCAAGTATAAAGAGCAAAGAAAATAATAATAATTTTAGATATTTCATTTTGAATAAAATAATAGGGTATGATGTTATTATTGTCTTTTTATAAAAATCGGATTACGACCTTCCGTTGCAGGGAGGTCGTAATCCGGACAAAAAGATTATCTGCATACATTAACTTTGACGTTGTTCATAGAACCGTCAGCAGCAACAGTGTGTATTATATACAATCCAACAGGAAGATTTACAGCCAAAGAATTCTGCGAGCCGTTCAGATTAAACGTCTTTATCATCTTACCGCTGACATCATATACATAAACCTTCTTGAGGTTATTTTCATTAAAGTTCAAAGTAGAGGTCTTTGAATCATACCATACGGAATTAGCACCAATATTTACATTTTCAATATTGCCTGCAATGCCCCTTATTGCCATATGTATAACAGGAATCTTCCAAGTTGTCATCGGTGAGCCGTCACTAAGAATTGATCTTGTATTGTCAAATTCAGTGCTGTTAAATATCTTAAACAATGCCGGATAGGAATTTCCGACCAAACCATTCTTGACAACAGCTACACACAAATTCTTATCTTTCTTATATTCAAATTCTTCTGAAAGAATGAAAGACATAACGTTTGTTCCAGGATTAATTGTTACAGATCCTTCATAAACTTGTGTCATATCTTCAACTGGAATTGCCTCACTTTCGGTTTTGTAGATAGTCTTATCCGTATTGCACATATAGATCTTCACATCTACCGGACCAAGAACAGAAGTGATTTCATTACCTGTATATTCATATGCCAAACGGCTTATATATCCGTCTGTCTCCATATTAATTTCATCTGCAAAATATAACGACTGCGTCATACTTTCACCGACGATGAATGACATAGGAACTCTGGTGTCATTGCCGATTGTGTTTTCATCAGTAACAAGTACATTGTATGGAGGCATTCCTTCCGGCAGCACTGTTACAGGATATGGTTCAGTAACATTATTACTTTCGTCGCCGTCACCATCTATCTCAACCAAACCAACAAGCTCTATCTGATCTTCAACATCAGGAACATAAGTCACTGTAACTTCTGCTGTGTTGAACATTTCAACAGCAGGGACGTCTGTTGTTGAACCTAAAACAACATAATTACCCTTGTCTACACGTGCAATCTTTACTTCGTATTTTTCAGCCGTTTTATAAGAATTGTTGTACAGTTTTACCTTACATGTATTATTTTCATTACATACGGCATCAATAATTCCATCCAAACTTACAGCACTCATATCAACAGGATGAATCTCCTCTATCGTAACTTCCTGTAAACTGAAGATATCGTCGCCTGTTACCAAAGACACGTCTATTCCATAATTGTAAACACCTGTTTCCTTGATCTCAACAATGTCTTCAAATGTCTTAACGTAGTAATATTCATCTGCAGAGTAATCCTTCTCTTCGCGAAGCACGTTTGTCATATCGTCAGCAGTCTTTCCTTGACCGATAGCAATTCTAAAGTCTTCCTTACAGCCATTAGGACCATAATAAGTCTTTATCTTCGTAATTATTTTATACGTCTTTCCTGCTTCCAGCTTGACATCGGGTGAAATCAACCAACAATTTTCTCTCTGATGTGTTGTTGTCATCATGCCTTCGTCTCCAGCCATAGAACCGCCGCTCCATTCCCAATCGCCAAGATTTGTCCAGGCCTCTGAGAAAATCTGGTCTGTGAAGTTGAATTTCACAGGAGTTGTGTATGCTGCTCCGGCAATAAACTTCTCTGTCTCTGTTATCTCACCGACACCTGTTACGTTTGAAGTCTGTATTGTATAATAGTAGCACTGCTGATTACCCAGATTTGTATCTGTAAATGTTGTTTCGGTCTGGTCTTTAGCAATTTCTACCCCGTCAGGATAACGTACAATTGTATATTTAAGTCCATCAGGATTTAAATATCCGCCGTTCATACCATATTCAGGAGCATTCCATGTAACAGTAACACTTTCTCCATTGTTCTGCACCACAATATTTCCAACAGCTCCGGGAACATCCTCACCTACGAAAACGCTGATGCTGTCCTTGATACCTTTTCCTGAATCATTGCACGGAACAACATAATAAGTGTTTATTCCTGCATTGGGGGTTTCGTCTGTCCATGACATTTCCTGTCCTTCCTTGCCTTCTGCAGGGATAGTAGTCGCCGGTGTCTCAGAATTGTTCTTATATATCTGTATTTCTTTCAGGTCTGTAAGATCCTTTTTATTCCACTGCAATGAAGGATTCGTCCATGTCAATGTGCTCTTCATCGATCCTGTCATATCGGGAGTAGCTTTCAAATCCTGAACTTTTGCAGGCGCATTCTCATTTTCAGGCAACGTATAAGGAATATACAATCCTACAAAATCGCCCCAGAATGCTCCAAGAGCGTCCATATTACCTGTTTCCAGATTTACAGAATACAATTGCTGCTTGTTATCATCTGCTCTAAGGGCTATCCAATATAAGTCACCTGTAGTGTAGTCAAATGACATTGTTCCATAGTAACCAGTAATGAAAGCACTTCCGTTATAATAAAGCTTCACTTCTTTTTTAACATCGAAGTTGTCTGTATTATATGCAATAAGCTTTGCACCTACGTTGCTTTCACCTTCGTACATTGAATTCTGCACCCATAATGTACCTTCCATATCTACAGAAATAGCAAAAGATATGAAATCAAAATCATGCAATTTTGTCGGCGTACCCGTAGCTCTGTCTATTTTGTAAAGAGTTGACACCTGTGCCTTATTTTCTTTTGTTGTCTGTCCAAGAGCATATACCTCGTCTTTCACAGGGTTATATGTCATACAATACAACGTATAGCTATGCCAGTTGTCATAAAAATCATCTCCCTGCTCGAAATTCTTGACTATATCCAGTTCGCCCGTCTCCGGTTCAACTTTCACAAAGGCATACGGATAGTCATATCCTAATGAATACTGGAAAATATAAAATGCATAATAAGCATCGCCGCCCCAGCATCCACATCTCAGACCATCAACGAATGACTGTGAACCAGGATTCCAAGTTTTTAGTTTTATAGCATTTTAAGGCTCTTTTGACCAGAACTTATACCATCCACGCTCTTGATTGTAGTAATCATCCAATGTTGTTGCATACATCAGGATTCCTTTTTCTTTCTCCTCATTTGGACTCACTTTTTGCATGCCATTAGTCTGCAATTTAGAACTTGCTCCTAATTTAAAATCAGGAAATTTTTGTCCCGTTTGTGCATGAACGGAAAACGATGTTGCTGCTACTAAAAGTAACAAAAACAAATAGTAACTTTTTTTCATAGATAAAGTTTTTGTTGTTAACAATTATTGTTTTAATAAAAATTTCAAGCCATATCAAGCTTGATTTTGTTGAGAGAATGCCGTCTGCAAATGTGTATGCAAAGAGGACTGTGAACTTAAACAATTAACGGTTGAAATGGGAATAAAACCTATTAAAAAAGGAATTTAAAATCAACTATAAAGCAGAAATAACTCCCTAAACCTGGGTAAAGATAAATACAATATTTCAAAGCTGAAATATTTTGCCAGGTAAATCTTATTATTTTAATGTTTTTTAAATTTAACATTTAAGGTATTTTTTATTGCAATATGCCATACTTTGTACATATTTATTTACAAACTGAAAAAGGCATGAATAGGCTTTTCTGCCCATTTCTCAATACGACAGCACACATAAAATCGACAAATGGGGCACACTATATCACAAAGAAAGAATCATGTCCGCCAGCAGAACGGCAGTCTCAGCTTCATCCATCGGAGCATCCTTCGGTTTCCATGCAACAATGAATCTTACCGATGCCGACCTGACACTGTAACCTCTGCTCTCCCACTCCGCAAGCGTCTTCTGCATATTGACAGACAACTTGGCCACAGGCATGCCGGCCGCATTATACAGAAAATGATTACCGTATGTAAGCCTGTCGCCGCTACGCAAGGCAAGAACTTCACTTTTACGGCCTTTGAAGAACTGCAGATATACATCTTTATGAGAAAGCTGCAAGACTATCTCCTCGGGCATGGCATACTGCTCTCGGTCTGTCATGTGGCAGTCAGCTCTCAGACGGTCAAAACAGTTGCCGTTGGTATAGACAAAAAGCCTCTGCTTAGCCCGCGTCATTCCTACATAATAGCAGCGCATCTGGCAGTCGTCTTTCGCATAATTGCCGGAGATAAGCATATACACATCGTCAAACTCACGGCCCTTTGCCTTGTGTATTGTCGATACAACGACATCGGCCCCAGACAGGTCACAGAAATCTTCGACAGACGACTCAAACACGAACTCTCTGAAATCGCTGAGATATTTAGTCTTGCTGGTCTGCTCAAAAAGTTCGATGCAACGCTTCAGATACACCAGACTCTTGCTACTTTCATAAAGCGAGAATGTTTTCTGTTTGGCCTTTTCCCACAAATCATCCTGAATCAGCGGTGAAGTAACATGCTTGCTTATGTATTTCATGAAGTATCTCACCTCTACCATGTTCCAGAAGAGCAGGCCTTCCATCGACTGTATCAGTTTGCATCTTATGCCGTGTCTGCGCAGAATGGCAACAAGCGTAACGGTTTCTTCGTTAGTCTGTGTGAGTATGCACGACGAACCTTTGCCCCTATGCGACATCAAGCAGTCCACAAGCGGCTTATACATATACAATGAATTGCTGTGGACGACATCTACTCTACCGTCACTTTCTTTCATCGACTTTATAGGCGTTACCTTCATTCTCCGACTTACATTACGCAAAAAGTCGTTAGAGAAATCAACCAAATGACGCTCACTGCGGTAATTCTCCGTCATTTCTATAAAACGGCTCCCCTCTTCCTTGGTCAACTGATACATATATTTAGAATCAGACCCGCGAAACTCGTAAATGTTCTGGTCGTCATCACCAACGGCTATCACGCGCATGTCATCATTGGCATCCATCAATGCCTTTACAAGTTTATATTCGTCGCCACTCATATCCTGTGCCTCGTCAATAACAAGCACCGTCTTGCCTATCTTTGACGGCTCCACCTCACCGTCGACAATCATCTGAGCCGCTCGCCCAACAACATTGTCAACATCATCAAGATTGCCGATACGTCCTAACAAGTCAAAGCAATAAGAATGGAATGTCTTTATCTCCACAAAGTGGGCTGCGTTGCCAATCAGCTGCATCAGCCGCTGCTTAAATTCTGTCGCCGCAGCCCTCGAGAAGGTCAGCATCAAGAGCTGCTCATGCTTCACATCTTCAAGCAACAGGAGCGATGCCAGCTTATGAACGAGCACACGCGTCTTGCCGCTGCCCGGACCGGCAGCCACGACAATACAGCGCGACTCTTTGTCGGAGATAATTTCCATCTGCCGTTCCGACAGCTGTCCGAAAAGCTGCTTGTATTTCTTTGGCGTAAGATTGCGCTGCAGGTCGTTAACTCTCTCACCCTTGAAATATTTTGATATAAACTTTTTATAATCCATCCGGAAATAGTCGCTGACATACTGCAAAGCCGCGTCATAGTCTTTCACCATCAGGTTGGCATATTCGCCGACGATATGCACCTGCTGTATCTTCTGCTTGTAAAACTCATTGAGCATGCGGTAATCTTCCTGCTTGAACCTCGATTTGGTGTCCTTTATTCTTTGTATGTTCATCGCATTATAAAGAACAAGAAATCCTCCTTCAAGTTTCAGCGCGCCTATCCTCGACAGATACAACAGAGCCTCTTCCACGTCATCGAGCTTTACATTATCTAACTCGGTGAAAAACGATTTTTGTCTTTGCTTTATATAATTAAGGAGTTCCACAACAGAGAACATAACCGGCTTGCAGCCCGACTTGTCGCCGTCTTTATCATCAACCTGGCCGTAAAGCCACTCAATAGCAACCTGGCATATCTCAATACGCTTTTCAAGACGCGTCATGGTCGACTCCATATCGCCCACACGCCTCAACTCCATGTTATGCTGTGCATCCTCCTTTTTGCGCACATATCCCTTCACTGTCAGAAAATAAAGTAAGGTGCGTATGTCTTTCTCTTTAGACGTGGTTATGCCATAGTTCAAGGCATTTTCGTTAAACTGCTTGCACGATATGCGCAGCGGCTCATCGGGCAGACTGCTCAATATGTATTTCTCAAGTTTCTCAAATCTCGTCAGCAGCAACATTGCCTTACGCTCAGAGTCGCCTGCGTCAAGCAGGTATGCCGAAATGTCTCTGCTGTCGGCCAAGATGCCGGCCTGCCGCATACGCTCAACAGCAGACACCACTTCGCTCTTGCTCAGTCCTAATATGTCTGCCAGATAGTCAATGCGCGACTCACCCTCAGCGTCTCCGGCCTTGGCTATGTTTTTCTGCGATATAAGAGACTTTATTATTCTCACGGCTGTCTCCGTTTCGTCGTTGCCGAACAATACCGACGATGTTATGCGCTCTCTTGCCTCGTCCATGTTTTTCACGGTGATGCCTGTAGCATAAACATGCGGCACGTTATTGCCCCTTATCAGATATCCGCTCTGCTCCAGCGTGGCGAGTGCTGTGCGCACGCGTGTTTCTATATCATATACCGAATCGTCCCATCCGGCGCAACGCGCTATCTCCAATGCCGAACAGCTGACTTTCGTGCGGAGTTTGGTAAGATTCTTCACAGCTCTCCACACCTGTTGGATTTCGCTGATGCTCAACTTTGTCTGATTAAGCAATATGAAATGTTTGTCCAGGTCGTTGTCATTATACAGCACGTAGCAGCGTGCCGTCAGTTCGGGGTCGCGCCCAGCCCTGCCGGCTTCCTGAACATAATTTTCAAGCGAGTCGGATATGTCGTAATGCACAACAAGCCCCACATCTTTCTTGTCAACTCCCATCCCAAAGGCCGAAGTTGCCACTATTATGCGCACCCTGCCGCTCATAAAGGCATCCTGATTGCTTATCTTCTCATCGGCATCCATCTTGCCGTAGAAAGGCAAAGCCTTCAGCCCGTCGGAAGTCAGCTTGCGCGCAAGGTCGACAGTGCGCTTTGTGCGCGACACATATACTATCGCGGGACAGTTGAATTCAGACACGAGCGACCTGAGCTTCAGATATTTGTCATTGTCAGTTTCGGCATATATTACCGAATAGCGCAGGTTTGTTCTTGAGGCATTAGAGGCAAAAAGTTCAAGATTGATGTTCAGCGTCTTGCTGAAATAATCGCAGATGTCCTGCACAACTTTCTGCTTTGCCGTCGCAGTAAAGCACGACACGGGTATAGGCGTCTTGCACCGTTTCCTTTTCTGATATTCGCTGATGAACTTGCCTATATAGAGATAGTCAACCCTGAAGTCCTGCCCCCATGAAGAGAAGCAGTGGGCCTCATCGATGACAAACCTCACCACATTGCGTGCTGTCAATATCTTTTCGATTGTCTTCGACCTCAGAGTCTCTGGAGAAATATACAAGAGTGACGCGTCGCCATCCTGTACTCTTTTTATTGCCAGCGAGCGCGATATGGGGTCAAGCAGTCCATTAATTGTAACGGCGTCAGTTATGCCACGGTCAGCAAGATTGTCCACCTGGTCTTTCATCAGCGACTGCAAAGGCGAAATTACTACAGTCAGTCCGTGAACGGAACGGCCCTGCATCAGTGCCGGCAACTGAAACGTAAGCGACTTGCCTCCGCCTGTAGGAAATATGGCAAGCAGCGACTTGCCGTCTATCGCAGCCTTGGCAGCCTGCTCCTGAAGCGGCACTCCGTCGTAAGTGCGAAAGCCGTCGTATCCAAAGAAGGTCTTTAGGTTATATCTCACGTTGAGCTTTGTGTTGCAGTAGTCGCATCCTTCGCTGCAGCTTGTCTCACGCAGCAACTTCATGACAAACTCAACGGCAGGATAATTCTTAAGCACCCAGCCGGGAGTAACCGAACGATGGTCTGTAGTATCTATAAGTGCCAGCGCATATGCCAGTTCACATGGATACTGTCTTATCATCATGTCTAAGTCTGCATTGCCGCAAATCATTCCTTTATATATGCTGCGCACAAGGTCTGCCGGTCTGTCGTCAAGAACCATTATACCTACCATCTTGAAAAATCCTTCAAACTCACGTTTATCTTTCAATAACGACGCAAACAGAATGCGCTTTTCGTCAGACAGCGAATTCCATTGTGCCACTTCGTCCATCAGCAAGTCTCTTGCCTTCTCGCAGTCGTTCACGGGATTGTTCATCTGCTCGCTCACCAGCTTGTCGTCTTTCACAAGTCTGTGATACGGACGCTCGGGAAAAAGCAACGGCGAAACATAGAGCGTGTCTACCAAAATCCATGGGCACGGCTCGTCTTCAAACAGATATTTTATGTCATGGTGTATGATGTTATGGCCGCACAGATAATCGACATCTTTCAGAAAACTGAGCAGTTCGCTTTTGGATGACTTATGAAACACGCCACCGTCATGGCGCAGCGCACCAATGTCATGCACCTTATGGTCACTAAGCCCAATCTCAGTATCTATCACGGCATAATGCGGAGCATTATCATATGTGTCGGATGCAGTTTTTTGACTGAAGATTCCATTCTTATCCTCAGCCTTAATTCCCCGTATTAGTCTTTCCCATATTTTCATGCTTTCCAACCGTAAAAAATTTGTCAACGGTGCAGTCTGACGGCATCATCAATATGCCTCTATCTGCAAATATCCAATTATCAAGGTTACACTTATCTGATTGCAAGACTTGCAATAATTCTTTACAAAAATACAAAAAACTATTTTATTCACATTAATTCAACAAAATTTTATTCGAATTAATGCCACCAGCGCAAATTAACTCAAGCTGCTGCAATAACAGCTAATAATACTTATTATAAAAACCTATGCGAATAAAAATCAACTGGAAACCATGTTGCGTTATCTGAATTTACGAAACATCATACTGCCATATCCTGCCTTTCGAGCAACAAGATATGGCAGTATTATTTATAGAAGAGAGATGCTTTATTGGTAATTTCCGAATCAATTATGCAACCTATTGCTCATTCTCCCCTTGGTAAGCCTCAACCACATATAAATCAACCATAGGATAACTACTTGCCACACGCTCGATACATCTCTTCACGTCATCCCACTTTAAGCCTCCTAATCCTGCACCTATCGCCGGCATGGCAATTGCCTTAACATCATTACAGACGGCCAAGTAAAGCATTCTGTCTAACGAACCTTCAATATACTCAATTTCAGCCCGGGTACGCCATGTAACCTGAGTTCCGAGATTATATATATGTCCGCCGCCATAATCATAGTCGAACACATCTCCGGGACAAAATTCCCCTTCTTTACACAACTGCTTATACTTAACATACATATCCGGAAATTTAAAGCACAGAAAGCATGGCCGAAATGTTCACGCTGATTTCCTAAAAATAACTCTATGACTTACGGATAAAAAGTGGGCCACTTTTTATCCGCAAACGGCATACTAATTTCAGACTAAATGCAAATTAATGAAACTAGGGAGACACAACAAGCGGCAAGTCACGCTGCACTATAAATGAAACAAGGACACCGGACACCTAAAAAATAACGGCAAACACACAAGAATATCGCTGCAAAATCTTATCTTTGCAGCGATATTTTTATTTTACAAAAACAGAAAATGCTTATGAAAAATAACAGAATAACCGAACTTTTCGGCATTGAATATCCCGTAGTTCAGGGCGGTATGGTGTGGTGCAGCGGCTGGCGACTGGCTTCTGCCGTGAGCAATGCCGGCGGTCTGGGACTGCTCGGAGCAGGCTCTATGCACCCGGAGACGCTGCTTGAGCACATAAACAAGATGAAAGCTGCAACCGACAAGCCGTGGGGCGTGAACGTTCCGCTGATGTATCCCGAGATAGACAGACTCATGAAGATGATAATAGACGAAGGCGTAAAGGTTGTGTTCACGTCGGCAGGCAGTCCGAAGAAGTTCACCCCGATGCTGCACGAAGCCGGAATAAAGGTGGCTCACGTAGTGTCGAGCAGCAAGTTTGCCGCAAAATGCGAAGAGGCAGGCGTCGACGCTATCGTTGCCGAAGGCTTTGAGGCAGGCGGACACAACGGACGCGAAGAGACAACCACGATGACTCTGATACCGCAGGTGCGCAAGGCAACCACAAAGCCGCTCATAGCAGCAGGCGGAATAGCATCGGGCGAGGCCATGCTCGCAGCCATGGCTCTCGGCGCAGAAGGCATACAGGCAGGCACACTGTTCGCACTCACCGAGGAGAGTTCGGCGTCTGAAGAGTTTAAGAAGAGATGCACAGAACTTGCCGAAGGCGACACCATGCTGTGTCTGAAGAAGATTGCCCCCACCCGACTCATAAAGAACGCCCTATACACCAAGCTGGCCGAAGCTGAAGACAAGGGAGCCACAGCCGACGAACTGCGCGAGATACTCGGCAGGGCAGCATCAAAACGAGGAATATTTGAGGGCGACATGGAGAGCGGCGAACTGGAGATAGGTCAGATTGCCTCAGCGATAAAGACGATAAAGCCTGTGAGCGAGGTGATGAAAGAACTTATCAGCGGCTTTGAAAAGGCAAAGGAAAGAGTTGCACTTCTGTAAGCCTCAACGCTTGTTTATCATCATTTTGCGGCAGAATAAAATGATTCTGCCACAAAATATTATACCCGTAAAACAATTCGTCATCCGCAACATCCTTATAAAGCGGCAACAAAAGTCTGCCGCATGATGTTACGGGTGACGAATAAAATTATCAAACAATATCACGACGGACATACGTCCGACATCACATATACATCTTATACCAGCTTTACTTTGAGCCATCGTCCGCTGAACAGGCGCCATAAGAATATTGCACCGCGGAACGTAAGCTCTATGGCCATCGCCATCCATACGCCGCGCAAGCCGTAGATAGGCGCAAGATAAGCCGCAAGAGTAAGGCGCACGAGCCACATGCTGGCAAGGTTCATGCAGGCAGGAACAAGCGTATCGCCTGCACCAAGGCATACGCTGTAAGCCACTATCGAAGCGGCAAACATCGGTTCGGCAAAAGCCTCTATACGCAAGGCACCGATGCCCAGCTGGCGGATTTCTTCCACAGGCGTCATTATTCCAATCATCTGCGGTGCCGTGATATACATCACGACGCTTATGGCCGCCATGACAATCATGCCAAGAAATACGGTGCGGTAGGCAAAGCTGCGCGCCAGGCGCGGCTGACCTGCACCGATGCTCTGCCCAACAAGTGTGGTGGCAGCCTCGCCGATGCCGTATCCCGGCATGTAGCAAAGGCTCTCGGCGGCTATGGCAAACGTGTTGGCGGCTATGGCGAAGTTGCCAAGCGGGGCAACAATCATCGTACTTACGATCTGCGCACCGCTCATCATAATATACTGTGCGCCCATCGGCGTGCTTATCTTTGCCGCGTTGCGCAGATAGTCCCACAGCGGTGCAAAGGTCCATTTCTCCTTTTTCAGCATCAGTTCCGACGACCTGAGCGTTGCAAACCATATCAGCATCACACCCGTAACGATGTATGCAAGAGCCGTTCCAAGGGCAGCTCCTGCCACGCCCATGCCCATTCCGGGCATCAGTATGTCGTAGCCAAGCACGGAGACGTGACGCGTGCTGAATATAAGAAAATAGTTGAACACCACGTCCAGAAGACACATCAGCACGCTGACAGCACTGGGCACGCGCATGTTTCCCGAACTCTTAAGCATGCTCGACGACAGTATTCCAAGCTGATATACGGGCAGCGACATGCAGAATATGGCAAAATAGCGCGACGCGTCGGGAGCTATATCGGCTCCTCCGCCAAGCCACAGGGGCAGCGGACCGGCTATGACAAGGCATATGACGGTAAGGATGAGCGTGAAGAGCGCCGTGGCCATTATGCCCTGACGGAACACCTGGCGCGCCTTTACAAAGTCGTTGGCACCGATAAAGTGGGCAGCCTGCACCGAGAAGCCCATGGCAGCGGCCGACGTAAGACCGCCAAAGAGCCACGTTGTAGACTGTACTATGCCTATCGACGCCGAAGCCTTGGCACCAAGCGAGCCAACCATCGACGCATCGATATATACCATCAGGGTGTTTGTCAGCTGTGCCAGAATGGACGGCACGCTGAGCTGGGCTATCAGATTGAGCATCTGACTGCCGTTCATCGTCTGGCCGTTGCGTATCATGGCCAGCAAGTCTTTTCCTTTATTAGCTGAAAACATCGTGCGAAATTACTACTTTTAAGATGAATAAACAAATTACGCGGACAAAAAACACGCGGAAATCTTTTATTAAAGACTTCCGCGCACATTATTCAGTTAATTCAATTTTCTAAAAAAAATGGAGGCTCATGCAATTCGTTTATGCTTTCCCTTACCCCCAATACCTGTTGCTGTATTCACAGCAAACAGGGTTAACATCCGTTACCTTAAACAATCTTTTTTATTTACCTTAATTACCTATGAAAACTTTTTCATGCCTCGCGGCATCTTTGTTATCCTTTACCAAAACAATCTTTCTCTTTACCTTAGCTTTATACCTATGAATTATTAATACCTATTGTTTTGTTTTGACGATGCAAAGATACTGCTGTTTGCGCACACAACCAAACATTTCAAGCATTTTATGCATCAAAACGCATGTTTTTTGACATAAATCAAAATCAGTATATGGGATGTTGATTTTTACATATTATTTGATTACACAAAACGCCACGCTGCGTCAGCACTGCCATGCCGCAACACACATGCGGACAAGAAAGGCTAGGCACGGCAGGACATTGCAATACATAAAGCAGGAAAAGAAAAAGCATGAGGACAAAACGCAAAGACATATACATAATGAAATAAAGGCGCATACATAATAAATTCAAGGTATAGGCATAACCTTCGAACATACCAACGTTTACCAACCGTATATGTTTACATAATAGATTTAAGGTGCATGTATAACTGTTGAACGCACAAACGCTTACCAACCGTGTATGTTTACATAATAGATTTAAGGTGAATGTATAACTATCGAACTCACAAACGCTACCGACCATACGTGTTTACATTACAAAATTAAGGTGCATGCATAATAAAATTAAGGCATATACATATATAATATAATGTAAAAGGGACGGAAGCGGCATAATGCCGTCCGTCCCCAGGAACATTATCTTTACGTAAGTGTTATTCTGTTATCCACTTGCCTTTCTTGGCATACCACGGGTCTGGCGTAACTCCCGGACGATAATATGCCACGAGGGCTATATCGAACACCAGCGTGCTGTAAGCCGGAATACCGGTGCTTCCGGTTGATCCGTAGCCCAGCTGATAAGGGATATAAACGCGCCAGCGGTCGCCTATGTGCATATACTGCAGCGCTGTGGTGAAGCCGTCTATAAGGCCGCCTACATACAGCTGACGAGGAAGAGCTGTCTGAGGGTTGAACTCTCCCTCATAGCTCTCGTCGAACACATATCCCTCGGAATAAGAAGTTGAGGGCAGGAGGCGTCCGCGATAGTGCACCAACACAGAGTCGGTGAACATTGGGCATCCGCTGCCTGTTCCTTCCTCGAGCACCTCTACCACGATGTGATCGGCATATCCGGCCGGTATGGTGTCCTCAAGCGAGTAGTTTCTGATAATCTTCCAGCTGCCGTCCTCAATGCCCATAGCCTTCTCGTAGATATTGTCAAAATAGGCCTCGTTGCGGTTTTTCCAGTCGGGAAATTCCTCAACGGTGTCTTCGTTCTCGCTGCAGGCCATGAAGCACAGCGGTGCAATAAGCAGCATCAGAAGGGCAAAAATATTGTACTTCTTCATTTACTGAATCTTTTTAAGAAGACTTGCAATGCTTACCTTATCCTCAATAATGCCGTTGAGCTCGTCGATGCTTACTCTCTCCTGCTCCATTGTGTCGCGGAAGCGCAGCGTAACGGTGTTGTCCTTCAGCGTGTCGTGGTCAACGGTTACACAGTAAGGCGTACCTATTGCGTCCTGACGGCGGTAGCGCTTGCCGATAGAGTCTTTCTCGTCGTACTGGCAGTTGAAGTGGAACTTCAGGTTGTTTATTATCTCGCGTGCCTTCTCGGGCAGTCCGTCTTTCTTTACAAGAGGCATCACGCAGAGCTTGACAGGAGCCAGGGCTGCGGGCAACTTGAGCACAACGCGTGTCTCGCCGTTCTCGAGTTTCTCCTCGCAGTAAGAGTGGCACATGATTGAGAGGAACATACGGTCAACGCCGATAGATGTCTCGATGTCATACGGAGTGTAGCTCTCGTTGGTCTGCGGGTCGAAGTATTTGATTGAACGGCCTGAGAACTTCTCATGCTGCGACAGGTCGAAGTCGGTGCGGCTGTGTATACCCTCAACCTCCTTGAATCCGAACGGCATACGGAACTCGATGTCGGTAGCGGCGTTTGCATAGTGGGCCAGCTTCTCGTGGTCGTGGAAACGGTAGTTCTCTGCGCCGAAGCCGAGGGCCTGATGCCACTTCATACGTGTCTCCTTCCACTTCTGGAACCACTCGATCTCTGTTCCGGGCTTAACGAAGAACTGCATCTCCATCTGCTCGAACTCGCGCATACGGAAGATAAACTGGCGTGCAACAATCTCGTTGCGGAAAGCCTTGCCTATCTGTGCTATGCCGAAAGGTATCTTCATGCGGCCTGTCTTCTGCACGTTAAGGTAGTTTACGAATATACCCTGTGCTGTCTCGGGGCGCAGATAAATCTTGCTTGCGCTGTCGGCCGTAGAGCCCATCTCGGTTGAGAACATGAGGTTAAACTGGCGCACGTCGGTCCAGTTCTTTGTTCCGCTGATCGGGTCGACGATGCCTTCGTCGAGTATTATCTGCTTCAGCTCGTTGAGGTCCATGGCGTTCATGGCCTCGCTGTAGCGTTCGTGCAGGGCGTCGCGCTTCTTCTGGTTGTCGAGCACGCGTGGGTTGGTCTCGCGGAACTTAGCCTCGTCGAAAGCCTCGCCAAACTTCTTGCGGGCCTTCTCCACTTCCTTGTTTATCTTTTCCTCGTATTTTGCTATCTGGTCTTCAATAAGCACGTCGGCGCGGTAGCGCTTCTTTGAGTCGCGGTTGTCGATGAGCGGGTCGTTGAATGCGTCAACGTGTCCCGATGCCTTCCATATCGTTGGGTGCATAAAGATGGCCGAGTCGATGCCCACGATGTTCTCGTGAAGCAGCACCATGCTCTTCCACCAGTATTCCTTAATATTGTTTTTCAGTTCAACACCGTTCTGTCCGTAGTCGTAAACTGCGGCCAAGCCGTCATAGATGTCGCTGCTCGGGAACACGAATCCGTACTCCTTGCAGTGAGACACTATTTTCTTAAAAACATCTTCTTGTGCCATTGTTGTTTATTTACCTTAAATTTTTATTTCACAGAAAAGCCCTCTGCGAGGGCAACAAAAAGTTATCGTATAAACACTTTTGCGTGCAAAGATAATGCAAAGCTACCGAAACACAAAACTTTTTCACACACATTATTATATTTATTTCGTCCGTGGCCCGTGCCGGCGGGCGCCTGCCGCCATGCGGCGCGTTATGTTTATTTAACACGGAGACGGCTGCCGGTTTTTCGTTTTTCTTGACAATATAAATTTGTGAAATAGAAAACTTACGCCGAGAGATATGGGTTCGCGGACGGCATAAACGCCATGAAACGACCAAAAACCGGCATCCTGAAACATGAAACACGGCCTTTCATGATGCAAAAGCATGCCTTTTGGCTACCGAAACATGGCCTTTTGCAGTGGAAAAAGCAGTGTTTTACACCGCAATTTACGGTATTTTACATTATCTCATGCCGCCGCAGAACATACAAACAAGCATAAACAACTGACTACCAAACACTTACACAAAACACGATTTATGCCGGTTTTTCATGTCTGAAGCCGGATTCTTGAGCAGCACGGGCATTCTGAGAGCGTCAAACAGACGGCAACGGGCATTTCCGATTAACTTTATTTAACCTCGCACAGTCCGTCCTCAACGGCATCTCAGCATAAGGCCGCGCTGCCGCTCCTTATATAAAAAATAAAATATTTATTTTGCATTGTCTCCGATTTTAGCTATCTTTGCATAAGATAAGCGGCATCTCAGCATAACACTTAAACATGTTTCAACAAACAGGTTTAGTGGTTCTGCGTTCGATTTGCATTATCCTTGCATAAGATAAGCCGCACGAAGGCATCAAGCTAAAACAAGCCGGGCTGCAAAAGCCACACCGATTTGCATTATCTTTTCTACAGACATACATCATCATGGACGACAATATTAAAGACCCCGAAAACATAGAAGAGCAGGACATGCCCGTTCAGGACGACAGCAACGACATCGAACCCGAAAGCCACTCTGACTATAAGCCGGCCAACAGGTTTGACGCCTCTGCCGTGCATCATCTGAGCGGAATGTACCAGAACTGGTTTCTCGACTACGCATCATACGTTATCCTTGAGCGTGCCGTGCCCCACATCGAAGACGGACTGAAGCCCGTTCAGCGACGCATACTGCACTCTATGAAGCGCATGGACGACGGACGCTACAACAAGGTGGCCAACATCGTGGGCCACACCATGCAGTTTCACCCTCACGGCGACGCATCTATAGGCGACGCGCTCGTGCAGCTCGGACAGAAAGACCTGCTCGTAGACTGCCAGGGTAACTGGGGAAACATACTCACGGGCGACCGTGCCGCCGCTCCGCGATACATCGAGGCGCGCCTGTCTAAGTTTGCGCTCGACGTGGTGTTCAATCCTAAGACCACCGAATGGCAGCTGAGCTACGACGGCCGCAACAAGGAGCCTATCACGCTGCCGGCAAAGTTTCCGCTGCTGCTGGCACAGGGAGCCGAGGGCATAGCCGTGGGATTGTCGTCAAAGATTCTGCCGCACAACCTCAACGAGATATGCGACGCCGCCATAAGCTATCTGCACGGCGAGCCGTTTACGCTCTATCCCGACTTCCCGACAGGCGGAAGCATCGACGTGAGCAAATACAACGAGGGACAGCGCGGGGGCACGCTGAAGGTGAGGGCAAAGATAGAAAAGCTCGACAGCAAGACGCTCGTGATACGCGAGATACCCTTCGGCAAGACCACCACTACGCTTATCGACTCGATACTCAAGGCCATCGAAAAGGGCAAGATAAAGGCACGCAAGGTGGACGACAACACGGCCGCACAGGTGGAGATACAGGTGCACCTGGCTCCCGGCGTGTCGTCAGACAAGGCCATCGACGCCCTCTACGCCTTCTCCGACTGCGAGATAAACATCTCGCCAAACTGTTGCGTAATTGAAGACAACAAGCCGCAGTTCCTGACCGTGAACGACGTGCTGCGCCACTCTACCGACCGCACCATGGCCCTGCTGCGCAAGGAACTCGAGATACGCAAGCATGAGCTGCTCGAGCAGCTCCACTTCTCGTCGCTCGAAAAGATATTCATCGAGGAGCGCATCTACAAAGACCGCAAGTTTGAGCAGGCTCCCGACATGGACGCAGCATGCGAGCACATCGACAACAGGCTGACGCCGTTCTATCCGCAGATGATACGCGAGGTTACAAAGGACGACATCCTGCGCCTCATGGACATCAAGATGGCACGCATACTGAAGTTCAACAAGGACAAGGCCGAGGAGCTGATAGCCAAGATAAAGGCCGAAGTGGACGACATAAACCATAAGCTGAACAACATGGTTGAGGTTACGGCCGACTGGTTCAGGTATCTGAAGGAGAAATACGGAGCCGCACATCCCCGACTGACCGAGATAAAGAACTTCGACACCATCGAGGCTACAAAGGTCATCGAGGCCAACGAGAAACTGTATATCAACCGCAACGACGGCTTCATAGGCACAGGACTGAAGAAAGACGAGTTTGTGTGCAACTGCTCCGACATCGACGACATCATCATCTTCTACAAGGAAGGCAAGTATAAGGTGGTGCGCGTGGCCGACAAGATATTCGTGGGCAAGAACATCCTGCACGTGGCCGTGTTCAAGAAGAACGACCGCCGCACCGTCTACAACGTTGTCTACCGCGACGGAAAGCAGGGCAAATACTTCATGAAGCGCTTCTGCGTGACCAGCATTACGCGCGACCGCGAATACGAGTTCACGCAAGGCACGCCCGGCTCGCGCGTGGTTTACTTCACCGCCAACCCCAACGGCGAGGCCGAAGTGATAAAGATTACGCTCGACCCGGCACCGCGACTGAAGAATATCTTTAAGGAGAAAGACTTCTCTGAGGTTGCCATCAAGAGCCGCGGGGCAAAGGGCGTGGTGATGACACGCTTCAACGTGCACCGCATATCGCTCAAGAGCCACGGCCACAGCACGCTGGGCGGACGCAAGGTGTGGTTCGACCCCGACGTCAAACGACTCAACTACGACAGCCACGGACGCCTGCTCGGCGAGTTTAACGAGGACGACAGCATACTGGTGGTGCTCGACAACGGCGACTTCTATCTCACCAACTTCGACGCCAACAACCATTATGAAGACAACATAAAGATTATCGAGAAGTTCGACGAGCACAAGGTGTGGACCGCCGTGCTCTACGACGCCGACCAGCAGGGCTATCCTTACCTGAAGCGATTCACCATGGAAGCCACCAAGCGCAAGCAGAACTACGTGAGCGACAACCCGGCAAGCCGGCTCGTGGCGCTCACCGACGAGCCTTATCCGCGCTTCCTCGTAACCTTCGGAGGACGCGACGCCTTCCGCGGCACGATGGAGATTGAGGCCGAACAGTTTGTAGGTGTAAAGGGATTCAAGGCCAAAGGCAAGCGCATAAGCAACTGGGAGACGGAGAGCATAGAGCAGCTTGAGCCGGCACAGCAGCCCGAACAGGAGCCTGAAGACAGCACACCTGAAGAGCAGCCGGCTGAAGAGACACCGCAACAGGAGAACCTCGACCCCGATGCAGGCAAGAGCCAGCAGCAGGTGATAGACGAGATTACAGGACAGCTCAGCCTTTTCAACGACAATGAAGATAATTAAGCTATTAACGCTCGCGGCCATGCTTGCCTCCTCTGCGGCGGCATGTGCCCTGCCCTGCGGCAAAGGGTCTGAAGACGGGACGGCACTGCACGGCAGCCTCAACACAGGCAACGTATATGTCCCCGACACCATAAGGAACAACAAAATTATAACCAACGCCCAGATGATAGGCATCGGGGCGGTGAACATTCTCGACACTTACCTCTCGCCCGAGAAGTATCGCGGCACCGAGCTGCGCTACATTTCACACACGCTGCGCGAGCGCAGGGACAGCCGCTGGTCGCGCCTGATAGTACATCAGGGCAACATGTCCTACAGCGACAACCGCTCGGGCAACGGCGGCGAGATAGCCGGAGCCTACACGTTCAGCTACGGCGTACACTACAACTGGAACTTCTTCGACGGCAGCCTCAACGTCAAGGCCGGCGCACAGGCCGATGTCAACGTAGGCTTTCTCTACAACACACGCAACAGCAACAACCCTGCGCAGGCACGCCTGTCGCTCAACATATCGCCGTCGGCAGCCGCTACATACCGCTTTCGCCTGTGGCAGCACAACTACTCGCTGCGCTATGAGCTGAGCGTTCCGCTCATGGGACTGATGTTCAGCCCCAACTACGGACAGTCGTACTATGAGATTTTCAGCCGCGGCAACTACGACCACAACATCGTGCCTACCACCTTCGGCAGCACGCCGTCGCTGCGCCAGATGCTCACCTTCGACTTCTCGCTCGGCCGCACCACGCTGCGCCTTGGCTACATGGGCGACTTCCAGCAGGCCAGGGTGAACAACCTGAAATATCATTCTTACTCTAACATGCTGCTCATCGGCATTGTCAGACAGTTCAACATAACTAAAATAGTACCATGAGAAGAGTCTTAAACTTTCTGCTTCCGCTCATCGTGGCACTTGCCGCCGTGTCGTGTGTCGACGAAGAGGAATACAGCGACAACCCGCGCGGCAACTTCGAGGCGCTCTGGAAGATAATGAACGAACACTATTGCTTCTTCGACTATAAGAACAGCGAGTACGGACTCGACTGGAACGAGGTGTATGCGCGCTACAGCCGGCAGATAGACGACGGCATGACGAGCACCCAGCTGTTTGAAGTATTGGGCAACATGCTCGGCGAACTGCGCGACGGACACGTCAACATGTACGCCTCGTTCGACCAGTCGCGCTACTGGAGCTGGAAGGAAGACTATCCCGCCAACTTCAGCGACTCGCTGCAACGGCGCTATCTCGGCACCGACTACAAGATTTCTTCGGGCATAAAATACCGCAAGCTCGACGACAACATAGGCTACATCTACTGCGGATCGTTCTCCAACGCGATAGGCAGCGGCAACCTTAACGACATACTGATGGACCTCGCCACGTGCAACGCTCTCATCGTTGACGTGAGAGACAACGGCGGAGGAATGCTTACCTCGGCCGAAACCCTGGCGTCGCGCTTCACCGACGAGGAGATTCTCGTGGGCTACATGCAGCACAAGACAGGCCCCGGCCACAACGATTTCTCCGAACCGGAGGAGCAGAAGCTGAAGCCTTCGAGCGGACTCAGATGGCACAAGCCCGTGGCCGTGCTTACCAACAGGGCCGTGTTCAGCGCCGCCAACGAGTTTGTCAAGTATATGAAGTGCTGCCCCGGCGTAACCGTCATCGGCGACAAGACGGGCGGAGGCGCAGGCATGCCCTTCAGCAGCGAGCTGCCCAACGGCTGGTCGGTACGTTTCAGCGCATGCCCCATGTACGACCGCGACATGAACTGCACCGAGTTTGGCATAGAGCCCGACCATAACGTACAGCTCACCGACAGCGACTTTGCCAAAGGCCGCGACACAATAATAGAATATGCACGCAACATCCTTAACCAATGAACAACAGCAACACTTCTGACACAATAAGGCTCGACAACCTTACCATAGGATACAAGACACACGACGGCATACGCACCGTGGCAAAGGACATCAACGCTTCTATAAAGAGCGGCAAGCTGACATGCCTCGTCGGAACCAACGGCATAGGCAAGTCTACGCTGCTCAGAACGCTGTCGGGATTTCAGCCACGGCTTGGCGGAAGCATTGTCATCAACGGCAGCGAGCTGTCGGGCTACACGCCGCGCGACCTCTCGCGCATAGTCAGCGTAGTGCTTACGTCGAGGCCGTCGTCGATAAACTTCACCGTAGAGGAGATAGTGGCACTTGGCCGCACGCCCTACACCGGATTCTGGGGAACGCTCAATGATGCCGACAAAGAGATTGTAAGCGAGAGCATCAGACTTGCCGGAATATCCCATCTGGCCAAGCGCAACGCCATGTCGCTAAGCGACGGAGAGCGTCAGAAGATGATGATAGCCAAGGCACTTGCACAGCAGACGCCCGTGATAATGCTCGACGAGCCCACCGCCTTTCTCGACTATCCGAGCAAGGTGGAGACCATGCTCCTGCTGACACGCCTGTGCCGCGAGGAAGGCAAGACGATATTCATGTCGTCGCACGACCTCGAACTCGTCATTCAGCTTGCCGACATCTTATGGGTTATGGAGCAGGGCGGCACCATATCTGTAGGCACTCCCAAGGCTCTCGCCGACGAGGGAACGCTCAACCGCTTCATTGAGCGCACCGGCATAATGTTCGACAAAGAGGCAATGCGCATAACCGTATGCAAGAGCGGCGCCGACTGACATTTTAAGACGATACTAAATCTGCGGGCATACACATTAATATGAATATGTATGCCTTGCTTAAAAAATTCCAAGAATTTATATTTTTTGTACACACCTGTGATAAGTCGTGATTAATTATTAAATTTGCATCAGAAACATAAAGTTCATAAGCCATGCAATCCATACTTATCATAGAAGATGACAAAAGAGTGGCCGACCTGCTGAAAGCCGGACTTGAGGAAAGCGGATACCATACGATGGTGGCATACGACGGTGCCATGGGGCTGCGGCTGTTTGCATCCAACAGCTTCAACCTTGTGCTTTCAGACGTTATTCTTCCAAAGCTGGACGGTTTTGAACTTTGCAAGGAGATACGCAAGACCAATGCATCTGTACCCATACTCATGCTGACAGCCCTTGGCTCTACTAACGACAAGCTCGACGGCTTCGATGCCGGAGCCGACGACTACATGGTTAAGCCTTTCGACTTCCGTGAGCTAAACGCACGTATCAAGGCGCTGCTTAAGCGCAACACCAACATCACGACAGAGCAGCCCGAGGAGCTGAAATATGCCGATCTGACGATAAATCTCAAAAGAAAGGAAGTCTGGCGAAACGGGGTAATGATAAAGCTGTCGCCCAAGGAGTATAACCTGCTGCTGTATCTGACAGAGAATGCCGAACGCGTGATAAGCCGCACGGAGATTGCGGAGAAAGTATGGAACACCCACTTCGACACGGGTACAAACTTCATCGACGTCTACATAAACTATCTCCGCAAGAAAGTTGACAAGGAATTTGAAATCAAACTAATACACACAAGGCCGGGAATAGGCTTTATCTTCACCGACAAGCCATGAAAATACGCACAGCCCTGACATTAAAGAACACATGCGCCACGGCAGCCGTTTTCCTGCTGTGCACAATATTAATCTATATTGTCAGCGAACATACCCGTAGCAAAACCTTCTTTCATGACCTGAGAAGCGAAGCCATAACAAAGGCACATCTGTTCCTGCAGAACAAGGTTGACCCAAAGACAATGCAGGACATCTACCTTAACAACAAGGAATTTATCAATGAAGTAGAGGTTGCCATTTACACGCCCGACTTCAAGATGCTGTATCACGACGCTGTGCAGAACGACATAATAAAGGAAAACCGCCAGATGATAAGCAGCATCCTGAACAAGAAGGAAATAGAGTTTTATATAGGCAAATATCAGGGCATAGGCATGCTCTACACCCTCAACGGCAAGAACTACATCGTAACGGCTGCAGCCTACGACGGCTACGGATATGCCAACTTGACAAAACTGAAGAATGCGCTGCTCGTCTTGTTCATCATAGGTCTAACCCTGCTGTTCGCAACAGGCTACATACTCGCACGCACTGCGCTGCGCCCGATAAGGGAGATTGTAAAGGAAGCAGACATCATTACTGCGTCGCAAATATCAAGAAGGCTGCCCGTAAAGAACAGAAAAGACGAACTCGGCGAGCTTTCCACCACATTCAATGCCCTTCTGAACCGCCTAGAAGTTTCGTTCAACGCACAAAAGATGTTCATCAGCAACGTATCGCACGAACTGAGAACTCCGCTTGCAGCCCTGATTGCCGAGCTCGACATAGCATCTCAGAAAGAACGCAGCTGCCAGCAATACCGCACAACAATACTAAACGCACTTAACGATGCAAGACGCATGACCAAACTGATTGACGGACTTCTTAATCTTGCCAAGGCCGACTATCAGCAGGAACAGATAAAGATGGAGCACATACGCCTGGACGAACTGCTGCTCGACGTCAGAGAATTTATCCTGAGGGCACACCCTGACTACCATATAGAAATAATATTCGAACAGGAGGAAGCCGAAGACGACAGCCTGATAACCGTAAACGGCAACCATTATTTGCTGTCGATAGCATTCTCAAACCTAATCGAGAACAACTGCAAATATTCGGCCGACCACTCCTCGTTCATACAAATATCCTATTGGGACAAATGCGCAGTGGTGCGCTGTTCTGACGACGGTATGGGAATGTCTGACACCGACAAGCAGCACCTTTTCAAGCTGTTCTACCGCGGCGAACAGGAGAAAGTGGCCGAAGGTCACGGAATAGGCATGGCCCTTTCACAAAAGATTATACGTCTGCACAGAGGCGATATCGCCGTACATTCGGAAAAAGAAAAGGGCACAACCTTTATAGTTGAGCTTCCGCATATATAGCAGCAACCGGAGAAAGGCGCCAGCACGGACAGCTACAATTCGCCGCCGCGCAGTTCACGGCGATGCCAGCCTGCACTTATAACGCCGGCATGAGCCTGCAGCCGCCGTATTATAAGTTCTGACAAAGTCCTGTCATCACCACGTGCCTCAAAATCACAGAATACGACAAACACGCCATCAGCCTCCTTATAGAACAGCTCATTGACCCTTGCCTCGCCAAAAAGCAAGGTGTTCGTTATAATATTCCTTACGGCGTCAAGCGACTCCTTATCACATTCCACCTTTACGGTCAGCGACGCCGCCCCCTCAAACTTTGTTTCGATAAAATGGCATAAAGGCCTGAAAAGGCAATGAGTGACAAGCACACAGGCAACAAGGACCGCCAGCTCAGAGAAGAAGCCGACTCCGGCAAGGGTTCCGCATGCGGCAGAACACCATATCGTGGCAGCCGTATTAAGTCCTCTCACGTTGAATCCGTCTTTCAGAATAAGTCCTCCGCCCAAGAAGCCTATGCCCGAAACTATCTGCGCCGCAACTCTTGAAGGGTCGCCGTTTTGAGACGTTATGGCATACGACAACACCGTGAAAGCGGCAGACCCTACAGAAACAAGAATGTTGGTGCGCAGTCCGGCGTTGCGCTGCCTGCACTGACGCTCCAGCCCGATCAACGCTCCGGCCAGAAAAGCGCTGCCCATCCTTATCAGATAATCAACAAACAGAATCATAAGTTTTTTATGCAAAGTTAGCCCTGCGGCAACAAAACGGCTGTTAGAAAATCATTAGACCCGGATTAAAATTTTATTAGAACTTTCTCTAATGATTTTCTAATACCGTTCTAATGACATTCTAACGGCCTTACAGAAAAACATTTCCGACTTTTGCAGCGCAAAAAAACAATAGTATTAATCTAAAAACACGGATACGCTATGTGGAAGAAAACGCGCAAGATGAAATTAGAATTCAATGCCGAGAAGATTTTTCTGGCATCAGAACTGCCTATGAGCTCTGTGTTCAGCTATTTCCAGACAGCCCCGCAGGGCCTGAACAATGAGGAAGTGGAAAAAAGACAATCGCTTTACGGAAGAAACGAAGTGGAGCATGAAAAGAAGATGCATCCGCTGACAATGCTTATAAAGGCCTTTATAAATCCCTTCATCGGAGTGCTTACGGCTCTGATAATCATTTCGTATATTATTGATGTATATATCGCCGCTCCCGAGGAAAAAGACTTCACGTCGATAATTATCATAGCCTCGATGGTAATACTCAGCACCATTCTCCGCTTCTGGCAGGAATACAAGGCCAGCATGTCGAGCGAGGCGCTGCAGAAGATGGTCACCAACACATGCACCGCAAAAAGAGACGACGGCACGGAACACGAGATCGGCATATCGTCGCTCGTGCCCGGAGACATCGTGAAACTGGCGGCAGGAGACATGATTCCGGCAGACATACGCATCATAGAGACTAAAGACCTCTTTGTAAGTCAGGGCACACTGACAGGAGAGTCGGAGGCTATAGAGAAGAGAGCGGAGGCAAGCGGAGGCGACAGCCGCGGGCGGAGCATAGTGGAACTCGAGAACATCTGCTTCATGGGCTCCAACGTGGTGAGCGGCTCTGCCACGGGCATCGTTGTGTCTACAAGCAACAACACGTATCTCGGCACCATAGCCCGGAGCATTGCCGGCCACCGTGCCTCTACCGCCTTCGACAAAGGCATTGCCAAGGTGAGCATGCTGCTCATACGCTTCATGCTGATAATGGTTCCGTTTGTATTTCTGGTGAACGGCCTGACAAAGGGCGAATGGCTCGACGCCTTCCTCTTTGCGGTGTCTGTAGCCGTGGGCCTTACGCCCGAGATGCTTCCGATGATTGTAACGGTCAACCTGTCGAAGGGCGCCGTTGCCATGTCGCGCAAGAAGACTATTGTGAAAGATCTCAACGCCATACAGAACTTCGGGGCCATGAACATTCTGTGTACCGACAAGACCGGCACGCTGACCTGCGACCAGATTGTGCTCGAAAAGTATATAAACGCCGACGGCACAAGCGACAACAGCAGACGGATACTGCGCCACGCCTACTTCAACAGTTTCTTCCAGACAGGCCTTAAGAACCTTATGGACAAGGCCATACTGTCGCACGTAAGGGAGCTTGAGATGGAGTCTGTCAGGGAGAGCTACAAGAAGGTGGACGAGATACCCTTCGACTTCACGCGCCGCAGGATGTCGGTAGTGGTTGAAGACGTCAGCGGCAAGAGGCAGATAATAACCAAGGGTGCCGTGGAAGAGATGATGCAGATATGCTCGCACACCGAAGTGGGCAACAGGGTTGTGCCCTTCACGCCCGAACTAAGGGTCAAGGCATACGAGATAAGCAAGCGCATGAACCGCCAGGGACTGCGCGTGCTGGCCGTGGCACACAAGAGTTTTCTGAGCAAGGAGAACAACTTTGCCGTTGAAGACGAGAGCGGCATGGTGCTTATAGGCTTCCTGGCGTTTCTCGATCCGCCCAAGCAGTCGGCGGCCGGAGCCATAAGGCAGCTCCATGCCCACGGAATAGAGGTGAAGGTGGTGTCAGGAGACAACGACGCCGTTGTGCGCACGATATCAAGACAGGTGGGCATCGACACGACAAACGTGCTCACCGGTGCGGAGCTGAGCGCCATGAACGACGAAGAAAAGCGTGAGGCTGTGGCCAGGACAAGGGTGTTTGCCAAGGTTACGCCCATGCAGAAGACCGAGATTATAGCTCTGCTGCAGACTCAGGGCAACACGGTAGGCTTTCTGGGCGACGGCATCAACGACGCTGCAGCCCTGCGTCAGTCGGACATAGGCATATCTGTTGACTCTGCCGTAGACATAGCCAAGGAGAGCGCGGACATAATCCTGCTCGAAAAAGACCTCATGGTGCTGGAGAACGGCGTGATAGAAGGGCGCCGCACCTTCGGCAACATAATAAAGTATGTGAAGATGACCGCCGGCTCCAACTTCGGCAACATGTTCAGCGTGATGGCCGCAAGTGCCTTCCTGCCCTTCCTGCCTATGCTCCCGATACACCTGCTCGTGCAGAACCTTCTGTACGACATGTCGCAGACGGCCATACCGTTCGACCGCATGGACGACGACTATCTCAGCAAGCCGCGCCGCTGGGACGCCTCCGACCTGAGCCGCTTCATGATATACACGGGGCCCATAAGCTCCATATTCGACATCACCACCTATCTGCTCATGTGGCACGTGTTCGGGTGCAGCTCGCCCGGCGCACAGTCGCTGTTCCAGTCGGGATGGTTTGTAGAAGGCCTGCTGTCGCAGACACTCATCGTGCACATGATACGCACCAAGAAGATTCCGTTCATACAGAGCCGCGCATCGTGGCCGGTGATGTGCATGACGCTGGCGATAATGGCGGCAGGAATAATAATACCCTTCACGCGCTTCGGCTCGTGCATCGGACTTACGCCCCTGCCTCTGTCCTACTTTCCCTGGCTGGCGGCAACGCTCATAGCCTACTGCGTGCTGACGCAAGTAGTGAAGGAATGGTATATCAGGCGGTTTAAGAGATGGCTCTGAGCAGATGAACAAGATTGCATGCCTCATCATCGCGGCGGCTGCATACGGCTGCTGCCGCGCCACGGCACAGGACATCAGCGCGCAACTTACAGCCGAGATGCAGGCCGACGCCGGGGGACACACCAACATGTCGAGCCTGCTGCGCATTGACTTCATGCAGCCTTTATGCAAAGGCGTAAGGCTCGATATGGCTGTCATAAGCATAGCAAGGACGCGCAGCGGGGGCATAGACGGCAGCCGTCAGGGCTTCTCAAACATCGACGAGGACAACACCACGCTGGCTCCGGCCGTGGCCGGACTGACCTTTACATCGGGCGGCAGCATGCTGTTTGCCGGCATACGCAACATGAACGAAGACTACTTCACGGCGCACTTCATGTCTCTGTTCACCAACAGCTCGTGCGGCATATTCCCCACCATATCGGCCAACTACCGCATAGCCAACTATCCGCTGGCATCCATGGGCATTCACCTTGAGCGGAAAATAAGGGAGCTGACCGTAATGGCATCGGTCTACAACGGCGTGGGATACAAGAGTTTTTCGGGCCGTCAGAATGTTTTCAGGCTTTGTCCTGAATCCGACGGACTGTTTTCAATATTATCCGTAAATTATCAAAACAATGGCAGCACTTTTAATATTGGAGCTAACCTGCATTATGGCAATAACGTGTCTTATGAGGAACTTGCAGGCACCGCGACGGCAGAAAAGGCGCAGAAGACGCAGAAGAAGACAGCAACAGGGGCTGTATGGGGATATGCCGAGCTGATGATTGCGCCGCGGATGTGCGCCATCATGCAGTATTCGGCCAACCCGTCAAAGGGCATCATCTGCCGGAGATATGCAGGCATAGGACTTGTAAGGACGATGCGCAATGCCGAACTGGGCGTCTTTGCCGACCGCGCCGTGTATAAGGACGAAACCGAATGGGCGGCGGAACTTACGTGCCGGATAAACTGCTTAGGCAGGGGATATCTGCAGCCTGCGATATATCTGATAAAGAACTCTGACGGGGCTTACTGCGCAGGACTGCTGCGGATGAGCTACACGATATGAACCGACGATGCTGACCGTGGCGGCGGAGCATGGCGTATGTATAACGCCACGCATCATCAGCAGCATGTCAGAAACAGAAATACGTGCCGTCGTGCATGCCTTAACTGCGAAAAAAACATACAAAACCTCAACCGGTTAACGCCTCCAGAATAGCGATGCTCATCACGGCGCTGCGGTTTTGGCTAAAAAACAGCCAAAATAAGCATCTTCAGTTAAGCCGTTGATATATTGCGCTTTACATATTTCACGCCGCCAACCGGCAGCTTTAAAAAGTGAAAATCAGGCATTTTTTATGCCAAAAGCTATGCTTTTGCAACACAAAATGTGCCCTTTGGTCATTCAAAACGTATGCTTTCATGGCGCAAAAAGTGCCTGTTCTGCATCATCATCACGCCAAAACGCAAACAGATGTTAACAAAACTATATCCTACGCCCTGTCCGTTTAATCTTCATTAACTTTCATTTTTCCAGATAAGAAAAAACTTTTGTCCTGATATTTTACTTACGGACATGCCGGCGGCAGCATAAATCTGCAACGCGAATGCAACGGTCTGAAGCCGGCAGCTGCACACATACGTCATCAGCCGGTGAGGCAGACCGATGCATGCCGTTATCGGTAAAAATGACGCAAAAATAGGCATTTATGTAAAAATGGTACTTTTTTCTGTAATACGGATAGCGCGTCAACGGGATAATAAATATAACTTTGCAGAGCAAAGAGCAGCCGGAGCATTCACGGCAGACTGGCATACACCGGCGCAACTGCTACCGGCAGGGACTGAAGAAACAACAAATAACACTATATGTATATGAAAACGTTAATAGCATTGGCAGCCGCGCTGCTGTTCAACTTGTGCGCGCAGGCTCAGCCTAAAGTTTACTTTACCAAAGAGATTTCGCCCGAAGCACTCGTGCGCATATACAAGGCTCTGGGCAAGGAGGCCAAAGGCCGAGTGGCCGTAAAGATAAGCACGGGCGAGGCCGGAGGCAACAATTATCTTAAGCCTACGCTCATACGCAACCTCGTAGACGAGGTGGGCGGCACCATCGTAGAGTGCAACACGGCATACGCCGGCAGCCGCAACACGTCAGAGGCTCACTGGAAAACGATACACGAGCACGGCTTCGACTCGATCTTTGCCGTCGACATCATGGACGAATACGGCGACATTAGGATTCCGGTGAAGGACAAGAAACACATAAAATACGACATCGTGGGCGCACATCTGGCCAACTACGACTTCATGATAAACCTGGCCCACTTCAAGGGTCATGCCATGGGAGGCTTCGGCGGAGTGCTTAAAAACCAGTCAATAGGCGTGGCATCGAGCGCAGGCAAGGCGTACATACACACCGCAGGCAAAGTGCAGAGCCAGGAGGAGCTGTGGAACAATCTGCCCGCACAAGACTATTTTCTTGAGAGTATGGCGGCAGCTGCCCAGGCCGTGGCCGACTATTTCGACGGAAACATCATATACATCAACGTGATGAACAACATGAGCGTCGACTGCGACTGCGACAGTCATCCTGCCGCTCCGGCCATAAAGGACATGGGCATAATGGCATCGCTCGACCCCGTGGCACTCGACCAGGCATGCCTCGACAAGATTTTTAACCACAAAGCCTCTGCCGGCGACGACAACAAGCCGCTCATAGAGCGCATCAACCGCCAGCACGGCACCTACATAACCGACTATGCGGAGAAGATAGGGCTTGGCAGCAAGACCTACACTCTCGTAGATATAGACAATTAATAACTTCTTCTACAACTGAATGAGCCGGACGGGACCCGGCAGAACACCTGCTCCAATAGCCAGAATCGTTGAAATACCGACTGACAAGTCGAATCCTAATTTTGTCCTCCAACAACGGCTGACCGCAGGAGCCGGCATCTGCCTGTCCCACCGGCTTTTATAACAGACACATCATCAGAAAGACAAACTTATGAACAAGACATTTTTTTCCGCCTTATTCATCGCCTTAACTGTTACAACATCACACGCACAGACCGACTCGCTCACATATCAGCTCGACAACATTGTCGTAACGGGCACGCGCAGCACAGCCAGCATAGGGCATCTGCCTGCCACGGTTACGGTGGTAGGCCGCGAGACTCTCACAGAGACTCAGCGCACAAGCGTGCTGCCCACCCTTGCCGAATATGTGCCCGGACTGTTTGTCACCTCGCGCGGAATGCTCGGCTATGGCGTAAGCGACGGTGCTGCCGGCACTATCTCTATGCGCGGACTCAGCAGCTCGCAGGGCCGCTTCATGGTGCTCATCGACGGCCATCCGCAATATCAGGGCATCTTCGGCCACTCCATAAGCGACTCTTATCAGACCATGCTGGCCGACCATGTCGAGGTGATGCGCGGCCCGGCCTCAACGCTCTACGGCTCTAACGCCATGGGCGGAGTTATCAACATCGTAACCAGAAAGATGAAGCCTGACGGCGTAAAGACCGACGTACATCTCGGCGGAGGCTCTTACGGCACGTTCCAGGGCGAGCTGACCAACCGCATAAGGAGCGGCAGGTTTTACAGCGTTGTGTCGGGACAATATGCCCGCACCGACAACAACAGACCGCGCATGGGCTTCGAGCAGTATGGCGGATACGTCAAGCTGGGCTACGACATGTCGCAACACTGGTCGGCATACGCTGACATCAACCTCACCCACTTCAACGCCTCTTATCCCGGAAGCGTGCAGGTGCCCGTCTATGACGCACGCCAATGGATTACGCGCGGCGTGGCATCTGTGGTTGTGAGCAACGACTACGGCAGCACATCGGGAGCTGTCAGCGCCTACTACAACTTCGGACGGCACAAGATCAACGACGGATATGAGGACGGCGAGCAGCCCAAGGACTATTACTTCAGGTCGGACGACGCCCTCGCCGGACTGTCCGTATACCAGAACATCAGGCTGCTGCGGGGCAACCTGACCACCATAGGACTCGACTATCAGCACATATACGGCAAGGCATGGAACCGCGACAGGGCTTCGGGCGAAACCACTTCAGTCATAGGTCATGAGAATGAGAACGAGATAGCAGGCTACGTTGACATAAGCCAAGACCTGCTTTCGTGGCTCACACTGAGCGCCGGAATACGCCTCGACCACCACTCGCAGTCGGGCACTGAGTGGATTCCGCGCGGCGGCATTGTGTCGAGAGTTATAAGGAACGGTGAGATAAAGGCCATGGTGAGCAAGGGTTTCCGCAATCCGTCGATACGCGAGATGTATTTCTGGAAGCCCGCCAACGACGAGTTGCGCCCCGAACGCATTATGAACTACGAGCTGTCGTGGTCTCACAAGTTGCCGTCGGCAGGCCTTAGCTACGGCGTCAACCTCTATTACATGAAGGGCAGCAACATCATCCAGCAGCAGATGGTGGACGGACGGCCAATGAACGTAAACACGGGAGCCATTGAAAACAGCGGCGCCGAACTCGACCTTAGCTGGAGAATAAACAGCTGCTGGCAGGTGAACGGCAACTACAGTCTGCTGCACATGCACAATCCTGTTGTGGGAGCGCCCGAGTCTAAGCTGTGGCTCGGAGCTAACTATAAGTCGGGACGATGGAACGTAAACGGCGGACTGCAGTATATCAGCGGCCTTTACACCCAGACCGGCGCCGACGAAGTGAAGGAGAACGTTGCCCTGCTCAACGCCACCGTAAGCTACAGAGCTTGCCGCATGATGCAGCTGTGGGTAAAGGGCGAGAACCTTTTGGCACAGAAATATGAAATCAACTACGGCTACCCTATGCCAAAGGCAACGTTCATGGCAGGCGTAAACCTGTCTTTCTGAATGTAGCCGCCAGCCCGGACGATATCCCAGATATGCACTGCCGGCTAAAAGCGGATTACAGAATAATAAAAAAAACATAAACTTACACCGCCTAATGGGCGCAAAGAGAGAGAATAAAAAGAATTTATATTATTTTTGCATTGCGAACAAAACAAGAAAAACATTATGATTGGAACACCTGAACTTATTTTAATCGTGCTGGCGCTGGTGCTGCTCTTCGGCGCAAAGAAGATACCCGAACTGATGAAAGGTCTCGGACAAGGCGTCAAGAGCTTTAAGGACGGCATGAACGGCAAGATAGACGACACTGCTGAAGACAAGGAGAAGAAGAAGGACGAATGAGCAACGCTGAAAGCAACAGCGGCACACCGCAGACGTTCTGGGATCATCTCGAGGAGTTAAGGGGATGCATCCTGCGCATGCTTGCGGCGGCAGCAGCGGCAGCGGCCGCAGCCTTCGGCTTCAAGGAAGAGCTGTTCGGCATAGTGCTTGCTCCTGCCGACCCTGACTTCATAACCTACAGGATACTGGGCGCGGAGCCGTTTAAGTTTCAACTGATAAACACCGGGCTGACAGAGCAGTTCATGATACATCTGAAGACGGCGCTGGCCGCAGGTCTGCTCATAGCCTCGCCCTACATTCTGTATCTGCTGTTCAGATTTGTGTCTCCGGCCCTGTATGACAACGAGCGGCGCTACTCTGTAAGCATCACCCTTTGGGCCTACGCCATGTTCCTCATGGGCGTTGCCATCAACTATTTTGTAGTGTTTCCTCTCACCGTCCGTTTTCTCGGCACTTATCAGGTAAGCGCTGCAGTGATGAACATGCTCAGCATAAGCTCGTATATGGACACCCTCCTGGGCATGAGCCTCGTCATGGGCGCCGTGTTCGAGATACCGGTGATAAGCTGGCTTCTGGCCCGCTTCGGACTTCTCAAGGCCCGCTGGATGTCACACTATCGCCGCCACGCCATAATAGTGATACTCATCCTTGCCGCCGTGATAACGCCTACATCCGACATGTTCACCATGCTTATCGTCTCGCTGCCTATATGGCTGCTCTATGAGGCAAGCATAATGATAGTGAGAATTACCGAAAAGAAACAATAATAATCTGAAAACAATATCTATAAACCATGCTAAGGAAAATAAGAATCTTGCTGGCAGCAGTAACCTTCACTCTGATTACGCTGCTCTTTCTCGACCTGACAGGCTCGCTGCACGCATGGCTCGGATGGCTGGCCAAAATACAGTTTTGGCCTGCCGTGCTGGCTTTGAACGTGGCTGTAGTGGCCGGTCTTCTGATTTTAACACTGATATTCGGGCGCATCTACTGCTCCGTAATATGTCCGCTGGGCATAATGCAGGACCTCATATCTGCCCTGCACGGCAGACGAAAGCGCAACCGCTTCAGCTTCTCGCCCGAAAAGCGCTGGCTGCGCTACGGCGTGCTGGTGGTGTTTCTTGCGTCATGCGTTGCCGGAATCAACGTAATCGTATCGCTGCTTGCGCCCTACAGTTCTTATGGACGTATGGTCAACAGCATCTTGCGCCCCGTATGGACGGCAGGCAACAACGTGCTGGCATCGCTTGCCGAGCGCATGGACAGCTACACTTTTTACAGCGTTGACGTGTGGATGCGCAGCCTGCCTACGCTCATAATTGCCGCCGTAACATTCGTGATAATTGCCGTGCTGGCATGGCGCGGGGGCAGAACTTACTGCAACACGATATGCCCCGTGGGCACAATTCTGAGTTTCTTTGCACGTTTCTCGTGGTTCAAGATCTGCATTGACGGCGACAAATGCGTAAGCTGCCGCCTCTGCGAGAAGAACTGCAAGGCATCGGCCATCGACGTAAAGACCGGGCGCATTGACTATAGCCGCTGCGTGGTGTGCGGCAACTGCATAGGCAAATGTAATAAGGATGCCATAAGATATGTTCACCCGGCTAAAACTGAGGCACGCAAAGCCGAAGCCAAGCATGAAGGAGGAGACGAAAGCAGCAGCGTTGACAGCGGCAGAAGATCGTTCCTGCTCGGTGCTGCAATGGCAACTACGGCTGCCGCGCTGGCTCAGGAGAAGAAGAAGGTGGACGGCGGACTGGCTGTTATTGAGGACAAGGTGCAGCCCGAACGCGCCACGCCGATAACTCCTCCCGGCTCTATGTCTGCACGCCACATGGCCCAGCACTGCACGGCATGCCAGCTCTGCGTGTCGGCATGTCCCAACGACGTGCTGCGCCCGTCGTCTGACTTGTCAAAACTGATGCAGCCTACAATGTCGTATGAGCGCGGCTACTGCCGCCCCGAATGCACCCGATGCAGCGATGTGTGCCCTACGGGTGCCATCAAGCCGATAACACGTGAGGACAAGTCGGCCACACAGATAGGACATGCCGTGTGGATAAAGAAAAACTGCGTGAGCGTTACTGACGGCGTTGCCTGCGGAAACTGTGCCCGCCACTGCCCCGTGGGAGCCATAACGATGATACCGCTCCACCCCGGCACCGACTCAAAGCTGACCATCCCTGCCGTGAACGAGGCGAGATGCATCGGATGCGGAGCGTGCGAAAACCTCTGTCCGGCACGTCCGTTCAGCGCCATCTATGTTGAGGGACACGAAGTTCACCGCACGGTATAGCTTCACCCCGATGTCTCTTTATCAACAACTAAAAAACAATTACCGTTATGAGTAAAGACATAAACAGAAGAAGTTTTCTGAAACTGCTCGGAGGCGGAGCCGTGGCCACATCGGCACTGCTCACCGCCTGCAAGGGCAACGACAATAAGACCACTGCCGCCAAGGAACCGCCCAAGGGCAAGATGACCTACCGCACCAACCCCAAGACCGGCGAGAAAGTGTCTATCCTGGGCTACGGCATGATGCGCCTGCCGGTGGTGGGAGGCAACGACGCCAAGAAGAAGGAAGGCGAGGTTACGCCCATAGACCAGGAAATGGTGAACCGTCAGATTGACTACGCGCTGGAGCACGGCGTCAACTACTTCGACACGTCACCAGCCTACTGCCAGGGACAGTCGGAGCGTGCCACGGGCATTGCCCTGAAGCGCCATCCGCGCAACAAATACTTCATTGCCACCAAGCTCTCCAACTTTAACCCCGAGACATGGACGCGCAAGGCATCTATCGAGATGTTTGAAAACTCGCTGAAGGAGCTTCAGACCGACTATGTCGACTATCTGCTGCTGCACGCCATCGGACAGGGCAAAGACTCGCTTGCCACATTCAACGGCCGCTATATGGACAACGGCATACTCGACTGGCTCGTGGAGCAGCGCGAGAAGGGACGCATACGCAACCTCGGCTTCTCTTATCACGGTGATGTCAAGATCTTCGACCTGATGCTAAAATGGCACGACGAAGGCAAGTATCACTGGGACTTCGTGCAGATAGAGCTTAACTATCTCGACTGGAACTACGCCAACGAGATCAATCCTGTGAACACTGATGCCGTATATCTCTACAACGAACTGAAGAAGCGCAACATACCTGCAATAATCATGGAGCCGCTGCTGGGCGGACGACTCGCCAACGTGCCCGACCCCATCGTGGCCAAGATGAAGGAGCGCGAGCCCGAGAACAGCGTGGCCAGCTGGGCATTCCGCTTTGCGGGAACTCCCGACGGCGTGCTCACCGTGTTGAGCGGCATGACGTATATGGAGCACCTGAAAGACAACCTCTGCACCTACTCGCCGCTGAAACCGCTCACAAAGGAGGAAGAGGCGTTCCTGATGGAGATTGCCAACGACATATACAACCTGAACACGATACCTTGCAACGAGTGCAACTACTGCATGCCCTGCCCCTACGGCATAGACATACCGGCGGTGCTGTCTCACTATAACCGCTGCATCAAGGAGGGCAACATGCCCAACAAGGGCAGTCAGGACCCCGACTACCGCCGTGCGCGCCGCGCCTTCCTCATAGGCTACGACCGCAGCGTGCCGCGCCTGCGCCAGGCATCCCACTGCATTGGCTGTGGCCAGTGTGTTGAACATTGTCCGCAGGGCATCAAGATTCCGGAAGAGATGCATCGCATTGACAAATTCGTGGAGGAGCTGAAGCAGAATGGATAAGCTCATCAGCATGCTCGGCCATGACGGCTGCCGCGGAGTGATGCGCTCACCGGGCGGCAAGACCATTGTGTTCAAACGCAGGGGCGTGGCAGACCTCTTCGATGCCGTAACCTCTCATCCTGACCTTACACAGGGCGCCTCGGTGGCCGACAAGGTTATCGGACTTGGTGCGGCTTTCCTGCTCGTCAAGGGCGGCGTGGCCGAAGTATATGCCGAAGTCATCAGCCGGCCGGCTGTCAGCAAACTGCAAGATGCCGGAATAAGCCTCAGTTACGGCAAGACTGTAGACCACATAATCAACCGCGAAGGCACCGGGATATGCCCAGTTGAACAACTGACATCTACAGCCCAATCGGCCGACGAGGCATGGAAACTAATTAAAGAATTCATAAAGCGTAATTCATAATTCACAATTCATAATTAATGGAAACAACAATATCACAGATACAACAGCTCAGCTACCGCGAAGGCAAGACCTACGCCCTGGCTGCAGCATTCGTGGCAGGCAATATCCTGCTGCCTCAACTGTGCCACATGCTGCCGCAGGGCGGACTGGTGTGGCTGCCTATCTACTTTTTCACGCTCATTGCAGCCTACCGCTACGGCATAACCGCCGGACTGCTCACGGCCGTAGCCTCGCCGTTGGTAAACAATATGATGTTCGGCATGCCGCCGGCACCCATGCTGCCGATAATATTAATCAAGTCGGGCCTGCTCGCCCTTGCCGCTGCTGCCGTTGCATCGCGCTGCAAGAAGGTAAGCATAGTAGCCGTGGCAGCAGCTATTGTTATATATCAGGCCATAGGCACAATGGCCGAATGGGGCATGACAGGCTCGATGGCTGCCGCCCTTCAGGACCTGCGCCTCGGCTGGCCCGGTCTGCTCGTTCAGCTGTTCGGCGGATTTGCCCTGCTGAAACTCATGGCACGCAAGGCCCGTTGACAAGACAACGCACAGCATATCGCAGACAAAAAGCCAAGATAATAGGACAAGAAGTCTTTTTAGATAAAAATCTGCCACTCGCCACATCTTTAAGTAACTTTTTCGGGAGTTACTTAAAGATGTGGCGAGTTGTTTTTTACTCCATCACGAAACAGCAAAAAAACGCCTGCCAAAACAGCCTGTCATATAAAAGGGCAAAAAATCATAAGGGAAACACACTATTTTCATTAACAAACGCTCAAAACAAAAGCAAATAAAACGCCGACTGTAAGCAAAACAAAACGTATTGCTTTCAAATCATTAACCTATCGTTTACGGGTCAGAAACGGGCCACTTTTGATGTGAAAGTGGCCCGTTTTTTCATCAAAAACAAGTGCTTTATAACTCCCCAGACACACGTTCTCAAAATATGCCCGAGCTGCCTGCAATTAATACGCAATCTGCATATACCATTTTCTCACTGCATCCGCAATATTATCAGCACAAAACAGCTATACCGAAATCATTATTTTGTCTGTGAAGTTTATAAAAAAAATTAATTTGCTTTGCATTGTAAGGCTCATGCTATATATTTGCAAAAAAATTTTCATTAACGCAGCAAGGGCTGATGCAACATCCCGGCTTGTTTAACACAGTCACATAACGCACAAAAGAAATGATGAAACGCCAAGGCAACATACTGATATGCATGCTGCTGTCACTGATGATGGTGGCCGGCGGAGCTGGTTTTGTGATTGTGAAATGCTGCTGCAAGGGCAACAAGGCGCAGCCCGAATGCCACAGCACCTGCTGCCGGCAGTGCGACAGGCTGCACATGGAAGCCAAGTCGTGTGCCGAAACTGTGGTGATGAAGCTGTGGCCTACAACCACGGGGCTGCAAAAGCCGGCAAGCGTGCCTGACGCTCAGGCCACGATGCTGCCGCCATACAGCATTGCCTCATACTGTCCTGCGCCCACTTCAGCATATCTCATCTGCCGGTATGCGCCAAGACTGCTGCACGCTCCGCCACGGCTATATCTGGCCATGATAAGAGTGCTGATAATCTGATTTTATCCTGTTTTTTATCATAATATTTTTTACTCACCCTTAAGTCAGGCGCCCAAGCATGCGCGCCTGACCATATCATGCATGGCTGAAGCCTCTGCAGCAACGAGGCGCCACCAAGGAACGACGAGGGGCGACAAAGACATAACGGCTGAGGCACAGACAGCACGCAGCCGAAAACTAAAGAACAATAAAAAACGGATAAAAGCAAGAATTACAGATGAACATAAGACTTACAGCTGCAGGAGCCGCACTGGCAGCCTGCACCACAATATGCGCCGGCAACGGCACGGCCTCACTGGCCACAGACAGCATAAGCCATAACGACAGCATACACCGCGAAAGCTCGCTGGGCGAGGTGGCTGTGGTGGCGCGCCGCGCCGGAACGACACGTATGGGCGGAGCCGTTAACGGATTCAACCTGAACCGCGAGGAGCTGTTCCGCGCGGCATGCTGCAATCTTGGCGAGAGCTTCACCACAAACCCTGCCGTAGACGTGAGCTACAACGACGCCACGACGGGCGCAAGGCAGATAAAACTGCTGGGACTGGCCGGCACCTATGTGCAGATGATGACCGAGAACATGCCCAACTTCCGCGGTGCGGCAGCGCCCTATGCACTGGGCTACGTGCCCGGCCCATGGATGAAGGGCATACAGGTGTCTAAGGGTGCGGCATCGGTGAAGAACGGCTACGAGGCCATAACAGGACAGATAAACGTAGACTACAAGAAACCCGAGGACGAAGAGGGCATAGAGGTAAACCTCTTCGGCGACACAAAGAGCCGCATAGAGGCCAACGCCGATGCCAACCTGCACATAAACAAGCAGCTGAGCACGGAGGTGCTGATGCACTACGAGAACAGCTTTGAGAATCACGACGACAACGACGACGGCTTCTACGACAAGCCGAAGGTGGAGCAATATAACCTGCAGAACAGATGGCTCTGGGCAGGAGAAAAGTATATATTCCACGGAGGCATAGGCGCACTGAAGGAGCACCGCAACGGCGGACAGACAGGCCACCGCGGCAACGACGGCGCCGAACTGTTCAGGATAGGGCTCGACACGGAACGGTATGAGGCCTACATGAAGCACGCTTTCATCATAGACCGCCACAAGGGCACCAACATAGCCCTCATGGCATCGGGCTCGATGCACATGCTCGACGCCGGATACGGACACAAGACGTATGACGTGAACGAGAAGAACGTGTATGCGTCGCTGGTGTTTGAGACCAACTTCACCAAGATGCACAACCTGTCGGCCGGACTGAGCCTCAACCACGACTATCTGGGACAGACCGTGCGCATGGTGAACGACAAGGAGGCATCGCCCGTAAGGATGAACGAGAAGGAGACCGTGCCCGGCATATATGCCCAATATACATTCAACCTCGACCACCGGCTGACAGCCATGGCGGGCATAAGGGCCGACCACAGTTCGGTGTACGGCACATTCGTAACGCCGCGCCTGCACCTGAAATACATGCCCACTGACATACTTACGCTGCGCCTCTCGGCAGGCAAGGGCTACCGCACGCCGCACGCCCTGGCCGAAAACAACTATCTGCTGGCGAGCGGACGCCGGCTCGTGATAGACGACCTTGAGCAGGAGGAGGCATGGAACTACGGGGCGAGTGCCGCACTGAACATTCCGTTGCTGGGCGAGACGCTGAAGCTCAACGCCGAATACTACTACACACGCTTCATGGCGCAGGCCGTAACCGACTATGACACCGATCCGGGCGTGATACACATAGGCAACCTGAACGGCAAGTCGTATTCGCACACGCTGCAGATAGACGCCACCTACCCCATATTCAAGGGCATGACGCTCACCGCAGCCTACCGTCTGAACGACGTGAAGGCCACCTACGGCGGCCGACTGCTCGAAAAACCGCTGACAAGCAAATACAAGGGACTTATCACGGCATCATACAAGACGCCGCTCGGCCTGTGGCAGTTTGACGCCACGCTGCAGCTCAACGGCGGCGGCCGGATGCCCGATCCTTACGAACTGCCAAACGGCACAATGTCGTGGAACAAGCGCTTCGGCTCATACGAGCAGCTCAGCGCACAGATAACGCGCTGGTTCCGCCACTGGTCGGTATACGTCGGAGGCGAAAACCTTACCGGCTTCACCCAGAAGACATCTATCTACGGTGCAGACAATCCATGGGGCACGGGCTTCGAGCCTACACTTGTATGGGGTCCCGTGCACGGCCGCATGTTCTATGCCGGAGTGAGGATAAACATAGGAAGGATGTAATAAACCGAACAAAGTACAGACAAATTATCATACAAAAAATAAAACCAAACAGATAAAACAGAAAGTTATGAAACGACATTTTTTATTATTGACATTGGCGCTGTGCGCCATCACAAGTTTTGCCAAAGACATCAAGACTATCATCGTAACCACAAATCCGCAGATGCACTGCGAGGCATGCGAGAACAAGATTAAGAGCAACATGCGCTTCGAGAAGGGCATAAAGGCAATTGAGACAAACATCAGCCGGCAGGAGGTTACACTGACCTACGACGCCGACAAGACAACGCCCGAAAAACTGATGAAGGGCTTTGAGAAAATCGGATACACGGCCACCGTTAAGACCGGCTGCGACAAGAAACAAACTTGCTGCGAGAAACAGCAGGCAAGTTGCGGACAGAAGCAGAATTGCTGCGACAAGGCACAGGCGGGCTGCAGCAAACAACAGGCAAACTGTGAGAAGAAACAGAACTGCTGCAACAAGCAACAGACAGGATGTAAACAAGACTGCAAAAATTGCAGCAAAACCGAATGCTGTAAGAAGAAGAAGTAAAACGCAGACAGGCTGATACATAAATAACTCAATGGGGGATGCAACTGCCGGATTAAACATCGGCAGACGCATCCCCCGATTATTTTATATTTACCTGATTGACCGTATAAGTTACACGGCGGTTTTCAACAAAAAAGCGCAACACAGCAGTATGTTCTGATTTTTATCCGTAACTTTGCATTTCGGAACATAGATAAAAATCTTACTTAAGGAAAGTAAAAATGAAGAAACTTCACCCCATAATGTTCGCAGGAACAGGCAGCGACGTCGGCAAGAGCGTGGTGGCGGCCGGTTTCTGCCGCATATTCAAACAGGACGGATACTGTCCGGCACCATTTAAGGCGCAAAACATGGCGCTAAACTCTTATGCCACGCCCGACGGACTGGAGATAGGAAGGGCGCAGGCCGTGCAGGCCGAGGCGGCAGGACTCAGTCCGCATACGGACATGAACCCGCTGCTGCTGAAACCTCAGACAGACAAAATGTGTCAGGTGGTGCTCAACGGACGGCCAATAGGCAACCGCGACGCCTACAGCTACTTCAACCCCAAGGGGCGCGACGTGCTGCGCAACGAGGTGAACGCCGCATTCGACAGACTCAACAGCCGCTACAATCCTGTTGTCATGGAGGGCGCCGGAAGCATATCGGAGATTAACCTGCGCGAGACTGACCTCGTGAACATGCCGATGGCAATGTATGCAGGAGCCGACGTGATACTCGTTGCAGACATCGACCGCGGCGGGGTGTTCGCCAGTGCCTACGGCTCGGTGATGCTTCAGCGTCCCGAAGAGCGCAAGCGCATAAAGGGCATACTGATAAACAAGTTCAGAGGCGACATCAGACTGTTTGAACCGGGAGTCAAGATGATTGAGGAACTGTGCGGAGTGCCCGTCATTGGTGTGCTGCCCTACTTCAAGGACATCTTCGTAGAGGAGGAAGACAACCTGCAGCTGGCGTCGAAGGCACGCCATGCAGCCGGCAACGGCAAGGTGAGCGTGGCAGTGGTGCTGCTGCGCCACATAAGCAACTTCACCGACTTCAACATGCTTGAGCGCGACAGTCGTGTAAACCTATATTATGCCGACAGTGCCGAAGACATAAGCAAGGCCGACATAATAATAATTCCGGGCAGCAAGAGCACCCTGGCCGACCTCAGTCTTCTGCGCAAGAGCGGCATGGCACAGGCCATAATCAAGGCTGCCGAAAACGGAAAGACCGTTGTGGGCATCTGCGGCGGCTACCAGATGATGGGCACGATGATAAGCGACCCCGAAGGCATTGAGGGCAGCATAAGCAGCATGCCCGGACTGGGACTGCTGCCCATGCACACCGTGATGAACCGCGAGAAGACGACAAAACAGGTAAGATTCGGCCTCAACGGCAGCGACAGCTGCGACATGGAGGGCTACGAGATACACAACGGGCGCACCGAGGCCGACAGCGGCAGCAGCATAAGGCCACTTTGCACACGGCAGGACGGCACGCACGACGGATGCATCGCAGGCGAAAGGTGCATGGGAACTTATATCCACGGCATATTGGACAACAGCGAATTTGTTGACTTTCTGCTGAGTCCCTACACACAGGAGGAACACTCAAAGAGCGAAACGGACAACTGGAAGGAGTTTAAAGACGAACAATACGACAAACTGGCTGACCTGATACGCCGCAACGTGGACATGAAACTGGTTTACGAAATTCTGCTAAACGACAACGATGATTAACGGACACGGAGACGACCTATATAAATATAATGTGGAGGTGAAGTCGAACTTCAGCTCTAACATCTACTCGCACGCCGACCTGAGCGGTCTGAAAAAACATCTGGCCGGCCGCATGGACGTAATAGGCAGCTATCCCGAGCCTGAACCTTACTCGCTCGAAAAGGCTCTGGCTGAAGAATGTGGCATAGAGGCGAACGAGATTATGGTTACCAACGGAGCAACCGAAGCCATCTACCTGGCGGCAAGGCTCACTAACGAGAAACTTGCCGGCAGCTGCATCAATCTGATCAGCATGCCGACATTCAGCGAATATGCCGACGCATGCAGGATGGCCGGAGGCAAGACCATGAGCAGCGAAAGCGGATACATAGGAAAGGCAACTCATTGGATGTGCAACCCGAACAACCCTACGGGAACCGTTATCAGCGGAAAAGAACTGCTGAACATAGCCGCAGAAAGCAAGGACGACATCTTCGTGATAGACCAGAGCTATGAACACTACACCACCCTCAAGCTGATTTCTGACCGCGAGGCTGCCGACGCTGGCAACATCATCCTGATACACTCCATGACAAAGCAGTTCTGCATACCCGGACTGCGGCTCGGATACGTAACGGCAGCGCCGCAGCTAATCAGCCGGCTGAAAGTTCTGCGCCATCCGTGGAGCGTAAACGCACTGGCCATCGAGGCGGGACTTTACCTCATACAAAACAAAAAGAAGGCGATATCTGATGTCGGCGGTCTGCTCGACGAGGCGCAGAGACTGAGAAACGAGCTGAACAAGATTGACGGAGTGAGCGTCAGACCAACGATGACAAACTTTATGCTCGCTAGCCTTAAGGGGCACAAGGCAGCCGACCTGAAGGAGTTTTTGGTGAACAGCTACGGCATACTGATACGCGACGCGTCTAACTTTGAAGGTCTCGACAGCTCATATTTCAGGGTGGCAGCACAGACACGCGCCGAAAACGACATGCTCGTAATTGCGATAAAAGACTTTATGAGTCACGACTGTTACAGACAACAAGACAAATAACGCAACTGCATAAGAAACAAAATGACACCTATAATATCAATAATAGCCGGATGGACGGCCGACCGTCTGCTTGGCGACCCTGAGCGTCTGCCCCACCCCGTCGTGTGGTTCGGCAAGGCCATAGCAGCAGGCGAACGCCGGCTAAACAAAGGCAACCACCGCAAAGCAAAGGGAGCCGCAATGTCTGTCTCGCTCACGATAATCACCTTTGCCGTTACGGCGGCGATAATAATGCTCGCCGAGATGCTGTCGCACACGGTAGCCATCATCATCCAGGCCTTGCAGATATTCTATTGTCTTGCCGGACAGACGCTGATAAAAGAAGTGAAGGGCGTGTTCGAGGCACTCGACAGGTCGCTCGACTGCGGACGCAAGCAAGTGTCGAGGATTGTCGGACGCGACACATCACAACTTACCGACAACGAGGTAAGAAAAGCAGCACTCGAAACTCTTGCCGAAAATCTCAGCGACGGAGTAATCGCTCCGGTGTTCTGGCTCATAGTTCTCGGTGTGCCGGGCATGATGGCGTATAAGATGATAAATACGCTCGACTCGATGATAGGCTACCGCACCGAGCGCTATAAAGACTTCGGTATGGTGGCGGCGCGCACCGACGACGCTGCCAACTTTCTGCCGGCACGGCTCACGGCACTGCTCATGGTGCTCATGTCCGGAAGGCCTTCGCTGCTCAAGTTTGTTGCAACAAACGGACGCAAGCACGCAAGTCCGAACAGCGGCTACCCCGAAGCAGCCCTGGCAGGAATACTAAACTGCCGCTTCGGCGGAGGCCACACCTACTTCAACGAATATTTCTACAAGCCCTACATTGGCGACAACGAACGGCAACTTACAACTGAAGACATGAGAAAAGCCGTAAAGATAAGCCGCAGGACAGAGCTGGCCATGCTGCTGATAACACTCGCGGCGGAAATTGCACTTGTGGCAATAATATAAAGGCATTGGCCTCTCAATCCGGATAATTGCAACCGACAAAACATAGGTAAAACGGCAACATACATAAGAAAAGGAACACCTGAAGAATAAAAAATAGTCAAAAACCCATAAATATCCTTGGTTTTTACACAAAAAGGATGTACCTTTGCAAAAGTTTTTGCGAAAAGGCCAAAACATGACGTAAACGCTCATGCTTTATGCTGCAGCAAAACATAAAAAGTCTGCGCCTGTGGCGGAATTGGTAGACGCGCTAGACTTAGGATCTAGTGTCCCGCGACGTGTAGGTTCGAGTCCTATCAGGCGCACAGATATTAAAAAGAGGTGAAATGTCTTCAACGACTTTTTACCTCTTTTATTTTTTATATATCACCCAAAACAACACTTCCGTTTATCAGGGGGCAGTAGAAATTTAATGGGGATTTTTGTTGCAATTCTATAGAAATTCCGACC
>OGUM01000010.1_pt1 | contig 195731 bp, 176 predicted proteins | sample 1553631 | NCBI WGS metagenome assembly OGUM01 (sample SAMEA2580228, study PRJEB22360) | human gut metagenome | biome: human gut; feature: human-associated habitat; material: faeces | place: Denmark | collected 2008/2010 | reverse complement strand
ACCGCGATGTAAATAACGACAAAAACAAAATTGGCCGTTTCGGTCAGGGCCAACTATTGCCTGAAAAAGAGTAACGATATGAAAAAATTAACCTGCTTTAAAGCCTATGATATTCGCGGAAAATTAGGCGAAGAACTGAATGAAGATATTGCCTGGCGCATTGGTCGCGCTTATGGCGAATTTCTCAAACCGAAAACCATTGTGTTAGGCGGTGATGTCCGCCTCACCAGCGAAACCTTAAAACTGGCGCTGGCGAAAGGTTTACAGGATGCGGGCGTCGATGTGCTGGATATCGGTATGTCCGGCACCGAAGAAATCTATTTCGCCACGTTCCATCTCGGCGTGGATGGCGGCATCGAAGTTACCGCCAGCCATAACCCGATGGATTACAACGGCATGAAACTGGTGCGCGAAGGGGCTCGCCCGATCAGCGGCGATACCGGACTGCGCGACGTCCAGCGTCTGGCAGAAGCCAACGACTTTCCTCCTGTCGATGAAAGCAAACGCGGTCGCTATCAGCAAATCAATCTGCGTGACGTTTACGTTGATCACCTGTTCGGTTATATCAACGTCAAAAACCTTACGCCGCTCAAGCTGGTGATTAACTCCGGGAACGGCGCGGCGGGTCCGGTAGTTGACGCCATCGAAGCCCGCTTTAAAGCCCTCGGCGCACCGGTGGAGTTAATCAAAGTGCATAACACGCCGGACGGCAATTTCCCCAACGGTATTCCTAACCCGTTGCTGCCGGAATGTCGCGACGACACCCGCAATGCGGTCATCAAACACGGCGCGGATATGGGCATTGCCTTTGATGGCGATTTTGACCGCTGTTTCCTGTTTGACGAAAAAGGGCAGTTTATCGAGGGTTACTACATTGTCGGTTTGCTGGCAGAAGCGTTCCTCGAAAAAAATCCCGGCGCGAAGATCATCCACGATCCACGTCTCTCCTGGAACACCGTTGATGTGGTGACTGCCGCAGGCGGCACCCCGGTAATGTCGAAAACCGGACACGCCTTTATTAAAGAACGTATGCGCAAGGAAGACGCTATCTACGGTGGCGAAATGAGCGCCCACCATTACTTCCGTGATTTCGCTTACTGCGACAGCGGCATGATCCCGTGGCTGCTGGTCGCCGAACTGGTGTGCCTGAAAGGAAAAACGCTGGGCGAACTGGTGCGCGACCGGATGTCAGCGTTTCCGGCAAGCGGTGAGATCAACAGCAAACTGGCACAACCTGTTGAGGCGATTAACCGCGTGGAACAGCACTTTAGCCGCGAGGCGCTGGCGGTGGATCGCACCGATGGCATCAGTATGACCTTTGCCGACTGGCGCTTTAATCTGCGCACCTCCAACACCGAACCGGTGGTGCGGTTGAATGTGGAATCACGCGGTGATGTGCCGCTGATGGAAGCGCGAACGCGAACTCTGCTGACGTTGCTGAACGAGTAATGTCGGATCTTCCCTTACCCACAGCGGGTAAGGGGCTAATAACAGGAACAACGATGACAAATCTAAAAAAGCGCGAGCGAGCGAAAACCAATGCATCGTTAATCTCTATGGTGCAACGCTTTTCAGATATCACCATCATGTTTGCCGGACTATGGCTGGTTTGCGAAGTGAGCGGACTGTCATTCCTCTACATGCACCTGTTGGTGGCGCTGATTACGCTGGTGGTGTTCCAGATGCTGGGCGGCATCACCGACTTTTATCGCTCATGGCGCGGTGTTCGGGCAGCGACAGAATTTGCCCTGTTGCTACAAAACTGGACGTTAAGCGTGATTTTCAGCGCTGGACTGGTGGCGTTCAACAATGATTTCGACACGCAGCTGAAAATCTGGCTGGCGTGGTATGGGCTGACCAGCATCGGACTGGTGGTTTGCCGTTCGTGTATTCGCATTGGGGCGGGCTGGCTGCGTAATCATGGCTATAACAAGCGTATGGTCGCCGTAGCGGGGGATTTAGCCGCCGGACAAATGCTGATGGAGAGCTTCCGTAATCAGCCGTGGTTAGGGTTTGAAGTGGTGGGCGTTTACCACGACCCGAAACCGGGTGGCGTTTCTAACGACTGGGCGGGCAATCTGCAACAACTGGTCGAGGATGCGAAAGCGGGCAAGATTCATAACGTCTATATCGCGATGCAGATGTGCGACGGCGCGCGAGTGAAAAAACTGGTCCATCAACTGGCGGACACCACCTGTTCGGTGCTGCTGATCCCCGATGTTTTTACCTTCAACATTCTCCATTCACGCCTCGAAGAGATGAACGGCATACCGGTGGTGCCGCTGTATGACACGCCGCTTTCCGGGGTTAACCGCCTGATAAAACGTGCAGAAGACATTGTGCTGGCGACGCTTATCCTGCTGCTGATCTCCCCGGTGCTGTGTTGTATTGCGCTGGCGGTGAAACTGAGCTCACCGGGGCCGGTTATTTTCCGCCAGACTCGCTACGGCATGGATGGCAAGCCGATCAAAGTGTGGAAGTTCCGTTCCATGAAAGTGATGGAGAACGACAAAGTGGTGACCCAGGCGACGCAGAACGATCCGCGCGTCACCAAAGTGGGGAATTTTCTGCGCCGCACCTCGCTGGATGAATTGCCGCAGTTTATCAATGTGCTGACCGGGGGGATGTCGATTGTCGGTCCGCGTCCGCATGCGGTGGCGCATAACGAACAGTATCGCCAGCTCATTGAAGGCTACATGCTGCGCCATAAAGTGAAACCGGGCATTACCGGCTGGGCGCAGATTAACGGCTGGCGCGGCGAAACCGACACGCTGGAGAAAATGGAAAAACGCGTCGAGTTCGACCTTGAGTACATCCGCGAATGGAGCGTCTGGTTCGATATCAAAATCGTTTTCCTGACGGTATTCAAAGGTTTCGTTAACAAAGCGGCATATTGATATGAGCTTACGTGAAAAAACCATCAGCGGCGCGAAGTGGTCGGCGATTGCCACGGTGATCATCATCGGCCTCGGTCTGGTGCAAATGACTGTGCTGGCGCGGATTATAGATAACCACCAGTTCGGTTTGCTGACTGTGTCGCTGGTGATCATTGCGCTGGCAGATACGCTTTCTGACTTCGGTATCGCTAACTCCATTATTCAGCGAAAAGAAATCAGCCACCTTGAACTCACCACGCTGTACTGGCTGAACGTTGGGCTGGGGCTTGTGGTGTGCGTGGCGGTGTTTTTGTTGAGTGATCTCATCGGTGACGTGTTGAATAACCCGGACCTGGCACCGTTGATTAAAACATTGTCGCTGGCGTTTGTGGTGATCCCCCACGGGCAACAGTTCCGCGCGTTGATGCAAAAGGAGCTGGAGTTCAACAAAATCGGCATGATCGAAACCAGCGCGGTGCTGGCGGGCTTCACTTTTACAGTGGTTAGCGCCCATTTCTGGCCGCTGGCGATGACCGCGATTCTCGGTTATCTGGTCAATAGTGCGGTGAGAACGCTGCTGTTTGGCTACTTTGGCCGCAAAATTTATCGCCCCGGTCTGCATTTCTCGCTGGCGTCGGTGGCACCGAACTTACGCTTTGGTGCCTGGCTGACGGCTGACAGCATCATCAACTATCTCAACACCAACCTTTCAACACTCGTGCTGGCGCGTATTCTCGGTGCGGGCGTGGCAGGGGGATACAACCTGGCGTACAACGTGGCCGTTGTACCGCCGATGAAACTGAACCCGATCATCACCCGCGTGTTGTTTCCGGCGTTTGCAAAAATTCAGGACGATACAGAAAAGCTGCGCGTCAACTTCTACAAGCTGCTGTCGGTAGTGGGGATTATCAACTTTCCGGCGCTGCTGGGGCTAATGGTGGTGTCGAATAACTTTGTACCGCTGGTATTTGGCGAAAAGTGGAGCAGCATTATTCCGGTGCTGCAATTGCTGTGTATTGTGGGGCTACTGCGCTCCGTGGGTAACCCGATTGGTTCGTTGCTGATGGCGAAAGCGCGGGTCGATATCAGCTTTAAATTCAACGTATTCAAAACCTTTCTGTTTATTCCGGCAATCATCATTGGTGGGCAGATGGCGGGCGCAATCGGCGTCACGCTCGGTTTCCTGCTTGTGCAGATTATCAACACCATTCTGAGCTATTTCGTGATGATTAAACCGGTGCTCGGTTCCAGTTATCGCCAGTACATCCTGAGTTTGTGGCTGCCGTTTTATCTCTCGCTGCCGACGCTGGTGGTTAGTTCTGCGCTGGGCATTGTACTGAAAGGGCAACTGGCGCTGGGGATGCTGCTGGCGGTGCAAATAGCCGCGGGCGTGCTGGCGTTTGTGGTGATGATTGTGCTGTCGCGCCATCCGCTGGTGGTGGAAGTAAAGCGTCAGTTTTGTCGCAGCGAAAAAATGAAAATGCTTTTACGGGCGGGGTGAATGGCTGTTTTCGGTTCCGGCAACGAACACAACAAACATAGCCTCACCTGGCATCAAATTTATGAGGAAAAAATGAAATTACTTATTCTGGGCAACCACACTTGCGGCAATCGCGGCGACAGCGCCATCTTGCGCGGCTTACTTGATGCCATCAACATCCTCAATCCACACGCCGAAGTGGACGTGATGAGTCGCTATCCGGTCAGTTCTTCCTGGCTGCTCAACCGTCCGGTAATGGGCGATCCGCTGTTCCTGCAAATGAAACAACACAACAGCGCGGCGGGCGTGGTTGGGCGCGTTAAAAAAGTTCTCCGTCGCCGCTACCAGCACCAGGTATTGCTCTCACGCGTCACCGACACTGGCAAGCTGCGTAATATCGCCATCGCCCAGGGATTCACCGACTTCGTGCGCCTGCTGTCAGGTTACGACGCCATTATTCAGGTCGGCGGATCGTTTTTTGTCGATCTCTACGGCGTTCCGCAGTTTGAACATGCGCTTTGCACGTTTATGGCGAAAAAGCCGCTGTTTATGATTGGTCACAGCGTCGGCCCGTTCCAGGATGAGCAATTTAACCAACTGGCGAACTACGTATTCGGTCACTGCGACGCGCTGATCCTGCGCGAATCGGTCAGCCTTGAACTGATGAAACGCAGCAATATCACCACCGCAAAAGTCGAACATGGCGTCGATACCGCGTGGCTGGTCGATCACCACACCGAAGACTTCACCGCCAGCTATGCCGTTCAACACTGGCTGGACGTTGCCGCACAACAGAAAACGGTGGCCATTACCCTGCGCGAACTGGCACCGTTTGACAAACGTCTCGGCACCACCCAACAAGCGTATGAAAAAGCCTTTGCCGGGGTGGTCAATCGCATTCTCGATGAAGGGTATCAGGTGATTGCGCTCTCCACCTGTACGGGCATCGACAGCTATAACAAAGACGACCGCATGGTGGCGCTCAACCTGCGCCAGCATATCAGCGATCCTGCCCGTTACCACGTAGTGATGGATGAACTTAACGATCTGGAAATGGGCAAAATTCTCGGTGCCTGTGAACTCACCGTTGGTACGCGTCTGCACTCCGCTATTATCTCAATGAACTTTGCTACTCCGGCGATTGCCATCAACTATGAACATAAATCCGCCGGGATCATGCAGCAGCTGGGGCTGCCAGAGATGGCAATTGATATCCGTCATTTACTGGACGGCAGCCTGCAAGCGATGGTTGCGGATACCTTAGGTCAGCTTCCGGCGCTGAACGCACGACTTAACGAAGCTGTCAGTCGCGAACGTCAGACGGGAATGCAGATGGTGAAATCTGTGCTTGAACGCATCGGGGAGGTGAAATGAAGGTCGGCTTCTTTTTACTGAAATTTCCGCTGTCGTCGGAAACCTTCGTCCTCAATCAAATTACCGCGTTTATTGATATGGGATTTGAGGTGGAGATTGTCGCGCTGCAAAAAGGCGACACACAAAACACCCACGCGGCATGGACGAAATACAACCTTGCTGCCAGAACCCGCTGGTTACAGGACGAACCTACGGGCAAAGTGGCGAAACTGCGCCACCGCGCCAGCCAGACCTTACGCGGCATTCATCGTAAAAATACCTGGCAGGCGCTCAACCTCAAACGCTATGGCGCTGAGTCGCGGAACCTGATTTTGTCTGCCATTTGCGGCCAGGTCGCAACACCATTTTATGCCGATGTCTTTATCGCTCATTTTGGCCCTGCGGGGGTAATCGCAGCAAAACTACGGGAACTGGGTATCATTCGCGGCAAAATCGCTACTATCTTCCACGGCATTGATATCTCCAGTCGGGAAGTGCTCAACCACTACACTCCCGAATATCAGCAACTGTTCCGCCGTGGCGACCTGATGCTACCGATCAGCGATCTGTGGGCCGGAAGGCTGCAAAAAATGGGATGCCCGAGGGAAAAAATCGCCGTATCGCGCATGGGCGTGGACATGACGCGCTTTAGCCCGCGTCCGGTGAAAGCGCCCGCAACGCCGCTGGAAATCATTTCCGTCGCACGCTTAACCGAGAAAAAAGGCCTGCATGTGGCGATTGAAGCCTGCCGTCAGTTGAAAGAGCAGGGCGTGGCATTTCGCTATCGTATCCTCGGTATTGGCCCGTGGGAACGACGCCTGCGCACCCTCATCGAACAATATCAACTGGAAGATGTGGTAGAGATGCCGGGCTTTAAACCGAGCCACGAAGTGAAAGCGATGCTCGACGACGCGGATGTCTTCCTGCTGCCTTCGGTAACGGGTGCGGATGGCGATATGGAAGGTATTCCGGTGGCGCTAATGGAAGCGATGGCGGTCGGCATTCCGGTGGTTTCTACTCTGCATAGCGGAATACCGGAATTGGTGGAGGCCGATAAATCCGGCTGGCTGGTGCCTGAGAACGATGCTCGCGCACTGGCGCAACGACTGGCGGCGTTTAGCCAACTGGACACCGACGAACTGGCTCCGGTCGTCAAACGTGCGCGCGAAAAAGTCGAACACGATTTTAACCAGCAGGTGATCAATCGAGAACTCGCCAGCTTGCTGCAGGCTTTATAGAGGAGAACGCATGCCATTTAAAAAACTCTCCCGACGCACCTTCCTGACGGCAAGCTCGGCGCTTGCCTTCCTCCATACCCCTTTCGCCCGTGCACTTCCTGCCCGGCAAAGCGTTAACATTAACGACTACAACCCTCACGACTGGATCGCCTCATTTAAACAAGCCTTCAGCGAAGGGCAAACGGTCGTCGTGCCCGCCGGATTGGTTTGCGACAATATCAACACCGGCATCTTCATTCCTGCAGGTAAAACGTTACACATCCTTGGAAGCCTGCGCGGCAACGGCAGAGGGCGATTTGTCTTACAGGACGGCAGCCAGGTGACAGGGGGGGAGGGCGGCAGTATACATAACATCACCCTGGATGTGCGTGGTTCTGACTGCACCATCAAAGGGCTGGTGATGAGCGGCTTTGGCCCGGTGACGCAGATCTATATCGGCGGCAAAAACAAACGGGTCATGCGCAACCTGACCATCGATAACCTCACCGTTAGCCACGCTAACTACGCCATCTTACGCCAGGGATTTCATAACCAGATTATCGGTGCCAATATCACCAATTGTAAGTTCAGCGACTTACAGGGCGACGCCATTGAATGGAACGTGGCAATTAACGACAGTGATATTTTGATCTCCGACCATGTGATCGAGCGCATCAACTGTACTAACGGCAAAATCAACTGGGGCATTGGCATAGGCCTTGCGGGAAGTACCTACGATAATAATTATCCGGAAAACCAGGCAGTGAAAAACTTTGTCGTGGCGAATATCACGGGATCAGATTGTCGGCAACTGATCCATGTTGAAAATGGTAAACATTTTGTTATCCGTAATATCAAAGCTCGTAATATCACGCCGGATTTCAGTAAGAAAGCAGGTATTGATAACGCCACAGTTGCTATTTATGGTTGTGACAACTTTGTGATTGATAATATTGAAATGATTAATAGTGCCGGGATGTTAATTGGCTATGGGGTAATTAAAGGCAAATATCTCTCGATACCGCAGAATTTCCGAGTGAATGATATTCAACTGGATAATACTCATCTTGCTTATAAATTGCGCGGCATCCAAATCTCCGCCGGGAATGCTGTCTCCTTTGTGGCGCTGACTAACATTGAGATGAAGCCTGCGTCGCTTGAGCTACACAATAAACCGCAACACCTTTTTATGCGAAATATCAATGTGATGCAGGAATCCTCTGTTGGACCCGCATTGAGCATGAACTTCGACATGCGCAAAGACGTTCGAGGCGTTTTTATGGCAAAGCGTAAAACGCTGCTTTCACTCACGAATATTCATGCAGTGAATGAAAAAGGGCAAAGCTCCGTCGATATCGACAGGATTAATCACCATATTGTTAATGTGGAGAAGATTAACTTTAGATTGCCGGAACGGAGGGAGTAGATTTGCGACCATTCATAAACTTACTGGATATAATGTTCTAAAAGATTATAATCCTCACACTAACTGTTAAAGCTGGGACTGGGCAGCATTGACTACTCAGGGAAGGTACTCATCTTTATCTTGTGTTTCTTACGTAACAACCAGACTAAAGTGATTTATGAACGATAACGTTTTGCTCATAGGAGCTTCCGGATTCGTAGGAACCCGACTACTTGAAACGGCAATTGCTGACTTTAATATCAAGAACCTGGACAAACAGCAAAGCCACTTTTATCCAGAAATCACACAGATTGGCGATGTTCGCGATCAACAGGCACTCGACCAGGCGTTAGTCGGTTTTGACACTGTTGTGCTGCTGGCAGCGGAACACCGCGATGACGTCAGCCCTACTTCTCTCTATTATGATGTCAACGTTCAGGGCACTCGCAATGTGCTGGCGGCCATGGAAAAAAATGGCGTTAAAAATATTATCTTTACCAGTTCAGTTGCTGTTTATGGTTTGAACAAACACAACCCTGACGAAAACCATCCACACGATCCTTTCAACCACTACGGCAAAAGTAAGTGGCAGGCAGAGGAAGTACTGCGTGAATGGTATAACAAAGCACCAACGGAACGTTCATTAACCATCATCCGTCCTACCGTTATCTTCGGTGAACGCAACCGCGGTAACGTCTATAACTTGCTGAAACAGATCGCTGGCGGCAAGTTTATGATGGTGGGCGCAGGGACTAACTATAAGTCTATGGCTTATGTTGGAAACATTGTTGAGTTTATCAAGTACAAACTGAAGAATGTTGCCGCAGGTTATGAGGTTTATAACTACGTTGATAAGCCAGACCTGAACATGAACCAGTTGGTTGCTGAAGTTGAACAAAGCCTGAACAAAAAGATCCCTTCTATGCACTTGCCTTACCCACTAGGAATGCTGGGTGGATATTGCTTTGATATCCTGAGCAAAATTACGGGCAAAAAATACGCTATCAGCTCTGTGCGCGTGAAAAAATTCTGCGCAACAACACAGTTTGACGCAACGAAAGTGCATTCTTCAGGTTTTGTGGCACCGTATACGCTGTCGCAAGGTCTGGATCGAACTCTGCAGTATGAATTCGTCCATGCCAAAAAAGACGACATAACGTTTGTTTCTGAGTAATGCAGACGAGTCAGAGAAAAAAGGACCAGGTTGGACTACGATTATTCGGAAAGAGGTACTGATTAAATTATCAGTATGTGGATTTCCGAGTAATCCGAGTAACCCAGATGCTGATGGTGTGTAGTGTTATCGTAAGGTTTAATCAAAGTTATGCGGAGCTAAGCTTTGGTATATAGCCATAACGTTTGGCTAACCTATGGCAATAATTTACGCACTATCAGCCACTTAGAGGTAGGAAAAGAATGACGAATTTAAAAGCAGTTATACCGGTAGCAGGTCTTGGGATGCATATGTTGCCTGCCACTAAGGCGATACCCAAAGAGATGCTACCGATCGTCGACAAGCCAATGATTCAGTACATTGTTGACGAGATTGTGGCTGCAGGGATCAAAGAAATCCTCCTGGTGACTCATGCGTCCAAGAACGCGGTCGAAAACCACTTCGACACCTCATATGAATTAGAATCTCTTCTTGAACTGCGCGTGAAGCGTCAGCTACTGGCGGAAGTACAGTCCATCTGTCCGCCGGGCGTGACCATTATGAACGTGCGTCAGGGCGAACCTTTAGGTTTAGGCCACTCCATTTTGTGTGCGCGACCTGCCATTGGTGACAACCCATTTGTCGTGGTACTGCCAGACGTTGTGATCGACGATGCCAGCGCCGACCCGCTACGTTACAACCTTGCTGCCATGATTGCACGTTTCAACGAAACGGGCCGCAGCCAGGTGCTGGCAAAACGTATGCCGGGTGACCTCTCTGAATACTCCGTCATTCAGACTAAAGAGCCGCTGGATCGTGAAGGTAAAGTCAGCCGCATTGTTGAATTTATCGAAAAACCGGATCAGCCGCAGACGCTGGACTCAGACATCATGGCCGTAGGTCGCTATGTGCTTTCTGCCGATATTTGGCCGGAACTGGAACGTACTCAGCCTGGTGCATGGGGACGTATTCAGCTGACTGATGCTATTGCCGAACTGGCGAAAAAACAATCCGTTGATGCAATGCTGATGACCGGCGACAGTTACGACTGCGGCAAAAAAATGGGCTATATGCAGGCGTTTGTGAAGTATGGCCTACGCAACCTGAAAGAAGGGGCGAAGTTCCGTAAAGGGATTGAGAAGCTGTTAAGCGAATAATGAAAATCTGACCGGATGTAACGGTTGATAAGAAAATTATAACGGCAGTGAAGATTCGCAGCAAAAGTAATTTGTTGCGAATATTCCTGCCGTTGTTTTATATAAACCATCGGAATAACAACGAGTTAGCAGTAGGGTTTTATTCAAAGTTTTCCAGGATTTTCCTTGTTTCCAGAGCGGATTGGTAAGACAATTAGCGTTTGAATTTTTCGGGTTTAGCGCGAGTGGGTAACGCTCGTCACATCATAGGCATGCATGCAGTGCTCTGGTAGCTGTAAAGCCAGGGGCGGTAGCGTGCATTAATACCTCTATTAATCAAACTGAGAGCCGCTTATTTCACAGCATGCTCTGAAGTAATATGGAATAAATTAAGTGAAAATACTTGTTACTGGTGGCGCAGGATTTATTGGTTCAGCTGTAGTTCGTCACATTATAAATAATACGCAGGATAGTGTTGTTAATGTCGATAAATTAACGTACGCCGGAAACCGGGAATCACTTGCTGATGTTTCTGATTCTGAACGCTATGTTTTTGAACATGCGGATATTTGCGATGCTCCTGCAATGGCACGGATTTTTGCTCAGCATCAGCCGGATGCAGTGATGCACCTGGCTGCTGAAAGCCATGTTGACCGTTCAATTACAGGCCCTGCGGCATTTATTGAAACCAATATTGTTGGTACTTATGTCCTTTTGGAAGCCGCTCGCAATTACTGGTCTGCTCTTGATAGCGACAAGAAAAATAGCTTCCGTTTTCATCATATTTCTACTGACGAAGTCTATGGTGATTTGCCTCATCCAGATGAAGTAAATAATACAGAAGAATTACCCTTATTTACTGAGACGACAGCTTACGCGCCAAGCAGCCCTTATTCCGCATCCAAAGCATCCAGCGATCATTTAGTCCGCGCGTGGAAACGTACCTATGGTTTACCGGCCATTGTGACTAATTGCTCTAACAATTATGGTCCTTATCATTTCCCGGAAAAATTGATTCCATTGGTTATTCTCAATGCTCTGGAAGGTAAAGCATTACCTATTTATGGTAAAGGGGATCAAATTCGCGACTGGTTGTATGTTGAAGATCATGCGCGTGCGTTATATACCGTCGTAACCGAAGGTAAAGCGGGTGAAACTTATAACATTGGTGGGCACAACGAAAAGAAAAACATAGATGTAGTGCTCACTATTTGTGATTTGCTGGATGAGATTGTACCGAAAGAGAAATCTTATCGTGAGCAAATCACTTATGTTGCCGATCGTCCGGGACACGATCGCCGTTATGCCATTGATGCTGAGAAGATTGGTCGCGAATTGGGATGGAAACCACAGGAAACGTTTGAGAGCGGGATTCGGAAGACAGTGGAATGGTATCTGTCCAATACAAAATGGGTTGATAATGTGAAAAGTGGTGCCTATCAATCGTGGATTGAACAGAACTATGAGGGCCGCCAGTAATGAATATCCTCCTTTTTGGCAAAACAGGGCAGGTAGGTTGGGAACTACAGCGTGCTCTGGCACCTCTGGGTAACTTGATTGCTCTTGATGTTCACTCCACTGATTATTGTGGTGATTTTAGTAATCCTGAAGGTGTAGCTGAAACCGTCAAAAAAATTCATCCTGACGTTATTGTTAATGCTGCTGCTCATACCGCGGTAGATAAGGCTGAGTCAGAACCAGAATTTGCACAATTACTCAATGCGACCAGCGTTGAAGCAATTGCAAAAGCGGCTAATGAAGTTGGGGCTTGGGTAATTCATTACTCAACTGACTACGTCTTCCCTGGAAATGGCGACATGCCATGGCTCGAGACTGATGTAACCGCTCCGCTCAATGTTTATGGTAAAACCAAATTGGCTGGAGAAAGAGCATTACAAGAAGATTGTGCAAAGCACCTTATTTTCCGGACCAGCTGGGTCTATGCAGGAAAAGGAAATAACTTCGCCAAAACGATGTTACGTCTGGCAAAAGAGCGTGAAGAATTAGCCGTTATTAACGATCAGTATGGTGCGCCAACAGGTGCTGAACTGCTGGCTGATTGTACAGCACATGCCATTCGTGTCGCACTGAATAAACCGGATGTCGCAGGCTTGTACCATTTGGTAGCCAGTGGTACCACAACCTGGTACGATTATGCTGCGCTGGTTTTTGAAGAGGCGCGCAAAGCAGGCATTCCCCTTGCACTCAACAAGCTCAACGCAGTACCAACAACTGCCTATCCTACACCAGCTCGTCGTCCACATAACTCTCGCCTTAATACAGAAAAATTTCAGCAGAACTTTGCGCTTGTCTTGCCTGACTGGCAGGTTGGCGTGAAACGAATGCTCAACGAATTATTTACGACTACAGCAATTTAATAGTTTTTGTATCTTGTTCGTGATGGTGGAGCAAGATGAATTAAAAGGAATGATGAAATGAAAACGCGTAAAGGTATTATTTTAGCGGGTGGTTCTGGTACTCGTCTTTATCCTGTGACTATGGCTGTCAGTAAACAGCTGTTACCGATTTATGATAAACCGATGATCTATTATCCGCTCTCTACACTGATGTTAGCGGGTATTCGCGATATTCTGATTATCAGTACGCCACAGGATACTCCTCGTTTTCAACAACTGCTGGGTAATGGTAGCCAGTGGGGGTTAAATCTTCAGTACAAAGTGCAACCGAGTCCAGATGGTCTTGCTCAGGCATTTATCATCGGTGAAGAGTTTATCGGTGGTGATGATTGTGCTTTGGTTCTTGGTGATAATATCTTTTACGGTCACGATCTGCCGAAGTTAATGGATGCCGCTGTTAACAAAGAAAGTGGTGCAACGGTATTTGCCTATCACGTTAATGATCCTGAACGCTACGGTGTCGTTGAGTTTGATAAAAACGGTACGGCAATAAGCCTGGAAGAAAAACCGTTACAACCAAAAAGTAATTATGCGGTAACTGGGCTTTATTTCTATGATAACGACGTTGTCGAAATGGCGAAAAACCTTAAGCCTTCTGCCCGTGGTGAACTAGAAATTACCGATATTAACCGTATTTATATGGAACAGGGGCGTTTATCTGTTGCCATGATGGGACGTGGTTATGCATGGTTGGACACGGGGACACATCAAAGTCTTATTGAGGCAAGCAATTTCATCGCGACAATAGAGGAACGACAGGGGCTGAAAGTTTCCTGCCCGGAAGAAATTGCTTACCGTAAAGGGTTTATCGATGCTGAGCAGGTGAAAGTATTAGCTGAACCGTTGAAGAAAAATGCTTATGGCCAGTACCTGCTAAAAATGATTAAAGGTTATTAATAAAATGAACGTAATTAAAACAGAGATTCCAGACGTATTAATTTTCGAACCGAAAGTTTTTGGTGATGAGCGTGGTTTCTTTATGGAAAGCTTTAATCAGAAAGTTTTCGAAGAAGCTGTAGGACGTAAGGTTGAATTTGTTCAGGATAACCATTCGAAGTCTAGTAAAGGTGTTTTACGCGGGCTGCATTATCAGTTAGAACCGTATGCGCAAGGGAAATTGGTACGTTGCGCTGTTGGTGAGGTTTTTGATGTAGCTGTTGATATTCGTAAATCGTCGCCTACCTTTGGTAAATGGGTTGGGGTGAATTTATCTGCTGAGAATAAACGGCAATTGTGGATCCCTGAGGGATTTGCACATGGTTTTTTAGTGCTGAGTGAGACTGCGGAATTTTTATATAAAACGACGAATTATTATCATCCTGAGAGTGATAGAGGGATTATTTGGAATGATCCCAATATAGGTATTGTTTGGCCTGAAAGAGAAAATATAGTTTTATCGAAAAAGGATATAAATCAACCTAATTTATCATATAGTTTTTCTCTCAAACAGTTGTTGTCGTAAGAGAAAAGATCTATGTCCCTTCTAAGCAATGCAAAATGGGTAAGCTTATCTCAATTTGGACGTATTATTATACAATTGATTAGCTTGACTGTTTTAACAAGATTTATACCACCAGCAGATTATGGATTAATGGCTTTAGGCACAGTTGTTATGAATTTTGTCTTCATAATACGTGATCTTGGAACTGCATCGGCCATAATACAAAGAAAAGAAGTAGATGACGATATTTTAAATTCAGTTTTTTGGTTGAATGTAACTATGGGAGTGGGGTTATGCATACTAATTATACTATGTACTCCACTAATTGAGCTGTTATTTAAGAATGAGAAGTTAGATAATATTCTGTATTTGTTATGCTTTTGCTTTCCATTAGCTAGTATTGGTTCTGCTCATCAGGCATTAATGGAAAGAAACTCTCATTTTAAAAAAATAGCAATCATAGAATTGCTCTCATCTCTTTCTGGTTTTGTTGTTGCATTGCTAGTAGCGATCAATAATGGAGGTGTTTATGCATTAGTATACCAATTAATTTGTTCATCATTTATTTCTAGTATATTATTCTTTTATCTATCCTCTTGGACGCCATCCTTACATTTTAAATTTGAGGGGGTTAAAAAAATTATAGGTTTTAGTAGCAGGTTAACTGTTTTTAATTTAGTTAACTATTTCTCACGTAATGCAGATGCTATGATAATAAGTAGAAAGTATGATGCTAATATTCTCGGCGCTTACTCTCTAGCTTATAGAATTATGTTGTTTCCGCTCCAGAGTTTAACATTTATTGCGTCAAGATCACTATATCCAATATTAAGTAGAAACCAAGATGATTTGAAACTTATTAGGGAGATATATTTAAAAACAATATTTATAATTTCAATGATTACCATACCATTAATGTTAGGATTAGTATTTTTAAGGACGCCGTTCATTACAATAGCTTTAGGGCCTAACTGGGCAATAACTTCTAATATTTTACTTTGGTTGGCACCAACTGGAATTATCCAGTCAATTCTTAGTTGCTCCGGTAGCATATTAATGTCAACTAATAACACGAAAACATTGATGTTATTAGGTATATTTGGGGCTGCGATACAAGTATTATCATTCTTCATTGGTTCTTTATTTAGTATAAATATTTTTGTTTTTGCTTACTTTATAGCAAATGTAATCAATGCGCTAGTTGTTTTATATTTTACGTTTAAAAGTATAAAGCTTAATATTTATTTATTCTGTAAGATTCTACTGATCCCAACCTTATCTTGTTCGGTGATGATAACAGCGCTTCATTTCGTTAAAAAAATCATTTACATTAATAATGTGGTAAATGATGTGAGCTATTTAATAATTCAGGTAATCATCGGTTGTATTGTATACTTTATTGTTTTTTATATCTTCGTAAATATATGTCTTCGATTTAAAATCATGTCAGAAAATATGATCCCAGATTTTCTGTTGAGAATAAAGTTCTTTAGCCATAAGAGATTTTTAAATTGAATAAACAATTATTTTTGATTGTTGTTTATAATAAGAAAATAGCTGAGAGTTGTACTTTTAATAAGGTTGTTAACTCTAAGTTTAGTGATGATTCATTATGTGTTATATGGAACAATGGTCCCACAAGTTGTGAGGAGGAGTTTTTGAATGTATATGAGTATAATAAAAACATTCGCTATCATGAAACATTGCATAATATCTCATTGGCCAAGATTTATAACGAGGTAATTAATAAATATAATGCTCAGATTTATATCATCCTAGATGATGATTCTTCATTAACTGATGCATATTTTGAAGCTGTCAAACAAATATCACCTAATGAAGTAGGTATGCCTGTCATATATTATGATAGAAAAATAATTAACCCATGCATAAATGGTCAGATTTATAGTAAAGGAATTAATATTGATGCTAATGATACCATAACAACTATCGGGAGTGGATTGGTTGTGGGTAGGGATGTAGCATCTCAATTATTCAAAGCATATAATTCTGTATTTGATGAACGTTTTTATCTATATGGGGTAGATACTACGTTTTGTTTCCGACTTAATAAATTGAAAATAAATGATAAAATTAAGATTATAGATGGCTTTGAGCACGGCCTTTCAAGGCTTGAAGGGAAAAATGATAAATTAACTCTTTTTAGAAAAATAGAGAGAAGTAATGATCTCGCATTACAGATCCGATATTATAAAGAAAAAAAACATTGGTTTTTAATGATGGTGCTGTTACTCGCGAGTTCAATTAAGAAGTTTATTACTTTTCAGCCACAACAATATAAATATTCTACTATTATTAAAACATTTGTTAAGGGAAAGCATGAACGTCAGAGATAATGATAACGCAATCAAGTTATTGGAGTTTGTTTTAATTTTCTCTTTTTTTATTATTGCATTATTTTTCTTATATTCCCCATCTTATCTTATTTACATTGTAGTTAGTGCGTTTGTTTTGATTAAGTTCAATAATAACTATAGTTTTGGTTTGTTTATATTATTGATAATGGTATGGCTGATTGTCAATTCTACTAATGTCATTTCATACCAAAATTTTGTGCTCGCGAGTGATGATTTCTCTTCTTATTATAATAACTATCTTGGATTTCTTCATTACGGGATAAATGAAGAAAATCTTTTTGAATTTGGCTATTCAGAAATAATGTTGCCTTTGTTGAACTATATTGCAAGTTTAATTATTGGGCAACCAGAACCATATAAGTTAAAGTTCCTGTATTCTGTGTTGCAAAGCACTGGTGTATTATATTGCTGCGTAAAAATATCTCGTCACTATAAACTTGATTTGAGTAATAGTATATTATTAACAGCTGCCGTATTGGTGTTTTATAAGCCTTTAGTAGGTATTCAACTATCTAGACAAATGTTTAGCTCTATTTTTATTATAGCTTTTATTTTCACGAATAATAAATTTGAGCGAATTATTTTTTCATTAATGGCCTTTTGTTTTCATTCATCAGCGATAATATTATTACCAATAACGCAATATCTTCTGACAAAAAGGAAAAGAAAGGACTTCTATTATAGTTTAATTATCGTTCTGCTTGCATATGCTGCATTTATTGTTGTGTTTACATCGTTTAAAAATGAATTAATAAATATTCCTATTTTAAATAAATTAGACTACACTTTTCGTATGTTTAATGAACCAGAAAAAATAAAGCAATCTGTATTTACATCTTTTCTCTTGTTAATATATTTAATCCCTGCGCTGATTTTTTCCATCTTAAATAAAAAATCTGATGGGTTTAAATATAATTTAGCTATCATTTGTGTATTTTTAATATCTTTTTGTATTGTACCTGGTTTCAATAACAGATTATTCTTTGCAGAGTTATATGTCTTTCTTGGTTTTTTTTATTATATGGTGTTTTTTTACAATAGAGTGAATGCAAGAGAGCATGTATCGAGATTAATCATCTTTATTCTTTTTACTATTCTATTTTTTCAATCTCAATTTTCATCAGAAAATAGGCAGTTTGATAGCTTTGAACTAGAACCTTTCTATTATCTTAAATATTTAGAATATAGAGAGACAGAAATAAACAGAGGACTATTAGAGTAACATGCCTAATTTAGTTATTTATACTGCTGTTACTGGGCATTATGATGAACTGGGGAGTGTTTATGAGGAACCTTCAGTTGATTATATCTGCTTTACAGACTACAATTTTACCGGTACGGTACCTAAACCGTGGAAGCAAATTAAATTGCCGCCTTCAAATTTCTCTGATAAAGACTTAGCAAGATATTGTAAGCTTAATCCTCATGTCCTATTGCCTCAGTATCAGCATTCGTTGTGGATTGATGGCAATATTCGAATAAAAGGTAAAATACGAAATTTTATTATTGACATTTTGAGCAAGCATCGAATTGCAGCATATGAACATTGGTGGCGAGACAAAACAGAACAGGAATTTCATGAATGTGCTAGAAGTGGTTTCGATCCTGCTTGGAAATTATATAAACAAATTGAGCGCTATAAGCATGAAGGATACACCTCCTCAGATTTTTTTGAGAATAATATACTCATGCGTAACCATATGGAAAGTGACATAATCAAAATGCATGAAATATGGTGGGGGGAGTATATTTCAGGAGGTAAGCGTGATCAATATTCTTTTACTTATGCTGCTTATAAAAGTGATGTAAATATATATTCATTAGGGGTTCATGATGCTAGAGTTATAAAACAATATTTTGACTATGTGACACACTCCAAGAAAAGGCCGTTAAAACAATATATCTGGATTATAATAAATAGAATCTATATTTCTCTAACGAGATGGAGCGTAAATGAACCATCTCGGACAAATAAATTAGTGCTAAATAATGAAAGAGATTCAAATGAAAAATAAAGTTGCTGGAGTCATTGTTACATATAATCCAGAAATGAAAATACTTCTCAGTGCATTAGAGTCATCGACAAAACAGTTAGACTATATTTATTTGATAGATAATTGCTCATTAAATAAAAATGAGGTGGCTGATTTAGCTGGAAGATTTGGGAATGTAAAATTTCAGGCGCTCTCTAAAAATATTGGATTAGCCAGCGCCCAAAACATGGGCATCAATACTGCTAAAAATAATAACCTAATAGAATATGTAGTTTTATTCGATCAGGATAGCATAATAGAGAACAATTTTATTGCTTCATTACTTGATGATTATAAAAAAGTTTTAGCAAAAGATTCTAAGATAGGAGCTATAGGCCCGGTTTTTTATGATCCATCTACTAAAATTAATTATCCTGCAACAGTCTATATAGGTCCTTTTATAAAAAAAATATCTATAAAGGATGAGCCACAATTCGCAACGTATTTAATTGCCTCTGGCTGTTTAATAAAAATAGATACTTTGTCTTCGGTTGGATTAATGCAGGATGATTTGTTCATCGATTACATCGATGTTGAATGGAGTTTAAGAGCAAAGAGTAAAGGTTATAATTTATATATATCACCAAACGCAAAAATGGCCCATACAATTGGAGACGCGAGGCGTAAATTTTTGGGGCGGACAATATCTATTCACTCCCCTTTTAGACGTTACTTCTTGGTTAGAAATAGTTTTTACATGATAAGGTTAAATTATATTCCTTTAGGGTACAAGACTAGAGAGTGTATTTTTAATATTGCCAGGATATTAACATCTATCATATATTCCGATCAAAAAATTAAAACAATAAAATCGGCTTTTTATGGAGTCATTGATGGAATTGCAGGTCGATTTGGCCCTCTAAAACGTAAAATATAAAGAGAAATTTCATGAAAATTTTATATATAATCACAAAAGCTGATGAAATCGGTGGGGCACAAATTCATGTGAGAGACCTTGCTCGTCGTTTACACAATGATGGTAATAAAGTTACAGTAATCGTAGGAGAGGATGGCGCTTTAGTTAGACAACTTAAAGAGCTTCACATTTCGGTGCGAATAGTAGAAAATTTAGTTAGGCAAATTTCACCACTAAATGATATAAAAGCCATTTTTAACATCAGAAAAATAATTAAAGATAATTCACCGGATATTATTGGTCTTCACTCCTCTAAGGCTGGAATTGTTGGTCGACTAGCAGCTTGTCGATTAAATATTCCAGTAGTATTTACCGCTCACGGTTGGGCATTTGCAGAGGGTATCAGTGACAAAAAAAGGAAATTATTTATTTTCATTGAGAAAATACTATCTCCTTTTTTGGATAAGATAATTACTGTTTCGGAGCAAGATAAAAAGTTGGCGCTAGATTTAGGCGTTGCATCCTCTGAAAAACAAGTCGTTATTCATAACGGAATGCCTGATATTACTATTAAGCGTAAGGATTATTCGGATTCAACTAAAGTTCGATTAATCAGTGTAGCTCGTTTTTCAGAGCAAAAAGATCATGAAACTTTATTTCACGCACTCAAGTTAATTTCTACAGATAACTGGACACTAACTCTGGTTGGGAAAGGTCCTAAGTTAGAAAATATTAAAAAACTTGCATCTGATTTGAATATTGCAAATAATATTCTCTTTCTTGGGGAAAGAGATGATGTCGATAATTTATTAAGTGAAAGTGATGTTTTCTGTTTAATAACAAACTGGGAGGGATTGCCATTAAGTATTATCGAGGCTATGCGTGCGTCCTTGCCAGTGGTAGCTACAGATGTTGGAGGTGTCTCTGAGTTAGTAGAGCATAAAAAAACCGGCTTGCTTCATTCTCCTAAAAACATACAAGAACTTGCTAATATCCTGGATACTATTATCAATGATAGTGACTTGAGATATAAATTGGGAAATGCTGGAAGAGTTAAATACCAAAATAATTTCACATTTGAACATATGTATTATGCAACAATAGATGAATATAATAAATTGATACATACTAAATAGTTAATTATATTTTCTTGTGTTTGCTCTTTTCTAACAGTTTTAATTTCTTTAATTTTAAGAGATAAATATATTAGACAAGTTATTCCAATATGAGTAAATTGGCATAACTTGTAACTTTAGACCGCAACCCGCAGTAACCCCTGACAGGAGTAAACAATGTCAAAGCAACAGATCGGCGTCGTCGGTATGGCAGTTATGGGACGCAACCTTGCGCTCAACATCGAAAGCCGTGGTTATACCGTCTCTATTTTCAACCGTTCCCGTGAAAAGACCGAAGAAGTGATTGCCGAAAATCCAGGCAAGAAACTGGTTCCTTACTATACGGTGAAAGAGTTTGTTGAATCTCTGGAAACGCCTCGTCGCATCCTGTTAATGGTGAAAGCAGGTGCAGGCACGGATGCTGCTATTGATTCTCTCAAGCCATACCTCGATAAAGGCGACATCATCATTGATGGTGGTAATACCTTCTTCCAGGACACCATTCGTCGTAACCGTGAGCTTTCTGCCGAAGGCTTTAACTTCATTGGTACCGGTGTTTCCGGAGGTGAAGAAGGTGCGCTGAAAGGTCCTTCCATTATGCCTGGTGGGCAGAAAGAAGCCTATGAACTTGTTGCGCCGATCCTGACCAAAATCGCCGCAGTGGCTGAAGACGGTGAGCCATGTGTTACCTATATCGGTGCCGATGGTGCAGGCCATTATGTGAAGATGGTTCACAACGGTATTGAATACGGAGATATGCAACTGATTGCTGAAGCCTATTCTCTGCTTAAAGGTGGCTTGAACCTCACCAACGAAGAACTGGCACAGACCTTTACCGAGTGGAATAACGGTGAACTGAGCAGCTACCTGATCGACATCACCAAAGATATCTTCACCAAAAAAGATGAAGACGGTAACTACCTGGTTGATGTGATCCTGGATGAAGCAGCAAACAAAGGTACGGGTAAATGGACCAGCCAGAGCGCGCTGGATCTCGGCGAACCGCTGTCGCTGATTACCGAGTCTGTGTTTGCACGTTATATCTCGTCTCTGAAAGATCAGCGCGTTGCCGCGTCTAAAGTTCTCTCTGGCCCGCAAGCGCAGCCAGTAGGCGACAAAGCTGAGTTTATCGAGAAAGTTCGTCGTGCGCTGTATCTGGGCAAAATCGTTTCTTACGCTCAGGGCTTCTCTCAGCTGCGTGCGGCGTCTGAAGAGTACAACTGGGATCTGAACTACGGCGAAATAGCGAAGATTTTCCGTGCTGGCTGCATCATCCGTGCGCAGTTCCTGCAGAAAATCACCGATGCTTATGCCGAAAATCCGCAGATCGCTAACCTGCTGCTGGCTCCTTACTTCAAGCAAATTGCCGATGACTACCAGCAGGCGCTGCGCGATGTCGTCGCTTATGCGGTACAGAACGGTATCCCGGTTCCGACCTTCGCCGCTGCGGTTGCCTATTATGACAGCTACCGTGCCGCTGTTCTGCCTGCGAACCTGATCCAGGCACAGCGTGACTATTTCGGCGCGCATACTTATAAGCGCATTGATAAAGAAGGTGTGTTCCATACCGAATGGCTGGATTAATCTGATTTAAATCAATTAATCAATGCAAGGCCCGGAGAAACCCTCCGGGCTTTTTTATTATACAAAGCGGCAGGTTATGGCCTTTTTTTATAATTTATGGTTAAAAAAGCGATATAATACAGCGCCGCACAGCAGGATCGCTGCCTTGACAGTTCATCTACATCAGCGTTAAAAATCCCGCAGTAGATGAAGTTGTGGTGATGGATTAATGACCACTCTAAATGTTTAACCGGAAGAAGTCAGAGCTAATGAAAATAACAATTTCAGGAACAGGTTATGTTGGTCTTTCAAATGGTATTCTGATTGCGCAAAACCACGAAGTGGTTGCACTGGATATCGTTCAGGCCAAAGTGGACATGCTTAACAAGAAGCAGTCACCGATTGTTGATAAGGAGATTGAAGAGTATCTGGCGACTAAAGATCTCAATTTCCGCGCTACGACAGATAAGTATGACGCGTATAAAAATGCCGATTACGTTATTATTGCCACTCCTACCGATTATGACCCGAAAACAAATTATTTTAATACCTCAAGTGTCGAAGCGGTCATCCGTGATGTGACAGAAATTAATCCCAACGCGGTAATGGTGATTAAATCTACAATCCCGGTAGGTTTCACCAAATCAATTAAAGAACGTCTGGGTATCGATAACCTTATTTTCTCTCCGGAATTTCTCCGTGAAGGTAAAGCTCTTTACGATAATCTCCATCCTTCACGTATTGTCATTGGCGAGCGTTCAGAACGCGCAGAACGTTTTGCTGCGTTGTTACAGGAAGGCGCGATTAAGCAAAATATCCCGACCCTGTTTACCGACTCCACTGAAGCAGAAGCGATTAAACTGTTTGCTAATACCTATCTGGCGATGCGCGTAGCATACTTTAATGAACTGGATAGCTATGCAGAAAGTTTAGGTCTGAATACTCGTCAGATTATCGAAGGTGTTTGTCTCGATCCGCGTATTGGCAACCATTACAACAATCCGTCGTTTGGCTATGGTGGTTATTGTCTACCGAAAGATACCAAGCAGTTACTGGCGAACTACCAGTCTGTGCCGAATAACCTGATCTCGGCAATTGTCGATGCAAACCGCACGCGTAAAGACTTTATTGCCGATGCCATTTTGTCACGCAAGCCGCAAGTGGTGGGTATTTATCGTCTGATTATGAAGAGCGGTTCAGATAACTTCCGCGCGTCTTCCATTCAGGGGATTATGAAACGTATTAAGGCGAAAGGCGTTGAAGTGATCATCTACGAGCCGGTGATGAAAGAAGACTCATTCTTCAACTCTCGTCTGGAACGTGATCTCGCCACCTTCAAACAACAAGCCGACGTCATTATTTCCAACCGTATGGCAGAAGAGCTTAAGGATGTGGCAGATAAAGTCTACACCCGCGATCTCTTTGGCAGCGACTAACATCCTGTTATCAGGGCGATTTTCGCCCTGATTGTCTTATGTTCCCTTTGTAATAATTCATTATTTTTATCATTTATCCTATAGCATTCATGGCGATTATCGCTAAACTATGGCGACTTAATATTTTGTCCGTTAGGGTAATGATGAGAGTAGAAAATAATAATGTTTCTGGGCAAAACCATGACCCGGAACAGATTGATTTGATTGATTTACTGGTCCAACTATGGCGTGGCAAGATGACTATCATCATTTCTGTCATTGTGGCTATTGCCCTGGCTATAGGGTATCTGGCCGTTGCCAAAGAAAAGTGGACTTCAACAGCTATCGTTACTCAACCTGATGTGGGGCAAATCGCTGGTTATAACAATGCCATAAATGTGATTTATGGTTCGGCAGCGCCGAAAGCGTCTGAGATCCAGTCGATGTTAATTGGTCGTTTCAGCACGACATTTTCTGCATTAGCAGAAACGCTGGATAATCAGGAAGAACCTGAAAAACTGACTATTGAGCCTACCGTTAAAAATCAGTCATTACCTTTAGCGGTTTCTTATGTCGGTGAAACACCTGAAGGTGCGCAGAAACAGCTGGCGAAGTATATCCAGCAAGTTGACGACCAGGTAAATGAAGAACTGGAACAAGACCTGAAAGACAACATCGCGCTGCGAATGAAAAACTTGCAGGATTCGCTGAAGACGCAGGAAGTTGTCGCTCAAGAACAGAAAGATCTGCGTATCCGTCAGATTCAGGAAGCGTTGCAGTATGCGAATCAGGCGCAGGTGACAAAGCCGCAGATTCAGCAGACACAGGACGTAACCCAGGATACTATGTTCCTTTTGGGGAGCGAAGCGCTGGAGTCGATGATTAAGCACGAAGCGACCCGTCCGTTGGTGTTCTCACCAAACTACTATCAGACTCGTCAAAACCTGCTAGATATTGAAAACTTAAAGGTTGATGATCTTGATATTCATGCTTATCGCTATGTAATGAAACCGACGTTACCTATTCGTCGCGATAGCCCGAAAAAGGCAATTACATTGATTCTGGCAGTGCTGCTGGGCGGCATGGTTGGCGCGGGGATTGTGCTTGGGCGTAACGCGCTGCGTAATTACAACGCGAAATAATATTATTGTGCATTTAAGAGAAACGGGCAGGGTGGTGACACCATGCCCGTTTTTTTTGCCGGATGCGATGCTGGCGCATCTTATCCGGCCTACGTGTGTTGAGATAATGTGTAGGCACGATAAGCTTGCGCATCGGGCAATGGCTCCGGATGCGACAACAACATCGCATCCGGTCAGCACGCAACTCACTGATGCCGTTTACGCAGGTTCTCAATTACCGTCGTTAAATCCAGATCCTGATCCTGCAACAACACCAGCAGGTGATACATCAAGTCAGATGCCTCGTTGGTCAGCTCAAAGCGGTCATGTACCGTTGCTGCCAGTGCGGTTTCCACGCCTTCTTCGCCCACTTTCTGCGCAATGCGTTTGGTGCCGCTGGCATACAGTTTGGCGGTGTAGGAGGTTTCCGGGTCGGCAGATTTACGTTCGGCGAGCAGTTGTTCCAGTTGATGCAGGAACAGCCACTGGTGAGCAGTGTCGCCGAAGCAGCTGCTGGTGCCTTTGTGGCAGGTTGGCCCGATGGGATTCGCCAGCACCAGTAAAGTGTCGTTGTCGCAGTCCGGCGCAATATTTACTACGTTGAGGAAATTACCCGACGTTTCGCCTTTGGTCCACAGTCGCTGTTTAGTGCGCGAGAAGAAGGTGACTTTGCCGCTTTCGATGGTTTTGTCTAAGGCTTCCGGGTTCATATAGCCCAGCATTAGCACTTCGCCAGATACAGCGTGTTGCACAATCACCGGCATCAGACCGTCGGTTTTTTCCCAGTCCAGTTCGCGACGTTGTTGTTCTGTTAACATATCCTGATCTCCACGCCCTGTGTTGCCAGGTACGCTTTTAATTCACCAATATTGATTATTTGTTTGTGGAATACGGAAGCTGCCAGCGCGCCGTCAACGTCGGCATCGCGGAAGGCTTCGAGAAAGTGTTCCATGGTGCCTGCGCCACCGGAGGCAATGAGCGGGACGTGGCAAACTTCACGCACTTTTTTCAGCTGTTCGAGGTCGTAACCGTTACGCACGCCGTCCTGATTCATCATGTTGAGGACGATTTCTCCGGCACCGCGTTTTTGCACTTCCTCTACCCAGTCGAGCGTTTCCCACTGAGTGACGCGGGTGCGGCTTTCATCGCCGGTATATTGATTCACATGATATTTACCGGTTTCGGCGTCGTACCAGGTATCAATGCCGACCACAATACACTGCACGCCAAAGCGATCCGCCAGGCGAGTAATTAACGTCGGGTCCGCCAGCGCAGGGGAGTTAATGGAGATTTTATCTGCGCCAAAGGAAAGAATTTTCGCGGCATCTTCCAGAGACTTAATCCCACCCGCCACACAAAACGGAATGTCGATTACTTCCGCCACGCGAGATACCCAGCTTTTATCTACCACACGGCCATCGCTGGAAGCGGTGATATCGTAGAACACCAGTTCATCTGCACCTTCTTCGGCGTAGCGTTTTGCCAGTGGCACGATATCGCCAATGATTTCATGGTTGCGAAATTGTACGCCTTTCACCACCTGACCATCACGAACGTCGAGACACGGGATTATGCGTTTTGCCAGCATGCGATGGCCTCCTTCACGGTGAATTTACCTTCCAGTAATGCGCGACCGACAATTACGCCGCCTACACCAGTACCACGCAGGGCAGCAACATCGTTAATGTCGCCAATGCCGCCGGAGGACTGAAATGCCACTTGCGGATATCTGGCGCACACTTCTTCATATAAAGAGACGTTAGAGCCTGCCAGCGTGCCGTCGCGCGAGATATCGGTACACAGCACATGTTTCAGGCCGGCGGGCAGATAGGTTTCCACCAGTTGTTCCAGCGAAACGCCCGAGTTCTCTTGCCAGCCGCTGACTGCCACCTGTTTGTTGCCTTGCTCGTCAATACGGACATCCAGCGCCAGCACTAAGGCATCGGCACCGAAACGTTCAAACCAGCCTTTCACCATTTCTGGTGATTTCACCGCGGTGGAGCCAACCACCACGCGAGCAACGCCTGCTTCCAGTAACGCCGCCACGTCTTCTTCGCTACGCACGCCGCCGCCAACCTGCACCGGAACGTTAACGCCCGCGACCAGGGTTTTAATCAGTGGGATTTGACGTTTAGCCGGATCTTTTGCCCCGGTCAGATCCACCAGATGCAACACTTCGGCACCTTGCGCAGCGTAATCCTGTAAGCGTGGCAGCGGGTCGTTACCGTAATCGCGTTGTTTCCCGTAATCGCCCTGATGGAGACGCACCACGGTGCCGTCGATTAAATCTAATGCCGGAATAATCATCACATCTCCAGGAAGTTTTTCAGCAACTTAGCGCCAGCGGCACCAGAACGCTCCGGGTGGAACTGCACGCCGTAGAAGTTATCTTTTTGTACCGCCGCGGTGAACGGTTCGCCGTAATTACACTGGGCGATGGTCCACGGATTGACTGGCATTGCGTAGCTGTGAACAAAGTAAAAGTACGCGCCGTCTTCAATCCCCTGAAACAGGCGGTTGCCTGCCTGCGGATAAACGCGGTTCCAGCCCATATGTGGCAGTGGCAGACCAAAGTCGGTCATTTTCGGCACGTCTTCGTCGATGATGCCCAGCAAGTCGACGCCATTGCTCTCTTCGCTGCGTCGTCCCAGCAGTTGCATCCCTAAGCAGATGCCCAGCACCGGTTGGGTACAGGCTTTGATGAGATCAAACAGCTCGCGCTCACGCACCTGATCCATCGCTGCTTGTGCGGTGCCAACGCCGGGTAAAAACAGTTTATCGGCCAGCAATACTACGTCCGGGTCACGGCTGACTTTGGGTTCATAACCGTGGCGCGCAATGGCAGACTTCACCGAGTTCAGGTTGGCGCAGCCAGTATCAAGGATCACCACGTTCATTACAGCACTCCTTTCGACGAGGGCAGGGTGTCGCCTTCCACGCGGATGGCCTGGCGCAGGGTGCGGCCAAACGCTTTGAACAGGCTCTCTACACGGTGGTGATCGTTTTTACCTTTGGTTTTCAGGTGTAGCGTCACGCCCATGGTGTATGAAAGCGAACGGAAGAAGTGCTCGATCATCTCGGTGCTGAGATCGCCCACGCGCTGGTAGGTAAATTCAGCTTTATATTCCAGGTGCGGTCGACCAGAGATATCCAGCGCGCAGCGGGCAAGGCATTCGTCCATCGGCAGCACAAAACCGAAGCGGCAAATACCGCGTTTGTCGCCAAGAGCGATTTTTAACGCTTCGCCCAGCGCCAGACCGGTATCTTCGACAGTGTGGTGATCGTCGATATAGAGGTCGCCTTTAACGTTGATTTCCATACGGAAGCCGCCGTGGGTAGCAATCTGATCCAGCATGTGATCAAAGAAGCCAACGCCAGTGTTAATCTTGCTGCCACCTTCGCGATCCAGCCACACCTGGACGTCAATTTGCGTCTCTTTGGTGTTGCGCACTACATGGGCGTAACGGTCTCGTTTAGTGAGTTGCTCACCAATCATCGGCCAGTTCAGGGCTTCGCGGTCGTAGCGTAAACCATTAATGCCCATGTTTTCCGCCAGTTGAATGTCGGTCGCGCGATCGCCAATCACATAACTGTTGGCGCGATCCATCGCTTGTTCAGCCAGATAACGCTCCACCAGTTTTACTTTCGGCTTACGGCAGTCGCACTCATCGGCGGGCAGGTGCGGACAAATCAGCACTTCATCAAACTGCACGCCTTGCGAGGTGAAGATCTGCATCATCAGGTTGTGCGGGCCTTCGAAATCCGCCTGCGGGAAACTTTGTGTTCCAAGACCATCCTGATTAGTGATCATCACCAGCTTGTAGCCCGCTTTTTGCAGCCTCAGCAACTCCGGGATCACGCCAGGTTCAAAGGCGAGTTTGTCAAAACGGTCCACCTGAAAATCACTCGGCGGTTCGCTAATCAGGGTTCCATCGCGATCGATAAAAAGATACTTCTGACTCATCAAACTTGCTCCGCACGTAAGGCGTCAATGACGCGCTGGCTTTCTTCACGGGTTCCGACGGTAATTCGCAGGCAGCCGCTTAAAGAGGGTTGTTTATTCTGATCACGTAAGATAATGCCCTGATCCCACAAAGATTTAAACACTGCACTGGAGGCTTTAAAGCGCGCCAGAATGTAGTTGGTTTCAGAGTCGAAAACCTGCTCCACGCAGGGGAGCTCTTTCAGTGCGGCAATCAGGTATTCGCGTTCTGCAATAATTTGCGCCACCCGTTCGCGCATGGCGACGATTCCCTGCGGGCTTAACGCCTGGGCCGCAATGTCGGCAACCGGCGTCGAGAGCGGGTAGGGGGCGATCACTTTCATCAGCAGGTTGATGACTTCTTCGTTTGCCAGCGTAAATCCGCAACGAAGCCCCGCCAGAGCAAAAGCTTTCGACAGTGTGCGCAAAATCGCCAGGTGCGGATATTCCGCCAGCCAGCCAGCCAGCGATGCCTGCGGGCAAAACTCGATATAGGCTTCATCGGCAACCACAATCGCCTTACCGCGGGTTAACTCCAGCAGGGTGCGAAAATCCTGCGGATTGATCAGTTGCCCGGTCGGGTTGTTGGGGCTGCAAACATAGACCACTTTTACGCCGTCCAGCTTGTCGGAAATGCCCTGTAAGTCCAGTTGCCAGTTGTCCAGCGTCGGCACTGTGCGGCACTCGACGCCAATGGTTTCAGCGCTGACGCTGTACATGCCGTACGTTGGCGGGCAGTAGAGGATGGCGTCTTTACCCGGTTCGCAAAAAGCGCGAATCAGCAGTTCAATGCCTTCGTCCGCGCCACGGCTGACCAGCACCTGTTCCGGTTTTACGCCTGCATATTGCGCGTAATTTTCAATCACCACTTTCGGTTGGCATTCCGGGTAGCGGTTGAGCGTTTGTTGAGTGAGCTGAAACTCCACGGCTGTGGGATATTCGTTGGCGTTCAGCCAGACGTCGCCGTTACCGCCCAGACGACGCGCCGACTGATACGGCGTCAGGTTGCGGACGTTTTCACGCGCTAAATCGGTAATAGTCACGGTGCTCATGCTTGCTCCTTAAGGGCGTTAACACGCAAAGTAACGGCATTTTTGTGGGCGGTCAGGCGCTCGGCGGCGGCCAGTGTTTCTATGGTCGAAGCCAGCGCGGAGAAACCTTCTTTCGACAGTTCCTGTACGGTCATACGCTTCTGGAAATCTGCCAGCCCGAGGCTGGAACAGGTGGCGGTGTAACCGTAAGTCGGCAGTACGTGGTTGGTGCCGGAGGCATAGTCGCCTGCCGATTCCGGTGACCAGTCACCAAGAAATACCGAACCGGCGCTGGTGATGCCATCGACCAGTTCGCGGGCGTTGCGGGTCTGAATGATCAGGTGCTCCGGGCCGTACTGGTTGGAGATCTCTACGCACTGCGCTAAATCTTTAGTCACGATCAGGCGGCTGGCGTTCAGTGCCTGGCGGGCGGTTTCGGCACGCGGCAGTTCTGCCAACTGGCGTTCGACGGCCTCGGCAACGCGACGCGCCATATCAGCGTCGGGCGTCAGTAAAATCACCTGTGAGTCCGGGCCGTGTTCAGCCTGAGAAAGCAAATCAGAAGCCACGAAATCCGGCGTAGCGCCGCTGTCAGCAATCACCAGCACTTCCGACGGGCCTGCGGGCATATCGATCGCCGCACCGTCCAGACGCTGGCTTACCTGGCGTTTTGCTTCGGTGACAAAGGCGTTACCCGGCCCGAAGATTTTGTCCACTTTCGGCACAGATTCCGTACCAAACGCCAGCGCGGCAATGGCCTGTGCGCCGCCGACGTTAAACACGTCCTGCACACCGCACAGCTGCGCCGCATAAAGGATCTCATCGGCAATCGGCGGCGGTGAGCACAGCACCACTTTTTTACAGCCCGCAATACGCGCCGGAGTCGCCAGCATTAATACCGTTGAGAAGAGCGGGGCGGAGCCGCCAGGAATATACAAACCCACTGAAGCCACCGGGCGCGTGACCTGCTGGCAACGCACGCCTGGCTGCGTTTCTACATCTACCGGCGGCAGTTTTTGCGCAGTGTGGAAGGTTTCAATATTCTTTACTGCCACCGCCATCGCCTGTTTTAGCTCGTCGCTCAGGCGTTCGCTGGCGGCGGCGATCTCCTCAGCAGACACCTTCAGCGCGGTAACCGTGGTTTTATCAAACTTCGCGCTGTATTCACGCAGGGCCTCATCGCCACGCGTTTTCACGTTATCGAGAATATCGTTAACGGTGCGGGTAATGCTTTCAGAAGCGGAGATCGCCGGGCGCATTAACAGCTGGCGTTGTTGCTCCGCAGTACAGCTATTCCAGTCAATGATTGTGTTAAAGCTCATGGCGATCACTCCATCATCTTCTCAATCGGCAGGACCAGGATTGAACTGGCACCCAGCGCTTTCAGTTTTTCCATCGTTTCCCAGAACAGGGTTTCGCTACTGACCATGTGCATCGCTACGCGCTGTTGGTCACCCGCCAGCGGCAGAATGGTTGGGCGTTCGGCACCTGGCAGCAGGGCGATGACTTCATCCAGGCGTTCGGTCGGTGCGTGCATCATGATGTATTTTGATTCGCGCGCCTGGATAACCCCCTGAATACGGGTCAGCAGTTTGTCGATCAGTTGCTGTTTAGATTCTTCCATTTCGCCATCGCGCTGGATCAGGCAAGCTTTCGAGCGGTAGATAACTTCGACTTCGCGCAGGCCGTTAGCTTCCAGCGTGGCACCGGTGGAAACCAGATCGCAAATCGCATCCGCCAGCCCGGCACGCGGCGCAACTTCGACAGAACCGTTCAGTAAGCAGGATTTAAAAGAGATACCTTTCTGGTCGAGATAACGCTTGAGCAGGTGAGGATAAGAGGTGGCGATACGTTTACCGTTTAAGGAGAGCGGACCGTCCCAGGCTTCATCAACCGGCGTTGCCAGCGAAAGGCGACAGCCGCCGAAATCCAGACGACGCAGGGTAAAGTAGCGCGGATCTTCACCCTGGGCGCGGCGGTTAAGCAGCTCTTCTTCCAGCACGTTTTCGCCGATAATCCCAAGGTCTACCACGCCGTCCATTACCAGACCGGGAATGTCGTCGTCACGCACGCGCAGAATATCAATCGGCATGTTTTCTGCCATCGCGATCAGGCGCTGGGTGTGAAGATTGATTTTAATGCCACAGCGCGCCAGTAATTCGCGTGAGTCATCACTTAAACGGCCGGATTTCTGCATAGCTATGCGTAAACGAGTGTTGTCTGTCATTTTCTTATTCCTCTTTAAACCTGTCTGAACCGTTATCAATCGCGCAATAAAAAAGCCCCCGGAAGGTGATCTTCCGGGGGCTTTCTCATGCGTTCATGCACCACTGGAAGATCTGAATGTCTTCCAGCACACATCGCCTGAAAGACTAGTCAGGATGATGGTGATGATGGTGGTGTTTAAATTGAACGCGTGTCATAAAAGTCTCTGTGAATGTTTATTCAACTGATGTCTTTTAACCTAAACCACTTTCACGTTAGAAAGCAAGGGCTTTTTTATATATTTTATGGCGATAGATTTGTTTAATGAATGAGCGGGGAAAGGAGGGGGCTAAGAGGACTGTCCTCTAACTTGACAGCACCAAAAAGAGCAAAGTCTGATTTTTCGTCTCGCTGACAATGTCTTGATCTACAAACTAATTAATAAATAGTTAATTAACACCCATCATTGTACAATGAACTGTACAAAAGAGGAGATTTACATGCGTACAATTAGCTACAGCGAAGCGCGTCAGAATTTGTCGGCAACAATGATGAAAGCCGTTGAAGATCATGCCCCGATCCTCATTACTCGTCAGAATGGAGAGGCTTGTGTTCTGATGTCACTCGAAGAATACAACTCGCTGGAAGAGACGGCTTATCTACTGCGTTCCCCCGCTAACGCCCGGAGATTGATGGACTCAATCGATAGCCTGAAATCAGGCAAAGGAACGGAAAAGGACATTATTGAGTGAAACTAATCTGGTCTGAGGAATCATGGGATGATTATCTGTACTGGCAGGAAACAGATAAGCGAATTGTTAAAAAGATCAATGAACTTATCAAAGATACCCGCAGAACACCATTTGAAGGTAAGGGGAAACCAGAACCCCTGAAACATAATTTGTCAGGTTTCTGGTCCCGACGCATTACAGAGGATCACCGTCTGGTATACGCGGTTACTGATGATTCACTGCTCATTGCAGCATGTCGTTATCATTATTGAAGAGATTCATTCATAGAATGAATTGTCAGTTTTGATACGCTAGCGTAGCCTTATAGATCTAAGGTGTATCAGGAGATAACGGATGAAAAAGGTCGCAATTGTCGGGTTAGGGTGGTTAGGTATGCCGCTGGCGATGTCACTTTCAGCGCGAGGCTGGCAAGTCACCGGGAGTAAAACCACACAAGATGGTGTCGAAGCGGCCCGAATGAGTGGCATTGATAGCTATCTGCTTCGCATGGAGCCTGAGTTAGTTTGCGATTCTGACGATCTGGATGCCCTGATGGATGCCGATGCGCTGGTCATTACGCTTCCGGCACGTCGTAGCGGCCCCGGCGATGAGTTCTATTTACAAGCGGTACAAGAGTTAGTGGATAGCGCGCTGGCCCATCGTATTCCCCGAATTATTTTTACCAGCTCAACATCTGTCTATGGCGACGCGCAAGGCACGGTTAAAGAAACTACCCCGCGTAATCCGGTAACCAACAGTGGACGAGTATTAGAAGAACTCGAAGACTGGCTGCACAATTTACCCGGTACTTCGGTCGATATTCTGCGTCTTGCGGGCCTGGTCGGACCGGGACGTCATCCGGGACGCTTCTTTGCCGGAAAAACCGCCCCTGATGGTGAACATGGTGTTAATTTAGTCCATTTAGAAGATGTTATTGGCGCTATCACTCTGTTGTTACAGGCACCTAAAGGCGGACACATCTATAATATATGTGCGCCAGCTCACCCTGCGCGTAATGTTTTCTATCCGCAGATGGCCCGTTTACTGGGGCTGCAACCTCCGCAGTTCAGAAATAGTCTGGACAGCGGCAAAGGTAAGATTATTGATGGCAGTCGGATTTGTAATGAACTGGGATTTGAATACCAGTATCCCGATCCGCTGGTAATGCCGCTGGAGTAAACGATCACGCCAGCAGGACGCCGCATGCACTGCAAGGGGGCGTGTATGAAACCACTGCTGGATGTGTTGATGATCCTCGATGCCTTAGAAAAAGAGGGCAGTTTTGCGGCGGCGTCGGCCAAACTCTACAAGACGCCGTCCGCTCTGAGTTACACCGTTCACAAGCTGGAAAGCGACCTTAATATTCAATTGCTTGATCGTAGCGGACACCGCGCTAAATTCACCCGTACCGGAAAAATGTTATTAGAGAAAGGGCGGGAAGTTCTGCATACCGTGCGAGAACTGGAAAAGCAGGCGATCAAACTGCATGAAGGCTGGGAAAACGAGCTGGTGATTGGCGTGGACGACACGTTTCCTTTTTCTCTGCTTGCGCCTCTCATTGAAGCTTTTTATCAACATCATAGCGTGACGCGCCTGAAGTTTATCAATGGCGTACTCGGTGGTTCCTGGGATGCCCTGACTCAGGGGCGAGCGGATATTATCGTTGGCGCGATGCATGAGCCACCATCTTCCAGTGAGTTTGGTTTCTCGCGGTTGGGCGATCTGGAACAAGTCTTTGCGGTCGCGCCTCATCATCCGTTAGCCCAGGAAGAAGAACCGTTAAACCGTCGTATCATTAAACGATATCGGGCGATTGTGGTGGGGGACACTGCGCAGGCAGGCGCTTCTACGGCCTCACAACTTCTCGACGAACAAGAAGCCATTACCGTTTTCGATTTTAAAACCAAACTGGAGCTGCAAATTAGCGGCCTTGGCTGCGGCTATTTACCACGGTATCTGGCGCAACGTTTTCTCGATAGTGGCGCGTTAATCGAGAAGAAAGTGGTCGCCCAAACTCTCTTTGAACCCGTCTGGATTGGCTGGAATGAACAGACCGCAGGGCTTGCCAGCGGCTGGTGGCGAGATGAAATTTTAGCAAATAGTGCGATCGCCGGTGTTTATGCAAAATCTGATGACGGAAAATCAGCCATTTAAAGAAAAATTATTATGACAAGCCTCTCATTCTCTTGTCATTTCCCCCCCATTTAGGCACAATGCGCCGCTGTCAAAAAATGACTAAAAACCGACGTTTAATTAGCGTCGGTTATTTTTTGCTTCAAACCAATCATTCATACCAAGAGGCCGGGCTTCGTACCGGATAGATATTTACTAAAAATCGACAGTTGTTGTCGCTGAGGAATCCAAAAAAATGGGGCAATTTTTTGCTTACGCGACGGTTATCACCGTAAAGGAGAATGACCATGTCGCATAACGTTACTCCAAACACCTCTCGCGTGGAATTGCGTAAAACGCTTACGTTAGTTCCGGTTGTAATGATGGGTCTAGCCTATATGCAGCCGATGACGCTGTTTGATACATTTGGTATCGTTTCAGGCCTCACGGATGGTCATGTGCCGACAGCCTATGCGTTCGCATTGATTGCGATCCTGTTTACGGCTCTGAGCTACGGGAAGCTGGTTCGCCGCTATCCTTCTGCTGGCTCTGCATACACTTACGCCCAGAAATCCATTAGCCCGACTGTCGGCTTTATGGTGGGTTGGTCTTCTCTGCTCGACTATCTGTTCGCGCCGATGATCAACATTCTGCTGGCGAAAATCTATTTTGAAGCTCTGGTGCCTTCCATTCCATCGTGGATGTTTGTGGTGGCGCTGGTGGCCTTTATGACCGCCTTTAACCTGCGTAGTCTGAAATCCGTAGCGAACTTCAACACTGTAATCGTCGTGTTGCAGGTAGTGCTGATCGCGGTGATTCTGGGCATGGTTGTTTATGGCGTATTTGAAGGTGAAGGCGCTGGTACGCTGGCGAGCACTCGTCCGTTCTGGTCTGGCGATGCGCATGTTATCCCGATGATTACCGGGGCGACAATCCTGTGCTTCTCCTTTACCGGTTTTGACGGCATCAGCAACCTGTCGGAAGAAACCAAAGATGCAGAGCGCGTGATCCCGCGTGCGATTTTCCTGACCGCGCTGATCGGCGGCATGATCTTCATCTTTGCAACTTACTTCCTGCAGCTGTACTTCCCGGATATCTCTCGTTTTAAAGATCCGGATGCGTCACAGCCTGAAATCATGCTGTACGTTGCGGGTAAAGCGTTCCAGGTTGGCGCGCTGATCTTCTCCACCATTACCGTACTGGCGTCCGGTATGGCGGCGCACGCAGGCGTAGCGCGTCTGATGTACGTAATGGGTCGTGACGGCGTGTTCCCGAAAAGCTTCTTCGGTTATGTACACCCGAAATGGCGTACTCCGGCGATGAACATCATCCTGGTTGGCGCGATTGCCCTGCTGGCAATCAACTTCGACCTGGTAATGGCTACGGCGCTGATTAACTTTGGTGCGTTGGTGGCGTTCACCTTCGTTAACCTGTCGGTCATCTCGCAGTTCTGGATCCGTGAGAAGCGTAACAAGACGCTGAAAGATCACTTCCAGTATCTGTTCCTGCCGATGTGTGGTGCGCTGACCGTTGGTGCGCTGTGGGTTAACCTGGAAGAAAGCTCAATGGTTCTGGGTCTGATCTGGGCTGCTATCGGTCTGATTTACCTGGCTTGCGTAACCAAGAGCTTCCGTAACCCGGTTCCGCAGTACGAAGACGTAGCGTAATCTTACAAACCGGATGACATAATCATCCGGTAAACCTCAAAAAGCCGGAGTTTGTCGTTCCGGCTTTTTTGTTTCAGACGATCTCTTCCGCGTACTGCCAAAGCGCTTTTAACAGCGCCACTTTCTCTTTGTCATCGGCATACTGTTGTGCCAGCATCTGCAATTCATCAGCATAGCCCTGCAAAAACTCTGGCGTGAAGACCTGGCGGCGGTGCTCCAGCCAGCGTTGCTGCTCGGCATAATCCAGCGTCCCCGGGAAGTTGCGCGCTCGATAATTGAACAACAGTTTTTCAATTCGTTTATCAACAAAAGTGATATCCAGTGCCGGTAAATTACGCGGCTCGGTTTCCAGCACAATTTTCATTGCTGCACGATCGGCGTCACTGAAAAAGCCATTATAAAGCTGTGCATCCACGTTATCTGAAGGCGTAAACGGTTCGGCTTCCGCGAATATCGCCACCACTTTTTCACGCACTTGCGGATTTTCACGCAGAATTTTTAGGTTATCGAGGCAATGCTGACGATTAATTCCCAGTCGGTCGGCATCTTCCGGGCGTAGCGTATTCGCCTGGGCCAGTACCGGACATTTATTGATATGCACCAGCTTAACCGGAACGGCGGCGTTATCGCCAAGATCGGCTTTTGCGGTATATAAACGCTCGCGCAATGTGTCGCTATCCAACTCCAGTAATGGCGAAATGTCTCCTGCCAAATCCACCATAATTACGGCATTGCGATTTTCAGGATGCCACGCCAGCGGTGCCACCCAGCTGGTATTGCCGCGCCATGCCCCAAACATTCCGGAAACGTGAACCAGGGGTTTCATCTGCGGAACATCAATCAACGCCATCAGTTTGTGTTTATTACGATGGGTAAAGAGATAATCAAACAGGCGTGGCTGACGCGTTTTTACCAGTTTCGCCATCGCAATAGTGGCGTACACATCAGCCATCGCATCGTGGGCGTTGCTATGTTCAATACCATTCGCTTTGGTTAAATGCTCAAGGCGAAAGCTCGGTAGACCGTCATCATTTTCAGGCCAGTTTATTCCTTCCGGGCGCAGGGCATAACAGGCACGCATAACATCCAGTAAATCCCAGCGCGAGTTATCATGCTGCCAGCTCCAGGCGTAAGGATCGTAGAAATTACGATAAAAAACGTTGCGTGTGACTTCGTCGTCGAAACGCACATTGTTGTAGCCCAGAATACAGGTCTTCGGTACGGTAAAAAGCGAGTGAATACGGGCGGCAAACGCGGCTTCGTTTTCTCCTTTCGCCCGTGCCTCCTGCGGGGTAATACCGGTAATTAATACTGCTCCAGGCTGGGGTAAATAGTCATCCGCGGGCTTGCAGTAAAAGACTTCGGGTTCGCCGATGACATTGAATTCGTTATCAGTGCGAATGGCTGCGAACTGTGCAGGGCGATCTAACGCGGGGTGCGTTCCAAAGGTTTCGTAATCGTGAAACAAAAAGGTAGATTGTTGCTTACCGTCATTCATCATTAGGTTAAATCCGTTATTTCTGCTGTCTGCCAGAGTATCAAATATCACCGTGCTAATCAGCTTTAGCGCGACAATTTGGCAGCGAGTGGCAACAGATCATGTCAGATAAAAATGAGATAGTAGTCACATTTTCTTGCACTTTATTCCAGCCAGTTCATAAGTATTTCCGTAAAAAGAACAGCTATTTGAAACACCTGAGGGTTTGCTGTTGAAACGCCGTCTTATTATTGCTGCTTCTTTGTTCGTTTTTAATTTATCGTCTGGTTTTGCGGCGGAAAACATTCCTTTTTCACCTCAGCCTCCAGAGATTCATGCCGGGTCCTGGGTATTGATGGATTACACCACCGGTCAGATTCTCACCGCGGGTAATGAGCATCAACAGCGCAATCCCGCCAGCCTGACAAAGCTGATGACGGGCTATGTCGTGGATCGCGCTATCGATAGTCATCGCATTACGCCAGACGATATTGTCACCGTGGGGCGTGATGCGTGGGCGAAAGATAATCCGGTGTTTGTCGGTTCTTCACTGATGTTTTTGAAAGAGGGCGATCGCGTATCGGTACGTGATTTAAGCCGTGGTTTAATTGTGGATTCCGGAAATGACGCTTGTGTTGCTCTGGCTGACTATATTGCCGGTGGGCAACGGCAGTTTGTTGAAATGATGAACAACTATGCCGAGAAGCTGCATCTCAAGGATACGCATTTTGAAACAGTGCATGGTCTGGATGCACCTGGCCAGCATAGCTCGGCTTATGATTTAGCTGTGCTTTCTCGCGCTATCATCCACGGCGAGCCCGAGTTTTATCATATGTACAGTGAGAAAAGCCTCACCTGGAACGGTATCACCCAGCAAAACCGTAACGGGTTATTGTGGGATAAGACCATGAATGTTGACGGCCTGAAAACGGGTCATACTTCTGGTGCCGGGTTTAATCTTATTGCTTCGGCTGTAGACGGGCAGCGTCGTCTCATTGCAGTGGTAATGGGGGCTGACAGTGCAAAAGGTCGTGAGGAAGAGGCAAGAAAATTACTGCGTTGGGGGCAACAAAACTTTACTACGGTGCAAATTTTGCACCGTGGGAAAAAGGTCGGTACGGAACGCATCTGGTATGGCGATAAAGAAAATATCGACCTGGGAACGGAACAAGAGTTCTGGATGGTGCTACCGAAAGCCGAAATTCCACATATCAAAGCCAAATATACCCTTGATGGTAAAGAACTCACCGCGCCAATTAGCGCCCATCAGCGGGTAGGGGAAATTGAACTTTACGACCGTGATAAACAGGTGGCGCACTGGCCGCTGGTTACCCTGGAATCTGTCGGGGAAGGCAGCATGTTTTCCCGCCTGAGTGATTATTTCCACCATAAGGCCTGACCTTTCTTTTGCAGCAGACTGGCAGGAGTGCGAGTCTGCTCGCATAATCAACACTCATTCCTTGTGGTTTTAATATTGCAACTATACTGTATATAAAAACAGTGTTAGTGGAGGCGTCATGAACTACGAGATTAAGCAGGAAGATAAACGTACCGTTGCAGGTTTCCATCTTGTTGGCCCGTGGGAGCAGACGGTAAAGAAAGGTTTTGAGCAGTTGATGATGTGGATAGATAGCAAAAATATTGTGCCGAAGGAGTGGGTTGCTGTCTATTACGACAATCCAGATGAAACACCCGCCGAAAAATTACGCTGCAACACCGTCGTGACGGTACCGAATAACTTTACGCTCCCCGAAAACAGTGAGGGCGTCATTCTGACAGAAATTTCAGGTGGTCAGTATGCGGTGGCGGTGGCTCGTGTAGTCGGTGATGATTTTGCTAAACCCTGGTATCAGTTCTTTAATAGCCTCTTGCAGGACAGTGCTTATGAAATGTTACCAAAGCCCTGCTTCGAGGTTTACTTGAACAATGGCGCGGAAGATGGGTACTGGGATATCGAAATGTATGTTGCGGTGCAGCCAAAACATCACTAATTCATCTCAGGGCGGTGTGTTAACGCGAAGACCACTCTTTTTTTGAAAGCGAAAAGAGTAAGATGCGCCTTTCAAATTTTTCGCTCCTGCCGGGAAATTACACTGTTCCCGGTATGTCCGTCGGATAACTCAGAGGCGCGCCTTCTGGCCGACAGATGTGTTATGAGCGCTTTTAATCTTCATTACGGAGTTTCTGCGTGCGTGCCAATAAGTCATTAAGCCCGTTTGAAATCCGGGTATACCGCCATTACCGCATTGTGCATGGTACTCGGGTCGCGCTGGCATTCCTGCTCACTTTTCTCATTATCCGCCTGTTTACTATCCCGGAAAGCACCTGGCCGCTGGTCACCATGGTGGTGATTATGGGGCCAATCTCGTTCTGGGGGAACGTTGTCCCTCGTGCCTTCGAACGTATTGGCGGTACGGTGTTGGGGTCGATTTTAGGTCTTATCGCTCTGCAACTGGAGTTAATTTCGTTACCGCTGATGTTAGTCTGGTGCGCGGCGGCGATGTTTCTTTGCGGTTGGCTGGCGCTGGGCAAGAAACCGTATCAAGGATTATTGATTGGGGTGACGCTGGCAATTGTTGTGGGTTCCCCGACAGGTGAAATTGATACGGCGTTATGGCGAAGCGGCGATGTGATCCTCGGCTCTTTACTGGCAATGTTGTTTACCGGTATCTGGCCACAACGGGCGTTCATCCACTGGCGCATTCAACTGGCGAAAAGTCTGACCGAGTATAATCGGGTCTATCAATCTGCATTCTCACCGAACTTACTCGAACGCCCACGTCTGGAAAGCCATCTACAAAAACTCCTGACCGATGCCGTGAAAATGCGTGGGCTGATTGCGCCCGCCAGCAAAGAAACCCGTATTCCCAAATCGATATATGAAGGTATCCAGACCATTAATCGCAATCTGGTTTGTATGCTGGAGTTGCAAATCAATGCATACTGGGCCACGCGCCCCAGCCATTTCGTGTTATTGAACGCGCAAAAACTTCGTGATACCCAGCACATGATGCAGCAAATACTGCTGAGCCTTGTTCATGCGCTGTACGAAGGTAATCCGCAGCCGGTTTTTGCCAATACGGAAAAATTGAACGATGCTGTGGAAGAGCTGCGTCAGTTGCTCGATAACCACCATGACCTGAAAGTCGTGGAAACACCAATCTATGGTTATGTGTGGCTGAACATGGAAACGGCACATCAGCTTGAGTTGCTATCGAATCTGATTTGCCGGGCCTTGCGCAAATAATTCCTGAACTTCAGAATCATCTTGCTGCTGCTTCGATTCAGCAAGGATAAAGGGTATGATAGTGAAAAGGGATAAAAGCATTGTCATCTGCGACAGCTATGAGTAATGTTGGCCCTAACGAATAGCGGTTGCTTAAACGAATCCGACTCTCACATTATCAGGGGTATAAAAATGGAAACTACCAAGCCTTCATTCCAGGACGTACTGGAATTTGTTCGTCTGTTCCGTCGTAAGAACAAACTGCAACGTGAAATTCAGGACGTTGAGAAAAAGATCCGTGACAACCAGAAGCGCGTCCTGCTGCTGGACAACCTGAGCGATTACATCAAGCCAGGGATGAGCGTTGAAGCAATCCAGGGCATCATCGCCAGCATGAAAGGTGACTATGAAGATCGCGTTGACGATTACATCATCAAAAATGCCGAGCTCTCCAAAGAACGCCGCGATATCTCCAAAAAGCTGAAAGCTATGGGCGAAATGAAAAACGGCGAAGCGAAGTAATTCCTGTTTTATTCAATGAGGGTTGCCCGGCAACCCTCATTGCTCATTGATTCTTATCTGTTATCACCGTCATCATTCTCATCTGAGAACCTATCGAAATTAGCGACAGCCTTCTTCTGTATGCAGCAAGGCAAAAAGTTCTGTAACTCCATTGTTATTAACCGCACTGGTTACTAACACGTTGTGCGCTCCAGCTTCCCGTAACCAACATTTCACCAAAGATATTTGTTCCATACTGGCTAAATCTGCTTTGGTTACTACTCCAATGACCGGGCGATTCATTGACGAGGTAAAGCCTGGCGAAAAAGGTGACCACGGTGCGTCCGCATTAAGTACCAGTGCGATAATGTCTGCTTCGCAGGCACTGACCAACAATGCACTGTAAAGGCTGCGGTTTTCGAGGTATTCGCCTGGTGTATCAATGGTGGTCGGGGACCAGACGATTGCCTGCGTTTTCTGATAATGGATATTTTCGCCACGCAGACATTGCGTGAGTGACGTTTTTCCGCACTGGCTGGGGCCGATAAGCATCATACGTTGCATAACGTCAGGTCCGCGTAATGGGGCAGGTGGTAAAGCGCATCATTTCACCCAGCGTACGGGTAACCTGGCTAAGTGCATATTCAATAGCAGAAACATCACCAGTCAGCACTACGGCACCGGTAAAACGATCAAGAAAACCGATCTCTACAGCGCCTGATTTTGTGGCGATATCGCATGCGATGATAGATGCTTCGCTGGGGGTAATCGTCAGAATGCCAATAGCAGAAACGGTGTCTGGTAAACCCAATTTCTTAAACAGATCCTTCCCAGGATTGGCGATGACATGTGCCAGCGTGACCTGCTTACCAGGGACATATTCCTGAATCATCCGTTCAGTTGTGTGCTGAGTTGTCATTATCCCTCCACCATCTGACGCCACATGGCTTCATGTGGACGGGCAATCACCGACCGATAGACCAACAAACCTTTTTCTCCCGCACGCTCGCTGGCGACAGAGACCGCGTTATTAACATCTGAAATATCGCCAGCAACCACCATGTAGCATTTTCCGCCAATGCCAAAAGCCATATGCACGCGAACGAGAATGACATTCGCAGCTTTGACAGCACAATCGGCAGCGTCAATGCAGGCAGCGACACTCCAGGTTTCGACTACGCCGACAGCCCGGTGCTGCTCAACATGGTTCAGTCCGCTGATTGCAGAAAGGAGACTGGGATGAATATTCGGCAGGACAAGACTGTCGACCAGCATTTCACCAGCAAGGGAAGCACCGCTGTTGATGGCCTGTTGCACCGCACCCACATCGCCACCGAGCATCAGCAGAAATTTTCCGGGGCATAGCGTTTTGCTGACCAGTAACTCAACGTTTGCGCTTTTCAGCATGGCGTCGCCGGTTTCCATCCCTTTCGCGATACTGCTAAGTTCTAAAATACCTACCGCTTTCGACATCGTTAACCTCTCACAAGCGTAATCGCGTTTTCTGTCACATCGCTGACCATGCCATCAATACTGGCATGAATCGGGGCACCTAATGTGCCGTGTGGAATTTGACCTACACATTGCCCATGAACGACGCGATCGCCTTTTTGTACACACGCAATTGCGCTGGCACCGATGTGCTGGCGTAACAATAACGTCACTTTTTCGGGCTGAGGCACCTGTTCAGACAATGGCGCATCCTGATACCACGGGATTAGGCCCAGTCTGGTTACCAGCCGTTTTACGGGAATCAGTCGATAATTTGCCATGGGATCCGCAGGATTTAAGGCACCTTCGTAGCGGAGATTTTGTGCGCGTAATTCCTGCTTAAGCAGGCGGTTTATGCGCATTGGTGAAATTCCTACCGGACAGGCGACGCTGGCGCAGACGTTGCACTCCGAACAGGTGAGCGCCGTCAGTAACAGTTGTGGCGTAGCGAGCTGTTGGTAGTTAACCGCACGTACTAATAAATGGGGGGCCAGTTCGTGACCGACTAAATGACGTGGGCAGAGATCGGTACACAAGCGGCATTGCTCACAAACAGTTTTCGCGACGGCAAGTACGCTGCGGTCATTCTGCATTCGACGTTGGATCAGTGAATGAGAGTTGGGTAAAACCAGCAATCCGCCAGTGGTTTTGCTGACGGGGGTGTCGAGCGATGTGATCAAACTTCCCATCATCGGCCCGCCATTGATAAAACCAGGAGCATCTATTGTTGCGCCGCCCGCCAGCGCCAGGACTTCACGTAAAGACATGCCGATGGGGACGGTTACCGTTATTGGTTTCGCCACTGCACCATTAATAGTGAGTGTGCGGCGCGTCACTGGATACTGTTGCTCGACGGCTCTGGCAATATTAAGTACGGTTTGAACATTATTGACCACCACACCGACGCTAACGGGTAATGCAGCGGGTGGAACGCGGCGACCAGTTGCCATCCAGATGGTCAGCACTTCGTCTCCTGCGGGGTAAACATCGGGCAAAATATGCAGGCGGATATCCGGTGGTAACAGTGGTGTGAGTGCGTTTATTGCCCGTTGATATTTCTCTTTCAGCGCGATGATTCCGCTACTGGCCCCGGTGGCTTTCATAGCATAGTGAACACCGCGAAGCAGGCGGCTGGCTTGCTGCACCATTAACTGTTGATCCACTTTCAACATTGGTTCGCATTCCGCCGCATTCACCAGGAACGTGTCAACACGCGCTTGTAGCTTAATATGGGTTGGAAAACCTGCCCCGCCAGCACCCACGACACCTGCTGCTTGTACTCGCTCGCGGATGGTCTGGTCGTCGCAGGAGGTTAACTCGACGTTCATAACAACTCCTCGAGCAGTTCTGCAATCGCGGAGGCATCAGCCGCACGCGGGTTGGTACGCAACGTTGCATCCGCCAGTGCCGCCTGAACCATATCTGGTATGCGAACTGACCATTCTGCTTTTTTTTCTTTCAGCGCATTGGCAAGTGTTGGCAGCGTACAGGTTGTTTTAAGCTGTTCAATATGTTGAATAAGTGCATTCAGGCTGGCGGTGTCATTGGCGTTGTCCGGGCATAAATGGCACGTTTTCGCCAGCCGGGCGTAGCGTTTGGCTGCGCGCGGATCGCCAGCATTAAAGCGGATTACCGCCGTGAGCAGGAGCGCATTCGCCAGGCCGTGCGGCAGATGAAACTGTCCGCCGAGTTGATGAGCAAGTGCATGGTTTAAACCGAGTCCGGCCTGGCTAAAGGCTATTCCTGCAAGCGTCGATGCATTATGCATTTTGCCACGGGTGGCAAGACAATCGCCTTTCTTCACTGCAGTGGGCAGGTATTGAAAAACAATTTGCACGGCTTTTTCGACCAGTGCATCCGTGAAGTCGCTGGCGCGGGGAGAAACATAAGCTTCAAGCGCATGGGTTAAAACATCCATCCCGGTATTGGCCGTTATCGCTGGTGGCACGCTGACGACCAAAGATGGATCAAGGATCGCGATATCCGGATAAAGTGCATTATCGAAAAGGGGATATTTAATCCCTTTCTCAGGATCGCTGATGACACAAGCACTGGTCACTTCGGAACCGGTACCGCTGGTGGTAGGAATGGCTACGCAGGTTTCAATTTCAATGCCACACTGGCGACCAAACCAGACAATCGCTTTTGCTGCGTCCAGGGCAGAACCGCCGCCAAAACCGATAACCACATCCGGGCGTAAAGTCTGCATTTGCGCAATGCCTTTCACCACGGTCTGGATAGTTGGGTCGGGCGTTATTTCGCTAAAAATACTGAGACGATTACTGTCGGGCAGCGCCTGATGCAACGTGTCAATGAGTGGTGAGTGTGCCAGAAAGACGTCGCAAATAATCCAGATGTGCCTATTCGTGAAACGGCTCAGTATGTTGAGACTTCCCGTTCCGCTGTATAAACGCGTCTGCAGTGAAAAAGTTTTCATTTCCGTTTCTCTAGCGAATGGAAAAGCCGCTGGTTAACACGCAGCGTCGTGAGCGGGCAAAAGTCCGTGCTGACGTTGTACCCTCTCCGGTCGGTGTTGCAATGGTAAAGGTCGTAAAGCCTTCGCCGCCGACGCCAATACCCGCCCAGGAGGGGCCGTTTTTGACAAAGATTGAGGTTTGCATAACGCGCGCGGCAAGGTTGAGCCGTGAGACGTTCTGCGAGTGCATAATTGCCGTGTGGTGCAAGCCGTCTTCCACTTTCAACGCCAGGGCGAGAGCGCTGTCAAAATCGTTGACCTTCACAATGGGCAGCATTGGCATCAGTTGTTCACACGTAACCCAACTATCATCGGCGTCAACAACAGCAATCAGTAGGCGCGGCGCTTTTGCGGGCAAAGGGAGGCCTGCTGCTTCCAGCAAGGCTGATGGGCTTTTCCCAACCAGTTTTTTGTTGGCGCTACCGTCTGGCAGACAAATTGCACGCAATTTCTCCGTTTGTTCATGGTTAAGAAGAAGTGCGCCAAAGCTTTGCATCTGCTGAATTAAATACTCTGCCACTGATACCACGACAATCAGGCTTTTTTCAGCGATACACGGCAGGTTGTAATCAAATGAAGCGCCGTTGATGATGTCCTCGGCGGCTTTCACAATATCCGCCGTTTCATCGACAATGCAGGGTGGGTTACCCGCTCCGGCACCAATCACTTTCTTGCCACTTTTCATTCCCATGGCGACGATCCCCGGGCCGCCGGTAATCGCCAGAACGCTGACTTTAGGGTGCGCCATCATCTGTTCGGTGGCAGCAAAGGTCGGTTCAGATACGGTAACGATCAGGTTATGAATGCCACTACAGCGAAATGCGATGTCTTCGATTGTGGTAATCAGTTTTAACGAAACGTATTTGGCTCCCGGGTGTGGACTGAAGTAGACGCTATTACCTGCTGCCAGCATGCTGATGCTGTTGTTAATGATGGTTTCCGTGGGGTTGGTGCTTGGCGTGACCGAGCCAATAACCCCAAACGGGGAGTATTCAAACAAAACCATGCCACCATCACCGGTTAGTGCAGTGGTGGTTAAATCTTCAATTCCTGGCGTATTATCGAGTGCCGCTTTGTTTTTTAGGTACTTATCTTCTTTATTTCCCATTCCCGTTTCTTTGGCGCTTTCTTCTGCCAGTTCGGTAAGGCGGGGCATTAATTCTTCGCGAATGGCGCTGATAATGGCGCTACGGGTTTTAAGCGGGCACTGTTGAAAGCGTAAAAAGGCCTGGTGTGCTGCGCAGACCGCTTCATCAACAGTCTGAAAAATAGCGTTTCTTTGCATTCGTGGCGTAGCGGGGACAAGTTGTTCACGCAGAATATTGCGGATCAGTGTTTCTAATTCAGAGTTATTCATTGGTTTACTCCCACGTTAATTGCCGCCATTGCGCTTTGGGCAATATCCATGTCTTGTTCAACGCTACCGCCGCTGATGCCAAGCCCGCCAAGCAATTTTCCGTCACGCCAGAGGGGGAAGCCGCCACCAAAAGTGACGACTTTGCCTTGCATATGGCTTTCGAGCCCGTAAAGCGGCGCGCCGGGTTGCACGGTATCAGCAAGTTTGTGGGTTGCCGTTTTCATCGCCACGGCGGTCCAGGCTTTTTTCGGTGCCAGTTCACTGCTGACCAACAGGGCATCAGGCATCCGCCAGGTAACACTTTCTGTTCCGTTGGCATCAACAATGCTGATGACAACGGGAATATGCAGTTCATCTGCGCGCATTGCCGCACTACGAATGAGCTGGTGAAGATCCTGAAAAGTGAGCGGCATTGTGCGTTCCTTCAATGCTGGTGTGTGGTTGGCTTCGTGATAACGTTTTGTGATTTCCTGAATCATCAGGTTTTGATGAGCAACGTTGTCCTCCACGCGGGCGAGGGCATACAGGCAATCGGAAAGTCGGTTGATATAGTGCAGCAAAACATTCCGGACGGTGGTTTCCGTTGTCAGTTCAACCAGACGTCTTTCAGCCCGTCGAGCCACCGTGCGGGCGAAATGCATGCGGCTTGCGGCTTCACATCGACCAGGCAGAATGAAGCAGTGAACCGGGGGGACGGCGTTCATTGCGCTATCGATCGCGTTTTCCAGCGCGGCAATTTCTTCCGTACCGATGTAACGCTGCTGCGCTGACGGCTGTTCGCTTTCACTGGCGAGTTCGGCGCTAAACCAAAATATCTGTTGTTGAATGGCTTCCAGTAAGATGCGATGGCTTTCGATGGCGGTGGCGCAATAACACAGACTGAGTGTCGCGTTCAGTTCATCCAGCGTGCCATAGGTTTCGACACGTAGATGAGTTTTGCTGACGCGCTGTCCGGTAAATAAAGACGTACTTCCTGAATCACCTGTTCGGGTATAAATTGCCATCTTTCAGCTCCTTAGCGCGAAAGCGTATCGACAATGCCGACCACTGCCAGGTCGATGGCTTCGTTAGGGCCGGAAAACACATGTCTGGCGCTGGAACCACTGCTGAGGAGTACCAACTCACCAACGCCTGCGCCGACTGAATCAACGGCAACTTCGTCGCCGGTTAATGGCGTGAGAGGCAGTTCGCCGTCAGCACTGACCCGGCGAACCAGCAGCAGTTTTTTCCCGATCAGAGAAGGTGATTTTTGCGTGGATACTACCGCGCCAGTGACTCGAGCCAGATGCATAGGTTACTCCTGCCTGATTAACTGAATATTTCGGGTAATTGCCGCGTCACGAGCCAGTGCGGTCACACAACATTTTCGCTGTAACACCAGTATTCCCGAGCTTAACTGTGCAATATCGGCATAACTTAAAAGTCGATCACGATGAAGGTAGATCGGTTGCCCTTGCTCGTCGCACCAGCTTAGCGGTAGACGGGCGAGAGTCTTCAATTCAATGGCGTTCAGGAAATGACGCTGCAACGACAATTGAATGTGCAATCCCCAGGCTAACGCTTCGTGTATCTGAATTGCTGCTCGATCTGACGTTTCGTTCCCCGCAAGTTGTCGTAGCAGCGGCAGATCGACATATCGGATTTGTAATGATGCATACTGATGAACTATCTCTTGAACGCTGGCGTCTCGCAGTTGAAAAACAGTCAGCACGAGTGTTTTTCCCGCACGTTGTTTAAGGCGAAAAACCACTTCGTCAACAATACGTTGCATCAGCATGTTATTCATGGCACTGACACCAGTGTGGCAAAAACGTCAGGGCTATCAGCCCCTGCGGCGTTGGCTTCATCGGTATCAATATGCATTTCAAGACGCATATCCGGAGAGACGCGAACAGCGACGTTTTCGAATATCAGTCGTCGCTCATCACCTTTAATGGCAACCGCCACTTTATCGCCATGCGTAACGCCATAAATCAGGGCATCCAGCGGAGACATATGAATATGCCGTTGCGCGACAATGACGCCAGATGTGATCTCCAGTTCCGCAAATGGGCTTATCAAACGAATCCCTGGAGTGCCGCTGAGATCGCCTGACATGCGTAGCGGGGCGGTGATCCCTAACGTTCTGGCGTCCGTCCGGGAAATTTCCACCTGGCTTGCATTGCGTAGCGGCCCCAACAAGCGAACGTTGTGCAATTTACCTTTTGGTCCCTCCAGCGTAACAACCTGTTCAGCAGCGAATTGGCCAGGTTGCATTAACGGCTTTTTCTCGCTAATCGGTTGTTCAGGAAAAAGACGCAAATAATCCGCTGTTGAAAGATGAATATGACGACTGGAAACACCCAGAGGGATAGGGCGCTCGCGCATCTCATCCAGAATCTGGCTCACTGTTTCCTGCAAGGTTTGTTTATCCACTGTTACTCCCCTCGCTTATTGGCGTGCAGGCAAAGTGAGCGGGGCTCACCTTTTTGCCGCTGACATGCCGGGTCAAGACACAAATTACAACTGATAATCTCTGAGATGACGGTTGTTGCTGGTGTTTCGCTTGTTTCAACCGTCACAGTCAATGCTTCAGTTGTGTGGGGCAGAATGCCGTCTCCCGGACGGGCAATCACTTTGTGTGCGACGAGGCCATTTCGCTGCCCGGCGAAACTGGCTCCCGTCGCGATCGCCGCATTAACCGAGGCGACGTCACCGGTGATTTTGATGAGCGTCCAGCCTGAGCCATTGGTCTTCTCAAGGCCAACCAGCGTGATGGACGCGGCTTTTGCCATAGCATCTGCGCAACTGATGGCGAGTGCCAGACCACTGACTTCAAGTAATCCCAGTGATTGCTTCACGCTGTGCTCCTTAGCGAATGGGGTTATGCTGATTTAGGTAAAATAGCCTCAACATCACTGTGTGGGCGCGGGATGACATGGCAGGATTTCACTTCGCCAACGGCGCTTGCGGCGGCGCTTCCTGCATCAACGGCGGCTTTTACTGCGCCAACATCGCCACGGACCATCACCGTAATCAGACCCGAACCAATCTTTTCATAGCCAACCAGCTGCACGTTGGCGGATTTAACCATGGCATCTGCAGCTTCAATTGCGCCAACTAACCCTTTTGTTTCAACCAGTCCTAGTGCGTTGTTCATACTGCGTTTCTCCTGTGGATTATGAGTGGAGTTCCCGGAAGGGAATCCCTTTTACCAGGCGGGCAGCGTTAGTGCCGATGCTGCGCCTGGCATGGTTATCTTGTTGATACATCAGCGTAAACAGTGGCGCTGATGCCGGTAAGTTTTTGTAATGCACAATCAGTTTTTCCTGATCGCAGGCAATGCCAACCAACAGGGGAGATTGACGAGCAGCCAGCCAGGCGCTATCGATAACTTCACCTGACGGAATGTGTTGAATGCGAAAGGGAATACCTTCCTCTTCAATGCCAAGAAGCACTTCATCCCATGTAGTGATACAGTCACCGATCTCCATGACAACGATGGCTGGTGCACGCTCTTTACTTTCCATGAATCGACTCCTTGTGCCAGGCGATGAGGAGCCCAGTAGCTACCGCATTGCGCGGACCTTCGCTACCACGGATATTCCCCCGCCCGGCGACCAGTCGATAATGTGCCAGCGCGTCGGTGACCAATTGCGGTACTTCGAAATCCAGCGAAGAACCACCCACCAGAACGACGAACGGAATGTCGCGAATATTTCCGGCAGGGCTTACCTGACGCAGCGCACGCAGGGCATTAGTTACGAAGACACGCTCTTTCGCACTGCGACGGACAGCGCGTACTTTTTCCAGCGTCAAATCACCGGGAATAGGCACCAGTTCGTCAGGTTTCACCACACAAACGCGGGCAAATACATGAGGGGATAGGGGAGTAGGGAAGAACTGAACGCTGCCATCTTCATGGCGTAAGTGGAACAGGCTTTCTACTTTTGCCAACGGGTACTTTTTGATTTCTTCTGCCAGATAACGATCATTTAAGCCCAGCTCACGAGCGATAATCATCGTTACCATGTCGCCCGCTCCCGCAAGGTGAGTGGCAACTATTTCCCCTTTCTGATTGATGATGGAGGCATCGGTAGAGCCTGCACCTAAGTCCAGAATTGCCAGTGGACGTGTCGTTCCAGGGGTAGTCAAGGCTCCCTGAATGGCGGCTTCTGCTTCTGCGCCTCCGACCTGAACATCAACATGCAGTTTTTGCTTAATTTCACTGGCGATCATCGCCATTTGCAGACGGTCGGATTTCACCATAGAGGCAATACCCACAGCCTGTTCCAGTGAAAATTCACCTGCCAGGCCACCGGTTACGCTGACGGGGACAGAGGTATCTATCGCCAGCAAATCCTGAATAAAAATTTCGTTGCTGGGTTTGTTGGTCAGTTCAGCCATAGTCTGGCGAACATGTTCCAGCATTCCGCCGATGTTGGTGCCAGGTTCTCCCGTCACGTTTTCCAGTTTTGGGCACTCACCGACCGCTTTCATAATGGCATCGGCACCAGCAGCTACATCAACCCGCGTTGTGCGCCCGGCAGAAAGCAGTTCGATATTCCCGGCGGGTATCGAACGGGCTTTAACGTCGCCAGAAGGCGTTTTCACTACCACTGCTGAACGGTTGCCGATTAGCGCCCGCGCGACAGGAACAATATTTTTAGTCTCTTCAGCATTGAGGGCGAAAACGGTGGCAATCCCATACGGGTTAGACAGGGTTTCGATAACTTTCCCGGGAACGGCAACTTCAATTGCAGCCAGCATGCCGAGCGGAATACGATCGATGTAGAGGACTTCATCAACAATAGGGAGAGGAATTTCCAGGCGGTTATTGACCAGTACGCCATCGTCGCGTTGCAGAATAACGCCAGTCAGCTGATATCCGGCTCGTACGGAGGCGTTTATCATCGTTGCGATATCGGCAAAATCAAATGCCGATGACACCACCAGAATGTAGGGTGTGTCCGCCGGGCATGTTAATAACTCTTGCGGAGTGATGGTGAGCCCTACGCCCAGCCCCACTCCGCCCGGAGTTTTCGGGTTGTGACCGATCATGGTTGATTCGGTGATGATAGTTTCAGTGATGGTTTCCATCGCCACATCACCAATGACCGGAGTTGCTTCGTTGATACGAATAAGCGAAATATCGCTAACATTGATGCCGACTTTTTTCGTTGCCTGTGCGAGCGCCTCCTGAATACCATGGACGTTACGCAACGTACCTTTAATTCCGGTGGTTTCCGCCAGGGCGCTACTCACGAACGACAACTCTCCAGTTGCACTGAGCGTTGCCAGCGCAACCTCTGTTGATGAGTTGCCGATATCAATGCCTGCTATATATCGCATAGTTCGTCCTTAATCGTCGCCTTTCAGTTTTTTGCGCTCGACATAAAGTTCCGCAGCTTCACGGACAAATGCAGCACAAATTTGGGCCTGATAACGCCGTTCAAGATCGTCAGCAATGGCAATAAGTTCTTGCTTAGTCGAACGATAAGGGCGTAACGCATTGTAGATTTCGAGGATGCGATCATCCGGTACTGAGGTAAGCTCAGCGGCGCGTTCAAAATTCATCGCCAGGCGATCACGACCAGCATCTCTGGCAATCGCGGCCTGAATACGCAATGTTTCAGGGGTAATGCGCATATCCTGGGCGGTGACGTTATCGCTTAGCACATTTTCCAGAGTGAAATCGTCGAGCGTTTTATTGGTTGCTGTTTTAACCCATTCCGGATGTTTATTTGCCAGCGGGTAATCCGTCACTTTGGCGTTCTGTATTGACGCGCTGGGGACCGCAGAAACAGGAGCTGCATCCTGTAAACTGTTCATGCGGTTCAACACGTCCCTGACCATCGACTCAATTGCATCGGTATTCATGAAGGTTTCCTTTGTTAAAACGTCACGCGCAGTTCTTGCGGTTTTTTGCCAGTGACCACGTACTTCGTCTCTTTAATATGCAAAATGGCAGATTTGGCCTGGTATTTCGGCCGCGCCATTTGATCGTTGAGGGTCGGCACCGGTTGTGGAGACTCGCGTTTCGCATAACGCGCGGCGTTTTTGCCAATCTGACGATAAGTATCCAGCGTCAACAAAGGCGCTTGTGGGAAAAGTTCCAGGTTAGACAAGGGAGGAAGTCCCTGCTGGTGGATAACCGTTGTGCCTTTCGACTGAATACCGATAGCAATACCTGAACCACTAAGACGATCTCCTTCGACTGCTACGAATGCGACATCGGACGATTTAAAGCAGCGAATCACACGGGCTTTAATGCCTTCTTCTTCGATACCGGCAATCACTTCGCGCAAAATGTTTTTATGCGGAATACCGATGATATTGACGGTTTGCGCCAGGCCGAACGCCGGGCCTACAGCAATAATGACTTCATCTTGCTGAGTGCCTTGTTGGGCTTCGCCAATTTCGGTCAGACAATTTTCGGTATCTGGCACTGAAGAGACAGTTGCAGAGACAGGTGCGCGAAATGAAACGGACTTGTCGCTGGTTTGCATTTCTGCCAGCACGTCTTCGATAATCTGACGCAGTAATTTTTCGTTAATTTCCATTTCTCACCCTTAGTCAATTTCGTTGGGATCAAGTGCACCGGGAATATTTTTGATCTCTTCCCAGCGTTCCCCTTGCAGGCGGTAACCTGTAGCTGGTCCGGCGTAATCATTGATGTCATTGACCGCTGAGAGCACTTGTCCGTCATCGACGATGATGGCTGAGGTATGGAGATAATCGCCGGTCAGTTTTGCTTTTTGCATGTTGAGCATGTCCTGGGCGACATCGGTAAAACCGCCTTGCGCCAGGGCTTTCACCACTTCCAGGCTGTTACGGTTTTTATTGATAATCTCCTGGGCGAACTTGATGTCTTCCACAATATTGCGCTCAGGCATATCTTTCGAACCGTGGGCATAGGTCGCCGCTTCGACTTCTTCATCGGTAATTGGCGGTAGTCCCATACCGGCAAAGACAGCCTGTAAAGCGCGAGCGGCTTTATTGCGGATTGCGATAACATCTTCTTCGCGTACTGGTCGCAGCCCGCCATCAACCTTCAGGTCACGCTGAATGACGTTGTAATCATCGAAGTCTTCAGCATCTTCGTTTGAACCAGCAAACATGTTGTCGTAGTTCGGCACAGCGGAAAAACCGGAAGAGATAAAGTCGGTACCTGGCAGAAATTGCATCAGGAAACGTGCGGTACGGCGCATATCCGAGTGGGTAAAGGTCTGGTCATTACTGGAGGCGCATTCCAGATCCAGCGATGAGCAAATTAAGTTTTCCGCTAATACTGCGCGGATGCCTGATGGCACAGCTGATGGAACACCGATGCAGCTTACCGAACCATTCTGCAGACCCTGAACGCCTGCGGCTTTGGTGATGTAAATGCATCGAGCCTCGAGATAAAGCATTGATTTGCCTTCCGCGTAACCCATCTGTACTTCAGAGCCGGAGCCGGAAGTAAAGCGCATTTTTAAGCCGCGAGAAGCATAGGATGACGCGAGAAATCCTTTTGACCACGGGGTATCATCGCCATCGGTGAAAACAGGTTCTGTACCATAGACAGAAATTGTTTCGGCGTAACAGGTGTGGCCTAACATACCGAGTTTCAGTTCGGTGGCTTCTTCCAGTGAACACTGGGTCAAGACGCCCGGACGTCCCACCTGTGAGCCGACCAGCAGGGCGATGGCGTTGAACGGTGCATAGCGAGCAACGGCAACGGTGGTTTCCTGTTCATCAAACCCGCGCCATGCGCCTTCAGCTGCGTCGGCGGCAATTTGTACCGGGTTATCTTTGATGTTGGTGACGTGAGCCTGTTGTGATGGTGTTCGACGGGCGCGCATTTTCTGCATCGCCATCATCATCTCTACCACGTTCATCTGCGAAACCACTTCGACGATTTTTGCAGGCGTCATTGCTGTGGTAAGGGGAACGATATCGCTACGTTTGACATTTGGATCGCACAACATATTGGCAAGTTTTACCGAATCCATCGCGATGACTTCCTCTGCGCGCGCGAGATTGATGCCGTAGCGGGCGATAAAGTGGTCGATCAGGTCAAACTGACTGTCGGGTTTTCCATCCAGTTCGGTAACGACGCCGTTAACAATTTTGATTGACGGTTTAGGATCGTTCGGGCTTTCCATCGCAATGAAGCCTTCTTCAATCCACTCTTTAACGAAACCGTCCTGGTTGACCGGGCGTTTTGCCAGTGCTTCAAATCTTTTCGATCTCATAAATCTGCCTCAGAGAATTCAGATGTAGGAAGGGCGATCGTTTTTCGGTGTATCGCCGAGAGTCGAAAGCACGGTTTTACCGATTTCGCGTGCGGAGATGACCGCCTGGCGGACTGCGCCGGAGTCACCCGAGATAATCAGAATGACTTCGTTGCTGTAGCTGGTGCCTTGAGCGGGGGAGCTGTATGCCACGACATCCACATTGGCGGACTTCAGCGCGGTGTCGGCCATTAGAACACCCACCGCAGCCGGAGCGCCGACAATAACGCCGCAAGCCCGTCCCAGTGGAGCGCCAAACGCTTTTTCCAGTGCATAGCTGGCGCGGGCGGTGTATTGCAGTTCAAGATGCCCGGCTTCGTTGGCATAGACATCACCAAAGGTCCGATCGAGTTCTTTCAGGGCAACTTCAATACCGCGTTTCACGTCGGAAACATCGTTGCCACCTAAGAGGATCAATGAGCCGTGTCCGGCACCGCCTTTAGTATCGCGAGGAAGTTCAATGCTAATAACTTCAGTGTTGGTGGCTTTTACCGCTTCATCAGCGGCCATAATGTGTGGCCCTGCGCCAATACGCGCCCCCAGAATGCCAATGGAACGATAGCGTTTTTCAAGTTTCATCGCGTCCAACAGGGCGCTATCAACGTTCGCAATGACCAGACCTACAGTGTCGCCAATAGCGGTGCCAACAAATTCTGTTAATGTGCAGCTTTTTTCTGCCATAGCCGTCTCTCGTATTTGATGAGTGGTTTTCGGGAGAACCTCATGCTCTGGCGTCGCTACGCGAGCGATGACCTGCGCCATGATCTGTTCGACCAGTTCATTGCTGCTCATGGGTTAATTCCCTTTGGTAAGATTTTTTCGACATCGGTATGTGGGCGGGGAATAACGTGTACGGCTTTTACTTCGCCGACGTTACGCGCAGCTGCGGCACCCGCGTCTGTTGCCGCTTTTACCGCCCCGACATCACCACGAACGATGACGGTCACCAGCCCGGAACCTATTTTTTCGTAGCCGACCAGCAAAACATTTGCCGACTTCACCATGGCATCTGCGGCCTCTATGGCGGCAGTTAAGCCTTTGGTTTCTACCATTCCTAACGCTTCTTGTTGCATAAAGACCTCGCCTGGATTTTTTTGACGATATGACTATAAAAAAAAGCGAGGAAAAAGAATGGCTGACTTAATCGGCTAATGAGAAAAATTAATAGAGAACAAATATAATAAAATTGCTTTTATGAACTGTATGTTATTAATTTATTGGTTATTTTGTGGATATTTCAATGTGAATTAATTGCGTTGTCTAGTGAGTTTAATCGCGAGTAATATTTCGTTGAGTTTGGTTCGAGGAAGGAACTGTGATATTTGTTTCAATTTTATTATGTCATGATGGCAATTTTTTACTGTAAAAGTTTGGTGGGAATTATTACTTTCAACACTGATTAACGCTGTGTTGCATGATTCGGCAATGACAATAATTTGTTATGTTAGCACGATTTTTACACGAGTCTGTCATGCATGTTGGCAATATTTTCTGCAGAGCAATTTTTTATAGTTGCGCTCGGTATACACAACAATCAGCGCATAGTTGGCTGATAAAGAAAAACTCCGTAAAGAAGGTGTCACTATGAATGATTCACTCAAGGCGCAATGCGTTGCCGAGTTTTTGGGCACCGGACTGTTCCTCTTTTTTGGCATTGGTTGTTTGTGCGCCCTGAAGGTTGCCGGGGCAAGTCTGGGACTGTGGGAAATTTGTATCATTTGGGGATTAGGGATTTCGCTTGCTGTTTACCTTACGGCAGGTATTTCCGGCGCTCATCTCAACCCGGCAGTTACCATTGCTCTGTGGCTGTTTGCCTCTTTCCCAGCCCGTAAAGTGCTGCCATTTTGTGTGGCGCAATTAGCGGGTGCCTTTGGTGGTGCGGTTCTGGCATATTCTCTCTACAGCAGTTTGTTTACCGATTTTGAATCTGCTCACAATATAGTGCGTGGTAGCGCAGAAAGTTTACAACTCGCCAGTATCTTCAGTACTTATCCAGCAGCGGCGATTAATGTATGGCAAGCTGCGTTGGTCGAAGTGGTCATAACGTCCATGTTAATGGGGTTGATTATGGCGTTGACCGATGACGGTAATGGCGTACCCAAAGGACCGCTTGCGCCTTTACTCATTGGTATTCTGGTTGCTGTTATTGGTGCTTCTACCGGACCATTAACCGGTTTTGCCATGAATCCAGCGCGTGATTTTGGACCTAAAATTTTCACCTGGCTTGCGGGTTGGGGGGAAATTGCGATGACTGGTGGACGCAATATTCCTTATTTCATTGTACCCATTATTGCACCGATCATTGGGGCATGTGTTGGTGCGGCGATTTATCGCTATCTCATTGCAAAGAATTTACCTGTCAATAGTGTAACGCCTAAAGAAATCAGCGAATAACGAAATAATCTGGCAGTTATAAACGTTTATTTTTTTACTGTTTGTGATCTGCTTTCCGAACTTATTAAAAAGTCTCCCGCTTCACGGAGGCTTTTGTTATTGTCCTTTGTGCTTCTCGTCAGTAAATCATCAAGGATGATGTGAAGATTAAATGTAAAACAATTGTTTTGCTATAACAATAAATTAACTGGGAGGTTTTATCATGATTTCTGCGGCGACACTTAATTCAGAACTCATTAATAAAATCGCGCAGGATTTTGCGCAGGCGACCAGCCTTGCGGTTGTCGTGGTCAATATTCACGGCGATGAAATTTCCGAGCTGTTTAACTTCACTCCATTTTGTCAGATGATGCGGCAACACCCTCAGCTGAGCACTCGATGTCGCATGAGCGATCGTTGTGGGGGGCTGGAAGCCTCTAAATCCGATCAGCCTTGTATTTATCGCTGTCATGCCGGATTAACCGATTTCTCTATTCCACTGGTAATCGCCGGACATTTAGTTGGTTTTGTATTGTGCGGGCAAGTTCGTCTGCGTAATGATGATGTCGATTTGGTCGATATTCTGAATGTCGATGATTGCTGGCAGGCAGATCCCGAATTACTTAATGAATTTCGCAAAGTCCCTGAGATGGATTACTCAAGAGTTATGGCCTCTGCTGATTTGTTGAAGTTGATTGTAGAAAATTGCCTAAAAAAACAACTCAATTTTGTGGTTATTAAAGAGAACAAATCTCAGTCAGATTCGTTGCGCCAGACTCGTGCGCCTGGTCCCCACGACAATAAAATGAAAAAAGCTTTACGTTATATTGATGCGCATTTATCAGACGATTTGCGTCTGGAAGATGTCGCCTCGCACGTTTATCTAAGCCCTTATTATTTCAGTAAGTTATTTAAGAAATACCATGGAATCGGGTTTAATGCGTGGGTAAACCAACAACGGATGGCCAGCGCTCGTGAGTTACTGTGCCATAGTGACTGGAGCATCGCCAGCATTGCGCGTAATTTAGGTTTTTCGCAAACAAGTTATTTTTGCAAAGTTTTCCGTCAGACTTATCAGGTTACGCCGCAGGTGTATCGACAGCAAGTGAGTGATAATGCGGCGATGGAAACGGTATAGAGTAAATGCTCCAAAAAAAGAGGACGGTTTAAATAAACTCTGGAATGAATAATTAACGTTATTTACCTGTTATGGGAAAAGTGAAATCAGCTCATAACATACGCTGACAGGTGTGGCACATTTGTGCCTGGGAAGAGGGTGAAAATCCCTCGCAGCCCCCGCTGCTGTAATGCTGACAAACCCGAAAATGCCACTGATCGCGAGATTGGGAAGGTCGGGAGAGGATGACGCTAAGCCAGAAGACCAGCCAGTCAGTCAATACCAACAACTTCGGTGGGAAGTGGGTTGCCCGGAAGCGTCTGGTAGAGTACAGGCGCGTCTTTATACCCCTACCACCCTGAAAGGATCAGGGTATGGCGGCATCATTTAGTTCTTTCATCGCAGTGCCGACAGGCACCAGGGCTGCACTTAAGGTGTGGCAATCTTGCTTCATGGCTTATCAACCAGACCGCCATTACAGGAAATTAAGTGGAGGGCGAGGGGCATGAAAACGATAAAACCCGAATCGATAGCTCTTTTTTGCCTCTTATCTGGAGATGTGGATCTGGCGAAACATCTGGCGGAAATATTGCCAATAACCTGTTTTGTTGGTGAGGACTGGCAGCAAGATTTCCAGCCTTTTGACGGTGGGCCTGTGCAATCGTTATCAGATGCGTATAGCGATTATTCAGTGCTGCTATTGATAGCAGCTGAAAGCGAGATATCCGTACCAGAATGGCTCGCTCATTCTGAGGGAACGACGGTAATTTTGATTACAGAACACAATGCCCGTTTGCTGAATGGTCCGGCTGGTGGGGCTGTAGCATTAATCCATTATCTGAATGAAATCTGTCATGCCAGAGAAACCGCTGTCAATGACGCATTTTGTCGGACGTTAACACGAGGAAGTCTGGCTATTCCGCAATGCCATCTTCTTTCGTAATGGATTGAGAATGCTGGATTTTTAATTATATTACGCGCAGTATTAATCGCGTAAATGTTTTGCGGTCAGCAACGGTGGGGGATCCATTGTTCTGTTCAATGAATACCATCATACAATTGAATCAGGAGTCGGTATGATGATTTTGGTGACGGGGGGCGCACGGAGCGGGAAGAGTCGCCACGCAGAGGCGCTTATTGGGGACTCTTCACAGGTTCTGTATATCGCTACCTCGCAAATCCTTGATGATGAGATGGCTGCACGGATAGAACATCATCGGCAAGGCCGCCCGGAGCACTGGCGCACAGTGGAGCGCTGGCAACATCTTGATGAATTAATTCATGCAGACATTAACCCGAATGAGGCTGTGTTGCTGGAATGCGTTACCACAATGGTGACTAATCTGTTGTTTGATTATGGCGGCGATAAAGACCCTGATGAATGGGATTATCAGGCGATGGAACAGGCGATTAATGCTGAGATTCAGTCGTTGATTGCTGCCTGCCAACGTTGCCCCGCAAAGGTTGTATTAGTGACTAACGAAGTGGGAATGGGGATTGTGCCGGAGAGTCGTCTGGCACGACATTTTCGTGATATTGCCGGGCGGGTAAATCAGCAGTTGGCCGCTGCGGCAAATGAAGTATGGCTGGTGGTTTCGGGTATTGGAGTAAAAATCAAATGAGTAAATTATTTTGGGCGATGCTCTCATTTATTACGCGTCTGCCTGTACCGCGTCGCTGGTCCCAGGGACTGGATTTCGAGCATTATTCTCGCGGTATTATTACTTTTCCTTTGATTGGATTATTGCTTGGCGCGATTAGCGGGCTGGTCTTCATGGTGCTGCAGGCATGGTGTGGCGTACCACTGGCGGCACTGTTTAGCGTACTTGTGCTGGCGCTGATGACCGGGGGATTCCATCTGGACGGCCTCGCTGATACCTGTGATGGCGTATTTTCTGCACGTAGCCGCGATCGCATGTTGGAAATCATGCGTGATAGCCGTTTAGGCACCCACGGCGGTCTGGCATTGATTTTTGTTGTACTGGCAAAGATTCTGGTGTTAAGCGAGTTGGCTCTGCGTGGCGAACCGATCCTTGCATCGCTGGCGGCAGCATGTGCGGTCAGCCGCGGGACTGCCGCATTATTGATGTATCGTCATCGTTATGCGCGGGAAGAAGGGCTTGGCAATGTGTTCATTGGCAAAATTGATGGGCGACAAACCTGCGTCACACTCGGCTTAGCCGCTATTTTTGCTGCCGTATTATTGCCGGGTATGCATGGTGTGGCTGCTATGGTGGTGACGATGGTGGCGATTTTCATCCTCGGTCAGCTTCTCAAACGTACGCTGGGCGGGCAAACGGGCGATACGCTGGGAGCAGCCATAGAGCTTGGTGAACTGGTCTTCCTGCTGGCACTGCTATAAAGAGACGTGACATGCAAATACTTGCCGATTTACTGAATACGATCCCAGCCATCGATCTTGCCGCTATGTCGCGTGCACAACGGCATATTGACGGGTTACTCAAACCTGTTGGTAGCCTGGGAAAGCTGGAGGCGCTTGCCATACAACTGGCAGGAATGCCGGGGTTGAATGGCATACCGCATGTGGGCAAAAAAGCGGTACTGGTTATGTGTGCCGATCACGGCGTCTGGGAGGAAGGGGTCGCTATTTCTCCAAAAGAAGTGACAGCCATACAGGCTGAAAATATGACCCGCGGAACAACCGGCGTGTGTGTGCTGGCAGCACAAGCGGGCGCTAACGTCCACGTAATTGATGTTGGTATTGATACTGCTGAGCCTATCCCCGGGCTTATCAACATGCGTGTCGCACGAGGTAGCGGCAATATTGCTTCAGCTCCGGCAATGAGTCGCCGTCAGGCTGAAAAGTTACTTTTGGACGTCATATGTTATACGCGGGAGCTGGCAAAAAACGGTGTCACGCTGTTTGGTGTAGGTGAACTGGGGATGGCAAACACGACACCGGCAGCGGCAATAGTCAGCACAATCACTGGCCGGGATCCTGAAGAAGTGGTTGGGATTGGCGCAAACCTGCCGACAGATAAACTGGCTAATAAAATTGATGTTGTGCGTCGGGCGATTACGTTGAATCAACCAAATCCTCAGGATGGTGTTGATGTCCTGGCAAAAGTGGGTGGATTTGATTTGGTCGGAATAGCTGGAGTGATGTTAGGTGCTGCTTCCTGCGGTTTACCCGTGTTGCTGGATGGATTTCTTTCTTATGCTGCTGCGCTCGCAGCCTGCCAGATGTCTCCTGCAATCAAACCGTATCTCATTCCTTCTCACTTGTCGGCAGAAAAAGGCGCGCGTATAGCGCTCTCGCATTTGGGGCTGGAGCCTTATCTCAATATGGATATGCGTTTAGGTGAGGGGAGTGGTGCAGCTCTGGCGATGTCCATCATCGAAGCTGCTTGTGCGATATACAACAACATGGGCGAACTTGCTGCCAGTAATATTGTTCTACCGGGGAATACGACTTCTGATTTGAACAGCTAAAAACGAAAAGTCTGATAAAAGCTATACTTATCGGATAGTATTCGCGACTTAGGAAAGGGACATGATGCGTCGTGTAAATATTCTTTGCTCATTTGCTCTGCTTTTTGCCAGCCAAAATAGCCTGGCGGTAACTTATCCATTACCTCCAGAGGGTAGCCGTTTAGTGGGGCAGTCGCTTACTGTAACTGTTCCTGATCACAATACTCAGCCGCTGGAGACTTTTGCCGCACAATACGGGCAAGGGTTAAGTAATATGCTGGAAGCGAATCCGGGCGCTGATGTTTTTTTGCCGAAGCCTGGCTCACAACTCACCATTCCGCAGCAACTGATTTTGCCCGCCACTGTTCGTAAAGGGATTGTGGTTAACGTCGCTGAAATGCGTCTTTATTACTATCCGCCAGACAGTAATACAGTGGAAGTCTTTCCTATTGGTATCGGCCAGGCTGGGCGAGAAACCCCGCGTAACTGGGTGACTACCGTTGAACGTAAACAAGAAGCACCAACCTGGACGCCAACGCCGAACACCCGGCGCGAATATGCGAAACGAGGGGAGAGTTTGCCCGCATTTGTTCCTGCGGGGCCCGATAACCCCATGGGGCTGTACGCGATTTATATTGGCAAGTTGTATGCCATCCACGGTACCAATGCCAATTTTGGTATTGGGCTCCGTGTAAGTCAGGGCTGTATTCGTCTGCGTAATGACGATATCAAATATCTGTTTGATAATGTTCCTGTAGGCACTCGTGTACAAATTATTGATCAGCCAGTGAAATACACAACGGAACCGGATGGTTCAAAGTGGCTGGAAGTTCATGAGCCGCTGTCGCGCAATCGTGCAGAATATGAGTCTGACCGAAAAGTGCCATTGCCGGTAATCCCATCTTTGCGGGCGTTTATCAACGGGCAAGAAGTTGATGTAAATCGCGCAAATGCTGCGTTGCAACGTCGATCGGGAATGCCTGTGAATATCAACCGTAACGGATTTTGACATTCAAAACGTCTGGTTTGTCGGTCTGTGTAAGCATTCCGTCATCCAGAACAGGTTGTTTCGAATCATACAAATGATAATTTTCTTCTCATATGCGCATCTCTTATGAGCATAAACGTTATACTCTTCTGATTTATACATGTTTGCGGATGACATGATCAATGGAAAAGAGAATGACGAAACAGAATAAAAACAGCCGTTGGCAGGGTTACGATCCTCGTTACATATACTCGCTCGTGGTCAGACGCTATTTTGCGGATATGAAAACCAAGATTGAGATTGCTGAGGAGCTTGGCGTTTCCCGCTTTAAAGTTGCCAGATTGATCGATGAGGCGATCGAACAGGATTACGTGAGGTTTATCTTCCCTAAGCAGCAAGCGATGGATGAAGAAATCGCCAATAATCTACGGAAAAAATTTCATCTGGAAGATGCAATTGTTCTTTCAGTTGCTGAATCATGGACGACGCAAGAAGAACTCAATCACAAATTGGGTGAAGTCACCGCTGAATATCTTATGCAATCTCTTCATGAAGGTATGAAAGTGGGGATCGCCTGGGGACGTGTATTATCAAGTACGGTCAGTAAGTTGAGCAAGCTGCCTCCTTTAGACGTTGTGCAGTTATCTGGCGTACATCCGGGGATTGAGTTTAGTCAAGGGCCAATAGATCTTATTCATAAGATCGCTGCCATTTCGCAGGGAAAAGCGCACCCAATGTACGTGCCGATGTGGGTCGATGACGAAGAGCTTGCTGCCAGACTGGCAGGTGATCCAGCGGTATTAGATACACAGCAATATTACTCGCAGTTGGATGTGGTTATCACCGGGATAGGTGACTGGAAATCAGGTTCTTCAAGCTTGTGTAAAATATTTCCGGATACCTGGTGCGAAGCTTTGTTTCAACAAGATATCGCTGCGGATGTGTGTATCTCGTTGGTCAGCAGGGAAGGGAAGATTATTCATAGCCCTATTGAACGTCTGGGATTTGGCATTTCGACGGATCAACTACAAAAAGCCAAAAAAGTGATTGGTGTCGCTGGAGGGGAGGAAAAATATGAAGGCATTCTTGCTTCGCTGAAATCTGGACTTTTAAACGTCTTAATTACTGATTTTGATACGGCTATTAAACTTCTGGATTAATAGCCGTATCAGTGAAGAAAGGGCAGTACCGCTGATTCTGCCCTTTTAATTTCAGGATGCTGCGAGAGTATCCTCTACATATTTAGCCACGCGCGTTGCAGGTAAATTGCGGCAAGTCTCAACAAAGGCGTTATCCTGAAACAGTGTGAATAAACGACGCAATATCGACATATGTTGATCACTGGTGGCAAACGCCAGGTTAAACATAATGCTACAATCAACTGTTAAATCAGCATCTTCCATTTGCCCGAAAGTGACATCATTGGCGAAACGAACAATACTGATACTGTTTACATTTACCAGCGTGTAATCGGCATGGGGAATGGCGATACCCTGACCGTTTGCCATCATTAGCCCTGTCGGATAGCTTTTTTCACGTTCCAGGCAGGCGTCAATGTATTCTGCAGTGATGTAGCCTTTTTCCAATAATTGCGTACCAGCAAAGGTGATCGCAGTTTGATAGTCACTGATGCTGTTATCAACATCATTCACCAGAATTTCAAATTTCATTGCACACCTGTTATTTCAACATCTCTTCTTTAACTGCAGCGAAAATCTCATCTTCGCCCAGACCAGTCAGTAATCCAGCGCCAACGATGACACGAGTAGTAATGGCCGGGTTATCGAGTTTGGTCGATGAAACAACAAGGTCATAGCTGTTGAAGGTATCGCTGGTGCATGCCATTAACGAAGATTTATCGACTTGCGCTTCAATTTTCTCTTCTTTCAGGAAGTCCTGCAGTACAGAGACCATGATGGAAGATGAGGCAATTCCGTTTCCGCAAACTACTAAGATTTTTTTCATTTGATTATTCCTCTGTAAAAGATTTAAAGCGCTTTTTCTAAATCCGTTTCAATCTGGCGACGTGATTTTTGTTTAATTAAGTATCCAATAGATAACAAAAGGATACCTGCCATCACATAGCCAATGATTCCAACATGGCTCAGGGCGGCAAACAGACCAGTAAATGGATTCGCAGACGGGTTAAGCGAAGAGTACATCACGCTGGCATCCGGGTTTGTACCAAACTTCTGGAAGACTTCGTTGGTAGCCGGTGCCATCCACGATGCAATATACAGACCACCACCGAACAAAATGATCGAGGTCACCCAGGTGCGAATAATGTTGCCATTGAAAACAGGCACCATGCAGGCAATGAAAAACACAAACTGAGAGAGGTCACCCAGTGGCATAACGCGGTTGCCGGGCAAGATCACTGCGAGGATCACAATCACCGGGATCAGTAATAATGCCGGGGCGATAACTGACGGATGACCCACAATCAGGGCAGTGTCCATTCCAACAGTGATTTGACGATCCGGGAAACGTTTGACCAGTTTTTTGCGTGCCACGTTGGAAAGCGGAACAAGCCCTTCCATCATGATAGAGGTCATACGTGGCAACAGAAGCATGACTGCAGCCAGATACATCCCTAACTGTAGGCTGGCAATTATGGTGTGGTAGGGGGATTTCCAGCCATAACCACAAAAGCCCAACAAAATACCAATAATAAAACCAACCATAGTTGGATCGCCCAGAATGCCAAACCGTTTTTGAATAGTTTCGGCGGTCACATTCAGATTACGGAAGCCTGGGATGCGATCATAAATCCAGTTGAATGGATAAGCGAAAAGTAAGTAGGTATTGGCAACCGGGTGAGAGATCGCAACACCTTTTGGCAGGTTAAAGAATTTTTCGTTATTTTTAGCACCGAGATCGGCAGCGATCAGCGCCCAGACATGGAATAGCGCGGCGGTCAATGCGCCATACAGGAAGCTACCAGAATAGACGCCAACAATTGCCCCCATTGACGCATTTTGATGAAGGTTGAAAACATCAACGTTAACACAGTCAGTCAGGCGGGCGACCAGCATTGCAATATTTACCGCAACACAGAGGGGAATAATGATAGCGCCCATGCTGGAGCCAAATCCCATCACTGCAGTCGCTGCGCCACCAACATCGATGGCACTGAGCGAGGAACCTGTTGCTTCTGCTAATCCGGTGACTGCCGGTTGCATTTTTTCCAGCATCAGTTTGATGGTCATGGTTAGCGCAATGAAACCAATGCCGACTTTGATGGCGGAGGAGATACATTCTGAAAGAGGACGGCCAAGTATCTTCATCAGTACCAGAAAGATGACCGGGATAAATATAAAATTTCCCAGATCGTTTATAAATTGCGTGATCAGTTCCATACATTAACCCTCAGATTTTTCATCATCTGGTCGGAAACCCATATTCCAGCGTACATCAGCGGGCTTAACCAGCAATGCATTATCGTTACGTTCAGCTTCTAGTAAGTTCTTTTTAGAATTTTCTCTGGCGGTGGTGAAGTCGAATGGGTTATCCAACCATGCATCGACAATCATTTTGCTGTATTCGAGATCGTTGACCCGGCAACCCAGTCCAATAACTTGTGCGTTATTGCTGAGTCGCGCCCGCTTTGCGGAGTAGGGGTTAGTAACCGCAACGGCTCTTATGCCCCAGTGTTTGTTGATCTGACAAGTAAAGCCAATGCCAGTCCCACAAATGTAAATTCCCAGACGGCACTCATCGCGTTGAATAATGCCTGCCATTTCGTCGGCCAGACGCGCGAAGTTATTGACACCTTGTTCCTTACATGTGACGGGATCGTACACGATCTCCATGTTTTTCTCTTCTATGAGGTATTTTTTTATCTCCTCTTTACGTGCAAAACCTACATCATCGCTTGCGATAGCAATCTTCGTTTTCATTTCATTTTGCCTGTCGTTAAGTAACTAAAGCCAAGTATGCTGTTGGTAAATATTGGTTGTCAATTGAGATCCAAATCACAAAATTTATAACTGATTGATTTTTATGATATAAAAAACCAATAAAAACAAATGAAAAATAAATTAAGCCAATTGAGACAAATTGGGATTGTACAGTGGCGTTGTAATGAATAATAAAAATTCATTTATTATCAATCGGATATATGGTTTTTGAACTATTGTCTTTATTGGGTTTATTTGTACTTTCCACTGTTAGTGTTTGTTTTTGTTTGCATCATCTGTGCTATGCTTGGCGTTTTCTCAGATGGGCAATAGATTTCAGGAGGAAGGATGTATCTGGTTGATGAAAGGCGAAAGTTAATACTTGAAGACTTAATGTCGGCAGGTACGGTCTATGTCAGCGATCTTGCACGAAAGTATGAAGTAACGTATGAGACCATCAGGAAAGATTTGACCCATCTTGAACAAAAAGGGCTACTGATCAAAAGCCATGGTGGGGCGACTTTAAAGCAAAGGGCCATAGAGCATCCCTTTCAGGTCAGGGAAAAAGAAAATAACTCTTATAAGAAGGCGATTGCTCGTAAAGCGCTTGATTTCATTCCGCCTAATAGTTCGATGATTATCGGTACGGGCAGTACCACTTTTGAGCTGGCTAACCTATTATGTATGAAATCTGGGTTTAAAATCTTCACAGATTCGCTCCCCGTTGCCAGTGTGTTGATTGAATCTGACAACCAGGTTTTTCTCTTTGGCGGCGAACTGCGTAGAAAGAGTTCCTCAGTGTTTGGGGGCTGGGCGGTATCTATGATCAACGATATACATGTTGATCTCTGTTTTATTGGAACCGACGGCTTTAGCAACATGACTGGTCCATCGACGCCTTCTTCTTCTGATGCGTTTTTGGATCGTACGATAATTTCGCACTCAGACAAAAAATATATCCTCGGTGATTACACCAAGTTTGAGCGCAGCAGTTTGTTTAAGATCTGCGACTGGTCGGAGATCACCGCCCTGATTACCAACGATCATGCCGACAAAGAGGGGATTGCCGAAGTCGCAAAATACACGTCAGTAATAACCTGTTAGAACTCACTACGACACGCCTTCTCCCTTCGAATCAGCTTTGCCAAATGTAATCATTTCCCAATTATCAAGTGAGCATCCATGGCGATGCTTGCTTAGCGCCCTCTATTGAATACATCCTCTGCATATTGCCAGTTTTACCTCATTTTTTGCGAAGAAATCATTTTTTGAATCATGGTTTGCTCATATGAGCATAAATACTGTCGCCATTATGTGCTTTTTTGTGATCTGGGTTTAATTTCTCAGATCTCGTCATTTATCCACAGGAACGTTGTGCTATAACTGCTCATATGAAGATTGTTCAACGCTCATATGAGCATTGAAGGGTGAGGGGGAAGGATATGATATCGATCAGTGTTGCCGATGGTGCGGGACTACAGAACTACGATGCCGTGCTTGAACATATTTATAACACGCATCGTGAAACGAATACGGTGAAAGAGAGCTGGCTCAATGCTATGCGTAAACGTGAAGCGGAATATCCGACAGGAATAGAACTGGAAGGTTATTCTATCGCTATACCACACTGTGATAGTGAACATGCGAATCAACCGACTATTTACATCATCCGTCTGCCAGACGCAATACCTGTGAACAGGGCTGATGAAGATGGAATATTGTGGGTCAGACTGGTCGTTAATCTCATTGTTACGGATCCTGCTGACCAGCTTCGATTGTTAAAGTCATTATTTAACCATCTCCAAAATGAAGAATTCTACCAAAACTTACTGACACTTCCCGTCGAGGATGCAAAAGCACTTTTTGTATCCAGGATAATCCAATAGTAAAAACTGGAGTTTATTATGATTAATATTCTTGTTGCTTGTGGTAGCGGTGTCGCTACATCTACGCTTGCTGCTGATGAAGTGAAGTCAGTATGTGCTGAATATGGTATTACGGCATTTAAAATCAACAAATGCAGTATGGCTGAACTTTCTTCTGAGATGGCTCATGCAGATATTGTTCTCACAACTAATAATTATAAAGGTGATATTGGGAAACCACATATGAGCGTTGCAGGTTTTGTAACGGGTATTAATGAAGGAGCATTACGCAAGAAATTAGGAGAGTTATTAACTGAATTAGCAAATAGCTAAACCTGACAGGAATAATAAAAATGGAAATGTTGAAAAATTTAATGGAAACAATCACCGGAATGGGGGCAACTGCAATACTGCCGCTGGTGATATTTATTTTAGGTCTGGTGTTCAGAATGAAACCAGGTGCCGCGATCAAGTCGGGCATCACAGTCGGTATTGGTTTTATTGGTTTAGGTCTGGTTGTTGGTTTATTAAACAGTTCATTACAGCCAGCTATTGAGTATTACTCAAAAGTAGGTAGTGGCTTTACGGTAGCAGATATTGGTTGGCCTGCAGTCGGTGCTGCTGCATGGGTGGCACCTTTCGCAGCATTAGTGATACCAGTTGGCATCGTACTTAACCTGATTCTGGTGCGCCTGAAATTAACCAAAACGTTAAATGTTGATATCTGGAACTATATGCATTTTTTAGTTCCGGGCGCACTGGCATATTTTGTGTTCGACAGTTTTATCATCGGCTTCTCTGTCGCGGTGGCGTTGAGTATTGCGGCTCTGTTTATTGGCGATTTGATTGCGCCCAGATGGCAAAAATATTATGGACTCGAGGGAACGACCTGTACCACGATGATTCATATCGGCTGGACTCTACCGTTCGCCTGGGTAGTAAATAAAATCATTGATTACATCCCTGGGTTAAATAAGTTAGATGTTGACTTAAACAGTGTGCAAAAACGCCTGGGTGTCTTTGGTGAACCTGCAATTATCGGTGTTATCGTTGGCGCATTACTCGGAGTTTTAACGAAACAGGCAATTACCACAATTGTTCCCATGGCGATGGGGGTTGCTGGTGTAATGGTATTGTTACCTAAAGTGGTCGGTGTGCTGATGGAAGGTCTTAACCCGATTGGGAAAAGTGCCAAAGAAATCATGCAAAAACAGATGGGTAAAGATGCTGAATTAAACATCGGTATGGATTGTGCACTGGCGTTGGGGGATCCGGCGACGGTCACCGTGACAGTCATTACCATTCCTTTAACCATGCTATGTGCTCTGGTATTGCCTGATATTAAGATCTTCCCAATTGGCGTATTGATGTCAATTATTTATATGACCACCATGACCGTAATGGCGAGCAACGGTAACGTGATTCGTTCGATTATCTCGACCTTGTTATTCTGCGTTGTAGTGATGTATTTAGGCGGTTATGTCGCACCAGGGGCAACGCAATTTTTAGCTGGAGCCGGTGTAGGCTTGCAAGGACAAGGTACTGATTTTGTATTAACCGGCCCGTGGGAAATTTTAACCTATTGGTTGAGTACCGTATTACATTGATTTAATGATCTGGAGTTTTAACATGGCAAAAATATTACCTTCTATATTTGGCGCGGATATTTTACGCCTGAAAGATGAAATTCATTTTCTGGAAGAGGAACAAACCGAAATATTGCACGTTGATTTAATGGATGGCACTTACGTCAGTAATATTGCCTTTGGCCCAAATCAAATTGCAGCAATGAAAAAAGCCAGCTCGATGATTTTTGACGTGCACATGATGCTGGCAAATCCTGAACGACATATTGATGATGTAATCAATACCGGGGCGGAGATGATTTCTGTACATTATGAATCTACGCCACATGTACATTATATTATTCAAAAAATCAAAAAAGCGGGGCGCAAAGTAGGTATTGTACTTAATCCGGGGACACCTGAATCTGTCATCGAGTATTTATTAGATGATATTGATTATATATTGTTAATGACAATTAACCCCGGGCAACCAGGCCAGACATTTATTCATAAAAGTCTGGAGAAAATCCGTAATGCCAAAAAAATGATATCTGGCAGAGATATTCAAATTGAAGTGGATGGTGGCGTTAATCTTGATAATGTGAAACAAGTTAAAGAAGCGGGGGCTGACCTTATTGTTGTTGGCGGTGCATTATTTAACAAACAGCCTCATGAAAGTTATCAGGCATTAAAAATCGCTGTTCAGTGATCACAATTTAAAAATTTTACATCCAGCTAAGTGAGGTTTTCGATTTCATATCGGGAGGAAAACCTCAACTAAAAAGTCTTTAATGGAGAAAAGTAATGAGTAATTTTGCAGGTAAAGTGGTTTTAGTTACCGGAGGTGCTCACGGTATTGGCAAAGGGATAGCTAAACAATTTGCTGATCGTGGTGCACATACTGTTATTGTTGACTATAACGAAGAGAACGGCAAGGCCACTGCAGCAGAGTTAACTTTTGGCGATGTTAAGTCGCTGTTTGTTAAAACAGATGTCTCGGATCCACAGGCATTAGTGGAGGTACGGGAAAAGGTATTTACTACCTTTGGTCGTATTGATGTGTTGATATTAAATGCTGGTGTGGCATTTGCTAATAAAGTTAACAATATTTCTTTTGAGGAATGGAATAAAACTATCGCAATTAACTTATCGGGATTATTTAATACCGTTAAGGCGTTTTATGATGATTTCCTGACAAATAAGGGATCGATTGTTTATATCTCATCGGGATCAGCGCTTTCGGGGACTGGGGGCGGAGTGAGTTATCCTGCCAGTAAAGCGGGAGGCGAAGGATTGATTCGTGGTCTGGCAAAAGAGTTAGGACCAAAAGGCGTCAATGTTAATGCGATTGCTCCCCGCTTAATAGACACCGGAGAGATGATGCGGGTCAACTATCCAACACAAGCCGATTTAGACGCTGTCCTGGAAAAAATACCCGTCCGTCGTCTGGGGACTATCGATGATGTGGCTAACCTGGCAATATTTTTGGCAGATAAAGATAACTCTTATATTCAGGGACAAACCATTTTAATGGATGGTGGCCGGACTATTGCTTAAAAAGGGAGAGGAAAAATGAGTGTTCAGGAAAATACTATTAATATTCTGCATGAATTAGAGAGTAATGCACTGAAGATTGACGATGCTCAGGCTGCACAGTTTATTTCGCAAATCAGAAATGCCCGGCATATTTTTTTGCAGGGAGCTGGGCGCAGTGGCATTGCTATTCGCGCTTTTGCTAATCGCTTGCTGCACTTAGGTTTTTCAGTAAGCGTTGTGGGAGAAATATCATCACCGCATACCCAACCTGGAGATCTATTAATTATTGGGTCAGGCAGTGGTGAAACTACCAGTTTGAAAAGTCTGGCACAAAAAGCAGTTGATAGCGGAGTAAACGTAGCTCTGGTCACTATGAAAGCAGATTCGACGATCGGTAAATTAGCCCAATCTGTGTTGGTACTACCAGGAAGTGTGAAAGACGATAACAATCGTGTTTCAGGCGCTTTCTCGCAACCAATGGGCTCAGCTTTTGAACAACTCTGCTTTATTACTTATGATGCAATTGTTCTGGAGTTGATGTCTGAACTGGGTGAAAGCAGTGCCACAATGTTTACCCGACACGCTGATCTGGAATGACCAAAGAGTTGGTAATTTGGACTGACCCCATGGCTGTAGACATATCCTGTCCTCACGACGAGGCCTGTTCAAAGGCCTCCGGACTGACCCCGCCGAGATGACTGTGGCGCCGGGCCCGGTTGTAGAACACTTCAATGTAATCGAAGATATCGGCCCGGGCCAGATCCCGGGTTTTATAGATGCGTTTTCTGATCCGCTCTTTTTTCAGTGAACTGAAGAACGATTCGGCCACTGCATTATCCCAGCAGTTGCCACGCCGGCTCATGCTCGGGGCCAGGTTATTGGCCCGGCAGAAGCGCTGCCAGTCGTCGCTGCCGTACTGGCTGCCCTGGTCCGAGTGCACGATAACCTCGCCGTCGGGTTTACGCCGCCAGAGCGCCATCATTAGTGCATCCAGCGCCAGTTCGCGTGAGAGAGTGGGCTTCATCGACCAGCCGACCACGTTACGGGCGAAGAGATCGATAACCACCGCCAGATACAACCATCCCTGCCAGGTGCGGATATAAGTAATATCGGTGACCCAGACCTGATTGGCCCGGGCAACGGTAAACTGCCGCTGCACGCGATTAGGAGCGACCACTGAAGGTCTGCCGGTGATACGACGTGGCGCTTTATAGCCGCGTACAGCTTTAATCCGGTTCAGTTGCATGATGCGGCCCACCCGGTTTTTACCGCAGGTTTCCCCGATTTCGTTCAGATCGCCATGAACCCGTCTGTAACCGTATACGCCTCCGCTCAGTGAATATGAGTCGCGGATAAGCATCAGCAGACGCTGGTTATCTTTATCACGCGCCGAGACCGGGTTGTGCAGCCACGCATAGAACCCGGCCCGGGCGACATTCAGTACCCGACACATCGTCATCACACCCCATACAGTACGGTGTTCATTGATAAAGCGGTACTTCAGTCGGGCTCCCTTGCAAAGTACCGCGCGGCCTTTTTCAGGATATCCCGTTCTTCTTCGGTGCGTTTTAGCTGCGCCCGTAGTTTCAGGATCTCGCTTTTGGCTTCCAGTAAATCCCGGGCATGCTGTTCGCTGTTATCAGGCTTGATAGCCCGTAGCCACTTGTAGAGGCTGTGCGCAGAAACGCCCAGACGGTCGGATACTTCGGCAACGGAATAACCGCGTTCTGTTATCTGACGGACGGCTTCTTCCTTAAATTCAGGTGTAAATCGTGGTGTGCCCATATGCTCCCCCTATGCTCAAACTATAGGGCAGGATCGTCTACCGGGGTGGGGTCAGTCCATGCTAACATCGAGCAATGTTTCAGTATGTAACTCCTGTCCTCCCAATCCTGGGTATCCAAAAGTTTCTAGAGCCGGAATCAGACTGTTGAGCTGGTTTCCGAAGTTTGTGTCAATTTGAGTCTGAATGTCCTGAACTGCACCTTTCAATGCATCAGCAATTTGTTTATCAGCCGTTCCCGCAGATGCCGAAGAGGCTGTTGCGAAAAGATTTTCAACTGTTTTAGCCAGTACATCGGATTCTCGGGACGTCACATCATCAAGTCCTCGCTGAGCATTGATAAAGCCCGATTTGACCAGACCGCGCAATGCACTAGGTGGTAACTCGCGACGATTATCAGGATCGTTGGGATCTTCAGCCCATATTTTCACACAGAAATTATTAGGGATACGTTCTCGCAATATACGGAGGAAAGCGAGGCGGTCTTCTCTAGAAAGTGGCATTTCAGTATGACTTTCGAGAAATTGTGTCAGATGGCCATCTTTCAATTCGTATCGGACTACTACCTGCGCTTCAGAACACGCGGGATCCAAATCGATAACAAAGGGACTCAATGGACCTAATTGAGGTTGTGCAGGGTCGTACTGGAATTTCAGTCGAAGTTCAATGGCGGGAATAAGTTCTCGAACGAGATGATCTTCCATGCCTTCCTTAAGTGCTTCCAGAGCATCACAAAAACGGTCGTAGCAGGAACTGGAAAAGTCTTCAAGTTGGAAAGTAGCACTACCATCTGCTAAGAATCTGCGTATTATTTCTGAGAGTGATGTTTTTCCGCTGTTGTTTCGTCCAACAATGACGGTCGTCTGTTCCTCCAATACAAGCTCTGCATCAGCTAAAAGACGGAAGTTTTTAATTTCGACCTGATGAATGTGCATATGTCCCTCATGATCTATTTATAGTCTATCGATAAATCTGATGTTATTGCTCTACCTGTAATTTTCATTCTTACGATTGTTTTGCAATGCAAAATATACCTCAGGCCATATTTATTCCTGAGGTATGTTTTGGTATCTCACTCGGTCAAAGAGGCCTCACGAACATCATCCGGTTGAGGTTGGCACTCTTTCCATCGTCGAATAAGCGTTGCTACACAGGGATTACCCGCCAGTTGATTCATTCTGACCCAGTCAACATCCACTAATCCAGCCAGAAGTTCAGGATTTAGTTCCCCTTGTAATGGGTGCCACTGGCGAATACTGGGCTGGCGCTGAATTTGAGGTTGAAGGGGAGCCAAACTCCCGACGATAACGTAATTTTGTTCTGGATCATGCCAGAGTCGTGTAATGCCAGGTATGTTTTTCAACCAGTTTCTAGGATCACCTAAAGGTAAATCAAAAACACGAGAGAGTAATTTATTCCATGACGCTATTAATGACGAACTGGCTTTCTTTGCCAATTTTTTCTCACCAGCCAGGAGTGCATTTTTTCTTTCTGGCCATTTGGAAAAAATATAACTTTTTAAAATATCGTAGGTAACATTAAGTTCATTATTGTAATAATACTCACGCAAAGCACAATTCCACAACTCGCACAGCAAGTCTAGTTCACGCATTAGTGTATTTTTATTGGTATCTGATAATTCACCTTCCTCATTAAGTTGCGCTATATAAAAAGACAGTATCTTTGTATCTGGTAAGAGCCAGTGGTTTAGTGAGAACTGCTGACTTTGAGTATCAAGAACAGTCATTAATGCATCTAAATTCTCAGGGATCATATTAGGGGTATCGTATTTCGGATCCTGAAGAAGAATGGATATTTCTTCCATTCTATGAATAATTATTGTCAATCTCTGAGCAAATCTGGTTAATTTATCTTCACTGCTGCCAAAACCTTGCGCTATTGATTCAGGCCGATAAGTATAAGGCCATTTTTTATTTAAGAGAGTAAGAAGAGCCTCGACAGAGGTATCAAACAGTTTCAGCCTTTCATCGCAGGCTTTAACTAAATCCGGGCAAGAAGGATTAAAAGGTAAAATTACTGGGCGGTCTTGTTCAGCGGTGAATAAATATCCTTCGGTGATAACCAATAGGTCATGGGTCAGTAAGTCTTTCTGCTCTGTCAGGCTTGTACTGATTCTTGTTTCTTTGCAAAGTAAAAGATGTTTCAACGCAAGTTCTTTGTACGCAACTTCGGCATTACGCGCCAATGCATCAAGATAGGTCTTTTTCTCAAGATTTTGAATGGTATAGTCGTAATAGCAAGAATCTATCGCAGGGATGAGTCGGGTAGTCCCATCGGGAGTATCCTGCTCAATCAATAAATTATCAGCAACAGAATCACCACTAAGATCAAACGGATTAACGTTGATATGCTGGCACGCAATTTTAGTTCTTAGATTCTGAGTTAACGGATAGCGGTCATCAATTATACCACGGATCTGATCTAACAAAACAAGTATGCATATAGAGCTGTCTTTTTCCAATTTTTCAAATGATGAGGGTTCTGAATCCGGTAATAATTCCAGCTGTACATCAGGATACTTTTTGTTCAACACCTTTTGTATCTGCGTCACTATCTGTTGTGGGGGAATATTTCGCGAAAAACGTAAATCAAGTATTTTAATTTCGGTGTTAAGCTGTATGCCGGGAAATTTTGCCCTCTCAGTCGTTTTGAATTTAGTCTTAAGTGGCAGTGGACGCAACTGGAGAACAACAGCGGTTAATGTAAAACCAAAAATTTTGGCTTGTTCAATAAATTCATTTTGTACGGGTTTAAGGATCCATGGCCAACTATTTCTTAACGCATCAGGCGAGGAGAGATCAATAAAGGGACGAAGCTTACGCTTATTCTTGTCTTTGGGTATTTCCTGATAAGCTTGAAATTTTTGCCTTGTTGATTTTTCAGGCTTCCAGCGAACCAGCACTTTATTTTTGTCATACACCCACAGTGCCTGAGAGGTGGTTGAAAATTCGCTTTTCATATCCACAGGTCGTAGTGGCACATTTTCATAAAATAAAACGACTTCTGTTGTATCTTTATCACTTCTTTGCTGAGTTCGGCAGTCCAGACTAATGGCATTGATACCGCAACTGGTTTTACTTTTCCAGGCATCCGTCTGTAGTAGTGGTCGGCCTAACGAGTGGCTACCCTTGCAATGAGAACCAAATGCAGAGATTTTACGCATGATAAGACGAATCCATATGGGATTAAGCGATGGCTCGTACTTTATCCTTTCTGGTGTAATGATTATTCCATCGGAATTTTTAATAACGGGAGGAGTCTCCTGATCTGAATCAACAGCAACAAATAATCCAAACTGCTCTTTATAGGAACGCATCAGATAAGGATGGTATCGATTGCCTAATTCGCTATCAAGATGGTTTTCCCACTGCTTCCAGCGATAACTTTTGCTTAATGGATAATGGTACACAATCAGCTTTTCAGCTTTCTCCTGGTCGATCTCACTGTCCCGATAAATCATATGAGAAAGGGGAAGTGTGCGGGTTACTTCGTCGTTATAGTTCATCATAAATTATGCCCTTTCATGAATATTCTGGTAGATCATGGTAGTAAGATTTTCAAACCCCAGTGTAACTGATGAAACTGTGTCGGGAGTAATACACCCGCCGAGAATGAGGATATCTGCATGATAAAGATCCTGAGTCGGAATCAACTGACTTGAAAATCCCAGCAACTGACAATCAGAATGGGGAGCCACGAAATTAGCGATTACAAGTTTGACGTTGTCTCCCTCAATCGCACGTATTTTTGCTAATTTGCTACTTAATCCCAGAGGGGTTTGATTCGGGTCAGTGCCAGACGCCAGCCATTGCTGATATTCTTCATCCGCTTTGTCGAGAGTATCCTGTCCCCAAAATTTCGCATCTATGCGGTAATCTGAGTTTTTTACACTAAAATCATACAGTTCGAAAATTCGATGGTCGCTTACCTGAGTCGTTGTGATAATTTTATAACGCTCATGAAGTAGTGCCCGAATAGCCTCTTCACCCAGGCGCCCCATAAGTAGACGTTGTACGATCAGCGGGTGGAAGGCGTAATGTTCTTCCAGATCGTTAGCGTAAGGCATTAAAGATGTTCTGTACCCTTTACGGTTAAACCAGTCAGTAATGTCCGAATGACGCTGTATATATTGATACAACACCTGAGGATTGTACTTACGCCGTCCTTCTGCTGCTTCCTCAAAAAACTGCCAGGTCTGAGGGGAATACCAGATTTCTCCACAATTAAATGCAGATTCTGGTTTTTTAAAACAAGCCCACTTGTACAGTTCAAGATCAATACCAAAGTCATTATGTCCTGGTTTCCAGGCAAGATCGTGTTGAAGTATCGCTTTACCTAATTGTCTCCAGAGTTGTGTAACATCATTTCTGGGTGTTGATTGCTCTCGCAACAATCGTATGGCCGGAACCAGTCGTTTATCGATATAATCCAAAACCAGTTTACCCGGTTGTGTCGGTGTCATTATCAGGTTAAGGAAATTGTCCTGCATTTTTTCATCACGTTCCCGTAAAATATCCAGTAACTGGCGATTGAGCGCAGAAAGCTGACGACGGTTCGATGTATAAATAGGCAATGAAGCAAAGCGTGAAAGGTCTTTTGCCAGTTCAGAATCAAGATGGATTTCAGCATTGGGGACTTCACACCAGGCTCGTTCAATACGACCGACCTGTTGCTGCACATTAGCTGCCGTATTTTTTATGTAATCACTGGTTCTCTTATATTCGCCGTTTAATCGGGAAATCTCATATTTTCGGTTCATCATTAATGGCAGAAGGAAGCGTTGATGCTGTTGACGAGAAATTTCACCAGCACGGAGCAGTTTTTCCAGGTTGCGTAACTGGAAACCCGCATGCGCCATATCATCATTGTTTTCTGTATTGGCCTGAAAAGCGGAAAAGTAATAATGCCGTGACTCCAGCAAATATAAACAGGTCAGATCCATATTTTTGCCAGATACAGGCAGGCTGAAATCCAGATTCACACCATTCGTCGCAGAGGCGGTCTGAGTCAGCACAATGACAATACGCCGAGAGGCAAATGCGGCCTGATAAGCATCACTAAAGCCCTTTTTCTTCTGACATTCTGCGGTTAACAGACAAATCAGCGCAGGCTCATTATGTATGCTCACTGGGATAAACACATCAGCAAAATTTTTTAGTAGAGGATCATCAGATAAAGGTTGTTCCATTTTTAACCATGCGAGGTATTCTCTACTTTGCGTTGCTATTGTAGTGGTAAGCCATTTTCTTAAATAGGCTATGGAATTCACGAAAGCAAGATGCCCCCGGTGTTGAGGTCTTTTTCCCGCAAGATCCAATACATTAAGCAATTTTAGCAGTATATTTTTTCGATATTCTGATTCGAAATCCGATGAGGGGTCATCGCCATTCTGGAAAAAATCGGGGGCTAGCGAAGCGAGCAGATCAACACAATGCGGGCTATTCTTTATGCTATTGAAATCTTGAATCTCAGCATTCAGTTGTGTGTTTCTGATATTTTCTTTGCTGTTATTGATCTCTTCAATAGCTAAATACTGCAACTGGAAATCATCAGCCGTCTGGACATAAGGTATCGGTTCTTTAAACCACTCGACAGGTCGTTTTTCAAAAGTTGTTCCCAGAAAACTTTGTGTAACAGCAGGGTTGCGTGCTTCTGCAATATAACGAAGAGCTGAATTAATCCACCGGACATCGAAGTGATTACAGGCTCTTTCAATATATGACGTAGCCGACAGTGCAAAGACAAGATTACGACTGGCGAGAGAAAGCAGCAGACCTTCTGCCGTCGTGGGCAGAAAGGCACGTTTGATCTGTATCCGTAACGGATCGATATCCTTATCTGAGACATTCTGTTTCAGCAACCAATTGGTCAAGCCAAAAATACTGGCATGAGTATTTGGCAAAATATTACTTTTCCTTAATTCCCGTAGTTCCGGCAGGTCAGTACGCGGTAACAAAAATCGGGACATATTGGGCAGGGTTGAGCCGTAGTATGATGGCCTGTAATCATTAACGGGGTCGAACAGAAGTCGGGTTAACTTTTTAATGTATTCATACGCTTCATCTTCACTTGCAGTCAGGTCGGTCAACATTAGGCTAAACTGTCGAATGAATTTTTCCATCAAGCGTAAAAAATCACTGATGTCGATAGTCTGATCGCTATCCTGAAGCGGAGAGTCTGGCCTGATAATTTCGTAGCCATGTTCCGCTTTCCGCATAATAAGCCGTTCACTGGTCACCAGTTGATCGGAACGGAATAAATAATGCTCACCAAAGGGTTTATTATCCAGATATTGCTGAAGAGGAATAACCAGCGATCTGGCATGTGTTAAATCAACATGTTTTTCTGTTAATGCGCTATCCAGATCATTAATAAATTTTTCTAGACGTTCACGGATCATAGGTGCAGGTTCCGTTTCAACATACTGCATACGTTGTAGTAATCTGCGTCCCCCGTCGAGCAACTGACCCAGACATTCAGGTGGTTCTTGAACCCATTGCGCCTGTGCTAGATACTCTTGTAATACCTCAGCCTGGTAATCAAATTCATCGATGAAAATGATGTAATTACGCAGCTCTTTGCTGGACATTTTTACTTTGCGACGCCCATCGTAAAACGATGAAACCATCTTTTGAGTCGTCATGATCAGCAGGTGTTGCTTTTCGTCACGCCAGGCAATGGCGGGCAGAATGCGCCTGATCCAGACGTGGCGACGGAAATCTGCAACTCGTTGCCTGGCTGCCTGCGTGAGTTCATGTTCTTCGCCATATTTTTCTTTTTGTTTCTTGGCTTCTTTTTCCAGCAATTTGATATTCTGAATCAGAGTTATCTCCACCGCTGCGCATGATTTGATTAATGACTCTTTCTCATTGGCGATGGCCGTCTGAAAACGCGTCGGATATCCTTTCAGCGATTTGTTAATATGCAGTATATTTTTGCAATTTCTACGCAATTTGTCGGCGATATCCTGACTGGCAAACAAATTTCTGTCTTCCAGGATATTGATGGAGTCAAATGGATCGGGAAGTGAGTCTGCGGAAATATTATTCTCATGAGGCAAGGGGGTGGCCTCGATGGCAGAAACGATCTGTTCATCTTGCGCATAGAGCACGCTGACGGTGAATGGTTCCCCGTTACTGTCTTTATGCGCTGCCGTTTTCTCATAAATGTCGTGCAAAATATTCCAGCGATGGGTAACCAGAATGGATTGAGAGCCTGATTTTTTTATCGTCTCCAGCGCCGGGAGAGCGTTATCGGCATAGCCAGAGCGGTAGAGTGAGCTGGTTTTTCCGCTACCCGTAGGCCCCTGAAGCTGACAAAATCCTGCGATACGACGGGATGTTTTGGATTTTTTTGCCTGAGAAAGGGTGTATTCAATAACGGCATTGTAGGAACGTATTAAAGGGGCACTCACATTTCACCTCATCCGTGTCAGGTTATCGAAGAGTAGAATTTCAGCAAATTCATGTTACACCGAACGGGTATCATTTCAATGTTTAATAATAATTTCCCCTTATAAAACAACGCTTATAATACATTCGCGGATCAAATGATTTATCGGTGTGTTATTTGTTTGAATTTGATGTTGTGGTTTTCTTTTTTTAACAATCTGCGATCTTCCTTCCACGACTTCCCCTTGCCGTTTTCAACCGAAAGCGGTATCTTTTATCCGCACCTGCAAAATCAGGTGCCGGGATTGGAACCCTGAAAAATGTTACAGGCGACATACGACGCGCCCCGCGTCTTTTTTTATGTCGTGCGCTCGGTTATACCTCAATGGTGGGCTGGGCGGGGGCACCGCAAGGTGCGCCGGTTGCCTGTAACGCCGGTAGTTCCAACCCCGTTCAGTCCACCACCATGAGATTGGAACCTCTGGTGGTGGGTTTTAAACCCGTTACAGGAGGCTGCCTTTATGGCTACGATCCCCACTCAGACACACCCGTTACTTGCTGTTCCCTTCAATGCTGCCACAGATTTTACCGTACTGGCAGACCACTGTGAAAACTTCGCCGAAACCCTGATCGAAAGCGACGATCCGGTGCTGCGGCTGGCGCTTTGCGGGCGGCTCGCCGCCTGTCTCACTCTGCTGCAACCCACGCTGAACGACCCCATCCCTTCCCATCTGACTGACAGCCTGACCGTTGATGCTCTACCTGCCGATATGCCCCGATTTGTCCCCGACACTGAATTACTTTGTGATTACTCACTGACGCTGGCGCAACTTCTTATCGGGCAGGGGATGCAGCCAAAAGTGGAGCAGACGATAACAGGCTTATTATGTGAACTGGTCTGGTATTTTGCCGCCGAAATGAAAGCCCCGCGTTAGCTGCGTACTGCCGGTGGCGTGAAGTTTATCGACGGTGTGGAGGCCAAAGTATGATGCAGTCTGACTGGCATCCTGCCGACATTATCGCCGGGCTGAAAAAACGTGGCACTTCGCTGTCAGCACTTTCGCGTCAGGCTAGGCTGGCGTCCTCCACGCTGGCTAATGCGCTTACCCGCCGCTGGCCCAAAGGTGAAAGATTGATTGCAGAAGCGTTAGATGTTGCGCCTGAGAACATCTGGCCTTCACGCTATCGCTGATGTTCCTCCGGCGGAGACCCGATACGGAAGCTGCGCCGCATTTCGTTTATCTGATTTGTCATAATCCTTTGAACCGCAAAAACAGTTTTCTATTATCGGCCTTCTTACCACGAACTAAGCTCCCGCCTGTACAAAATGCTTCATGACCTGAAAGAAGCGCCTGTTGTATCAGGATGGTCGCCGTTTTACCGGCAATGCCGCCTTTGAAAACTGCCGGATCTGTCCTTCGATGGATTAAGGCTTTCTTCATACTTTATTACGCTAAGGAAATCACAATTCATCTGATGAATAATTGTGCATCGCCTGCCGTAGATGTTATATTAAAATATAATATTCGGAGGTGCTCTATGTATACAACTCGCCTGAAAAAGGTCGGCGGATCCATCATGCTGGCGGTTCCCCCCGCCGTGCTGAAAACGCTGGAGCTGTCGACGGACAGCGAAGTGGGTATGACCATTGATAATGGCTGCCTGATTATTGAACCCCAGAAACGGCCCCGTTATTCGCTTGAGGAGTTGTTGGCGCAGTGCGATCCGCACGCAGAAATGAGCGAAGAGGATCGGGAATGGATTGATGCGCCTGCGGTGGGCAAGGAGATCCTGTAAATGGACAGAGGGGAAATCTGGCTGGTTTCACTGGATCCGATTGCAGGTCACGAGCAAAGCGGAAAACGTCCGGTGCTTATCGTATCGAAGGCATCGTTTAACAAGCTGACCCGGCTACCCGTTGTTGTTCCCGTTACCAGCGGCGGAAACTTCGCCCGTGCAGCCGGTTTTACCGTCTCACTGGACGGTGCGGGAACAAAAACAACGGGCGTTATTCGCTGCGACCAGCCCAGAACCATTGATATGGGAGCCCGGAGCGGTAAGCGACTGGAACGTATACCCGATGCTGTCGTGAATGAAGTGCTGGCCCGACTGGAGGCCATTCTGAGCTGATGCTTTTTATGTAAACTGAATGATGGCGCTGTCATATACAGCGGCATCATTTTTTATAACGACAAGTGATTAAAAAATCCTTTTGCAGGTAAACACAGTTTCTCCTTTCCACGCCAGCGGCACTGGCATGGTCTCCCCCTTGCCCTATGCTGTCGTTGACAGCGCCACGCTTCACAACCTGAAAGAAGCGCCTGTTATCAGGACGGTTGAGCCCTTTGCCGGTGCAGTCCTCTGCAAACACCGGGTCGCGGAATATCGCGACGGAGGCCCGGGTTTTAACACGATATGTCCTTTTACTGCGCCAGCCTGCTGACCTGAATCTGCACTGCGCCGGAATTATCCTGGTCAGCCAACGCCTGCTGACACCCTCAGCGCCTTTTACCTCACGGGCTGCGGCCTGCATTGCCGAAGGCTTTGCTGACGCGTGACCGTAAAACTGCACCAGACGATAAATTTTCAGATGCTGCACCTGACCCGTGCGTCACTTTAACCGCGCAAAGCGGGAAAGTGACGCACGCAATCCCTTTCGACCAGCACCAGAAAACTCAACTGCGCCAGCTCACGGCTGGAGTCTGACACCGCCTTTTCAGGCCATTTACCCATAAGGAGAACATGAACCGATGCCGAGGCGGATCCGGACGATCCGGGGGATGACCCGCGCAAGCGGGCGGCTGCTCTGAGAGCACAACCGAAGCCCCACCACACCTCAACGGCTGCCGCCCCGGCGCTCAGGTATCGTTTGCAGCCCCGATGAAAAACAGGGGCTATTGGCCTGTGCGCCGGGGAAAGCTGTATCAGTGTTGAGTTTTTTGGGATGAGTTTGCGGCAATCATGAAAGGGGGAATGTATGGGGATACTGGAGCAGGAAATGAAGCGGCTGGCGCAGCAGGCGGGCGGCAGCTACAAAACTGTGGATGACCGCATCAGGCTGGCGCAGCGGTTTTGTGAGCGTCTGGTTCTGGCGCAGAACGTACAAATCCGCCGGGTGGAACAGCTTAAGGCGCGGCATATTGAAGGCTATGTTCGTGAACGAGTGGCGCAGGGCATCACAAAGCGTTCCCTGCAAAATGAGATGGCGGCGGTGCGCTGCATTCTGAAACAGGCCGGGCGTGACAGGCTGGCGCAGAGTGAGCGACTGAATAACCGTTCTCTTGGTCTGTCTGGCGCATCCTGCAACGGTACGAAGCTGGCGATCACGCCGGAGCACTATCGTGACGTGCTGGAGACGGCCCGCGCAAAAGATCCGGGACTGGCGGCAGCGCTGGAACTCTCAAGGCTGATGGGATTACGTTCGCAGGAGGCGGTGCAAAGTGCGCAGTCATTAAGAACGTGGAGGCAATCGCTGGAGCGGGGTGAGCCCCGTTTAACCGTGGTGTTCGGCACCAAAGGCGGGCGTCCGCGAGAAACCGTTATTCTGGATGTTGTCGCTATCAGAAAAGCGCTGGATAATGCGTTGGTTGTGGCAGAAGATCGCCACGGCAGGCTGATTGATAAGTCAGATCTGAAAACCGCCATGAAATACTGGCACAGTCAGGCGTCACGTCTCGGGTTAACGGGCACATATTCCCCGCACTCGTTGCGCTATGCGTGGGCGCAGGATGCCATTCGTCATTATCTGGCGCAGGGATTTTGTGAGAAGGAAGCGCTGGCAATGACGGCGATGGATTTGGGGCACGGCGACGGGCGCGGGCGGTATGTGGCGCAGGTTTACGGAAGAAGAGATTGATTGGCAAAAAATAATAGTTTCCAACTCGTAAGATATGATTATTAATAGGTAATCGGGTGATATTATGACAGTTGTCATAAAATGTACGGACAAACTGGCGAAGTTGATTGATAGCCGTTGCCTTGAAAAAATCGAGTTATTCATCGGTTTTCGTACAAAATTATTTGCCTCAAATAATTTTGGGTGATTTCCTATTAATCTCGGGGGTATTAATCGGTTTTCATACAAAAAATTTTGGGGGCAAAATTTTTTGTATGCTTTCCTGTCAATATTGATAAGAACAATAATCATGACTATTAAATTCATTGTTATTTATTATAAATCAATAAATTATGTTTGGATGGTCGATTTTTGATAGCCATCATATTATAAAATATCTTTTATTCATCGTTATCCACCGAAAAAATTTCTACGTAGAAATTTTTTGTACGGTTTCCTCTCAATAACGATGCTTCTGAACGGTATGACCTATTGGCAGGCTTCTGGTGCAGCTTGACGATTTTTCTGGCGATTGTGCCAGCAAAAGGAAAAAGGCCGGAAAGGGTAAGGGGCGGCTAAGGGTAACAGCGCCAGACCGGAAAAGGCCAAAGGGCTGAAAGGGCCGTAACACTGGCGCAGTTTGATGTTTATTCGATAAGATCTGGCGCAGTCCTGACACAGACAGGCGACGGCAGACTGGCGCAGGTAAGCGGTGGTACTGAACTGGTGCAGTTATGGCGTACCGGTAAATCAGTTTCTGGTGCAGATTGTCTGGCAGCGATTGCCTTATGTAAAAAGCAGATCCGGATTCAATCAGGATCTGCTTTTTCATTTTTAACAAATTATATAGCCACTGTCTCAGGCCGCCTTATGCCGCCGCGCATAAATATACGGCGCAACGTACCCCTCGCGGCTCACGTCCAGATAATCCGACCACCACTGCATCATGGCTGTACGGGCGTCGAGATGTTCAGCCCGGTGGATATACGCCGCCCGAACGCTGTTGCACTCCTGATGGCTCATCTGCCGCTCCACGGTATCCCGAGACCAGAGTTCAGATTCCACTAATGCGCTACAGGCCATTGTCCGGAATCCATGTCCGCAGACATCGGTTTTGGTATCATAGCCCATAAGACGTAGTGCCCGGTTGACGGTGTTTTCGCTCATCGGCTTATATGGGTTATGGTCGCCGGGAAATACCAGTTCCAGATGGCCGGAAATTTCCTGTATCTGCTTCAGAATGGCAATGGCCTGTCGGGAAAGCGGCACAATATGTGGAGTACGCATTTTTGCGCCACGACCGGAGAAATGGACTTTCTCAATCGCTTCCCTTGTGGCGGGGATGGTCCAGATTTTGTTTCTGAAATCTATCTCACCCCAGCGGGCAAAGCGCAGCTCGCTGGAACGGATAAACAGGTGGAGAGTCAGCACCACCGCCAGCCTCGTAAGCTGTCGTCCCTGCTGATAGTCGCCAATGCGCTCAAACAATTCGGGCAACTTCTCCGGCGGCAGGGCGGGATAGTGGTTTTTAACCGGCGGCGCGGTGACACCTTCCAGATGCTGCGCCGGGTTGTTTTCGGTGAATCCCTGCTGTACGGCGTAACGCATGATGTTGCAGAGTTGCTGCCGGGTACGGGACGCGACTTCCAGAAAACCTTTATCCTCAATAACCCGCAGTAACGCAGTAAAATGCTGTGTTTTCAGCGTGGTGACGGGCAAATGACCAATCGCCGGGAAGATATGATTTTCCATGCTGGCGAGAATGCGCTCTGCATAATCAGGCGACCACTTTTTGTTGGTTTTGTGCCAGCCCAGAGCCACCGTTTTAAAACACTTTTCCGGTGAAGTGGCGGCTTTTTCATCCATGCGTTGTTGGGCGGGGTTGATATTCTGCGCCAGTAGTTTGCGGATAGCATCGCGCTGTTGCCGGGCTTCAGCGAGAGAAATCAGCGGATATGCGCCCAGACTGACGCGGGACTCTTTACCACTGAAGCGATACTTGAGATACCAGATACGCGAACCGCCGGGATTGACCAACAGATACAGACCGTGTGAATCAGACAGTTTGACGGGTTTGGAAGAGGGTTTTAAGTTACGGATTTTTGAATCGTTTAAAGACATTTGGGGGTCACTCCAGAATCGAACCAACCTGACCCCAAATCTGACCACCAAATTAACCGGATGCGGAGGGAAAACTGAATACACATCTGGAAAGATTTTTACGCTAACTTATTGAATCACAATCGAATAAGGACTCATAAGTAAGCGTAAGAATCGAAATTTGGCTCCTCTGACTGGACTCGAACCAGTGACATACGGATTAACAGTCCGCCGTTCTACCGACTGAACTACAGAGGAATCGTGTGAACGGGGCGCATATTAATGGCAGTGCATGGTGATGTCAAAGGGTGAAATGCTTTTTTTTGTTTGTTTGCTGCCAATTTCAACAAAGTGGTGAGCTTTCAATCTTATTGGGTAATGAACCATCGTGGTGCATACCCTCCTTTTATAGGGCAGGTGAATGCGACTGCTGATAAAAAGGGCCAATGACGAATCTATCATAATCTCTTATTTGACAGTTGGTTAGCTTGCGCATCAACGCCAAAATAGAACTGGCAAGCATCTTGCATTCTGGTTGTAAGTAATGGCGGCACTTGGGCCGATTCTTAAAAACCGGAGGCAACATGAACTTCAGACGCCTGAAATACTTCGTAAAAATTGTAGATATTGGTAGCCTGACCCAGGCTGCTGAAGTATTGCATATCGCACAACCAGCGCTCAGCCAGCAGGTTGCCACACTGGAAGGTGAGTTAAATCAACAGCTTTTGATTCGCACAAAACGGGGCGTTACGCCAACAGGCGCCGGAAAAATTCTCTATACCCATGCACGGGCCATTTTACGTCAGTGTGAGCAGGCCCAACTGGCGGTGCATAACGTTGGTCAGTCATTATCGGGGCAAGTCTCGATTGGCTTTGCGCCAGGAACCGCTGCGTCATCCATCACCATGCCCTTATTACAGGCGGTTCGCGCTGAATTCCCGGAGGTCGTTATCTATCTTCATGAAAATAGTGGTGCAGTGCTTAACGAAAAACTGATAAATCACCAACTCGATATGGCGGTGATTTATGAGCATTCCCCTGTGGCTGGGGTATCCAGTCAGGCTTTGCTGAAAGAAGATCTTTTCCTGGTAGGAACTCAAGATTGCCCGGGGCAAAGCGTTGATGTTAATGCTATTGCGCAAATGAACCTTTTTCTCCCCAGTGATTACAGCGCTGTTAGACTTCGTGTTGATGAGGCTTTTTCCCTACGGCGGCTCACGGCAAAAGTCATTGGTGAAATTGAGTCTATTGCCACGCTTACCGCAGCGATTGCCAGCGGCATGGGCGTTGCAGTATTACCTGAATCGGCTGCGCGTTCGTTATGTGGCGCAGTAAATGGGTGGATGTCACGCATTACCACTCCTTCAATGAGTCTCTCTTTGTCCTTAAATTTACCCGCCAGAGCAAACTTGTCACCACAGGCACAGGCAGTGAAAGAGTTGTTAATGTCAGTGATTAGTTCTCCAGTGATGGAAAAAAGGCAGTGGCAATTGGTGAGCTAAGCGTTATATCGGGATGGAATAAGATGCGGGTTTTTATTATTTGTTATGCCGGGCATTAGACTTTAACAATAACGGGATATCTGAACTGCCCGGAGTTTACCGTGAATTTCCAACAACTAAAGATAATCCGCGAGGCTGCACGTCAGGATTACAACCTGACAGAGGTTGCGAATATGCTTTTTACCTCACAGTCAGGCGTTAGCCGTCATATTCGGGAACTGGAGGATGAACTTGGCATCGAAATATTTGTTCGACGAGGTAAGCGACTGCTGGGCATGACTGAACCGGGCAAAGCATTACTGGTCATTGCAGAACGCATTCTGAATGAAGCCAGTAATGTTCGTCGGCTCGCAGACCTGTTTACCAACGATACGTCTGGCGTTCTCACTATTGCAACGACGCATACTCAGGCACGTTATAGCTTGCCTGAGGTCATTAAAGCTTTTCGCGAACTTTTCCCGGAGGTTCGGCTGGAGCTAATCCAGGGTACACCACAGGAAATTGCGACGTTGTTGCAAAATGGCGAAGCTGATATTGGTATCGCCAGCGAGCGTTTGAGTAATGACCCGCAGCTCGTCGCCTTCCCGTGGTTTTGTTGGCACCATAGTTTGCTTGTTCCACTCGATCATCCCTTAACGCAAATTACACCATTGACGCTGGAATCAATAGCGAAGTGGCCGTTAATTACTTACCGACAGGGAATTACGGGGCGCTCACGCATTGATGACGCATTTGCCCGCAAAGGTTTGCCGGCAGATATTGTATTAAGTGCACAGGATTCTGATGTCATTAAAACCTATGTTGCTCTTGGGCTTGGGATCGGATTAGTTGCCGAACAATCCAGCGGCGAACAAGAGGAAGAGAATTTAATCCGCCTGGATACGCGGCATCTTTTCGATGCTAATACTGTCTGGTTGGGACTGAAGCGAGGACAACTTCAGCGTAACTATGTCTGGCGCTTTCTGGAACTTTGTAATGCAGGACTGTCAGTTGAGGATATCAAGCGCCAGGTGATGGAAAACAGTGAAGAGGAAATTGATTATCAGATATAGCAAAAAGCCCGCTATAAAAGCGGGCTTTTCAGAAATTTGGCTCCTCTGACTGGACTCGAACCAGTGACATACGGATTAACAGTCCGCCGTTCTACCGACTGAACTACAGAGGAATCGCTGTTGAGGCACATCTTAACGGCGAAAAATATTTTGTCAAACCCGATTTTTAAATTTCCCAACTGTTTGCCGTTTCTATCAACAGTTTGTTGCATTTGCAGACAATTTGTTGGCGAAAATCTTTGCAGCTTTGCTGATTCTCCCTCATCATTTGAAATGTGGTTTCACTTTCTGCAATTAAGGTCGGCTTTGAATATCTCCTCTGCTTTACGCCAGGTTGTTCACGGCACTCGCTGGCACTCTAAACGCAAGAGCTACAAAGTGTTGTTCTGGCGCGAGATAACCCCGCTTGCTGTTCCTATCTTCATGGAGAACGCCTGTGTCCTGTTGATGGGGGTCCTGAGCACTTTTCTGGTCAGCTGGCTGGGAAAAGATGCGATGGCCGGCGTGGGATTGGCGGACAGCTTCAATATGGTCATTATGGCTTTTTTTGCAGCTATCGATCTTGGTACTACTGTCGTTGTAGCATTTAGTCTCGGTAAGCGGGATCGACGACGAGCGAGGGTGGCGACGCGGCAGTCATTGGTGATCATGACGTTGTTTGCCGTACTGTTGGCAACGCTAATTCATCATTTTGGCGAACAAATTATTGATTTCGTCGCGGGTGATGCCACGACAGACGTTAAAGCACTGGCGTTGACTTATCTGGAGCTGACCGTACTCAGTTATCCAGCAGCTGCCATCACTCTTATTGGTAGCGGGGCACTTCGTGGTGCAGGGAATACGAAAATACCGCTACTGATTAACGGTAGCCTGAATATTCTTAATATTATTATTAGCGGCATATTGATTTACGGCCTTTTCTCCTGGCCGGGACTGGGATTTGTCGGTGCTGGGTTGGGTTTAACCATTTCTCGTTATATTGGCGCAGTTGCAATTTTGTGGGTGCTGGCGATTGGTTTTAATCCTGCGCTAAGGATTTCGTTAACGAGCTATTTTAAGCCGCTGAATTTTAGCATTATCTGGGAAGTCATGGGGATTGGTATTCCAGCGAGTGTCGAATCAGTGTTATTTACCAGTGGTCGGTTATTAACCCAAATGTTCGTTGCCGGGATGGGGACCAGCGTTATTGCCGGAAATTTTATCGCGTTCTCAATTGCGGCTCTTATCAACTTACCCGGAAGTGCGCTCGGTTCTGCTTCTACGATCATTACAGGCCGAAGGTTGGGGATAGGGCAGATAGCGCAAGCAGAGATTCAGTTGCGGCATGTGTTCTGGCTGTCCACTCTTGGATTAACGGCCATCGCCTGGCTAACGGCTCCCTTTGCCGGGGTTATGGCATCGTTTTACACCCAGGATCCACAGGTTAAACACGTCGTTGTTATTCTGATTTGGCTAAATGCTTTATTTATGCCTATTTGGTCCGCCTCATGGGTGCTACCCGCTGGATTTAAGGGGGCTCGTGATGCCCGTTACGCCATGTGGGTTTCTATGTTGAGCATGTGGGGGTGCCGGGTTGTAGTCGGTTATGTACTGGGAATCATGCTTGGCTGGGGTGTGGTTGGAGTCTGGATGGGAATGTTTGCCGACTGGGCTGTGCGGGCCGTGCTGTTTTACTGGCGAATGATTACTGGACGTTGGCTGTGGAAATACCCTCGACCCGAGCCGCAAAAGTGTGAAAAAAAGCCAGTTGTGTCGGAATAAACGACAAAATGCAGATTATTTCAGCAAACGATTTCAAATTTAAAAAACAGGCTTTGACATTGTGGATGGGCATCGCTAATATTCGCCTCGTTCTCACGATTCCTCTGTAGTTCAGTCGGTAGAACGGCGGACTGTTAATCCGTATGTCACTGGTTCGAGTCCAGTCAGAGGAGCCAAATTTTAGTTTTGAGACATCTCTATGAGTCTCAGGACAGTTAAAAAATAAAAATTATTTTTACCTGGTTACCTTGTAAAAAAGTGACCGGGTTTTTTGATTTCTGTGTTTCGTGCGTTTAATCGAGTCTCACGCTTCAGTGAGCAAATTGCCTCCCAACAGACATCACGATTCGCAAGGTCAAAAACTTCGTTCCGTGAAGTACCGTACAAAGATAAAGAGAAAAATGCCTTATGCGGGATGTTGCTGTAGCGTCCTTATCGGGGAACTATACGTAATTGCCACTTTGCCTTCTGTAATCAGCAAAAGAAGGCCTGGAATTTTAATAAATATTATTTCTCTGGGAGCGTGGGTTTTATAATCAATATGACGAGCTGGATATTATATTCTTTATAAGAATTATATGAGATTAAAGAAATCTGCCATAAAGACAGATTTCTTTAAAATATAATTAGAGATTTGCGACGTTATGATAAACTTTTTGTACATCGTCGTCATCTTCAAGGGCATCAACAAGCCCTTCAAAGATTTCTAAATCTTCTGGGGAAAGCTCAACTTCAGATTGAGCAATCATTTCTAATTCTGTTGTTGAGAACTCAGTGATTCCAGCCGCTTTTAGCGCCGCGATTCCTTTATGAAGGTCAGTAGGTTCAGTATAAATAACAATATTACCTTCTTCTTCAGTTACATCACGAACATCAACTTCAGCTTCAAGCAAAATTTCAAAAATATGGTCAGGGTCTGTTCCTTTAAATACAATCACACCCGTATTGTCAAACATATAGCTGACAGAACCTGCCGCTCCGATATTGCCGCCTTTTTTATTGAAAATTGTGCGAACGTTAGCAATCGTACGGTTAACATTTGAAGTCAATGTCTCAGCAATAATCATTGAGCCATTAGGACCAAAGCCTTCATAACGTCCCTGTACGAACGTTTCATCTCCACCGCCTTTGGCTTTATCAATTGCTTTATCAATAACGTGCTTTGGAACTTGTGCCTGCTTTGCACGTTCAATAACGAATTTTAAAGATGTGTTTAATTCTGGATCGGGTTCACCTTGTTTGGCAGCAGCATAGATTTCTACACCGAATTTTGCATAAATTTTAGACGTTGCACCGTCTTTAGCCGTTTTTTTAGCAACAATATTGGCCCATTTACGTCCCACTGGAATGATCTCCTCGAAAATTTATTTACATTACTGGTAAATCGTTAACATGTGTTAATTCGGCATATTATATCATAACAGGAAAAATCTCGTCTATTAGAAATAAAAATATTCTAAATCCATAATTTTATATTTAATTTTATAAAAAATAATGTTGTTGGCGGGATTTTTTATAATTGTGTTTTGAAAGCATACTTGCTTTTAATATGTGGAAATCATTAAGACGATAATAAAACTCGCATCTGCCCAAGGAAGCAAACAGCCAGCGTTTATTGCAGGCTATTTGCCAGATGTCTTACTTAATCCTTCACATCTATTTCTGATAAGAAGGTTCATAACTTATTATCGGAACGGCGGCTCATTAAAGGTTCGTAATTTACGTGAATGCAGTCGGTCGCCTTCTGCGCGCAGCAAATCGATCGCCCGAATGCCAATTTGCAGGTGTTCGGAAATAGCGCCTTCATAAAAACGGTTAGCCTGGCCGGGAAGTTTAATCTCACCATGTAACGGTTTATCTGAAACACACAGTAGTGTCCCGTATGGCACGCGGAAACGATATCCTTGCGCAGCAATGGTTGCACTTTCCATATCAATTGCTACGGCCCGGCTTAAGTTAAAACGAAGTGCAGAAGCTGAGTAACGTAACTCCCAGTTCCTGTCATCTGTGGTTACCACCGTGCCAGTACGTAACCGCTGTTTGACTTCTTCACCAGGCCTGCCGCTGACTAACTTGGTAGCGTCATAAAGCGCACGTTGCACTTCCGCAATGCTCGGAATAGGAATATCGGGCGGGAGAACTGCATCAAGAACGTGGTCATCGCGTAAATAAGCGTGTGCAAGGACATAATCTCCAATGGCCTGGCTTTCACGTAATCCGCCACAGTGACCAATCATCAACCAGACATCCGGGCGTAGCACTGCCAGATGATCGCAGATGGTTTTAGCATTGGACGGTCCCACGCCAATATTCACCAGAGTAATACCCTGACCATCAGCGGTAATTAAATGCCATGCTGGCATCTGGTGTTTTTTCCATGCAAGGTCGGAAATGGCTTCTTCTGGCGCTTCGGTTTCGGCAGTGATCCAGTTCCCGCCAGCACAAGAAAGGGCAATGTAGGGACTATCAGGATCGAGGATCTGGCTGCATCCCCAGCGAACGAATTCATCCACATAACGTGTGTAGTTGGTAAACAAGACGAACGGTTGAAAATGTTCTACTGGCGTACCGGTATAATGGCGCAACCGTGCGAGGGAAAAATCAACCCGGCGAGCATCAAAATGCGATAACGGGGAGAATTCCGTTGGATGATAAATGCCGTCTGCAGTTTCATCGCCGATTTGCGCCAGTTCTGTTGTCGGGAAGTAGCGAGTTAAACCAGCGCTCATTGAGCGATCAAGTGTTAATTCAGAGCCATCGATGACATAAGGATAAGGGATTTCATGCTGCGAGGGTTGCACAGAGATATGCGCACCATAATCCTGATACAGCAACGTAAGTTGTTCATTGAGATACGAACGAAAGAGAGTAGGGCGAGTAATCGTGGTGGTGTAACTGCCTGCGTGAGTAAAACGACCAAATGCGCGCGTTTTGGGGGGATTAGTTGTGCTACCGTCCCAGGTTACGGTCAGTGATGGATAGACAAAAAGACCTTGTTTGCGGGCGTTTTCATCAGGTAATTCGCCACTTGTAATATATTTGCCAATGGCGTTGCGTAAAGCAACTACAGATTGCTCATACAGCGCGTCGAGTTTATCCAGTGCCTGAGCTGGGGTCAGACCGGAGCCCTTATTATTCATGTGTGTCTCCTGTTCCATACAATTACCGCACATCCGATAGTATGTCACAGGAATGTGAAACAAAAGTGTAAGGCGAAGATCGGATGATCTTCGCCAGGCTATCAAGCGCGTTGATTGTCTTTCATCAACAAAGCGGTCATTGCGGAAATCAGGCATCCAGCCAGCAAATAAATAGCGACGCTATGCCAGTTCCCGGCAAAGTAAGTGATGAGTGCAGCGGCAATAAAAGGTGTAAATCCACCGCCAACCACACTGGCAACCTGATAACCGACGCCAGCACCACTGTAGCGATAACTGGCACCAAACATTTCGGTAAACATCGGTTGTTGCACACACACCACCATGTCATGCGCAATGTTTGCCAGCATTATGGAGAAGAAAACTATCCAGAAAATAGATTGTGCTTCAAGCGCCATAAAGAAAGGAAATGCGCTCAACGTTCCGATCAACGCGCCTGTGATATAAACCCTGCGCCGACCAAAACGATCGGCAAGCCAGGCAAAACAGGGAATTGTCAGGCAGCTTAATCCACCTACCAGCAAACCAATATTAAGGAAAAGTTCGCGCGGTAACCCCATATTCTGGGTTGAATAATTAAGTGCAAAGGCAGTAACAATGTACATCGTCAGCAACTCGCACAGTCGTAGTGCAATAATCTTCAGGAAAGCACCGGGATGTCGTAACAGAGCTTCGATAACCGGGATGCGTTTTTTCGCGGCCGCTTGATTATGTTGCTGTTGTTCAAATTCCGCGGACTCCTCCATGCCATTGCGCACCCACAATGCTCCCAGTACCAGTACGATGCTAAACAGGAAAGGAATGCGCCAGCCCCAGCTTAAAAACTGTTCGTCAGTCGTCATCATACTGATCAATGAAACCAGTCCGGTTGAAAGCAGTAAACCTACTCCGTAGCCAACTTGTACACCGCTACTGTAAAAGGCTTTTTTATTTTTCGGCGCACTTTCAACGGAAAGCAACGCTGCGCCTCCCCATTCGCCGCCGACGGCAAATCCCTGAATGGCACGCAGTGTCACCAGCAAAATAGGTGCCCACCACCCAATGGTCGAGAATGAAGGAAGAATACCAATCAAGGCTGTCGCGATGCCCATCATCCAGACGGTCAGCATTAACATGCGCTTACGTCCCAGCCGGTCACCAAAGTGACCGAAAATGACACCGCCGAGCGGTCGGAAAAGGAAGCCGACACCAAAGGTGGCAAATGCGGCGAGCGTTCCCATCGCCGGGCTTACTTGCGGGAAAAACTCGCGATTAAACACCAGTGCGGCGGTAATGCCATAGAGTAAAAAATCATACCAGTCGACGACGGCACCAGCGAAACTGCCTAACGCAGCTCGTCGGGCGCGACTTAACGAAAGCGTCCCTTCATCGGGACGAGTGGAGATGAGCGTGGAGTCCATAATGATCCTGTTTGTACTGTCTTTTTATAATTAGTATGGAAAAGGTAACTCACATTGCCGTCGATCTATAAACGAACCTTATGAGACTACCTCGACAGAGCGCATCTGCAAATGATTTTATGGCTGATTAGCGGCAACATGAAAAATTCGATGGAAGATGAAAGCGCAGGAGTTGCTGGTGTTGTTTAAGGATTAAGCAGAGGGCCCACAGGTTCGAGATATGAAACATAAAAGTCCGCATATGCACAAAATTGCAACCTGATGATTCTGATAGACTGCATTGCATTATAACCAGTAGGGAGGCGAGGTTAGTTATGTTTTTAGTATCATTGTTGAGACGTATTGCATTTAGTTACTACGATTATAAAACTTATAATTTTAATATTGAAAAAACAGACTTTGTTGTCATACATATTCCCGATCAGATTGGCGATGCTATGGCCATCTTTCCTGTTATTCGGGCGCTTGAATTGCATAAAATTAAGCATCTATTAATTGTTACGTCGACAATTAATTTAGAAGTCTTTAATGCGCTCAAACTTGAACAGACTAAATTAACATTAGTCACAATGACTATGCAGGATCACGCAACATTAAAAGAAATAAAAGATTTAGCGAAGAACATAACACTGCAATATGGTACGCCGGATCTTTGTATAGAGGCGATGCGTAAAAAGAACCTGAAAACGATGATATTTATCAGTCAGTTGAAAGCAAAAACGAATTTCCAGGTCGTCGGTTTAACCATGAAGTGCTATTCCCCTTTGTGTAAGAACGCGTCCCGGATGGATCAGAATCTCCGGGCTCCTGTACCCATGACATGGGCATTTATGATGCGTGAGGCGGGTTTTCCGGCAGTCAGGTCAATATATGAATTGCCATTAAGCGATGATGTACTCGATGAGGTACGCGAGGAAATGCGATCGTTAGGATCTTACATTGCGCTCAATTTAGAAGGTAGCTCGCAGGAACGTACATTTTCATTATCGATTGCAGAAAATCTAATAGCAAAAATTCAAAGTGAAACAGATATTCCAATAGTGATCGTTTATGGACCCAAAGGGGAAGATAAAGCCAGGGCATTAGTGGATTGTTATAATAATGTCTACCGTTTATCCTTATCACCCTCGATTAAACGTTCAGCAGCAATCATAAAAGATGCTTATATTGCAATAACTCCTGACACCTCAATATTACATATGGCAAGTGCCTATAATACCCCTGTTGTTGCAATTTATGCTGATTACAAAACGCGATGGCCCGCAATGGCCGATGTTTCGGAGTCAGTCGTCGTTGGGCAAAAAATTGACAATATAAGTCTGGATGAATTCGCAAAGGCATTAAAAAGTGTTTTGGCGAGAATTTGAGGCAGTACTTATGCATAGTAATGCCGATCTGTTATGAACGGTGGTGTCATCAATACTCTGAGGCTGGTCAATCATCACAGAAAACCAGCCTTTGGATCAAAGCAATACTCACCGAAAATGATCATAGTCACACCGAACGCGATTCAGGAGGAACTGTTTGGTAAATAGCACCACCGGATCTTGGGGGCGCTGTGATTATTACAGTATTGCTATCACCGTCATTTTTGAATGTCACTTTACCAGTAGCATCAACGCCTACCCAGGAGGCCGAGCTTGAAAACGAATAATCAGCCGCCGTTTTTCCTGGTGCAAAGTTGTCATTATTCAACTGATAATACGCCCCGGTAAATCCCTGCGAAGGGAATGAAGCTGTCGGTAGGTTTGCACTATTCACTGACACTGTACCCGTCATTGGTCTGGTTTCCGCGCTAATGAATTCTATCGTGGTACTCAGACCCGCCTGATGAACACCATTCAATACGGGGATCAGCGTTGCGATACCCTCTCCGCCTCCTGTAACAGTAGCTTTGTAATCACCGTTGATATTTTGACTGTAATCAATTGCGCTAATTTTCATATAGGGCACGTTTGTACCTGATTGCACAAATTCTATCCCTTAAGAAACTTTGATCGGATTGCCTGATATATCGTGCAGAACAAGATGTAGCTCAGCACTATCGGTAAAGTCCCCTTTCAGTGATGACTGGTTGTTCTTAAGGATGGACTGCGAGGCGTCTGCTGGGCCTGCCACTAGCGATATATCTACTGTTTGCATTCCACCTGCGCTTGTGACTGTGCTTACAGTGACGCTCCCCGTTATCGCTCCTTTCACGCTTGTTGTCGCGATTCCGTTTTGATCGGTCACCGCTGTTAATGACGTTAATGTGGTGGAGCCGCTTTTTAAGGCGAAGTACACAGTGAGACCTTCGATCAGGTTACCACAGCCATCCTCAACCGTTGCCTTTAAGGTACTTAAATCACTGTTGGTGGCGGTGATAGTCGACGGATCAGCGATAAAGCTAGCAACATGTGCGGTGCTTGGGTTGCCAGTAACCTTCACGGTTGTCTGTGTCTGTATTGTGACGCCGTTATGGAACGATGCAGTCACCGTATATGTACCGACTTTATTGCTGGTCAGAACGACTGGAGCCTGACCTGAAGAGTTGGTTCTCACTTTTCCGCCACTTAACGTCGCACCTTCTAGCGTTACGCTAAAGTTGATGACCTGACCCTCCACTGGAGTGCCATTTGCAGAGGTTAGCGTTGCCGTCAGAGTAGCGCCTTTAGGAGCATTGACACCGATAAGCGGACTGGACGTGAGTGTTAGTTTTTCATCAATAGCCTCCAGTTGTTTCTCAAGTGAAGCTCCATTCGCTAGGGATGCTTTTACAGTATACGAGCCGTTTCTTTCAGGCGTTATGGTGACCTCGGCTACTCCCTGCGTATTAGTAGAGACCGTATTCTGGCTGATGATCATTTGCGAGGATGGCGCTGCACTGAATGTCGCGGGTTGATGCGTCACCGGGTTGCCAAACTGGTCGTTAACGTGAGCTTTAACTGCTATGTCTTGTGCGACCATGACCTGACCTTCAGGTATCTCCTGACTGGTAATCGTCGCAGAATTAACATCTACCTTGGCATTCAGTAATCGCGAGATGACTTCAGTAGGTTTATCTGCCAGAGAGGCTGAAACTGTTTTTAGTCCGACCTCGGTGCTTGTCACAAGAATTTCAGCGAAAACCTGATCATCCGTTTCAACGCTGGTGCTGCTTAGCGTGACGGAGGTTCCGCGGAAATTAACTTTTATACCTTCTACTGGGTTGCCGTTTCCATCAGTCACTGTTGCCTGTAGCCTGGTCATTCCAATGTTATTGGCGATGAAATTGTCCTCGGTAACGTTAAGATTAACCTGCGCAGTGAGCGTATCCGCAGTAAAGTTCACCACCAACTGCTCACTCTTACCGCCAACCATCGATGCTGTCACGGTATGAGCGCCTGCTTTTGTACCTTTCAGCGTGACTTTCGCTTTGCCATCGGCATCAGTAACCGCTTTGTCGCCATCGCTCAGCGTGAAGTTCGCCTTCACATCTTCCGGTAGAGTAAATGTTACCTCAGTGTTGGCTATCGCATTGCCCTCTGTATCAGCGACGGTGCTGTTAGTGTCGTGAGATCGTTATTGTCGGCAATCACCGGATCCTTCGAGGCTGCCAGCGTGATTTCAGCATTCGTGACGTTCGGCACATAGTTCACTGTTTGTTGCATCGAATCGCCATTTTCGAGGGTTGCCGTCACGGGAGTTCTTCAGGCTGAAATCTTCATCCACGCCCAGCGTGATTCTTGCGGTACCGAAGCGGCTTAACCAGTCTGTCATTACCCCTGAAGCCTGAGAAGAGGCCCATCCACGTGCTATGTTTGCCGCTTGCTCGCTGTTCATATCTTCGGCGAGCAGAGATCCAATTAGCTGTGAAGTACTGGCTATCTGTTGCTCAAGGTTGCCACTGCTGTTACCCGGCGGCGGGGTTAAATTTTTTTCACTAACTTGTGCCTGGACATCCAGTTCATCACCCGGGCGGACATTACGAACAAACGTACGAAACTGGTTGAGTTTGCGTAACAGGGGGGTATCTATAATTTGTTGCACAGGACAAATATATCTGGCTTCTGTACAGAGTCTTAAATTTTGACCATAAATAAAACCGTCCCTGTCAAGCATGCATAGTTTATCAAGTAGGTCTCCCACAAACTGCCTGAATTTTATTTTTCCATTAAAAGTTTGTATCTTCTTAAGTATCACTGGAGACTGGAAATAGACCGATAGTAGGATGTTGCCACTCAAGGCATGACGATAAATATCGCTAGGAGTAATTTTTTGTTTTATGGCTTTGGTAGTGATCTCAACTGCTTCCGTTATAGTGACCCATGTTGACATATAATGAGTTATAAGCAATGGCTGATATTTTTTTGACATAATATTATCTCCTTCTACACAACAATTCGTTCCGTTAAGGAAAAAGATTGGTGTCACAAGTATTTATTTATGATTAATCAGAGGGTTTATGACAGAGAAAAGGATGTATATTTCTGAGTAAACATGTACAGGCCTATGGGGTGACTATTTAATGAGTAAATGCCGAATGATTTTCGGGGTGATGATTATAACTTGAGGAAAAATCCCAGCGTGGTTTGAGTAGTGTACCTGAGTGATATTTGTGTTATGTATGCATTGATTGCAGCAGAATAAATATAGTTCAGGCTAGTATAGTTTGTGGTAGCTATGAGAATATATAATCTATTTTACCTATAAAATAATTTATATGTATGGGGTTGTTTTTTTAGGTTGTTTGTCTGTGCTTTTATATTCTGGAGATGTGCCTTGTATATAGGATTGTTTGTTGGTTGTATTTTTTAATGTTGCACTGTTGTGAATTTTTATTTTGATATGATTATTTCTTTAGTATAAGGAGAGAAAGGAACGAGAAAGTTAAATCTATTTATCCTAATCGCAATTTCATTGTTTAAATAATCACTATGGATTAATATTTTTTGCGACTCTGCTGAGTTACTGGTTTTAACTAGTGGTGTAAAAGGGATACCTTTTCGGTATCCCTTTTACAATAATCAGAAGAAATCAATTCGCGTATTGATACCGACGGTGCGACCCATATTGACCTGCGCGACGGCGCTGCTGCCGTTCATGTAGCCATAGGTACGGTAACGACGGTCGAACAGGTTATCGACATAGACGGAAATGTTCATCCGTTCAGTCGCCTGCCAGCCCAGGCTGCTGTCCAGGGTGGCATAGGTGCCTTGCCGCAACTGGTTGTCGCCATCGAAATAATGCGGCCCGACCAGATTAACCGCCAGTCGGGGCATCAGTGCGCCATAGCGCGTATCAATCACGCCGTTCACGCTGCTTCCCGCGCCATAACGTGGTACGAACGGCACCCGGTTACCGTGATACAACTCACTGTCATTGGTGAATTCGGAACGGATCACGTTGCCATTGATATCCCATGACCAGCCTGGCGCAAACCGCCACTTCGCTTCAAGCTCAACGCCGGTGGCGTCGGCTTTACCCGCATTGCTTAATGTCTGCATCCCGACCGGGCCAGAGTAAAGCTGCATGTCTTTGGTGTGGGTATAAAACGTCGCGGCTTGCAGCGTGACGTCAGCGGTTTCGTAGCGGGTGCCAAGTTCATAGTTGATGGATTTCTCGGCGACGAACGGTTTGGCATCAAGACCCGCAGTAGGCACGATGTTGTACCCGGAAGGTTTATATCCCTGGGCTACACGGGTATACACTCTCCAGTCATCGGTCAGCATATAGCCTGCGGATAGCTGCCCGAGCACCTGATCGTCATTGCTCTTACCCTGGTCGCCAAACGGGTTGCCGAGCATGCTGCCGTGATATTGTGTACTGGATTTATCATGCGAGAAGCGCACGCCGCCGCCGATATCAAAACGATCGGTTAAATGCCAGGTCAGGTCACTGTATGCGGCCAGCGTTTCAGCGGTGGTATAGCCGGTACTGCTTAAATAAGGCATTGTCGGCATGTCGTAGGCTGAATTTAACTTCTCGCGGGTGTTCTGCCGGTACAGCCCAAACACCATATCAACGGTACGCGCATCGCCCAGGGTTGCAGCGCGCAGCTCCTGCACATCCTGATTCCAGCGCTGAGGCATATTGACGATTAACGAACCGGAAGGGAAGGTGCGCGAATAATGCTGCTGCTGCCAGGCGCTGATCAGGTTGAAAACCCAGTCATCGGTGGTGTATTTCCCACTCAGGGTCTGGCTGTCAGTGCAGCGCCGCATGTACGGGTCTGGTGAACCATCGCTGATCGACAGCTTACGGCCCTTAATATCATTCCATCCCACATAGGCGTCCTGGGTGGCGCGGGTACATTCGCGTGAGGCGGCAAAGCCCATTTCCCAGGGCTGATCGTCCGGCGCCAGACGCAGTTTCACATTCCCTATGCTGGCGCGGGTGCCGCCTAAGTCATCGCTTCCCGTCGCGGGGTTAATCATGTCGCCGTCATCAACCTGGCGTAACAGGGTGACGCTGCCGTACAGCAGGCCATCCTGAATGGGGCCGCTCAGGTTGAACTTACTTCGATAACTGTCGCGGCTACTGACGCCGCCTTCAATATAGCCGCGCGGCGTGCTGTCCGGCTGCTGGGTGACGATGTTGATGATCCCGCCCTGAGCGCTTTTGCCATATAACGTTCCCTGTGGGCCTCGCAGCAACTCCACGCTTTGCACATCGGTAAGCGCCTGGATGGTGTTGGTGGAAAGCTGAGGGACGCCATCGACATACAGGGTGACGGCGGGGTTATAGAAGTCCTGCGCTGAAGAGACGCCGCGTAGCGAGATCGTCGAAAAAAGCATGTTGCCGCTATTTTCAATATTGAGCCCGGGCAAGACTCTGGGGAGTTTGTCGCTGGCGGTGACGCCGGCGTCGCTTAATTCCGGCGCGCTGACAACAGTAGACGAGACGTTGTTGGCTGATGCCGAGCGGGAAGATTGTTTACTGGCGGTAACCACCAGCGTGCTTTCGTCTTGCTGTGAAGTCTGGGCATTAGCAATGGCGGGGAGCAATAATCCCCCCAAGGCCAGAGGATAAAGCCGTGTCATTTTCATTGTTGTGAGTCCCTGTAAGACGGCGAAACGCCAAAAAATACCGACAATGGTGAATTGAAAATGATAACTATTTCTAATGGTGGTGCTACCCGAAACGGGTTTATTTCAACCTGTTTCGGGTCGGTTTGCGCTTATTGGGCAGAATGGCGATAACGGTCGACGGCGAGAGCCGTCAGGCGTTTTTTGTCTATCTTGCCGACGGCGGTGAGCGGCCAGTGGTCCAGAAACTCGATTTGGTCAGGAATTTTCCACGCGCTGAGCCCCATACGGGTCAGTTGTTGACGCAACTGCTGATAGTCAGTTGGCACCTGCTGCGCGATGATAAACGCGCAAATCCGCTCGCCAAGCAGCGTGTCCGGCGCGGCGACCACCGCGCAATCTTGCACTTCCGCTAAACGCAGCAGTGCCGATTCCACTTCAGCCGCGGCTATTTTTTCTCCGGCGCGGTTGATCTGCTCTTTTATGCGTCCCTCAACGTGCAGGTTCCCCACCTCATCCAGCCTGACATTGTCGCCTGTGCGGTAAAACCCTTGCGCGGTAAAGGCCTGCGTGTTGTGGGCAGGGGCGCGGTAATAGCCCGAAATGGTATAAGGGCCGCGCGTTAACAATTGCCCTGTTTCGCCCGGCGCGACGTCGTTCTCGTCTTGATCAACGATGCGGATTTCATCCAGAGGGGACAACGGGCGCCCCTGGCTGTGGAGAATGGTGGCATGCGGATCGTCCAGCCGGGTAAAACAGAGCAGGCCTTCCGCCATACCGAAAACCTGTTGCAGGGTACAGTCAAAGGTGGCGATAACCTGCTCAGCAAGCGTCGGGTCGAGCCGGGCGCCGCCTGCCTGAATGACGCGCAGCGACGAAAGGTCGCTGTCTTCCCACTCCCTGGCCTGCACCCATAATTGCGCCAGCGCCGGAACCAGGGCGACGTGAGTCACTCTTTCCTGCGCGATTAAAGGCATCACCTCATCACAGCTGGCGCTGTCGGTCAGCACCACTTTTCCGCCGCAGGCAAGCGTTCCCAGAATACCGGGGCAGGCCAGCGGAAAGTTATGCGCCACCGGGAGGACGGCGAGATACACGCTCTGTTGGCTGATGCCGCACAGTTCAGCAGAAGCGCTGAAGTTATAGCTATAGTCGGCATGTCGGCGCGGGATGAGTTTGGGCGTGCCGGTTGTGCCGCCTGAGAGCAACAACAACGCGGTGGTGGAAACATCAGGCTGCGGCCATGCCTGTCGCTCACCGTGAAGGGAGAAGAGCGGCGTAAAATCGTCGCTCATGGTCTCTCCAGCGACCAGAACATGACGCAAGCAGGCGTGTTTGTGCGCCATCTGTCGGGCCAGCTCTGCGTGGTTTTCCCCGTGAATAACGTAAGCGACGGGTTGCGCCAGCTCAATCAGCGCGTCGATATCCAGCGCCCGTTGCGAGGGCATCGCCAGCACGGGGATAACGCCCAGTCTTAACAAGGCGAACAGCAGGGTAACAAACGCGTTGTCGTTGGGAAGCTGCACAATTACATGCTCCCCCGAACGCAAACCCAGTGATGACAGACCTGCGGCAAGTTCGTCAACTTGTGCATCAAGCGCGCTGTAGGTTAACGACCCCTTTGCATCAACGACGGCAATTCGCGAGGCATAACGGGCCGCCCAGTGGCGCAACTGTTCGGCAATGGGTAAGGGATACTGTTCAATCAGAGATTCAAAGGAAGAATTCATGCGTCACCTTTCTGAAGTACTGGGCTGTTTTTGCCACGCGGTCATTGCAGAAAATGCGTGGGGAAAATGGCGGACAATCTGCGTAAAAAAGGACCGGGCTTGTTGAATGGGATAGAAGTGATCGCCGTCAATCACCACCGGGCCTGTAACGTGGCTCAGCCACTGACGCCAGGCATCGACCTGCTGCCAGGAGGCTTCGCGATCGTGGCTGCCGCACAATAACAGCGCAGGCGTGCGCAGCGGCGGACAGACGTCGGGCGAGTCGTAGTGATAGCTCTCGGTGGCGTAAAAATCAGCGCGCAGAAGAGGAAGAAACAGCGACATTAATTCCTGGTTTTCCCGCAGTTCAGGAGAACATCCGCCAATGTCTATCAGCTCAGCGATAAAGTCGGCATCATCGCGATGGCTGAGCTGGCGTTCAGAATGCAGATGCGGGGCATGGCACCCGGAAATAATCAGTCCTTGTGGCGCAAGCCCCCGTTGCTCCAGAAGTCGGCAGGTTTCAAACGCCACCTGCGCCCCCATGCTGTGCCCGGCGAGTAAAAGCGGCGTGTCAGGCGATACGGATGCTTCCAGCTCGTTCGCCAGCAGTGCCGCCAGTTGTGTAATGCTTCTGAGCGGTTCCAGATGGCGAAGGCGATCGCGCCCCGGCCAGGTCACCAGAGAAAGCGCGCAATCAGCCAGTTGCTCAGCTTGCCAGTGGCGAAACGCGCTACTGCTGCCGCCAGCGAAAGGGCACATGGCCAGATGCGCAGTATTGCCGTTCCGGGCGGGCCACAGCGGGATGCACATTGCAGATTGCGTCACAGCGCCTCCTTATCATCATCGTTGTAGAAACCGGCTAACCGGTCGTGGTGCGGCGGCGTCAGGCGTCTGATCTCCGCATTGCCGGTCTTACGTAAAATCTGCTGCCATAAACGTGATAACGCGATCTGATGTACGCTTTGGCAGGCCGCTGGTGGATGTTCGCCCGCCAGATGGCTGCGCAACTGGTGTAGCAACCAGCTGACGCCCTCCGGCCCGACGGTTTCGCAGCAGTCGCGCCAGCTCAGGGGCGCCGCGCTGCGCGTCAGACCCGGCAGATCGCGCAGGATCTCCGGTCTGCGGTAGAGGCTGTGGGCGTTCTCCTGATGGTCTGCGACAAACAGGCTGGATGACCAGATGACGGGGCCGTAGCTCGCCTCCAGCGAAAGATGACCTTCCGGCCAGCCCAGCAGCAGGCGGTGCATGATAAGGCTATGCATATCTGGATCGTCAGGATCGAGATAGCGCTGAAGCAGCAGGCAGGCTTCTCCCTCCGGCCAGAAGAGTCTCAGACAGTGAAAATCGCTAAAGCTGCCAACCACGTCGCACTCCACGGCGGCGGCATCAACGCCCAGAGCCAGCAACAACAAATCCAGAGTGGAGTAGAGCAACTGTCGGCTGGTGGTGGCGTGGACCACCTGCGGCGTCTTAGCCAGACAGCGACGCAGCTGCTGCGCATCGCGAAGCCATGTGCGTCCCGCGCGCGTATGCGGATAAAACGTGTTTACCCAATAGCAGCAGCCCTGTTCCTGCGCCAGCGTTTGTAAGGAACTGATGTCATCCGGGTGGAGGGGATGCTCCTGAATGACGTGTACGCCGCGCGTCAGAAAGTGTCTGGCAAGCTGCGTACCGGTTCCTCCGGCGACGGTCGAACGCACGACAATACAGGCGATATCCGGCATCCTGGTTATCTGTTCCGGCGAGGTATACAGCGGAATGCCAAACGCATGAGCCAGCTCTCTTGAACGAGCGCTTCCCTGCGCCAGCAGGCCGACCAGTTCCAGCCCCTCCGGGGGCTGCATAAAGGCATTCAGGTACATTTCGCCAAATTTGGCGCCCACAATCAGTACGCGTTGTTTTGGGGAGGCGGACGGCATCATAACGTGTTCTCCGGTTGCGTTGAGGTTGCGCAAAGCCAGCGCGTAATGTGTTGCGCACAAGCCTGAACGTGGGGGGCTTCCATCATGATTTGCCAGTGGCTGGCTTCAATCACAGCGTCGTCGGCGTTGTTTATCCAGCCCTGCCACTCGGTTTCTGCTGGCGTCCAGTGCGCGGGTCTCCCGGCGGCATACACCATGAGACAGGGGACCGGAACGCTTTCGCCCGGCGTATGCTCAGTCAGTAAACGCAGCAGATGCGCGATGTTGTCGAGCCACGTTTCTGCCGCTTGCAGCGTCAGGTTTTGCGACACCATACCGGCCGTTTTAGCGAGGCTGATAAAGTCGGCAAGCTGGCTGTCGGGCGTCTGCTGGTCGAAATGTTCGGGCAGTGCCAGAGGCGTTTGTCCTTCGGCTAACAGGCGCAGCAGGGCCGCCCGGTTTTCGCAACAGAAATCCTGTCGGCACACGGGATCGATTAACACCATCCGAACCTGCTCGCCTTTGGCGTACAGGCGTTGTGCGGCGCCCGCCGCAAGAAACGCGCCATACGACCAACCCGCCAGCACATAAGGGCCGTGAGGCTGCTGACGACGGATGCACCCGACATACTCATCGATCATCTGGTCGAGCGTGGCAAAGCGCTGCGGCGATTTTGCTTGCAGGCCGAAAACGCGCCTGTTCAACGCGCTAGCGAGCGGCAGCCAGGCGCTGATATCGCCGTCTGAAGCGTGGAAGACAAACAGGGTTTCCTCACCGTCGCCCTGGCAAAGGGGTATCGGGTTGTCCTCTCCTGATGTAGCCGCCTGTAGATGGGCGCAGAAGTCGCTCAGCGTCGAATGGCTGAACAGATCCTGAAGGTTAGCCCTGGCAATCCCTCTCCGGTTTAGCTGCGCGACCATCCTTGTCGCCATCAGGCTGTCGCCGCCCAGTTCGAAAAAGTCGTGATGCCTTGCCACGGGGCGAGACAGCAGCGATTGCCAGAGTTCAGCCACCTGTTTTTCCAGTGCCGGATTCCCCCCGGCAACTGGCGTGGGTTTGGCTGGCTCAGTCGGCGCATCAGACGGGGCATGCAGCGGCGTAAATAACGCTTCTCTTTGCCGGATCTGTAAAATGGGCAGACCGGTGCCAAAGCGCTGCTGTAAATAGCGGCTCACGGCTTTTTTATCCGGGCGATTTACGCCAGGCGAACGCGCTACCAGCAGATGCTGGCGCAGCGGCGACGATTCCTGCGCGGGCCACGCCAGCTCGTTTGCAAACCCGGCCTGAACGAGAACCTCCTGCCATGCGGAGCGGGTGAGCATCGGTTTCTCATCCCGGCGGCGGAAATCGCGGTATCCGCTTAATCCCTCAATAAAGCCCACGCTCGCCAGCTGGAATACGCTGTTTCGCTCCGTCGCTTCAACGATCAGCAAACGTCCGCCGGCTTTCAGCAACAGTTTTAATCTGCGCAACGTCTGGACGACATGGCTGGCGTCGTGGAGCACATTGACGGCAACGATCAGGTCGTAACCCGCCTCCGGGTGGGCGGTGAAATCCAGCGGCTGGTTGATGTCGAACAAGGCATAAGACACCTGCGATTCATCATGGAAACGGGCTCTGGCGTCATTGAGGAACTGCGCGGAGACGTCCGTGAAGTGGTACGACTGTCGCGTGTTCCGCGTGGCCTTCAGCACCGGCGCGGTAGTGGCTGCGGTTCCGGCGCCAACCTCCAGAATCCGTTCTGCGCTGCACAAGGCGGCAATCTGCGCGGTATAGCGATTCAGACAGGCGCTGGCGGGGTTGTCGCGATACAGCGCGTCGGTAACGCGATGCTGCTCGTTGAACAGCAATTCCAGCGGAGAACACTGCCCGGAGAAGAGGGCGTCGTGCCGGGCGATGCAGGTTTCCAGATACTGCGCCAGCGCCTGGCTCCATTGGCTTTGCGGGCACGCTTCCTGAGGCTCAGGAATCTCGCTGAGCGGAATGCGGCAGCGCCAGCTTTCACCTTCGCGGATTAACCACTCTCTTTCCGTCAGACACTGTAGCCACTGGCGCAGCAGACGCTGGTGAGACGCTTGCGCGGACAGCGCCTGTACTATTGCGCTAAAGCGATGGGCGATCTCCGGCGTGGTAAACAGGCCGTGACGATTTAGCGTAGCCGCGATCCCCTGTAGCGCACGCGCCTCCAGCCAGCGCCAGGTCGCCTCCAGCTCATCAAGCTGCGCCTGCTCAGGCAACGGCAGCGCCAGTTGGGTAAGTTCGTGCTCATCAGGCATCGCCGCTGATGGCGAAGGATCGTCGGCCATCACGATATCCAGCGTCAACGCGCCCTGTTCGGTTATTTCCGCTCTGGCCTGCCGGATGCCGGGGTATTCGAGCGTCGCCTGCTCAATATCCCGCAGGTCGTAGTCCGCCTGCGCGTTCAGCGGCCAGCGTCGGCGGGGAATGTGCCTGGCGATGCCGCTGGCGAGAGTCTTCAGGCTTTCAGGGGCGGCGATGACGGCTTGCAGGATGGCGCAATAGTCATTAAACATCGCCTCGGCAGCGCCGGGTTCCAGCACGTTGTCCATGCAGTACCAGCTAAACATCAACTCGCCGTCGCTCTCCATGACCTGATGATCCAGCCAGACCTGCGGCGTTTGCGTGAATACATAGCAGGGTTCGCCGAACAGATGGCTCATCGCCTGATCGATAGTCATGCCTTCCAGCGTCATCCCCAGCATACTGGTAAACACTACCGGCATCAGCGGTTGACGTTGTGATCCGCGCAGGCGGCCCAGCTCACGGATCACCTCAACACCGTTCATTTCACTGTGCGCCATGTTTTGCCAGAGGCGCTGTTGGGTCTGTTGCATCTGCTCTTGCAACGTCACCGGCGCTGAGAAGTTAAAATCAACCAGCGTGACGGAGGTAAAATCACCAATCAACTGGTTGATTTGCGGATGGATCGGCTGGCGATTGAAGAACGTCAGGTTCAGCGTAAATGTTGTGGTACGGCTCCAGCGCTCAAGGGTGGCGGCAAACAGCGTGAGCAGCGCGGCAGACGGTGTGACGCCTTGCTGCTGCCAGCGCTGTTTCACGGCCTGCCATTCTGTCTTGCCGATCGTCGATTTGAAGGTGGTGAAGTGTGGCGTTTCCGGGGGCGTCTCAACCACCGGCAGCTCTGGCGCTAAGGGCAGTTGCGGCAGTTTTTCCTGCCAGTAATCCCAGGCATCGTGCCATGCCGATGTCTGTCGGCGCGCCTGTTCAGCCATCACATAATCACGGAAGGTAATAGCGAGCGGTGCCAGCGTTTCACCGCGCCAGACCTGCGCCAGGTCGTCCATCATGACTTTAAAACTCTGCACATCAAACTGCAAAAGGTCGAGGTTCATATGCAGACGGTAATGGCAATCGTCGATTTCGCTGACCACCAGCTCAAAAAGAGGCCACTGGTCGGCAGGCAAAACGCGATAGCTCAGTTCATGCCGCCGTTTTTCCAGCGCGATGCGCTGTTCTTCCGGGGAAAGCGCGCGCAGATCGTCACGCGGGATGTGATACTCCGGCGTTGTCGCCAGGATTCGCTGCTGCCCGTCGGCATCAACCACCATACGCAACATATCGTGGCGTGCGATGAGCTGGTTCCATGCTTTCTCCAGTATGGCGAGATCGAACTCATCGTGGCGTTTATCCCACTCAAACAGGACGTGACAGGCGACGCCGCCATAGCCAATGAGGTGGGTTCGCCCCAGCCAGTAGGCGTGCTGAATGGGCGTCAAAGGGAAGGGCGCATAACGCTCGTCGGCGTCGTGCCGCAACACTTCCGGCTGCGAAGCGGCAGGCGTCGCCTCTGGCTTAGAACAGATAAGCTGCGTGAGTCCATGAGGAGACAGATCCTGCCACGCCCGTTCCGCATTGATGCGTACACCCAGGTAGTGCTGAATATCGCTACTGAGTTCAAGGAAGAGCAGCGAGTCCATGCCGAGTTGCAACAGATCCTGGTTTGGATGCAGTGACGCCGGATCGCTCAGCCTTAGCTGAACCGCAATCCGCTTTTTCAGCCATGCCATCACCGCTGTTTCATCGCTCAGGCTGCCGTTAAAGGCGTTGTCATCAGCAGGAGGAATGACCGGCGTTGCGGCTTTTTCTGTGGCGCTGATGTTAAACAGAGCCTGTTGTAACGGGGGCATTTTGTCGGTAAAAACGCGCATCGCCAGTCGCCACGGGGCGCCGCGCATCACCGCCTGTTCCAGGTGCCAGCAGCCTTCGGCATCGCTTAACGCGCCCATACCTCGGCTGGCGAGCGTCGCCAGCATTTCCGGCGTGGCCGCCCGACCGCTTTCTCCCCATGCGCCCCAGGCGACAGAGAGCGTTTTCGGCGCATCAAGGGTGGAAAACTGCTGGGCCAGCCCGTCCAGGTAGCCGCAGGCCAGCGCATGGGCGCTCTGACCCGGCGCGCCGAGGGTGGCGGCAGCGGAAGAGTAGAGAATAAGATAGCGTCCGTCGTGGTTGCGCAGGGTTTGCAACAGCTGGCTTGCCGCCTGCGCTTTTACCGCGAAAACGGCAGCCAGCTGGTGGTCATCAAGCTCCTGCAAGGGCGCGTCAGCCAATACGCCAGCGGCATGAATCGCTCCGGCAATGCCGCCGTTGGCCGCCAGATCGTCAAGAACCGTGGCCAGTTGCCCGGCATCGCCCACATCACAACGGCAGACGCGCGTCTGCCCGCCCTCCACGTCGCGTAGCCATGACTCATCCACGCGCGGCGCCAGCAGGGCGATGCGTCGCGCCCCTTTTTCTCTGAGCCAGTTCACGGCAAGGCGGCCTAATCCGCCAAACGCTCCGGTCACCAGATGCCAGCGGCTATCGCCGGTAAACACGTTTGCCGGTAATTCAGCGGCGCATCCCGTATTGGGCGACAGTGAAGGAAGCCAAAGGGTGTCACCCCGTGCGGCGAGCCAGCGCTGTGATAGTGAGACTGCGCTCAACCCTTGATGCAGCGTTTCCCACGGGGTGTTTTCGGCGAGATCGATGGCGGCAAGCAACCGTTCCGGCTGTTCGTTGGCCGCGACGCGAAGCAAGGCCCATAGCGCGTGATGGGATGCAGAGAGTGCTTCATTTTCCTCGACTCGCCACGCGCGGCGAGTAACCACAATCAATCCGGCTGCGCTGGCGGTGAGCGCTGCTATCACTTTCTCCGCTAAGGCCAGCGTATCCTCGCTCTCCTCAACAATCATCAGTCGTGAAGAGGCGTGCGGATCGTGAATGATGCCGTATTGCGCTAGCTCGTCGCTGCGCGCAAGCGTACCGGCGCTGAAGCTAAAGGTAAGCGGATGGTCAATGCTGGCGACGTTGAGGGGCGTCCAGCGCCATTGATAATGCGTTTGCGGCGCAGGAAGAGGCGCGGCGGGCGATAGCGGCAGCCACTCGCCAGCAGGATGACGGGCTTCAACGCGCATCTGACCGCGGGAAAAGGCTTCGTTTTGCCAGCTTAAGCGAACCTTCCCCAGCCACTCCGGGGCGGCGACGGGGGGCGGTTCCACAGGCAGAGCGTCGCCATGACGCTGTGAAAGCAGACGCCATGCCTCCTGCCAGCGAGCGTTAAACTGTTCGGGCTGACCTGCGCAATCAGACCAGTCGGCGAGATAATCACCGTTATCCGTCAGCGCCTGCCCCAACACGGGTTCTGATGGCGCGGTGAATGTTACGGCGCTAACCGCCTGACCGGGCAGCGTGGCGAGAATGATATGTTCGCTCATCCCGGCGTTCGGGCTGCCATCCTGCGGTAGCCACGCCACTTTGCTGAATCCGGCGTGGCGGCACTGTTGTTGCCACTGAGCGGTGGTGAGGAATAACTCACCTTCGCGGGCGTCGAGATCCTGTAGCGGAAGAACCAGCGGGCCGAAAACGAAGTCAAACAGACGCATTGGCTGGGTGATTTCGCGCATCAGCAGGCGCCCGCCCGGCTTGAGCAGGGGGCGCAGATTATCGAGCGTGCGGCCAATATGGCGGGTGGCGTGAATCACGTTCGCTGCCACGATAAGATCGTAAGACTGTGCCTGGAAACCCTGAGACTGCGCCTCTTTTTCGAGATCCAGCTCGCTATACTTCACAAAATCGTAGTCGGCGAATTTCTGCTGGGCGCGACGGGTGAACAGCGCCGAGATATCGGTGAAATGGTACTCCAGTGCCGGAACGCCGTTGAGTTCCGGCAGCAGCCACGCGGTGGTGCCGCCGGTTCCGCCGCCAACTTCAAGAATACGCAACGGCTGGCGGGGCTGACGCGTCTGGACAATGCCGCGTAATACCCCGGCGGCGATTTGGTTGAAATAGCGGCCAAAGCTGAATTCCTGATACAGCACTTCCACGCCGTCGGAGGCGCTTTGCGGGAAGATAATCGCCACCGGTTCTTCCGCGCCGCTCATCATTTCATATAACCGATCGCCGGCACGGGCGATGGTGTCGGGAATAGCCTGAAAACCTTCACAATAACCGGCAAGTTCCGTCAGCAGTGATTCCCGCTGTTGATGTTCAATGGGGCGGGCGCGGACGTATCGCCCGTCGGTGCAGCGGTAATCGCCGTCGACCACGCAGTTATTCAGCAGGCGCTGGAGTAGCTGCTGGTAGCGGGGCAGCAGACGTCCACGGCGCATGATGGTCATGGCGTCCACGCCGTTCTCAATGGCATAGCCGGTACAGCGTTGTACCAGTTGATCGACGTAGATGGCGTGCAGTCGCGTGGCGCACTGTTTAAGCGCTTCCAGGCGAGGGAGATCGAGCGCTGTCGCGGCGCGACTCGCCACCTCCAGCCCGGCAGACAGCGCTGCGTCGGCAGGCTCGCAGGCCGGGGAGACGCGCTCTTTCCAGTAACGTTCAGTATCAAACGGATAACATGGCGCAGCGATACGTTGTCCATCGCCCGCCAGCAGGTCGGCCCACGGTAGGGCGACGCCGGCAGCGTAAAGCTGGAGCAGGGCCTGATTGAGGACATCGCTCGCCTCTTTGTTACGCCGGGCGCTGGCTATCCAGTATGCGTTATCGCGGTATTCGCGCTGCCCGCAAGCAACCAACTGGGCATCGGGCCCCATCTCCAGAAAAACGCGGGCGCCGAGCTGATGCGCCACCTGAATACTCTGGATAAAACGCACCGGCTGGCGCATGTGTCGGCGCCAGTAATCCGCCTGGTTGAGCGTTGACTCATCAATGACGTCGGCGGTGAGCGTGGAAATAATCGGTATTTGCCCCGGCTCCGCGTGCAGTCCCGCGCAGGCGTCCTGGAACCGATCGAGTATCGGCTCCAGTAAAGCGGAGTGCGCCGCACCGGTTACGCTCAGGCGACGATAGTTAATGTCATGCTGCGAGAGCGTGGCGCAAAATACCGCGAGACGGGCTTCCGGCCCGGAAAATACCGTATGTTGCGTACCGTTGTTGGCGGCGAGATCCAGCTCAAACTGGCGAGCCAGCGGCATCAGCGTGTCTTCGTCTGCAAATACCGCCACCATCGCGCCGCTTGCGCACTGCTGCATTAGCGCGCCGCGCCGACAAACCAGTGGCATGACCTGTTCAATCGTATAGTGTCCGCAGACAACGGCAGCGGCAAATTCACCGACGGAATGCCCAATGGCGAAGTCTGGCTTCAGTCCTTCAGCACGCCAGTGCGCCGCCATCGCGATTTCAAACGCGACAATCGCCGGCTGCGCCCAGGCCATATTGTCCAGCTGCGCCGAATCGGGGTTAAACATCGCTTCGCGCAGTGACGGCGTGAGCATTTCGCTACAGGCGGAAAAACAGCGATCCAGCGTGTCGGCAAACGCCGTTGAGTGATGGTACATCGTTTGACCCATAGTGCGCCAGTGCGAGCCCTGGCCGGTAAACAGCCACACCTGCTTGCCGCTGGCGCCGTGGCCGCTGTAAACCAGCGCCCCCGATTTCTCACCGGCCCAGGCGCTGAGCGCCTCGGCGGTTTCACGGTTTAATGGCGCCGCCAGGCGGAAGGGGAGATCGAGACGGCGCGCGTGCAGGGCTGTGAAGGCCAGAGAGCTGGCATCCGCATTCTCTCTCAGCGCCCCGGCATAATCCGTCGCCAGCCGCCGCAACGCGCTGTCGCTGGCGGCGCTGAGCAGCAGCGCGGTACTTTTTCTGCCGCTATCCGTATTGGGGAGGCGCGCGTTGAGCGCGTCGGGCAGCGAGGCGACGATCATATGGCAGTTGGTGCCGCCAATACCAAAGGAGGAGACGCCCGCATAGCGCATTTCGTCCTGCCATGCCTGTGCCGACACCGGTATGGTAAAGGGGCTCTCTTCAAGTTTCAGCGCCGGGTTGGGGGTGTGAAAATTCAGTAAGGGAGGAATTTGCCCGCGACTGACTGCCAGAACGGTTTTCAGCAGTCCGGCAATGCCCGCCGCGGTATCCAGATGGCCCATGTTACTTTTCACGGAACCGAGCGCACAGCGCTGATCCTGCGGGCGAGGCGCATAGACGTTGCGTAACGCTTCAATTTCAATCGCGTCGCCCAGCGGTGTGCCGGTGCCGTGGGTTTCAATGTAACCTACCTGCCTGTCGTCGATGGCCGCCAGCATTAACGCCTCTTCGATGACTGCCTGTTGCCCTGCGACGGAAGGGGCGGTATAGCCGACCTTTCTGTTGCCGTCGTTGTTGACCGCGCTGGAGAGGATCACCGAGATAATCGGATCGCCTGACAGCAGCGCGTCTCTCAGGCGACGCAGCACCACGCAGCCGAGACCGTTACCGGCCCAGGTGCCCTCAGCCGAGGCGTCAAAGGGACGACAGTGACCATCAGGAGAGAAAATCATTCCGGGCTGGTAGCGGTAGCCTGCCTGCTGGGGGAAAGAGAGCGCCACGCCGCCGGCAACCGCCATATCGGATTCGCCTGCGCGCAGGCTTTCACAGGCCAGATGCACGGCAACCAGCGAGCTGGAGCAGGCGGTCTGTACCGATAACGCCGGGCCGTGCAGGTTGAGTTTGTACGCGGCGCGGGTGGCAATATAGTCTTTATCATTGCCCATCAGAGATTGCAGACCTTTTACCTGCGCGACTTCTGTCACGTTCAATGCTTCGCGACCGGGGTAGGTACTCATCCGGGAAGAGGCGAAAACGCCGGTCTTATGGGGGACGGCGCCGGGGGCATAACCGGCATGTTCCAGCGCATGCCAGACCGCCTGCAAAAACAGGCGCTGCTGCGGGTCCATCGACTCCGCTTCCTGTCGCGAATAGCCAAACAGGGTGGCGTCGAAGCAGTCGGCGTTGTCTAACACCGTACCGATATTGACATAATGAGGATCGTCAATGATGGCGGCATCCAGACCGACGGCCAGAAGCTCTTCGCGCGTAAAGCGTCGGCTGCATTCACGACCTTCCAGCAGATTTTGCCAGAACGTTTCGCCATCCGGCGATTCAGGAAAATGGCAGGCGTAGCCGATAACCGCGACAGGTTCGCAGTCCGGGTAGTGTTGAACGATCGATGCATCAATGGAATCTGCTGTCGGCGCAGAAGAGAAGCGCAAGTTATCCATAATCGGTCCCGTTTCCTAAGATTCACAAAGTCAATGGAACGCCATGCGTTCGCGATGGCGTTCCGGGGAAAATCAGTTTGCTTCGCGCTATATCCGCCGCTGACGACGGCGAACAGGGCGAGGTCGTTTTGTTTTCTCCACCGTGGCGACGCCGGCCAGATAATCGGCCAGGGCAGCAGGAGAAGGGTGGGTGAAGAGGTCAAGCAACGTCAGGGTGGAAAATTCGTGACGTTGTAACAAAACGTGCAGTTGCACCAGATTCAGCGACGTTGCGCCCGCCTCAAAGAAGTTTTCTGCGGGCGTGACAGACTCGCCAACCACCTCGCGGAAGGCGTCGCAAATCAGGCTGACGGTGCTCTCGTCCGCCGCAATGTGTGGCTGAGAGTGCTCAGGGCATACGCGCGGTGAGCGCTCTGCGCATTGCCCTGCGTGTTTAACGGGAGGCACCAGCGCGGCGAGCGGCAGTTGCCAGCCGCTTTCATCCTCGGCCATTCGGTTTAGCAATGCGCAATACTGTTCAAACTGGCGCTCCACCTGCCCGGCAGGAAACAGCGCGGCGACAAAATCCCAGTTAAAGCGCAGTTCGCCTTCGGATTCATAAATCTGGTGATCGAGCCAGACCTGCGGCGTCTGGGAGATGCCCCAGACCGGTTTGAGCAGATTACGCCGGGCGAGGAAGTTATCCTGCTCAAAGCCCAGTGCGCTGGTAAAGACGACGGGCATCGGAACGGCAGGCACGTTTTGCCGTTGCGCCAGTTGACGCATCACGCGGATGGCTGACACATCGCGGTGGTTGAGGTTCTGGCTCAGCCGCTGCTGTAGTGACTGCGCGCTGTGCAGCCAGCTTTCGCCGGGATGCCAGCTCAGCAGCATCAGCGAGGTGAAATCGCCCAGAATCTGGTTGATTTGCGGGTGCAGCGGTCGCCTGTCGAAAAGCGTAAGGTTAAGCGTGAACTCAGGCTGTGCACTCCATGCAGAGAGAACCGTTGACCACACCGACAACAGTACGGCCGACGGGGTGAGATGGGCGTCAGCCGCCCGTTTTTTCAGCCGATGCCAGCGCGTGCTGTCCAGTGCGCCGTTCAGGCGGGCGAAGCGCGGTGTTTCAACCTCCTGAGGCAAGCAGCGCAGCGGCAACGCAGGCGCCGGAGGAATATCATCAAGCTGCGCCTGCCACCATGCCAGAGAATCTGGATTGGGCGACTGTAGCGAGGGTTGTTGCAGATAATCCCTGAAGGTGACGGGCAGCGGCGGAAGCAGCTGTTGCGGGTAGCGGTAGCCGTGCTCCAGCTCCGCCAACAGAATCTGCATGCTCAGCCCGTCAAGTAACAGGTTATCCAGACACAGCCACAGGCGGGCGGGCATCCCGTCAACGTAACCGACCTGGAGATCGAATACCGGCCAGACTTCGGGGTTGAGTACCTGATGGGCCAGTTTTTCGCGCACCTGCAACGCCTCTTCAGGCGTATGGAGGATGTGTGCGGGTATTACCCAGCGAGGCGTCTGTTCGAGCACCTGTTGCTGTCCATCACGCACGACGGCGCGTAGCATATCGTGGCGGGCGATTAATCGGTTCCAGACCGTCTCCAACCGGGTGAGATCCAGATCGGCAATTTCAAATTCAACAAAGAAATGTGAGCCGACGCCGCCCAGGGCAAAGCCCGGCTGACGCCCCACCAGGTAAGCCTGCTGCACGTCGGTAAGCGCAAAGGGCTGGTAGCGATCTTCAGGGGAGTGGACGAATGGTTGTTCGACCGGGACGTCGGTTTTCCGCAGCGTGGCGGCAAAATCCGCCAGCCGGGGATGATTAAACAGGTCGCTTAATTGCGCTTCATAACCTGCCTGATGAAGTTGCCCGGTCAGACGGGTCGCCAGCAGGCTATCGCCGCCTTGCTGGAAGAAGTCGGTTTCTCTGGTGACATTGCCAGTTGATAAGAGTTGCTGCCAGAGGGCGGCAACCTGTTTTTCAATGTCGCCCTGGGGTAAATCCGCTTCGGCCGGGTTTTCCGCTTCAGGGGTATGACGATGCTTCAGCGCCTGGTAGTCAATTTTCCCGTTAGCCGTCAGCGGTAAGGCGTCGAGGAAGACGATCCGTTGCGGCACCATCCACCCCGGCAGACGCCCGGCGAGGGCGGCCTGAAGTTGACGGGGATCGCGGCGCACCTGCCTGTCAGGACATTGTACGAGGAAGCGTTGTAACCCCGCGACCTCATCGCCATGCTGACAGTTGAAGGCGGCCGCGCTAAATAATGCCGCCCAGTCGGCGCTGTTATGCAGCAAGGCCTCCGGCTGCCCATTGGTTAACAGGAGCGTGCTGAGTAGGGCGGACGGCGTTAACTGGCGAAACTCCATCACGTAGAGCAGCGCGCCGGGAACGGCAAGCTGTTGTAATGTCGCAAGGAGCCCGGGATCTTCCGGCAGCAGACGATGCAGGGCGTTATTAAGCCAGATAATGTCCGCCGAGTGAGCGTGCGCCGCCAGCGTGTCTGCATTCCAGAGGGACAGACGGGCGCCAGGCCAGGGGGCGAGCCTCTGCCGGGCGCTCAGCAGCATCTCCTGGCTCTGCTCAAGCCCGACATACTCAATCTGTCCGGCGTTGAGCTGTGCTAACAGCGATTCTGCGGCGCGGCCAGTGCGGGTTCCCACCTCAAGCAGGCGCACCGGGCGCTGTAAGCGCTGTGCAAGCTGTTGGCAAATTGTCGCCAGTTCCTGAATATACGGGGCGCTGGCCGGATGGTTAAAGGCCAGGCTTTCCGGCGACCACTGCGCGTCGTTCAGTAACGACAGTTCGTTACGGGCACCGCGAAGAATTTGCGATAACGTTAAATCATGTCCGCTGAAGTGCGGGTGCTCATCCTCGCGTTCTTCACCAGCGCAGACCTGATAACCTTCAGCAGCGGGCTTCAGTCGCCGTTGTGTCACCAGAAATGCTAACCAGCGTTCCACCACGGCCTGCCAGCGCGGCTGGATAGCGAGTGAGTTCATCAGGGGGAGAGGATCGGCGCCAGCGGTGTGACCCGGCTTCAGTTTTAGCAGGCGATGCTGAAGGAAATCGGCTACCTGTTCTGCGGAGATCTCTGGCGAGATGGCGCAACAGGGCAACGTTCCCGCAAGCGTGTGCCACGCCTGCGGCAGTGCCGGGTTCCGATGATCGGTAACGCAAAAAGCCTCGCCCTGAGGAACAACGTATGCCGCCAGCGTTTTTTCTTTTTCGCCGATCGCCAGAACGGTTGCTTGTTTCACCCCCGCCAGCTGGCTGAGCGCGCTTTCGATTTCGCCCAGCTCGATGCGATATCCTCCGACTTTGACCTGCTTGTCGCGACGACCGAGGAACTCGATTGTGCCATCTGGCCAGTAGCAGCCGAGATCGCCGGTGCGATACCAGCGCTCGTCCGGGAGCGTCAAAAATTGCTGCTCGCTACGCAGGGGATCGTTGAAATAGCCTTCCGCGACCCCAATGCCGCCAATCCATAATTCACCCGGCACCCAGTCAGGGCAGTCCCGGCCCTGTTCATCCACCACCCGGTAGCGTTGGTTGGTTAGCGGAAAACCGTAAGGGATGGAGCGCCAGTGGGCGGGGACGTCGTGAATTTCGCAGGCGTTAGACCAGATAGACGCCTCGGTGGCACCGCCCATCGCGATAAATTGTCCTTGTGGCCGGAAGGCCCGATAACGGGCGGGGAGGTCAAGCCCGATCCAGTCGCCGGAAAGCATCACTGCGCGCAGGTTTTCCGGCGTGGCGTCGGCGAAACCTTCACACCAGGTCAGCAGCATATCGAACAGCGCCGGGACGCTGTTCCAGAGCGTGACCTGATGGCGCTGGATCAGCTCACACCATGCGTGAGGATCGCGCCGTTGATTTTCCATCACCATCACCAGCGCGCCGCCCGCGCGCAGTACGCCAAAAATGTCGTAAACCGATAAATCAAAATGTAGGGCGGAGAGGGCCAGCACCCTGTCATGCGGGCCAACCTGATAGCGGGTATTGATATCGCAACAGGTGTTAAGCGCTCCCCGGTGAGAAATGACTACCCCTTTCGGCGTACCGGTAGAGCCGGAGGTGTAGATAATGTAGGCCGGTTGCGTGGGGGCGCGTACTACCGGGTTGGCGATCGGCTCCGCCTCAATGGCCTGCTGCCAGGCAAGGACGGGAATATCGTCTGACCCGGCGCTGGCGTCGTGCTGACAAATGAGCACCAGCCGGACGCTGGCGTCAGCGTAGATTTTCTCGCGCCGTGCGGCAGGCTGATCCAGCGAAACCGGAACGTAAACCGCCCCAGCCAGCAGGACGGCCAGAACCGCAACAAGTTGTCCTGCGCCTTTCGACATCGTGATAGCCACATTATCGCCGGGCTGAACCCCGCACTCGATTAACCTGCCCGCGCAACGGCGGGCATAGTCTGTCAGCTCATGATAATTCCACTGATAACGCATGTCCGTTACCGCCAGCGCCTGCGGCTGTTGCAGAGCGATACGGAAAATGCCTTCATGCAGCAAGCCTTCGGGAATGGGGGCGCCGGTGGCGTTGACCCGTTCGCGTATCGCGCGCTGGCTGGCGGGCATCATATCTGCGAACGGCTTTTGCCAGGCGCTTTCGTCATCGCAGAGTTGGTTAATCAACTGGCAGTAGGCGTCGAACAATGTTTCGACTAACGCCGGAGGGAACAGCGCGTCGTTGCTGTCCCATTGTAGCCAGACCTCGCCGTGATGCTCGAACGCCAGATGATCTATCCAGACCTGCGGCGTTTGCGAGATGCCCCATTCCGGCTCGCCCAACGGCGATTCTGCGCGGCTGCTGTAGAGGGAACGCCCCAGATTGCTGGTAAATACCACCGGGGCGCCGTGGGGGTAGCGCTGCTGGCGTTTGAGTTCACGGAGTAATTCGACGCCGGACCAGTGGCGATGCTCCCAGTCCTCCGTAAACGTGAGCTGGTTTTTACGCGCCAGGTTGCTGACGGTATCGCCATCGCAGGCGGTATCCAGCAGAAGAATATTGGTGAAGTCGGCAAGCATCGCGCCAACCGCCGGGTGCAGCGGCTGGCGGTCGAATAAGGTGATGTTAAGCAGCAGACGCGTCAGGCCGCCCCAGCGAGCCAGCACGGCAGAAAAACAGGTCGCCAGTGCCATTGTCGGCGTCACGCCATACTCGCCGGCCCGGTTGCTAAAGGCGTGCCAGCGTGTTGCCGGGACAATCATGCGGCGTCGGGTATTACGGACTTCACGTAGCGTGGCGGGTTCGCAGGCCAGCGGCAAGACGGGCGCGGGGGGAAGCGTCGATGCTTTCGCCAGCCAGTAAGCGCGCGCGTCGTCTCTCAGTGGTTGATTGATCTTCTGCTGGTGCAGCAAATACGAGCGGAAATCATAGCGGGTGTCGATAGCCGGCAGCGATTCTCCGGCCAGCAGGGCGTTAAGCTCATCGAAGAAAAGCGTAAAGCTGGAGGCATCCATAATCAGCAGGTCAATATTGACATGGAGGCGGTGGCGATTGTCCGGCAAGAGCGTCAGCTGAAAATCAAACGTTTCGCCGATTTCCACGCGTAAAAGACGGTGGCTCAGGCGCTGGCGCAGTGCGTCCAGATAGGCCTGGCGGCTTTCAGCGTCGTTATGGCGTAAATCATGAACGGTGACGCCGTTCCAGTAAGGTTGCGGTAGCCAGACCTGCTGCCCGTCGGGGCGAAAGGCGATATGCAGCATTGGGTGGCGTTGCAGCAAGGTCGTGATGGCCTGCTCCAGCTGCGACGCCGTCAGACAATGGCCTTCAAACTCCTGATACAGGTGGCAACCCACGCCGCCAAGCGTCTGCCCCGGCATGCGGCCCGTCAGGTAGGCGTGCTGTACTGGCGTCAATGGGAAGGGGGTACTTTCGGTCATGTTCGGCCAGGATGATTCGTCGGGCGGCGTTTCTTCTTCCGCGTTCTCCGGCGACCGGCTGAGCATTAACTGGTTCCATGCCGCCAGCGTGGGGGCGGCATACAGCTCGCGAAGGGTAAGGCGGTAGCCATTTTTACGAAACCAGTGTAACCATCTCATCAATCTTATGGAATCCAGGCCGGCCTGGATCAGGTTGCTCTCTTCATGTAACTGCTGCGGCGTTAAATTCAGTTCCTGTATGAGCCGCTCGCGTAATTGTTGGTAATCAGCCGCGTGGCGGTTGTCCGGTAACAGCGAATCCTGAGATGGTGCGCCAGAAATCATTCTTCCTCCTGATGGCACGTCTTACCGAAAAGCATTACTCATATGAGAATAATAATTATTAACAATTGGATGCTACCCGAAACGGGTTTATTTATGCCCGTTTCGGGTTGGTAACAGGCGGAAAGAACAGAGGCCCGGATGGGGTATCCGGGCCTCTGTCAGGGAGGAGTTTAGGGGGGCGCGACCCCGGTTACATCCCGCGTTTAAAGGTCGAAGGAGTTACGCCAAACTGTTTCTGGAAGGCGGCAGAGAAATGGCTGGCGTTGGCATAGCCCAGATCGGCCGCCACCGTCATGACGGAGGTATTGCCGTTGGCCAGGCGTCTTCTGGCTTCCTGCATTCGTTCAGCCTGAAACAGGCCATAGACGCTGTTGTTGAACAGAACGCGGAAGCCTCGCTTAATTTTGAGAACGCTCAGACCGGACTCTCTGGCCAGCTCCGCGACGCCCGGCGCTTGCGTCAGATCAGCCAGCAGCAGATCCTTCGCCCGCAGCAGTTTCTGGCGTTCCATCGGGTTGAAGTGGCAGGAGAGGCAACTGGCGTCTTCGCGATGTTCATCCAGCACCAGACTGAGCATGACCAGACTTTGCCCCTGCAACCATAGCGTCGACGGCTTTTGTTCATGACTGAAGCCGCCGTGCATGCGCATCAGCGCGTGACGCAAGGCCTGAGCCGTTAAGTGGGTTTCAGCATTACAACGGTGCTGCTGGCAACAGCAGTGGGAGTCGATCTTATTCTTAATGACCGCGCTAATATCCGGCACCCACAGCGCGAGGGTTTCAGGGCTGAAGGAGAGGGTAATGCTCTCGAATCGGCCACAATAGGAGGCGCTGCCGCGACAGTCTGGCGTATGGGTAATGTAATGGCGATTGCGCGCAAGCTCCCAGTCGGTGTGACGCCGGAGTCCCTGAATCGCAAAGCGCGATGTGCCTTCCAGGATGCACGAGAAGTTAATCCTGCCCAGATCGTCGTGTAGCTGCAACGTCTCAGGCCGCGCAAAATGGCCCCTCCAGAGCAAAATATCCATACCTTCCTGCAACGAACAGCGCAGCAGTTCACACTGAGCAGGAATATTGCCATCGTTTGCAGGTTTCCCGACCACCAACTGGTGAATAGAGATTTCAGATTGCGTTTGCGGTGACTCCGTCATGACCTGGTTATCTCCCTGTGGCTTAGACCAATGCGGGTATAAATAGAACCGAATGGGGTAGATGAGTTATTGATAATGGTTATTATTCACATTAATTCTCAGAACGCCACCCTGAATTGTCGTTTTTGGCGTCCGTAAAAATTCATCAGGAAATTCAGTTACTCCCATGTCATCTCAATCATCCAATACTGAATCGCTGTCCCGATTTCCTCTTTGGCAGGTGATTACACCGGTTCGCAGGAAGGTTATTTTAGCTATGGCGCTGGCGGGGCTGGCGGCATTAACCAGCCTGGGGGCGCTCCTTTTTCTGGCGTGGAGCCTGCGTGACATTCGCGCGACGCCTGACGCTATTCCTGCTTGGCCGCTGGGCGGCGTGATCGGCTGCGTGGTCTTAACTTTTGTTCTGCGCTTACAGGCGTTCAACACCTCTCATTACGCGGCTTTTCATCTGGAGAACATTCTGCGCAGCAGGTTAGCCCGTAAAGCATTGCAGCTTCCGCCTGGCGTGTTACAGCAAATGGGCAGCGGGTCAGTGGCGAAAGTGATGCTGGATGACGTGAAGTCGTTACATATTTTTGTGGCCGACAGCACGCCGCTCTATGCCCGCGCGATCATCATGCCGCTGGCGACAATCGTTATCTTGTTCTGGCTGGACTGGCGGCTGGCAATCGCGACGCTGGGGGTACTGGCGTTTGGATCGGTTGTTCTCGTGCTCGCCCGCCAGCGTTCGGAAGATATGGCTCAGCGTTATCATAAGGCGCGCGAGCAGGTTAGCGCGGCGGTTATTGAGTTCGTGCAGGCCATGCCCGTGGTGAGAACGTTTGATAGCGGCAGCACCAGTTTTTTGCGCTATCAACGCGCCCTTGAAGAGTGGGTCGATGTGCTCAAAACCTGGTATCGCAAAGCCGGTTTTTCAGCGCGTTTTTCCTTCTCGATTCTGAATCCTCTCCCGACCCTGTTTGTCCTGATCTGGTCGGGATACGGCCTGTTGCACTATGGCAGTTTCGATTTTATCGCGTGGGTGGCCGTTTTACTGCTGGGCAGCGGAATGGCCGAAGCCGTAATGCCAATGATGATGCTCAATAACCTGGTCGCGCAAACGCGTTTAAGCATTCAGCGTATTTATCAGGTTTTCGCGATGCCGGAGTTATCGCTGCCGCAGTCTGACCAGCAGCCGCAAGAGGCGAGCATTACCTTTGAGCAGGTGAGCTTTCATTATCCGCAAGCGCGTACTGGCGCCGCGTTGCAGGAGGTGAGCTTTCATGTGCCTGCCGGGCAAATTGTGGCGCTGGTCGGGCCAAGCGGCGCCGGAAAAAGCACCGTGGCGCGCTTGCTGCTGCGTTACGCCGACCCGGACAAAGGCCATATCCGTATTGGCGGCGTGGATCTGCGTGATATGCAGACGGACACCCTGATGAAGCAACTCTCGTTTGTGTTTCAGGACAACTTCCTTTTTGCCGACACGATAGCCAATAACATTCGTCTGGGCGCGCCGGATACGCCGCTGGAGGCGGTTATAGCGGCGGCCAGAGTGGCGCAGGCCCATGATTTTATTAGCGCTCTGCCAGAAGGTTACAACACTCGAGTCGGGGAACGTGGGGTATTTCTCTCCGGCGGCCAGCGGCAGCGCATTACTATCGCCCGGGCGCTTTTGCAGGATCGCCCCATCCTGGTGCTCGATGAGGCGACGGCGTTTGCTGACCCGGAAAACGAAGCGGCGCTTATCAAGGCGCTCGCGGCGGCCATGCGTGGCCGGACGGTCATCATGGTCGCGCATCGTCTCTCAATGGTGACTCAGGCCGATGTGATATTGCTGTTTTCCGACGGACAGCTCAGGGAAATGGGGAACCATACGCAACTGTTGGCGCAGGGCGGCCTGTATCAACGGCTCTGGCAACACTATCAGCAGGCGCAGCATTGGGTGCCGGGTGGAACACAGGAAGAGGTGATGGAAAATGAAAGACAATAATCCTGCGGATAACCTGGCCTGGCGCGTCATCTGGCGCCAGCTTATCTCCAGCGTTGGCAGTCAGGCCAGGATGCTGCGACGCAGTATGCTGGCGCTGTTGCTGGCGGCATTCATGCAGGGGATCGCCTTTGCCTGTCTTTATCCGATCATTGATACGCTGTTACGGGGAGACGCGCCGCAACTTCTTAACTGGGCTATGGCCTTCAGCGTCGCCGCAATTGTGACGCTGGTGCTACGCTGGTATGGCCTGGGCTTTGAATACCGTGGTCATCTGGCGCAGGCTACCCATGAGTTGCGCCTGCGACTTGGCGAGCAGTTACGCCGCGTGCCGCTGGAGAAGCTCCAGCGCGGCAGGGCGGGTGAAATGAACGCCTTGCTGCTGGGCAGCGTGGATGAAAACCTCAATTATGTTATTGCGATAGCCAATATTTTGCTGCTCACCATTGTCACGCCGCTGACGGCGTCGCTGGCGACATTGTGGATAGACTGGCGGCTGGGGCTGGTGATGTTGCTGATCTTCCCTCTGCTGGTGCCGTTTTATTACTGGCGCCGCCCGGCGATGCGGCGACAAATGCAGACGCTGGGGGAAGCGCACCAGCGTCTGAGCGGCGATATCGTTGAATTTGCTCAGGGGATGATGGTATTGCGCACCTGCGGCAGCGATGCCGATAAAAGCCGGGCGCTGCTGGCGCATTTCAATGCGCTGGAAAACTTACAGACCCGCACTCACCGTCAGGGCGCTGGCGCGACGATGCTGATCGCCAGCGTCGTGGAGTTGGGCCTACAGGTGGTGGTGTTATCCGGGATCGTCTGGGTAGTGACGGGCACTCTGAACCTCGCCTTTTTGATTGCCGCCGTCGCGATGATTATGCGCTTCGCAGAACCGATGGCGATGTTTATCAGCTACACCTCGGTTGTGGAACTGATCGCCAGCGCCCTGCAACGGATTGAGCAGTTTATGGCGATAGCACCGCTTCCCGTCGCAGAGCAAAGCGAGATGCCGGAACGTTACGATATCCGCTTTGACAACGTCAGCTATCGCTACGAAGAAGGCGACGGCCACGCGCTTAATCATGTTTCTTTGACGTTCCCGGCAGCCAGTATGAGCGCGCTGGTGGGTGCCTCCGGCGCAGGCAAAACTACCGTCACCAAACTGTTAATGCGCTATGCCGATCCGCAGCAAGGGCAGATTTCTATTGGCGGCGTCGATATTCGCCGCCTGACGCCGGAACAGCTCAATAGCCTAATTTCTGTTGTTTTCCAGGATGTCTGGCTGTTTGATGACACGCTGCTGGCGAATATCCGTATCGCGCGCCCACAGGCGACGCGGCAGGAGGTAGAAGAGGCCGCCCGCGCGGCGCAGTGCCTTGAGTTTATTTCCCGTCTTCCGCAAGGCTGGCTGACGCCAATGGGAGAGATGGGCGGCCAGCTATCGGGCGGCGAGCGCCAGCGGATTTCCATTGCCAGAGCGTTATTGAAAAACGCGCCGGTCGTCATTCTCGATGAACCGACTGCCGCGCTGGATATTGAAAGCGAGCTGGCGGTGCAAAAAGCGATCGATAACCTGGTTCACAACCGGACGGTGATTATCATCGCTCACCGTTTATCCACCATCGCCGGGGCCGGAAACATTCTGGTGATGGAAGAGGGACAGGTGGTTGAGCAGGGTACTCATGCGCAATTGCTCTCACATCATGGACGTTATCAGGCGCTGTGGCAGGCGCAAATGGCCGCGCGCGTGTGGCGCGACGACGGGGGGGCCGCGTCTGGAGAGTGGGTGCATGAGTGATGTTCAGTCGAATGTGAAACCTCTGACGTTGACGACCGGGCGGGTGATTTTTGCTATTGCCGGCGTCTATGTGACGCAGAGTCTGGTATCGGCGCTGTCTATGCAGTCCTTACCCGCGCTGGTGCGCGCTGCTGGCGGTTCGCTGGCGCTTGCCGGTGCGACAACCCTGTTTATGCTGCCCTGGGCGCTGAAGTTTATTTGGGCGCCGTGGATCGAGCGCTGGCGGCTTCCGCCCGGTAGCCAGGAACGCCGTTCCCGCATGTTAATCCTGCGTGGTCAGGTCGCGCTAGCGGCGATCCTGACTATTGCCGCAGCGATTGGCTGGTTTGGGCGAGAAGGGGGATTCCCCGATACGCAAATCGTCGCGTTATTTGTTCTGTTTATGGTGGCAGGCACGGTCGCCTCCACCATTGATATCGCCAGCGACGGCTTTTGTGTCGATCAACTGACCCGCACGGGTTACGGCTGGGGAAACAGCGTGCAGGTCGGCGGCAGCTATCTGGGAATGATGTGCGGCGGCGGGGTGTTCCTGATGCTGTCGGCGGCATCCGGCTGGCCTGTCGCCATGCTGATGATGGCGGTGCTGATTATGGCGCTGTCACTCCCGCTGTGGCGCATTACGGAGCCGACGCGAACAGCGACTATCCCGCATGTTCCGGCGTTAGGTTATGCGCTAAGGAGGAAGCAGGCGCGCCTGGGCTTACTGCTGGTATTGATGCTGAATTCAGGCATGCGGTTTGTGCTGCCTCTTCTGGCACCGCTGTTGTTGGATCATGGGTTGAGCATGTCCGCATTGGGCGCGCTGTTCAGCGGCGGCAATATTGCAGCGGGCATAGCAGGAACGCTGGCCGGCGGATTGCTGATGAAATACACCTCACCCGGCAGAGCGCTGTTGACGGCTTATGGCGTCCAGGGGATCGCGCTGCTGGCGGTGGTGATGACGCTCATGATGGCGCCGGGTCATCTGCTGCTGCAGATTCTCCAGTGTCTGGTCATTGTCCAGTCCATTTCGCTGGCCTGCGCGCTGGTCTGTCTTTACGCCACGCTGATGTCGCTTTCATCGCCTTTGCAGGCCGGTGTCGACTTCACCCTCTTTCAATGTACTGATGCGGCAATCGCCATTCTGGCAGGCGTTATCGGTGGCGTTGTTGCTCAACATTTTGGCTATGCAGCCTGCTTCCTGTTTGCCGGGGCATTCACGTTGCTGGCGGCGTGGGTTGCTTATATCCGGCTGCATTCGGCAAGAGAACTGATGACAAGCGCAATTGATTGATCCGCGAATAATACAGAGAGGTAAGGGATGAAAATCAGTGAATTTCTACATCTGGCGTTACCAGAGGAACAATGGCTACCGACGATTTCTGGCGTTTTACGCCAGTTCGCAGAAGAAGAGTGTTATGTCTATGAGCGTCAACCCTGTTGGTATTTAGGCAAAGGGTGCCAGGCACGGCTGCACATTAATGCCGACGGAACGCAGGCGACATTTATTGATGATGCCGGGGAGCAAAAATGGGCGGTGGATTCCATTGCCGACTGCGCGCGTCGTTTTATGGCGCATCCTCAGGTGAAAGGACGTCGGGTATATGGACAGGTTGGGTTCAACTTTGCGGCGCATGCGCGGGGGATTGCCTTTAACGCCGGGGAGTGGCCGCTGCTGACGTTAACCGTTCCCCGTGAAGAACTTATTTTTGAAAAGGGAAATGTCACCGTTTATGCGGACTCCGCCGACGGGTGCCGACGTTTGTGCGAGTGGGTAAAAGAGGCCGGTACAACGACGCAGAACGCACCACTGGTGGTGGATACCGCCCTCAATGGTGAGGCATATAAACAACAGGTTGCGCGCGCCGTTGCGGAGATCCGCCGTGGCGAGTATGTCAAAGTGATTGTCTCGCGCGCCATTCCCCTGCCATCGCGGATTGATATGCCCGCCACGCTGTTATACGGGCGGCAGGCAAACACGCCTGTGCGCTCGTTTATGTTCCGTCAGGAAGGACGCGAAGCGCTGGGCTTTAGCCCGGAACTGGTGATGTCAGTGACGGGCAATAAAGTGGTCACTGAACCGCTTGCGGGCACCCGCGATCGCATGGGAAACCCGGAGCATAATAAGGCGAAAGAGGCAGAACTGCTGCACGACAGTAAAGAGGTGCTTGAGCATATCCTTTCTGTCAAAGAAGCTATTGCTGAACTGGAGGCCGTTTGCCAGCCGGGCAGCGTGGTGGTTGAAGATTTAATGTCGGTTCGCCAGCGCGGCAGCGTTCAGCATCTGGGGTCTGGCGTGAGCGGTCAGCTTGCGGAAAACAAGGATGCCTGGGATGCGTTTACCGTGCTGTTTCCGTCGATTACCGCCTCAGGTATCCCTAAAAATGCTGCTCTGAACGCGATTATGCAAATTGAGAAGACGCCGCGAGAGCTTTATTCCGGCGCAATCCTGCTGCTGGACGATACGCGCTTTGATGCGGCGCTAGTTCTGCGTTCCGTATTTCAGGATAGCCAGCGCTGCTGGATACAGGCGGGGGCGGGAATCATCGCGCAATCTACGCCGGAACGCGAACTGACAGAAACCCGGGAGAAATTAGCGAGCATTGCGCCCTATTTAATGGTGTAGGAGTAACTGTTTTCTAACCTCACAACCAGACTGTCCAAAGACAATTGAGTCGCTCTTTGATTCCTCTGTGACTCTATTGTCTTCTTTTGGGATAAAATAGGTGTTTTTCGTCATGAAGTTGATAAAAGTCTATATAGAACCACCTCTTGTGGAGGTGGTGGTAATTTGCCAGAGTGTGGGATTCGTTAGTATACTATGGGATAAACTTATTTTTACCAATTGTATAAGGCGGTGCATAAGATTCTCGGCATGCTTCCAGATAATCCGACCACCACTGCATCATCGTTTTGCGGGCTTCCAGGTGCTCTGCCTTATGAATATAAGCCATGCGCACGGTATTGCGCTCCTGATGACTCATCTGGCGTTCTACTGCGTCCTTTGCCCATAAACCCGATTCCATCAGCGCACTGCATGCCATTGCCCGGAAGCCGTGACCGCAGATATCCTTTTTCGTGTCGTAACCCATCACCCGCAGTGCCTTATTGACCGTGTTTTCACACATTGGCTTATACGGGTTATGGTCGCCGGGGAAGATCAGTTCATTATTACCGGTGATATCCTTAATCTGTTTCAGAATGGCGATGGACTGTTCTGAGAGGGGGACGATATGCGGCATTCGCATTTTTGCCCCGCGGCCGGAATAACGCACGCCAATAATGGGTTCTCGCGTCGCGGGTATCGTCCAGACTCGGTTTGTGAAATCAATCTCTGACCAGCGGGCGAAACGCAGTTCACTGGAGCGAATGAACACATGCAGCATCAGCAGAACGGCATGCCGGGTCAGTTCACGGCCCTGATGATATGCCCCAATACGTTCAAGCAGTTCAGGCAGCCGCTCCAGCGGCAGGGCAGGATAGTGCCGTCTGACAGGAGGTGTGGTCACGCCGCCAAGGTTTGCTGCAGGGTTCGTATCGATTAACTCCTGATGGACCGCATGGCGCATTATGTTACTCAGGTGCTGCCGTGTGCGGGACGCAACCTCCAGCAGATCTTTTTCCTCGATCCCTTTCAGCAGGTCAATGAAATGACGGGGTTTAAGTTCTGATACAGGTAGGTTCCCGATGACCGGAAAGATGTGATTGTTCAGGCTGGCAAGCAGACGGTCGGCGGTGTTCTGCGACCATTTCCTGTTACTTTTATGCCACGCCAGCGCCACGTTTTTAAAAACTTTCTCCGGTGTTCGTGAGCCACGTTCAGCAGCCCGCTGCTGTACCGGGTTGATATTCAGCGCCAGTATTTTACGGATACCTTCACGTTGCTGTCGCGCATCAGACAGGGAGATGGCTGGATAGGCACCCAGCGCAATGCGGGATTCTTTACCGCTAATACGGTATTTGAGATACCAGTGGCGGGAGCCACCCGGCTTGACCCGCAGATACAGACCGTGAGAATCGGAGACTTTAAAGGGTTTATCAGAAGGCTTGAGGGTGCGGATTTTTGCGTCGGTAAGGGATATATGGGGGTCACTCCATTATCGAACTAACCTGACCCCAGATTTGACCACCAATTTTTCCCGATGCGTAGGGTAAAATCAAAATGCACCGAGAAGAGTTTTCACACTAACCTGTTGAATCAACATCAGATAAAGATTCGCAAGGATGCATGAAAACAGAAAATTGGCTCCTCTGACTGGACTCGAACCAGTGACATACGGATTAACAGTCCGCCGTTCTACCGACTGAACTACAGAGGAATCGTGTGAACGGGGCGAATATTACTTAGCGGTACCTTGTCTGTCAACACTAAATTTCATAAGCCATTTCAATTGGTTAATTAACCTTCAAACTTGTTAATTAATGAACATTCGTCGCCGAAAACGAGTCTGTATCATTAGCGTGATGCAGTCTCTGCAAAGGATCTTGTTGATAAAATTGACAGAAACGTTGCCACAATGAAGGGAAACGAGGAGCAAAAAGTTCTGGGGCGCTAAAGAAATATTCAGAAAGTACGGCAAAACATTCAGCAGGATCACTGGCAGCATAAGCATCAATGCTCGCCGCATTCTCACCAACTAATTCGATTTCTTCCTGAATGTTGTTCATTGCAGCATGAAGATCGTGTTCCCAGCCAGCAACCTCACGCAACGAAATAAAGGGAACTCCGCTGGCGCGATCGCCGTTACGGGTGTCCAGCTTATGAGCGACTTCATGAATAATCAGGTTAAAACCAGAAGCATCAAAAGAATCTTGTATATCCAACCAGTTCAAAACGATAGGCCCTTGCTGCCAGCTCTGACCTGACTGAACAATACGTTGGTTATGCACCAGACCGATATCGTCTTCCCATTCATCATCGACCACAAATGGCGCAGGATAAATTAAGATTTCATGAAAACCATCCAGCCATTCCAGTCCTAACTCCAGAACGGGCAGGCAAAATAGAAGTGCTATCCGGCAGCTTCTTAATGAATTCAGCTCAAAGCCCTGTAAAGGAACAAGCCGTTTTTGCTGTAAAAAACGTTCGGCAAGAGCGACCAATTTGCTTTGTTCCTGTTCTGTCAGACACGTTAAAAGGGGGATCGATAGTGCTTCCTGCCAGGGAAGGGCAGTTTGATGTGCTGATTCTTGTACTTTCCAGGGCCACTTAATCATCGTTTTGCTCGCAAACTCGTCACTTGAACAAAATTGCACGGACAGGGACTGTTAAAATGCCAAATTTCCTGGCATCATGGCAACCATCTGAACGGAGAGATGCCGGAGCGGCTGAACGGACCGGTCTCGAAAACCGGAGTAGGGGCAACTCTACCGGGGGTTCAAATCCCCCTCTCTCCGCCAATCATTCAACAAAATCAATCATTTACAAAGCATTTTTGATTTTGTCATGCATAAATCCCTGCATTAAAATTCCTTTCTCTCGCTCAATTTTTCTTACTACTGATGCTGTTTTTTTACCATTTTGCTGCGCGTTGGGCATCCACTTTTATGCTCTCGAGTTCACACTCTTAACAACAACTTAGCCATTCCTCCGTCTCTGATGACAAAACAGTTGAACTTCAATTGTTCCAAACGGATCCTGTGAAGATATATCAAAGGAAATGGATTGTTGGAGGATGGATGAAAAGAAGTGAAATCAGGAAAGCACTGGAAGCATGGTTTGATGTGGAACGATATGAGGCGATAGAGAAACTCACCTTACAGCAGTTTTATGTTGAGGTTGAGCGGCGCATCTTGGCTTACAGAATGTTGTTGAGCCGGAACACCATACCTACCTTTAACCGATTAATGCTGGATGATTACCGCAACAAGATCCTCAGCGGTGAAATCTTTTTCAGTGGTGATACCGCTACCCTTGGACATGAGCTTGCCAGAACCTACGCGGTAAACCCTACGACACGAAGCCATGCGCAATTTTATGCGAAAACCCTGTCATTAACCGAAGCCACGCCTGAACTCTCTGGGTTAAGCCAGTCTGAATTTCTGTCCGAGTATCTAAAAGAAACATCACTGAAAAATCTTTCACGCATTACTGTCGATATTCATCTGGAAGAAGCATCAACCGAAGAGATCATTGAACATCTGAAAGTGCTGCTCCCCCAATGGAAGAGACAGCTTAAGATGACGTCTCCAGCTCCAAGAGAGTATCGTTTTGGGAAAAGCACATTCAGAAAAATCATTGAATATCGTCTTATCCCGATGATGGACCTGATCTTCTGGGGAGAAGATAACGGCATTAAAATCCCGCTTTCACTGATTTCTTCGCTACTTCATGAAGACAGCGACAACGATCGTGATGAAGGAATGCTAAAGGCTACAGATCACCCGTTAGCAATGGCTTTTCTGACTGACCCGAGCTATCTGAAATCGCTTGAAGATTACATGATGGAAAACAACCACTTGAAAGACTCCCCTGTTGAAAAGCATGTAGAAGATGACAGGAATAAGAAAAAAGAAGCCAAGTAAAAAGGGTTACGTTCGCTCCGTGCGAACGTGATCGCATCCAGTATTAACCGTTATCTTTCCATTCGCTTCCCTTCGAATTTTTCAAAAAAAACTTCTTTGAACGTCCCTAAATTACCATAAGCAAAATCGCTATCATTGTTCACGTCGAAACAACATAGAGAAAACGAAATCTCATAGAGATTACTTACAATAATAGAGGACAGACAATGAAAGAAAATAGTGAAACCAGCGTAAAACGATTTATCCGCGTTCCTGATGTTTTAAATCGAGTGGGATTTAGTCGCACGACTTTATATGAGCGTATTAAGGAAGGAAACTTTCCTGACAGAGTAAAAATAGGTCCGAGGTGTGTTGCTTTTGTTGAAAGTGAGATTGATGAATGGATTGAAACGACTATTCGAAACTCACGCCAGAACACTGCATAAAAAAACAAGATCTCGTGTCGAACAGATATCTGTTCGCTCAGGGCATCTTATTACCCTAAACAATAATGGAGAAAAATATGAAGATAGAACTTATTACGACAAAACAGTTTATTGAACAAGCCGAATGTTATTTCAGGAGCTATATGGACGGATTGCGGAGGAATGCACCAGATGATTTTTATTATTTTCTCAACAATAAATACAATATGAATGACATTATGGAAAGTATCATTAGAAAAACGAGATATCATTTTTATGATGACACAGAAGAAAACCAAAGGAATCGGATTTATGGAGAAGTAAGCCACAGTAAGGTAAAACAACACCTTCGTCGGCTTTGGATTGTCTATAAGTGTGTATACCGCTAATGCTCATACAAATATTTTGCTATTCCAATATTAAACTAAAGAGGAAATGAAAATGAATACATTTAAAAATAAAAACACTGAAATCTTTTATGTTGTGTCCTTGCATATCTATGCGGAGCTTTTTAACTCAAAGGATAAAACGACCAGCAATATGATTATAACGCATGTAATGGATCATGAGTTTGTTTGTAAGCTAATCGATCTGGCGATGAGAAATGCTGAAAAGCATCTTCTGAAAAAAGCATGGAAAAAGAACGCGGCTGAAAAACTGTCTGAGGTGGATTTTAAAGAGGTTAGGCAGGCATTAGCCAAAATGCACTACACTGTTCTGGCGGAATCAATATGCTGATGTGTTCTGATGTCTATCGGCCCCTTCTTGGGGCTGAAAACAAATCTTATTTGTCTATCCAAGGAGCAAAAAAATGATTGATGAATTTCATGTGATGTATATGTATAAAAAAATCCAAGCAGAAGCCGCAACCACTGACCTCAAAACACTTGAACAGCTTTTAAAAAAGTTCAGGAGCGTGGTTAACGAACGTCGGGAAGAATACTATCAGGAGATTGGTGATAAAAAAGCGCGTAAGTTGAAAATGAAAAGAGCACAAAGATTACTTGAGAAAATGGCATGTGACCGGGTTTCGCCAGAGGATCTCATTGACTGATAAGTGTTCCGTATAATAACGTATCTATATCAAAAACACGGAGGTGGTTATGGGCTGGGAGCTTCACATAGTAAGAACGGAACATTGGTTCGATAGCGCAAGTGTTCCAATCAGTAGTGAAGAATGGCTCCAGCTTGTTAATGATGATAAAGAACTCTCCATAGATAACAAGAACGGTGATTTTTTTGCTCTATGGAGTGGTCAAAGTGAACTCGATGAACCTTGGCTTGACTGGAGTGATGGAAGGATTTCAACAAAGCATCCTGACGAAGCCCTTTACTGTAAAATGTTGCAGATAGCTGAGAAGCTACATGCTGTAGTCGTTGATGAGGATGATCATAAATATTCGCTACCAAGTGATCTGATGAATCCTTCATGGGCGAATTCATCACCTACCGATAGAAAACAAACTTTATGGAAAAGGTTGTTTTCAAAATAGTTTTATCAAGTATTCAGGGAATAGCAAAGGCACGCCGAATCGATCTTCATGAAATTGTTAACGCTCTCAACGGGAGCTTTGTTAGTCGAAACAACGACTTTAGAGGATACCGGGCTATTGGGCAGTTAAAATCATTGGCTATCTGTATTAGGTCAGACTTGATCTGACGGTTTTCACTGGTAGCACACTATCAAATCTGACAGTCTGCTATGAGCGAAAAACGGACTTACTTTAGCTTTGATGGACGTAAATAGGGGGTAATAATTTCATTATTACCCCCTATCGTTAAAAGGCAATTTACTTTATTAATTAATGATGCAGTCAGAGACTGTTCTGAAACGGTCTCTGAGCATTAATCGGTGATATTAAATATAATTTAGACTTCAAAAAACTGCCTGTCATTCTATAATTGGTGGTATTAGTTCTTATCAGTTGAATTTTTATTAAGTGCGTTTTTTTTACACTTGGGACAACTTTGAACTAAGTCCTCGGTGATTTGATAATAATAAGGAATTAAAATATTCATTCCACCACATTTTATCGCATCATAAGCAAGTGCTTTAGTTAGCATTTCCTTTCCTTCAACAATTATTTTCCTATCGCTGACTAAAATGTCGCTAAGAGGCAAGTGTTCTGGATTGTAAATTATTACATCGCCTGAATGCCTTTCATAAGCCTCATAGTTGTCACCTGCATTACCATAAGCTATATCCGTGGCTTTCACCCAATTAATTAGTTCTGCTGTTTGGCACCAACTAATTAGTCGTTCAAGTTTCTCTGGAGTATATGTTCTTGCAAAGTCTCCATGCGCTTCACAATGACCATATTCTGCAAAGTAGCCTAAGTTATATTCGTAAGAGTAATCCCCCGCAGTCAAGGGGAGCCTAAAATACTGGTTTGGCAATACATTTTTAGTTTTTGTGCTATTAAGTAAATTAAAGACAATATCATAAAGTTGATAAAGGCAACACCCTTGATAATCAGGGTTACCATATACAACAATGTCTCCAAAGTTCTTCATATCAGAATTATAGACACTTCCAAAGCGTTCATCGCCATATAGGAAAAAGCCTTTCGAAAGAATGAAGACCGCATTAGGGAGTAAACTTTTATCATAACTTTGCGCATGCTTTTCTAACTCTGAAACGATATCGCTCCACTCCATGTCAGTATCATAAGCAAAAATAACTCCGAATCCATCCTTCTGAATTTTCGTGCCTGAATGAACAATAATACCTTGATTACTAACTATTCTCTTTAATTTTTTGAATGAGGCAATATTTTTGAATGCACTTCCTAATTCTTTTTTTGTAAGTTTTGATTTTACCTGAATAGCACCATAGCAGTACTCAACAGGTAAAACCTCGTAGATATCTTGTCGCTGCATAAGCGTAAATGCATTTAATGCATCATAAAAAAGAATATCAATTTCATTACTTATGTGTCCGGTTGTTGATGCAACACGGACGCTCGATTTTGAGATTGCATAACTAAGCGGCAAAAGCTTATTATCTATAAAGAAAGCTCTTAGCAATTCTTCTCTAACCGTACCAACATCTCTAGGATGTTTAATATCTTTAGATATTTCGAAATCTTTAAGCATTTTATTCTGTAAATACATGAACTCACGTTCTAGACCATGAAACTCCTTATCCTGTGAGCGTAATTTATTTGCACGCGAGGCTTGGTTTGATATCCATTCTTTTGTCCTCGCTTCTTTCTCAGCAAAATCAGCACGTTCTTTTTTTTGAGCACTAGTCTGGCGTTTTCTTTTCCTTTCGTTTTCTGACATAACAAAAACATCCTTAAATTTAATAAAAACATTAACTAATTTAACAAATATGGAAATCGAAAAATGTGCTAACCATCTTTTTTTAAGTCTTTAATCAATTTGTTAAGTGACCAAGCCTTCATTCCATTGATTTCTAAGACGTTCTCTTCGGGCACGCAATGATTCACTGCGATCCAAGTGTAAGTATCTAACATAACTTGGTCATTTACTCTAAAAGAGTTACTGACACTCCAATTTCCGCTTTTGGCACGGAGCTGCCTATCAGATTAGGTTTAGATCTGTGCTATAGCGGTGTCAGGTCAAATCTGAGCTAATAGAGCTATCGATACCGGCGTCACTTCGATGAGGTTTTCTCTCATAGCTGAGACCGACACCATCTCTTCGCCCGTAGTATTTTCTTTGGGAGAGAGCAAAACCGCCAATCTTATTTGGCGGCCTTAGAGTGATTAGATCGCAAAGTCTTCCAGCGTTTTACCAGTTTCGATAGCAGCGGCGATTGCTTTAGGCGTGCGGCCCTGACCCGTCCAAGTCTGCTCATTACCGTTTTCATCTGTATATTTGTATTTAGCAGGACGAGGAGCACGAGTTGATTTGGTTTTAGGCTGGGATGAACCAACTGAAGCGAGTAGTTCTGTAGGATCGATACCGTCTTCTAATAATTTCTGGCGGAAGGCTTCAAGTTTAGCCTGACGTTCTTCTTGTTCTTTACGGGCTGAATTTTCTTCCTCACGGCGATCTTCAACGATTGTGGTGAGTTTTTCCAGCATCTCTTCCAGAGTTGCCAGATCTGTTTCACGAGCGTGTGCGCGAAGTGTACGAATATTGTTCAGTGCCTTAAGAGCTTCACTCATAGTATGTCATCCGGTGTTTTAAAATGGGCGATTAATAAAAATAATGCTTACGGTGCTGTTGGAAAAATAAAAAAATAGTCAGTAAATAATATAGTAAACATTATCGTTTAAGCAATCTAATACATCTCATTTCACACGAATAGCATAGGGTCGTTTTACAGAGACATTTTCCTGCGCTTCTGGCTTGATGGTTCGAACTCTGACGAGATACGAGATAGTTGGTCAAGGCTCTGTTCAATTGAACGCTGGAACTCAACAGCGGCTTCTGTGCGTTGTTTTATGACTAAGGCTACTATTTCGTCATCACTCTTTTCTGAAATGGCCTTACGGTATAATACGCGTTCGTTAAATAAATCGAGATTACCAGTTGATCTCGCTGATGTGTTAGCTTTTGAACTGCTGATGGGATTTAACTCATCAATAAAGTATTCAATAAGAGATTCTCTCTTTTTTTCCAGCCTGCGAACTTCGGTATGGGCAGATTTAAATTTTTGCGCCTTAACCAATGGAATATCATCGGAACGCAGTTTACGATATTCATTTCTGTATTCTTCTATTGGAATGTGATTTTTTAGTTCTTTAACTGTATTTACGTATTCGATTAAATCACTGTTGTCTGTTTTTACTTTTCTCATAAATAATACCTCGCAGATAAAATAGTGTGTATATTTATATTACGAGATATGGTTCAGGTGTCAAATTGGCATAGGTATAAAAACATTACTTGGTTTTATACCGTTCAAAAATAAGCTCGCCTGTATCTGTATAAATTTCTATTTTTCCTACTTTACCATCAGTGCCTTTTATCGAGAAACGAATTAATCTTTCATTATAATATTTTTCTAACAGGTCAGGTCGTTCACAAAAGTATCTTGATTTTGTAGCGCGATCTTTCAGATAGTCGCAGCTTGAACAAACCTGCTTTTTGAAATCCTTCTCAGATAAACCACTTTCTTTTATTTTTGAAGAAATAAAAGCCTTTAAAGGTCGTTCATACTCCTCTCTTTCTTTCGCTTTGCGCATTTGTTCTTCTTTCTTGCGCTGTTCTTCAATACGGTAAAGTCTGCCTTGTTCTTCCTGCGCTCGTATTATATCCTCTTGAATCATTTTACTGATGATTGAGGCAGGAACAACACTGATACCTTCAGACCACCCCTGATAAGGATTATTGTTTTGTATATTTCGGACTGTAGCAGATATTCTGTCTATATCCAGTTCTTTATCGAAGGAAACAATGCGTTGTCTGTTTTCTTTTGATATGAGCTTAGCCGTGTTTACCGGGGATTCCAGACCCTTTAATTTGAATGTAGCTACGGCACTGTTGCGACTTCTATAATATAATGCTTGTTTCTTATCTCCAATATAACATTCAAGGTAAGAGAAAATCTTAAACTCCTGAATGCCAAATGTTTCCTCAAGCATGGTCATCTGCTCAGCCAATATATTTAGTATATCACTCTTGGATAGCTTTTCGTGGAGCTTAATCTCAAGCGAACCGGGTAGTTTTTTCATTGTTATTTCCTTGTTGTTATTTTATCAGGATACTTTCTTCATATGAGCGTTTGTTTCAACAGAGTTTCTTCTTGCTTCCTCATTTTCTTTTGTTCTTTTATATACTTTTCGTGGTTTATCAACATGTATGCTGTTATTGAGATTAGGAACAGCGTTATTCTTTTTCTTCTTACTGAAAACAAATGCGTCAGTATAGATTTCTTTGGTCTCAGTTTCTAAGGAAAGGGTTCTTCTTTCACTTTTTGACATAGCTGAATAACTTTCTGGATACTGTTCTATTTCTGCGCAAAGATTGCGAGCTTTGCTCAACTGTTCTTTACGTTTCTGATCCAGTTGGTGACTCATTCCTTTAGCGAAAATGTTAGAGTTGATATAGAGATGACCATGATGCTCTACAAGTATTCCTTTCTGTCTGAGTTTTTTAAAAATGTTAGACATATTACCGGAAGCGATGTTCAGTGCTTTACACAGCGATGATTGCGAAAGATTGATCAGATTTCCAAACTCCATATACTCCAAGATATAGGTTAATACACGGAATTCATTCTTGGATATGTCAAGATCAGAGAAGACTCGAAAGTTGGAAGTAAAAGCAAACACATAAGGTTGTGAAAACGAAATAGCTTTATCTTCCTCAGAAGAAATAACTGTCGTTGATTTTATTTCTTTGTTTTGTAGCAAGCGTCTTGCGATATCAATCTTTTGTTCTGTAGTTAATGATTCAAATAAGTGTAATAGGTCAGCATCGTTTGTATTCATATTATTCTCTCTTATTATTTTTGTTATATGTATTTTAATACTATGCAAAAAAGTGAAAGTCAATAGTAGAACTATAAATAAAATAGGAAGTATATTATTATGACAATGTTATATGTTAAAAAAGCTATGTTTAAACATAGATCTTGCTATGTTTAAACATAGGACGGATCTATGTTTGAACATAGGAGTTTGCTATGTTTAAACATAGGAAAAAAAGTTGTGAAGCCGCGATTTTACTGGTCCGGGACTATGCTTATAATTAAATAATTAGTAAGAAGTTAAGAGAGTCCAGTTTTACTTTTGCGTTATGTTTTAGTGGTTTTACAGGGGCTATTGTATTCCTTAATAACTGCTATCAGCGAAGTGATTGTTTCGAACAATCACGAACCGCTGCTTTTATTGTGAGAGCTTAATTAAGATTTCTTTTGTTTTATTAGCGTCTACGACGCGATCTTTTTTTGGATAAATCCATCATTATCGGAGACAAGCTCCTCACAGCAGAGTGATTGTTGGCAACAATCACGAAGTGCTGCTACTAAGGATATAGTTTTCCTATGCGTTTAAGAGCAAATGCTATATGTCAGAGGGAAGATGTTATGTTCGTATGGGATCTGAATTCTAACTTGGTGGAGGGAATGATCTTTATACTGATCGCTTTGTTTTTCACTGATAAAACATTAATGCATTATAGATGAACAAGGAAAATAGTTTTACAACAGTATCAGGGGCGTAGCCGTGCGCCAGCACAGAGATAAATATTTTTTCAAAAAGTAGTTTAAAAATAATAAGTAAAAGCATGAAGAAAACACAGATATATTTGATTTTTACGCTTACGATGGAGTATTAAACAGTAATAAAATAATAAAAGGAAAATACAATGAACAATATCAAAATGATCACACTCTTCCATCCACATGACAAAACACCATTTATGATCTGTATTGTAAACAAAGTAGAAGATACAGAACTTGGATTGAAATTAACTCTTGAAAACGGCAACAGCATTTGTGTCAATAACTATGACCATTATCTGTTATCAGAGTCTGCAAGTCGTTGCGATAAAGACAGGTTGAAAAATATTTATATTCGCTTGGTCTCAGAACTTACACAGATGAGTGAAGAAACTATAAAATCACAGATGTTATAAAACACCTATAAAATATAATAAATATTTTTGATATTATTATTAGTTGCATGGTATTAAATAAAAACAATAACAGGAAAATATCATGCGAAAAATAAAAACAAAAATCTACTTGCCTACAGCTTTGACAGGAAACATGGATAAACACGATATCCCTGTTTTACAGGATTTAAGAAAAGCGATATACAGCGACAGAATGTTATCAAGGCTTGCAGATAGCGGCAATATTGTTATCCATAGTTCAGTTGGGTATCCGGTTGCTAAATACAAAAACACGGGGATTAGCATAGGTATAGAGCCATTGAATCCAATGATAAGACAAGATCTGACTCTTTGATATATAGTGGTCGTCAGAAACGGGAAAACATCACAGGAGATTAATGGTTTACTTAACAGGTCATTGCTAAAAGCAATAAGCACTTTTAAGGATCACATCAACGAATATGAATCAGTAAAAATCAAAATGCGATAACAACCTATGTTCTGGTAAAATATTTAGTCTGATAACTACAGGAGGAGGATGAGCGATGGAAGGTAAGTTAATTTTTTGTTCCGATGTAATACTACGGTTTCAGTCCGATTACGAAGAAACCGCTGCTGTTCCATTGTTCCCATTCGCTGAGAGAGAATCCTTTTGTTCCTCTGTTTTAATCATTGATGATAGTTAGAATGTTGGTAATATATTGTCCATATTTATTTGCTATGAGGAGAAGATAATGGCAGGGAATAGGCAACATTTTATCCCACGTTTTTTACAAAGAGGTTTTTCTAACGAAAAAAATGGGAAGTATTTTACTAACTGGTATAGAAAAGATTGTTTCAAGGAAAACATGATAGTAGAGAATATTGGTTTGGAAAACAAGTTTTATTCTCACTATGGCGATTCAAGCGTTGATAAAAAAATAACAGAAAACGAAACATACAGTTATTCACGCATACTTAATAGTTTAGTCGATGGGAGTTACAACCTAGACAACAGGAAAGATTTAGCCGAGTTTATTTATCATATGGAGATTAGAACAAAAAACTTAAGAGAAAACATGATAGATTCATGGGCATATTTTGGTGAGCAATTAAAAAACAGATTGCTAGACAAGGAAACTCTTATTGATTATTTCCAAAGAAATCCAAAAACAATCAAAGAATTACTTCAAAATGAGTTAAATAAACTACCAATACTGGCAAGTCTACATGAGCAATATAACTCCATGTTTTTTGATAACGTTCAATTATGGCTACCAAATGCTGCAGAAAAGATGCTATCAACATTAGTTCCGAAGTTTGAGCAAGAAATAATATCAAAAATACCTGAAATAGTAAAAAAGGTTCAGTTAGATGTTTTGGTTTCATCTGAGGATAAGAAAAGTAATATTTATAAGAATATGCATTACAAAGTATTGAAAACAAATCAATCTTTGATTTTAGGAGATAGTATTGTAATCTTTGAAGTGTCTGGGGAACGAAAGTTTAAGCCATTCTATGAAAGTAATGATGATTTAAAATGTATATATATTCCATTAGATTCATATTCGCTACTTTATGCAACGCCAAATCCAGAAGATAAACCAAACGTGGATGGTATTAATAAGGCTATAGCACAGTGTTCATTTGATTTTTTCATTAGTAAATTTCATAGTGATGAATGCCAAATATTTCGAAGTGAGATTGGTAAAAATGTGTTTATAGTTACAACCGAATATATTGACGAAATTCTAAGCAAAATAATAGCAGGAAATTAAAATAGGATTACTTAATGCAGGAGTTAGTGTCTAACTCCTGAATATATAATTAACGCATAATACGTTATGATGGTAATAGTACTTTTAATCCATCAAACCGCGAGAAGTCTTACTTGCAGTCTGACGAAAATCATAACGTTCTACAACATCACCCTTAAACCAGATATCCAGTGATTTAATGTGTGCCGTGCTGCTATTGGTCAACAGAGCAAGGCCCGGTATGTAGTTAGATAGTTGGCTTTCTCCGGTCATACTTGAGTAGTTCCACATCTCCTGTCCATCATTCGTAGCGCGTGTCTGAGGCTCTCCAAAGGCAGCAAGAATTTCTCGTTGGGTAGTTTTACCCTTGACGATTTTTAATTTAACCGTCTGATGATTTTCATCAGCTAGGGATTTATTACCATGAACGGTACAGCCACCAAGCGGAAGTATGATAAAAATAGCAAATAATAATTTTTTCATTTTTGTTCCATAAATAGATGAAAGGTGAGACTCAGAAAACATACTTTTTAAATACCAGCAGCCACCGCTCGCAAAGTTCGTGATTTGAGGTGCTTTTATTCTTCAAGGGAACATTAATTTTCCACATGGGATTTTTAATATCATCAGTTAAAATATTTAGGCCAGAACGTTGATTAGCTGAAAGTTGTTCTCTCCAGTTAGCAATAGCCGCATTGTTCATACCTCGTAATGTTCCATTGCCGTAAAACTTACCACCCTCTGAAAGCGTATAATTGATTTCTCTGATATTGTCATAAGAATATGTCTTGTCTCTTTCTTTATCGAAAAAACGAATGGTGCGCTGTTTGGTGTCTATGACGATCCCGGTTCGCTGACATTCATAAGATAAAATGTCTCCATCCAGAACTTCAGTGAAGCTGTTGTAGTGCTTTTTCTTCTGTATATCTACTGCGGTCATGATAACGACGAAGAGCACTACTAAAAATACAATACCTACTGCTTCCACTCTTACTTCCTCCATGTAAATGAGTTAAAGGGGCTTGGCCTGACCGCAGAACTTTAAAGGGGTTCAGTCTCTTACAGTGCTGCGGTTGTGGCTCTTGTCCCTGCCTCTCAAGCCTATCAGAACGTAAAAATATGATCGATATAAAAGATCGATAATTGATTATTGATAGTTTTTAACGATTAAAGGTGCGATATCGATCGGTGATCAATTGTTATAAACGATCGAATATTAAATTATGATAGATAAAAACTATCATAAGGTTGTTTTTGATCGTTTTAAACGATATGACGAGCCTCAAAAAGAATTGAATCCTATCAATTGGTTAGGCGGTGGTTTTGTTGTGTCATATCTGTCTGAACACGCAGAAACACTACAGCTAACCAGAAAAGCATCAACACATAACAGTATTTTTGATTATCAGGATGGATACGCAGATGAAGAAGATTTTACTCGTTGCTGGCGTAGCAATGGCGCTGGCGGGATGTGGTGAGAAAGGTGATTTTGAAAAGGCGATTAACGCGAAGATATCAAAATCTAAGGTGTGCTATGCACTACAGGATAATGATCGCGTGTTTAATAAAGGTTTTCCTGTTCGGGTCAATCGTGGTTATCGTTCTGCCGGATACAATGAAAATGATGAAATCCTAAAAGGTCTGTCTGAGCAGGGGCTGTTTGATGTTTCGCAGGAGTCTAACAGCTTTAGCAACGTTGATGTTCTGGAAGTAACGGATAAGGGACAAGAGGTTGAGTTCTGGGATCGCAAGGATGGTGTCTGTATTGGTCATCGTGCCGTAGCTGAAATTAAAGAATGGACAGAAGCCGATGCAAGTGGCATGAAGATTGTTCGCGTATCGTATACGTGGAGGCTGGCTGGTGTTCCTTCGTGGGTAGATAAAAGTGCATTCGCTGGCGTCAGGGGAATGACTGAACCTGCTGAAGGTCTTATTCTCTTGTAAAGACCAGTAATGGTTGGAAAGCAAACTAAGTAATGCTGAATCGTTAAGTACCCTGTTGTTCTGTTGAAGGTCAGGGTAGGAACTAAAGGTATTTTTTAAAGCCACCTTTCAAGAAGGTGGCTTTTAAATTAAAGTTTCTTGACGCAAGATGCAACAAGATAATTTATTGGTGAGCCTTTTGAGAAATAATCAAGAATATAGTTTCTCTCTGCTGATTTAAGATTTCTCGTACCGATAGCCGAAGACCATGATAACCAATCTGATTGTCCGGTTCTAAGGTATTCATTCCTTATTTCTTTGAAACCAAAACCCTGTTCCGGTATCTCTAATACTTTTGCTCTGGCAATTTTAAAATCACCAGATAACTCATATAACTTGTGTAAAACGGAGCCATACTCACCTACACCTAATAGATAGTCTTCAACTATTGCTCCAATCCAAAACAATTGATATTCTAAAAAGTTATTATTAGTATTTAAATAGCTGAGCAATATTTTTACTAATCCTGATTTATCGGTAATACCTGAACAGATCGTATAAATATGTTTTATTAAATTTGGGAATCTGCCTAATAGCATTGGCATCTGAGAAAGTAAACTATCATTATGAGTTCTCAAAAAACCAAGAATTAAATCGGCATCAGACTCTTCTATTTTTTCATCTTTTAGCAAGTCTATTAATTTGTTAACTTGTTCATCATCAAGGTGCTTTATGATTTCAATATTAGTCTCGACTACCTCTACCCCTGAGGCTGTAGGTATATGTTCATATTCCGTAATGATTTCTTTAAGTGATGACTTGATCTGAGTTAAGGTTTCATTCACATCTCCCATCACATTGTCAAATGTGGTTTTTGACGGATTTATATTTAAGGATACTTGCCCTAATAACTGCTGTATTCTGATGAAATCATTATTTAGTGTTTCAATGTCATTGTCAAAAATAGTAAAGTCATCCATAAATCTTACTATTTGAGCAGATTTTAGGCGACCATGTAAATCAACGAATTTTAGAAACTCATTACCGATCATTTTTGCCGGATAAATTCCTTGGGGCATAAAATCGATACTTCGTCCTGAGTTAATTTCGCGAAAAAACTGTCCGAGAGCTTCAACATCCGCAGGGCTAACTCCTTCTTTTGAGCTAAACCAGTGGATTATATCATGGTGATATAAACTATTAAAATAAGATGCTATGTCAAAATGTATACTGTGAGAATATAGCTCAGAATATTTTTTTAAGCTTTGTTTATATTCATTATAGGAAACGTGGATAGGTATCCTGCTACCGTTCCTAAAAATATATCCAAAGCTTTTTCTCGACTCGCTTACTTCTGGCCTAAATATCTTCCTGTTTCGATAGATAACATCATAAATAAAATACTCAGCTACTGGATCTAATTTTACAGTTCGTCTCAAATGACCTTTAGGTTTAGTCGAAAAGACTTTTTGCTGAGACAGAAAACTATCTGTTGGATATGCAGGATTAATGACCTTCTGATAAATATATTCTGACATCTCTTGTGAGTGATGCTTGAGTAATATTTGATTGGTTTTTAATGGGTATAATGTGGCTGAGAAATCAGATTCATAAAAATCAATGGTAGATGTCATATTTTATCACCTATCTAAATATTGTAACAACAGATAGTTAATCACATTGCACTCAATATACATCCGTTCACTTAAAAAACATATACTTTTCAAAGTATAAAGTTCAGTTGGAATGGTACAGCATAGAGGTTCTATCCTCAGGGAAATTTTGGTGGCCTTAGCTTTGATGTGGTGGTTAACTTACTTGCTGTCTGTAGAGGTGTATCGTTATGTGCATACTGGGATGTATTTTTTTTTCTCAACCTACTTGGGAAGCGAGTGAACTCATCACTATCTGATGCGCCGATATCGAATTCTGTTTGCGATGATTTTTGAGTGCTGTTAAATTTTGCTCGTTTTTCAAACTCCGAGCGAAGAACATTGACACCCAGCACTTCATCATAGACATAGTTCTCTGCGATACGTTTATCATGGTCAGCATCAGTGGTATCGGATTTCCTTCTGGCCCATATAAATTTCTCTCTTATATATCCTACTATCAGTAGCGTGAAACGTTTAAACAAACCGCTCTGACGGGGCTTGGTCTGTTTCCTACTCCTCACAGGAACACGGTTCATCGCTCTGGTGTTTTGAAGAGATGGGGTTTTCAATTTAGTGGATTTATTTGGTTCAGGAACAACCAGAACAGGGGATTTCTTCCCTGCAGCACTAACCTTACTGACTTTATTGGGATCACGGTAAGATTTTGCTGCTGGTCTTCTGCTTGTGGTAGGTGTCTCCATAGCAGGTTGCTGTTCTACTGTTGCAGGGGAGTCTGGAAGAACAATCTCTTCGGGTTCAGCAAGATGTGTAATCGTAAAGCTTCTGACATCAACCACGATCTCCAGTGGTAGCTCACTGAATGTGGTGTAGATCTTCTTTGCTTCCTCAATTTGATGATCGCGTTGAGCTTGTTCAGCAGAGCGCTGTTCCTGTGACTCGGCGTCATTCCATTTAGCACGATGAACACGTTGCATTGCCGGACGGTTTGTTTCCGTTGCTTTGGCAAGCCAGAATGCTTTCTCTTCAGCGCTGAATGCTTCTTCTGCCTGAGCAAGGGCATCAGCACATTGAGTTCTGAGAGAACGGTGATCGATACGTTCTTCACAGCCTGCGGCTTCAAGGTAGCTGTTTGACATCGTGGCCCATGACTCACGCCATTGGATCATTATCTTCTTATCATTCCAGCTTCTGTCTTTTTTACCGAAGCCTTCGGGACCAATGGTTTTCAGAGTTAACATGACGTGAGCATGTGGATTCTTACTGTCTAAATCGTGGAATGCGATATCAGCAATCATTCCTTTATCAACAAAGTTCTTCTGGCAGTATTCAGCAACTAATTTTTTCTTGTCATCATTCCTGAGTTCTACGGGGATAGCGACATCAAAATAACGAGCTGTTTGACCGTTGTTCTGGCGTTCCATTCTTTCAACTTCATTCCAGAGTGCTGAGGAACTTTCAATAATATGAGCAGGTGTGGAAACAGGGGCTAATATAATATGACCATGTAGATCTGTTCTGTGGCTGAAATCAAATGTTTCGCCAATGCGATCATCCGTAATACGTGTACGGGCGTGGTAGGCAGCTTTCGCAACGGAAGTCATGCCTTCGCTTCGTTTCACAATTTTAAAATCCAGATGAAAAATCGCCATTAAAAATATAACCTCAAATATATGTGCTGCTGTTAGTTTTACGTAAGAAAAACTTCGGGGTTGACGTTGACCTTGGTTTTGCTTTTAGCCTGCGGCAGCAACCGTCGGTAGACCCCACACACTGCGTAGCAGTGTATAGGTGGGCATTGTCTTTAAAAAAATAAGCCAATGTAAAATGCCCCTCTTATTAATTAATACGAAATATATGTATGGTTGTAAAACAATACGCCGGAATAAGCGGCGCAAACTGGATTAAAGGTGTAGGTTTCACATCCACAGGACAAAAAGAGTAAAGATAAGGCCCGTAAGGGCAAAAGAAGTATTAATTATTCCCGCCGTAAGGCGGGGCTGCTAAATTTGATGAAAAAAACGAATAAAACAGAGAGTGTTATGTGTTGCACAATTCACAGGTTGAGGTTGGAAAGTAGAGTTTAAAAATGACAGGTGAAAATAAAATCATGAATGCGCAAAAATAAGTAACGCGGAGAGTGCCAGATGTTTAGGTTAGTAATTACTATCACATGCGTTGCACATTTTTATAAAGAAACGTATCAGAATCATTCTCTCTAACAAAATGGTGCAAATTTGACGTTATTTCTCTTTGGTGATAGTTAAATATAACATTAAATAACCAAAGGAGATAAAAAATGAATGAAAAACTGTCCTATGTTTTTACTATTGATACTCGTATTCTTCATAACAGTAATGAAAAGATTACTGAAATTTTCATTGCGAAATATAAAGACGGAATAACGTATCATTTTGGCCCTGATATGGAACGATTTCAGTCGTGCTTTGAAGCAGCGCTTTTTGCTATTGGTGAATGGCAAATAAAAGTTGATGCGATGACACGATACCATGAGGAAGATGAGGTGATGGAGTTCTTTAGCTCTATACCCTCAGATGAAGCGGGAAATCTGGCAACGTCTATTTTACTGTTCAGTGATGTTCTCGCCATGAAAGGCGTGGATGAAGTATTTGCCTATTTTTTGGGTAAGGATGATGTTGTATGAGTGATGAAAGTAAAAAAACAAGAACAGAAAAAACATTAAAGCAAAAGGTGGCTTTTGCTCAGCTTGAACTTAATCGTCTTAAGTCTCTGGAAAAATCAGAACGAAAGAAAGTTGAAACCCGGCTAAAGATTATACTTGGTGCGGAAGTAGCTAAAGCTATGCATTGCGATATCGAACAGGTGGATAAAGAACTCGTTATGGGGATTTTGCTTTCAGTATCTGACCTGAATGATATTGAAAAAATAACATATATAAAAGCAGGTAGGAAGTTTCTCGCGCAAATGGATGGAAGACAAAAATAAAAAACTAAATTTATTTTTGCTTCAGGTATTGATATCTGATTATTATCTGTTATCTATATAAAAGAACAGAGCGCAGGATAATCCTTTATTAATATTTTTCCTTTTCAATCATGCGTTCTGTTCGACCAGTAATCTGTTAATTTTTATCTTTATGTAGTGAACGTCATTATTACTTTTTTATCAGATATGATAAATATCCCATGAGAAAGTAATAATGACAGTAGTAGTGATAACAAATGTTGTTTTTAAATCTCCCGGAAGGCAAAGAGAAATCTTTGCCTTTTTTAATTCATCCGTCTGTCAGACAGAGTTAAATATATCTTGTTATTTCTATTGCCAGATATGAGAGAAGCGTTATAACAGAAGTTATCATTAAAACAAAAAAGGAGATAATAATGGTTTTATTAAAGAATAAAAGAAAAAGCAAGAAAGGTTTCTCACTACTCGAATTATTGCTTGTTTTAGGCATTATTGCTGCATTAGTGGTAGCAGCTTTTATCGTTTATCCCAAGGTTCAGGCTTCACAAAGAGCACAGGCAGAATCCAATAACATTGCCACCATACAGGCAGGTGTTAAAGCACTCTATACATCAGCATCCAGTTTTACCGGATTAACGAATACCGTTGCTGTTCAGGCGAAAATCTTCCCTGACAATATGTTAAGTGGGTCAGGAACGGCAGCTAAACCCATCAATGCCTTTAAAGGTAATGTGACGCTGGCTGCTACAGCTACAGGACCATCATCCGCGGCTGGCTCTTCTTTCACTATCACATACGATAATGTGCCAGCAGCGGAATGTGTGAAGATTGCGACAGCGGCAGCAGGTAATTTCTACATTACCACGGTTGGAACCAAGGTTGTTAAAGCCGCTGGAGGAACACTCGATGTGGCAGCTACGGCAGCAGCATGTACGAATGCCACAAGCAATACATTAGTTTTCACGTCTATTTAATGAAGAGGGCGCAGGCCCTTTTCTTTCTTATTGCTAAAACAGGGAGATAATTATGATAAAGAAAAAAGGATTCACCTTACTGGAAGTGACTATTGTTTTAGGTATTGGAACGCTTATCGCTTTTATGAAATTTCAGGATATGCGAAACAATCAGGAAGCAGTACTGGCTGATAATGTCGGAACACAGATTAAACAGCTTGGTGAAGCAGTTAACCGCTATATCAGTATTCGATATGACAAGATTTCCACACTGTCATCATCCAACAACCAAAGTAGCGATCCGGGGCCAAGAACCTGTTCGGCTGCTGGTTGTGAAATCACTTACCAGACGTTAATTAATGAAGGTCTGTTGCCTGTAGGCTATACAGGAACTAACGCGCAAAAAGCATCTTACAAGATTGTGTTAAAGCGTTCAGGAACAGCGCCGGATTACGTCATTAATGGCCTTATAACAACAACCAGTCCGTGGACGGAAGGAAAGAACATTCGCTATGACCTGTTAGGTAAAGCGGTTCAGGCGGCAGGTGTTGATGGTGGGATGAGCAGAAATACTAAGATAGCGTCCGGCTATGGCGGTCAGTGGAGTGAGAACTCTAACAGCTACAGCAATATCACGGGTGGTGGATTGCTGGCTTACCGCGTGGGCTATAACTCTTCAATGTATTCTGTTTATCTGCGTCGTGATGGAACGTTGCCGATGACTGGCGATCTGAATCTTGGTGGGAAGAGCATCAAAAACATCAAAGATATGACGGCATCAGGGACAACAACAACCGGAGCACTTAAGACAATGGGTAATGCGTCTGTTGCATCAGATCTGAGTGTGGGAGGAACATCTACCCTTAATGGTCCTGTAAATATCAACAACAATCTGAGGGTAAAATCCGATACCTATCTTAATACGCTATCAACAACAGGTCTGGCTAAATTTGGTAGCCGTATTGCGACGAACGGACTTAATCCAAACGATCTGCCTGCTGGCTGGGCTGGCGGTGTTCGCACCTATGATTTGTATGCGTCAGGGACTGTTGGTGTAGGAGCCGGGAAAACAGTTAAAGCTTACATGAACAACGCGGGTAATATTTATGCGTCAGGTAATCTAACTGCCGGAACGATAAAATCTAATGGCACAATTGAATCAACAGGCAGAATTAAAGCAGGTGAATATCTCCACCTGAATGGTCAGGCAACATTAAATGCGAAATGTACGCCTAATGGTCTGGTGGGTCGAGACAGTACAGGTAGAGTGTTATCGTGTGTTAATGGAAAATGGCAGACAGCAAGTGGTGATGGCCTGAAGGGTATTTTTATAACAATAACCGATCAAGTATCTGGATATAAGTGTGTAATACCAAATAGTGATACAGGGACATGTGCCTGTCCGGGGTCAACGTATACTCCTCAGTTTGGTTATATATCTGGAACTTTAATCGCTGAATATGATGAACAACGTTGTAGTGGTGGTAAGAATGATCACTGTTATAGTAATTACAGAAGGTTATATGCATGTAAATAAAAGCTAACATTAAGCAATAGATATCATTGTGGTGTTTGAGGTGGATGTAAGATGTAAAAGGGTCGAAAGACCCTTTTACCTTTTTATTATTTTATGTGAGACTATTTATTACAGCTCACTTGAGCTAATTCTTTTGCAGTGAAATAGAATGATGTAGTGTGTTTGTTTTTTGGGGAGATATACATCTTGCCATCTATGTCGGCGACTACAAATAGCTTTGTTTTATTGTTGAATTTATCTTGAATGAATTCATCAGGAATAAGATATTGATTAAGATCCGTATCATAATAACATCTATATTGATATCCTAACCCGATCAAAGCGACAATTTTTTCTGAGATTCCCACAGAAAAAGCTGTGAACATATATAAGCAAATCGCCACTGAAAAAATCAAATAATATTGAGTTCTATTTTTTGTATCTCGGATTCTTTGATGTCTATCTGCAAATCCAGTACCAGCAAGGATAATAATGGTAAATAATATAAATACGGCCTGTAGTATGGAGTTGACAGTTAATGAACCTTCGATATTGAAATTTAATGTGATAGAGAGGAATAATAAAATGAAACAAGGAATTATTATCAGTAATGTTGTGCTTATAAACAATTTTATTGTTTTAAGTAATTTTTTATAACAGAATGGATTTTGTATAATGATAAAATGATAGCACGCTACTAAAATAAGCAGCAATAATAATCCGCATGTAATATTATAAAAAAATACAAATGCTATCACTCCACATAAAGCATAATAAGTGAAGCAAAGGATTTTTCGGTTCTTGTCTTTTTTGATTTTTTCTTTCAAGATGAAATTAAAATATAAACTTCTGACTATAATTGGTGAGATGAAAAAAGAAACCATAAAGATTAAAACAATGATTAATATTGTAATGAATGAAAATGCACCAAAACTTATTAATAAGTTTGTTTGTATTAAATCTATAAATTTCACACTGTGAGCATGAACAAAGCTATATATAAACCATGATCCAGTAAAAGTACATGCGAATATTGTGAAAACAATTGCTTTATCGATGTTTTTAAATAAGCTGAGTGAATTTTTCTTGATGCTTCTATATATTTCATGTAAATATTTTTTGTCAGTATTTTCCATGCCGGTTTTTTCCTTTGCCTGCAAATATATTCAAGAAGTCATATTTCAAAGAGGAGCTAACATCTTGTTGTTAATCTTAAAGTTAGCGGAGTTGCACATCAATACTATCAGAAATCATATGATATACTAATGTCAGTTGTTGGTAATACATTTCCTAAGCATATTAGCTATTATTCGCACAATACCCCGTCCACTCATCCATCAACGCCACCCGCTTAGGCCATAATGTCCCACGTTGATACGCAGCCTCAGCCTTATCTGCCAACTGGTGAGCTAACGCATGTTCAATTACTTCACGCGGGTAGTTGGTCGTTTCACCAGCCCAATCACGGAATGTCGATCTAAACCCATGCTGCGTTAAGTCGGTATATCCCATTCGCTTTAGGACTGCCAGTAAAGCCGTATCCGAGAGTTGTCCCTTCCGGGTGGCAGGGAATACAAAATTGATACCTTTAAAGCGTGGTAAAGCTTTTAACAGGGCAATAGCAGCATCAGACAGAGGAACTCGATGTTCCTTCGCTGCTTTCATTCGACTGGCGGGGATGGTCCATGTTTTACCTTCAAGATCGATCTCTGACCACTCGGCACCACGAATTTCACCTGAGCGTGCTGCGGTCAGTATGGCAAACTCAAGCGCACGAGGAGAAACGCCGCTTCGTTCACGTAGTTCTTTCATAAAGGAGCCGAGCTGGTTATAGGGAAGGGCCGCATGGTGCTTGGTGATCTGAACTTTACTTGGTTGAGGCAACAGAGGTTTCAGCATACCTTTCCATGCTGCAGGATTATCACCTTCAAAGTATTCTTTGGCCTTGGCGTAATCGATCACTGTTTCAATACGTCCACGTAGACGACTGGCAGTTTCATTCTTGGTTAACCAGATAGGTTCCAGTATTGCCAGAAGATCGACTTTGGTGATTTCACTAACGGCCTTTTTGCCAATGAAAGGGTAGGCATAGGTTTCCAGTGTGGAACGCCATTGCGCGAGATGTTTTTTGTTCTTCATCTCACTGTCTTTGACTTCCAGCACTTCCTCACAACATTCGGCAAAGGTCTTTTTCTTCCGGGCCAGTATTTCCTGCCGGGCTTTTTGCTCGTGTTTTTCTTGAAGGGGATTAATACCATTACGGATTTGTTTACGTAGCTCACGCGCTTTGTCACGCGCTTCGGCTAAGGAGACTTCCGGGTAAGGGCCAAGCCCCATATTCAAACGTCTTGGAACTGTTCTACCGAGATTGTTGATTCGGGTTCCCATAGCTACGCAAAGAACCCATGCACGGGACTGATTTCGGATGCGAAGGTATAAACCATCCACACCACCAACGGCATACATACCTTCGGATTTTAATCGTGATACGACGAGTCCTGAGAGTTCCTTGGCCTTCTTTGGCATAGCAAAATCCTGTCATACAACCCGCCATACATACGGTACTGCATAAAATAGCTGATTGTTTGCACAGTAGCAATACACTACCGAACAAAAAAATAATGACAATATTTTGTTTTTAAAGGAAAAATAGCACTTTGGTGGGCATTATCGAACACTAAAAATTTAGACCCTCTCTCCGCCACTTTATCAATGACTTATCTTCCGACTTCCCGCCTTGCTTTTCCTAAACAGAACAATCGTAGAACCTTCTTGAAGGGTTAGATCGTCACTGTTTTCTGTTCGATACTGTGACATTCAGCACTTGATTCGCTATGGAGCTGACAGGAAGGTTTCGAGCGAAAATCTACAGTTATTCAGTCGTTTTCTTATCGGTCACCATTATTCTTTTAGACATTGAGCCTATGAAACTGCCGCAAAGTTGCTGGCGGGAACTGAAGTTGCGTAGAGAAGGGGTCAATAATTGAGCCAAAAAAGGAACGCGGCCGTCAGATTAAAGCCGCGGGACAAAGTCCATAATTTCCAAGAGTTGTTGAATTTCCCAGCTTTTTTGAAAGCCTTTGTATCATACTAACAAGTAAAAAAGGTTTAAACACCAAAATTAACCTATATTTCTGGTTAGCTTTACCATGACAGATGACTTGCTCCTGGAAACATTTGCGCTGCCAGTCTGTATGGCTGAGTTGTGTATTTATCGTTCGCCTTTTTCTCAGTTTTTTTCTACAGACATAATAAAAAAGACACGACTCAAGTATGAGCGTGTCTGAGTTTGTCTTACTTATTTGTCTTGGCAAATTATTGTTGTTACTACCAGGCACTGTTCTGTTAAATAACTGAAGTCAGCGCAAAAAAATCAATGAGACATCATCTCCTCGACCACTTCTTCGCTACTCAACTGATAGGGATAATACGTTGGCCAGTTTTCCATTTCATTCAATAAAGATTGCTGGGAATCATTACCCATAAAAATGTGAAAATGAGATGATTTTCGTGGTGCAATTATATGATCGCTAAATTGTATATATTTAGGGGCTTTGCTTTCAGGATCTTTACATTCGAATAAGTAACGAACGCCTTTCTTGCCTGATTTATAGGTGAGTATTTTGTATCCATCGTAATCATATTTACAGGATGTTGTTTCATTATTTCTATGGAATTCGACAATGCCGTCCTCAATGCCAATCATTTCGATATCTGTCGCATAACCTTTGCGATAATAATCTTTAATTTCAGCAAATGTTTTGGTTTTATCTGCATCCGCTTTCTTCTGAAAGACGGGATCAAGTTTGCCACTTTGCAGTAAAGGGTAAACGGATTGCCAGACTCCATCCCAGTCACTGAGCGTTCGGTTTTGTACATTGGTATCATCAAAAACACCATTAGCAGCTTTTTGTTCGACCTCTGTTAAGGGTTTGCCATGAGAATGATGACCATGCGAAAAGGCAGGAGCGCTAACAATAAAGACACCTAAAGCAACAGCCAGTTTATGAAGACGAATCGCCAAAACAATTTCCTCCAGAGTTAATGTACATGATGTGTAATGTTATATTGTAACATATGAAAAAATGCAACAACTCATTAGGAAATGAGAGCATGGTATTCTCAGGCGTATTGAACTATCTTATTGAAATAAAATATATTATTCTGGTGATGAAAGGTTGATGACAAACGAAACATAACTTGATGCGATCTGTGTGGGCCGGATAGGGCGCTCGCGCCGCATCCGGCCAGGATAACGCGAAGTTTGTCGGCAATATGAAGTTATAGAGATAATTTGTTGTGGGCCTGCTTGCGTAACCGGTTGAAAAGGGAAAGCAACTTCTTATACCGTAAGGCTAAAAGCAGTACAGCCAGCCCAGCGTAGATGAGTGGCTGCGGTGAAATAATCTTCACTGACCACAGATAATGTATTGGGGCCAGGATCGCGACAAGATAGACGAAGTTATGCAACTGTTGCCAGTGTTTGCCGAGTTTTCGCTGCATCGACTGGGTTGAAGTGAACGCTAAAGCAAGCAAAATAACCCAGCTGATAATTCCTAACGTTAAATAAGGCCGGGTAATTAACTCCTTACCTAATAACGCCAGATTATTCACGCCCAACTCCAGCAATGCGTAACTGGTTAAATGCAGTGTCGCCCAGGCAAAGCACCATAAGCCTAACAGGCGGCGAGTGCGTATCAATAACGGCTGTTTTGCGTAGCGTGCCAGAGGTGTGATTAACAAGGCCGCAAGCAAAAATTTCAGTGCAGTGCGACCGGTAAAATGCTGAATATCTTTCACCGGATCGGCACCCAGTCCACCGTGATTGATCGCCCAGACCAGCCAGAGAAACGGCAACAATCCGGCAAGATGCAGGCAAACTTTCAGCCATATCACCTGTTTTGCTGTCAGACGCATTTAGAAATTCTCCCGCAAATCCAGGCCACGATACAGCGATGCCACCTGGTCGGCGTAACCATTAAACAGTAGTGTTGGCTGGCGCTGAACATCGAGAATGCCGCCTGAACCAATAAATCGTTCGGTAGCCTGTGACCAGCGCGGGTGATCAACATGCGGATTAACGTTGGCGTAAAAACCGTATTCGTCAGGCGCTGCCAGATTCCAGGTGGTTGGCGGACGCTCGCGGGTCAGCTTAATACTGACGATCGATTTAATCCCTTTAAAGCCATATTTCCACGGCACAATCAGTCGCACTGGCGCACCATTTTGCGGTGGTAACGCCTTGCCATAAACACCTACGGTCATCAGTGTGAGCGGATGCATTGCTTCGTCGAGACGCAATCCTTCGACATAAGGATATTTCAGCCCGCCGCCGATAAAGCGGTCCTGCTGGCCTGGCATCCGTTCCGGCGCATAAATCGTTTCGAAAGCGACATACTTCGCATTGCTGGTGGGTTCGGCAAGCGCCAGCAATTTGTGTAGCGGAAAACCAATCCACGGCACCACCATCGACCACGCTTCCACGCAGCGCATACGATAAATACGCTCTTCCAGCGGGAAGCGACGGGTTAAATCATCATGATCGAGGGTCAATGGTTTTGCCACTTCGCCGCTGATTTTCAGTGTCCATGGCTCGGTTTTCAGGCTACCAGCATTAGCAGCGGGATCGGCTTTATCCAGCCCGAATTCATAGAAGTTGTTATAACCGGAGACTTTATCTGCTGGCGTCAGTGGCAGGTTATTTTGCCAGGCGGCAGGCTTGCTGAACTCCAGCGGTTTTCCGGCGGGGGCGGGCGGACGATCGTTCCCTTTAAACCAGCTAAGCAGATCGGCATGCGCAGCGTGAGGCAAAGAAAATGCAGCTGCGCTGATGCCCAGTGCTTTTAACACCTGCCGACGCTTCATAAAGAATACCGACTCGGCCGTAACATCTGATTCTTTTAAAAATTGATTCTTTTTCATAAGCCATCACACTTTTTTGTCGTTAGCCAACAAGAGCCGTTTACTGTTAATCTGTCAGGGAGTCACCTCCCTAACAGTAGCAGAGATCAGCTTTTACATATTTACGCATTAACTGCCACGATAGGTTGAATACCCATATTGGCTGAGTAACAAAGGCACATGATAATGCTCGTTCACTTTATTAATATGAAATTCAACGGGGATCTCAGGGAAGAAACTTTCAAGATTTTGTTTCTTGAAATAGTCCCCGGTTTTAAATACGACACGGTAATCGCCAGTAGTCGCAGTTTGCTCGGGCCACAGTGCCTTAATTCGTCCATCCTTATCTGTTTTGGCGGTATTAAGTTGTAACCAGCCGTTATCCGCTTTCTTTTCAAGAGTGACTGTCACGTCGGCAGCGGGTTTTCCTGTTTGCTGGTTCAAAATGTGCACGCTAAGAATGTTTTGTTGTGCGGCATAAACCAAAGAAGGTAATGAAAATGCTGCCGTTGCTACCGAGAGTACTAAATAACGCTTTAACATGTTTATATCCTTGTCATGTGAATGAGTTTTGAGGATAGCGAAAAAACGTCCAGGGTAACCTTACAGCAGCATTACAATTTTGTAATGAACCAGGTTGTTTCTATAACATATGATTTATGGCATATTATTTTCATGAAGATTCTACTTATTGAAGATAATCAAAGGACCCAGGAATGGGTAACGCAGGGGCTTTCCGAAGCGGGTTATGTCATTGATGCCGTTTCTGATGGCAGAGATGGGCTTTATCTTGCGCTGAAGGATGATTATGCATTGATCATTCTGGATATTATGCTTCCGGGTATGGATGGCTGGCAGATCTTACAAACGTTAAGAACAGCAAAGCAAACCCCTGTTATTTGCCTTACTGCAAGGGATTCTGTCGATGACAGAGTCAGAGGACTGGACAGTGGGGCAAATGATTATCTGGTAAAACCTTTTTCATTTTCTGAGTTGCTGGCAAGAGTTCGGGCACAATTAAGGCAACATCACGCTCTGAATTCAACATTAGAAATCAGTGGATTAAAAATGGACTCTGTCAGTCAAAGTGTGAGCAGGGACAATATCAGTATTACACTGACGCGCAAGGAGTTTCAGTTACTTTGGCTACTGGCCTCCAGAGCTGGCGAGATTATACCCAGAACGGTTATTGCGAGTGAAATTTGGGGAATCAACTTTGATAGTGATACCAATACGGTGGATGTCGCCATTCGCAGGCTCCGCGCAAAAGTTGATGATCCTTTTCCTGAAAAGCTAATCGCTACAATCCGGGGGATGGGCTATTCATTCGTAGCGGTAAAAAAATAATGAAAAGATTATCTATAACCGTCCGTTTAACCTTGCTTTTTATATTGCTGCTGTCTGTTGCTGGCGCTGGAATTGTATGGACTCTCTATAATGGCCTGGCAAGTGAGTTGAAATGGCGCGATGATACAACACTCATTAACCGGACAGCGCAGATCAAGCAGTTGTTAATTGATGGGGTAAATCCAGATACATTACCTGTCTATTTTAACCGGATGATGGATGTTAGTCAGGATATCTTGATCATTCATGGTGATGGCATCAATAAAATTGTTAACCGGACAAATGTCAGTGATGACATGTTAAATAACATACCTGCTAGTGAGACAATCAGCGCAGCAGGCATTTACAGAAGCATTATTAATGATACAGAGATAGATGCTTTCCGAATTAATATTGATGAAGTTTCGCCATCATTAACGGTTACTGTGGCTAAATTGGCTTCAGCCAGACATAACATGCTTGAACAGTATAAAATTAATAGCATTATAATTTGCATTGTCGCCATTATACTGTGCTCAGTATTAAGTCCGTTGTTAATCAGGACGGGGTTGCGAGAGATCAAAAAGTTGAGTGGCGTAACGGAAGCGCTGAATTATAACGATAGCCGAGTGCCGGTTGAGGTTAACGCATTACCGAGAGAACTAAAACCTCTTGGGCAGGCGTTGAATAAAATGCATCATGCTTTAGTCAAAGATTTTGAGCGCCTTAGTCAATTTGCTGACGATCTCGCTCATGAACTTAGAACGCCAATTAATGCATTACTGGGTCAGAATCAGGTTACGCTCAGTCAAACCAGAAGTATCGCTGAATATCAAAAAACAATTGCCGGAAACATTGAAGAGCTGGAAAATATTTCGCGGTTAACAGAGAATATACTGTTTCTTGCCAGGGCAGACAAAAACAATGTTTTGGTGAAACTGCATGCGCTTTCTCTCAATAAGGAAGTTGAAAATCTTTTGGACTATCTTGAATATCTTTCAGACGAGAAAGAGATTCGTTTTAAGGTCGAGTGCAATCAACAAATCTTTGCGGATAAAATTTTACTGCAACGAATGTTATCGAATCTTATTGTTAACGCCATTCGATATTCACCAGAAAAATCGCGTATTCATATAACCAGTTTTCTTGATGCCAACGGCTCTCTTAATATTGATATCGCCAGTCCTGGAACGAAAATTAATGAGCCTGAAAAACTCTTCCGTAGATTTTGGCGGGGAGATAATTCGCGTCATTCCGTAGGTCAGGGACTTGGCCTTTCTTTAGTCAAAGCGATTGCCGAATTACATGGAGGAAGTGCTACGTATCACTATCTCAGTAAGCATAACGTGTTCCGAATTACGTTACCGCAAAGAAATTAACATCGGGCTTCAGTACGCCATAAGTTAACCGTGAAAAAACGCAGCCACGTCGTGAGTATTAACGTGGCTGCGATTGATTATGCGCTTACATTACAATGTAACAGGGATTAACTCGCGTAAGCTGCCAGCATTTCCTGCGCCGCCAGTTTACCCAACGCATTCGCTGCAAAAGGACTGTCGCCGGTGAGAAGTTTACGGTCCTTATGTACTCGCCCGGTGATGTCGTCATTAATGATGTTCATGCCCATTTTCTTCAACTCTTCGCCGAAGTACCAGGTGAGATGACCCGGCATATAGCCAATATCTGGCGTTTGTTTGTCTGCGGCGTCTGGGAATGCGCAAATAGAATAACCATTCAGTGGGTTATCGCTGTGGCGAAGTGCCAGAAAAGCCGCCGGACCGTGGCAAAGGGAGATAACAAAACGGTCATTTTTGATTGCCCACTGTAAAGCGGCAGCCACGTCCTGGCTTTCTGGTAAACCAATAAGTGCGCCATGCCCACCAGGAACAAAGATTGCTGCATATTCGCTATCAGCGTTGAGGCTGGCGACAACATCCGCGAGTTTCTTCGGATTACGGAATAACGATTTATGCTGTTCAAAGAATGGCATTACTTTTTCATCTTTGTGCGGCATAGCCCAGTATTCAAACTTGGTCATCAGACCGGAAATGGTCGCCACTTCGAATTCGAAACCTGCAGCATGGAGATGATACAACGGCAGCAACGTTTCAATCGGATGGTTACCGGTCGAGAACAGTTTTCCGTTATCGGTCGGCAAATAACGTTCGTCCGCGGCGATCACCAGAATTTTATGTTTACCGCGATACGGTTTTGGATAGTCCACACCATCAAGATCAGAGACGGGACTCGTATATTGGCTAAGCGAATATTCTGAAGGGAAGAATGCATTATCTTCAGCAATATCGACCTGCGGGTTTTTACTTGTTTGAACAGTCATAGTGTATTCCTTATTGTTGCTTAGTTAGGGTAGTCACTATATTTGCGACTGAGCTGGTCGCTATTTTTAACCAGGCTGGAAAATTGAGTCAATATATCGAAAGCGGTAGTCGGCGGGTGTAAGTATGTAATGATGATGCTGCACTGTTGTTGAATATTATTCACGCCAAATTTTCCTCATTGAGCAATGTCGTCGCAAGTGGCCTCAATGATTTTAGACCATTATCAGAGGTTTGGGGGCGATGGGGAGAGATTTAGTGCTGTGGAATGTTGTGGTACTGATGAATATTTATATCCCGGATTGGTAGGGAAAAAGCTTTTTTCATGCACTATTTTTGCAAATATTTCTATATGGGAAGCGGTTTTGTTACAGATTAAATTTATAAAGAAATGCATTTGGGGTGTTGGGTTGAAGAGTAGCTGGTAGATGTTATTGTGCCAGGAGGGGCAGGGGAATGTGCCGTATCGATATGCTTTGGCAATTGCGTGCGCCGCAGATGGAGATGAAATGCCAATAAAAAAGCCTGAGTTCGATGAGGGACGAACTCAGGCTGGTGTTATGTTTTACAGTAACACGCCTCGGCGCGTTGGCTGATTAGAACTGGTAGACGATACCAACTGCCAGTTGGTCGTCGGTGTTCAGTCCATGAGCGAGAACATAATCACTCTTATCAAGCAGGTTGATCTGATAAGCGGTATATACGTTCATATTCTTATTGAAGTAATACCAGGTACCGATTTCAATATAGTTCAGACGATCAGAATCTTTGTAACCTGCTACGTCCAGTGCTTTAGAATAGGAGTAACCGATGGATGGACGCAGACCAAAGTCGAACTGATATTGCAGAACAGCTTCGAAGTTTTGTGTTTTGTTCACAACATCACCGTCGTCGGAATTCATGTTGTGAGATTCACCGTACATTACAGCAGCATAGACATTGTTAGCGTCATATTTTGTTGACAACGCCCAAACTTCGGCTCTTTCGCCTTTACCATCACCAGACTGCCAATCAGTACGGTCAGAGTTTGCATAAGCACCAGCAAATGAGAAACCGTCAATAGTGTAAGTTGCAGATAAACCATGGCCATCGCCATTTGCTTTGTAGTTGCCTGTACCTTCATTTTTACCCTGATATTGCAGAGCAAAATTTAGACCTTCAACCATGCCAAAGAAATCTGTGTTACGATAGGTTGCAACACCGTTGGTACGGTTGGTCATGAACAGGTCAGTACCAGCCCATGAGTCACCGCCCCACTCAACAAACATATCAGTAAATGCTTCTGCATCATACGCGACACCGACATTACGACCGTAGTCGAATGAACCAAAATCTTTGTAACTCAAACCAGCATATGCCAAACGAGTTTGGTCAGGGTTGTGTCTGTTTGATGCTTCCAGGTCTAGTTCAAACTGACCGTAACCAGTCAGTTCAGGGTTGATCTGAGTTTCACCTTTCACGCCTACACGGGCATAAGAGGTATCTTGAGAATTATCGCCTTTTTCACCATTTTCACGGTCGGTCAGAATGCGCTCACCAACCATCTTGCCGTATAGCTCAACTTTATTGCCATTTTTATTATAAATTTCAGCCGCATTTGCTGCGCCAGCAACTAATAACGCCGGGACCAGCATTGCCAGAACTTTTCTTTTCATTATGTATTCCCTTGTGATTATAATCTTCATGAATATATCAATAAGTGCTGTTATCCAAAAAAAGCACATTTGGATACTATTCTATGAAGTTCATTTTATTTTAAAGATTACATGTAACAAACGTATTTAAAAGATTTCAAAATGTTTCTAATTTATTTAATATAATTCATAATTATGAATTCTGAATGTAAACATTCACGAATATTATGGATGTATATCAATATGTTATGAGTTGATTGAAAAGATAGGGAGTATCAATGATTGTTGCGCTAAACGGCTGGTGTGATCTCGCGCACATTAATGAAGGCATAAAAAAGAGCCGGCATCATGCCGGCCCAAAAAATATAAACAAGACGATAAAAGGCTAATAACGGAGGCATGATGACACAGAAAAATAAAAAGGTATAATTGTAATCAGTACCAATATATTGATTGAATGAATTAATAAAGCCGAAATCAAAGATAAATAAAATCGTTCAAATCGAATTTTCCTGTATTCACCGCCGTTGCGCAAAATTTATCTATTTGTTCAAAAAATGATTGAGTCTTGACTGGCTCATCCAATGTGGAAAAATGTGATTTTTATCACATAATAGTTCTAAGTCTGAATTTTCCGGGTTATCTCAAAATGGAATACGGTTCGACAAAGATGGAAGAGAGACTCTCTCGCAGCCCTGGCGGCAAATTGGCTTTGTGGGCTTTCTATACATGGTGTGGCTATTTCGTCTGGGCAATGGCGCGATACATCTGGGTGATGAGCCGGATCCCCGATGCCCCCGTGTCGGGATTTGAAAGTGATTTAGGATCTACCGCGGGGAAGTGGTTAGGAGCATTGGTCGGATTTCTGTTTATGGCCCTGGTTGGTGCCTTGTTAGGCGGCATTGCATGGTACACCCGACCTCGTCCCGCACGTTGCAGACGCTATGAATAAAAACTGCTAAGGTTGCGACTCTTTGGCAACGGAGCGCGTATGGAGTTACAACACTGGCAGGCACAGTTCGAGAACTGGTTGAAAAACCATCATCAACATCAGGACGCGGCGCATGACCTGTGTCATTTTCGCCGTGTCTGGGCTACGGCACAGAAACTGGCGGCAGATGACGATGTCGATATGCTGGTGATTTTAACCGCCTGTTATTTTCACGATATCGTGAGCCTGGCGAAAAATCATCCGCAACGGCAGCGTTCTTCAATCCTGGCGGCAGAAGAGACGCGTCGCCTGCTCCGTGAAGAGTTCGCGCAATTTCCGGCGGAGAAAATTGAGGCCGTTTGTCATGCCATTGCCGCTCACAGTTTCAGCGCGCAAATCGCCCCCTTAACAACGGAAGCTAAAATCGTCCAGGATGCGGATCGGCTGGAAGCCCTGGGGGCGATTGGCCTAGCGCGCGTATTTGCCGTTTCAGGGGCATTGGGCTTGGCGCTGTTTGATGGCGAAGATCCGTTCGCACAGCATCGCCCGCTTGATGATAAACGCTACGCGCTGGATCATTTCCAGACAAAGTTACTGAAATTACCGCAAACCATGCAAACCGCAAGAGGCAAGCAGCTGGCACAGCACAACGCGCAATTTTTAGTCGAGTTTATGGCGAAGCTCGGTGCCGAACTGGCGGGGGAGAATGAAGGTATCGATCACAAGGTGATAGATGCGTTTTCACCCGCTGGCTGAGCGCGTGGCCCTAAACGGCAGTAATTATGTTAACCTGTCGGCCATCTCAGATGGCCGGTTAAATCTATGCAGGAAAATATATCAGTAACCGATTCATACAGCACCGGGAATGCCGCACAGGCAATGCTGGAGAAACTGCTGCAAATTTATGATGTTAAAACGCTGGTGGCGCAGCTTAATGGTGTGGGTGAGAATCACTGGAGCGCGGCAATTTTAAAACGTGCGCTGGCGAATGACTCGGCATGGCACCGTTTAAGTGAGAAAGAGTTTGCCCATCTGCAAACGTTGTTACCCAAACCACCGGAACATCATCCGCATTATGCGTTTCGCTTTATCGATCTATTTGCCGGAATTGGCGGCATCCGTCGCGGTTTTGAATCGATTGGTGGACAGTGCGTGTTTACCAGCGAATGGAACAAACATGCGGTACGCACTTATAAAGCCAACCATTATTGCGACCCGGCGACGCATCATTTTAATGAAGATATCCGCGACATCACCCTCAGCCATCAAGAAGGCGTGAGTGATGAGGCGGCGGCGGAACATATTCGTCAACACATTCCTGAACACGATGTTTTACTGGCCGGTTTCCCTTGTCAGCCATTTTCGCTGGCTGGCGTATCGAAAAAGAACTCGCTCGGGCGGGCGCACGGTTTTGCCTGCGATACCCAGGGCACGCTGTTCTTTGATGTGGTGCGCATTATCGACGCGCGTCGTCCGGCGATGTTTGTGCTCGAAAATGTCAAAAACCTGAAGAGTCACGATAAGGGAAAAACGTTCCGCATCATCATGCAGACGCTGGACGAACTGGGCTATGACGTGGCTGATGCAGAAGATAACGGGCCGGACGATCCGAAAATCATCGACGGCAAACATTTCCTGCCGCAGCACCGTGAACGCATCGTGCTGGTGGGTTTTCGTCGCGATCTGAATCTGAAAGCCGATTTTACTCTGCGTGATATCAGCGAATGTTTCCCTGCACAGCGAGTGACGCTGGCGCAGCTGCTGGACCCGATGGTTGAGGCAAAATATATCCTGACGCCGGTGCTGTGGAAGTACCTCTATCGATATGCGAAAAAACATCAGGCGCGCGGTAACGGCTTCGGTTATGGAATGGTTTATCCGAACAATCCGCAAAGCGTCACCCGTACGCTGTCTGCGCGTTATTACAAAGATGGCGCGGAAATTTTAATCGATCGCGGTTGGGATATGGCCACGGGTGAGAAAGACTTTGACGATCCGCTGAATCAGCAACATCGTCCACGTCGGTTAACGCCTCGTGAATGCGCGCGCTTAATGGGTTTTGAAGCGCCGGGAGAAGCGAAATTCCGCATTCCGGTTTCGGACACTCAGGCCTATCGCCAGTTCGGTAACTCGGTGGTCGTGCCGGTCTTTGCCGCGGTGGCAAAACTGCTTGAGCCAAAAATCAAACAGGCGGTGGCGTTGCGTCAGCAAGAGGCACAACATGGTCGACGTTCACGATAAGGCCACCCGCAGCAAAAATATGCGCGCGATTGCCACGCGTGATACGGCGATTGAGAAGCGCCTCGCCAGTTTGTTAACCGGGCAGGGCCTTGCGTTTCGCGTTCAGGACGCCAGTCTGCCCGGACGCCCGGATTTTGTCGTTGATGAATATCGCTGCGTGATATTTACCCACGGCTGCTTCTGGCATCATCATCACTGCTATCTGTTTAAAGTGCCTGCGACTCGAACTGAGTTCTGGCTGGAGAAGATAGGTAAAAATGTTGAACGCGATCGCCGCGATATCAGTCGATTGCAGGAGCTCGGCTGGCGCGTACTGATTGTCTGGGAGTGTGCGTTACGTGGGCGCGAGAAGCTGACGGATGCGGCGCTTACCGAGCGTCTGGAAGAGTGGATCTGCGGCGAAGGTGCCAGCGCGCAGATCGACACGCAGGGGATTCATTTACTCGCTTGATGCATCCTGAATAACTGGCGCGACAACGGGTTTGGCCGGGAAGAGATATTTTCCCAACGTGACCAGTACCACCGCGAAAACAATTACGCCGAGCGCCAGCCATTCAATTTTCGACAGCGTTTCGCCACCCAGTCCCGTACCCAGCAAGACCGCGACCACCGGGTTAACGTAGGCGTAGCTGGTGGCGAGAGCCGGACTGACATTACGGATTAAATACATATAAGCGTTAATGGCGATAATCGAACCAAACAGCGCCAGATAGCCGACCGCAAGGAAGCCTGACAGGGAAGGGAGCGCCGTCAGTTTTTCACCCGCAATCATCGACGCGATCATTAACACCACGCCTGCCGCCAGCATCTCAATCGCACCCGCCATCATCCCTACAGGTAAGGTAATGCGCGAGCCATAAACTGAGCCAAACGCCCAGCTAATCGAGCCGATTAAAATCAGAATCGCGCCCCACGGATTGCCGCTTAAATTTCCACCGCTATTGAGCATGATGATTCCGGCAAGCCCAATGGCGATACCCACCCATTCCAGTTTGCGCGTTTTAATGCCAAACAGGCGGCTGAAGCACAGGGTAAAGAGGGGCACGGTTGCAACCACTACGGCGGCGATGCCGGAAGGAACATTTTGATGTTCGGCAACCGTCACCATGCCATTACCGACAGCCAGCAATAACAGGCCAATCAGCGCGGCATTGAGCAGCGGACGTAGCGGGGGAAGTTTGTGTCCGCGCAGTAGCAAAAATGCCATCAATAAAATACCGGCTGCCAGGAATCGAACGCCCGCCATCATTAACGGAGGCCAGCTTTCCACGCCAATCCGAATGACAAAATAGGTTGAGCCCCAAATGATATACAACGCAAACAGCGCGCCAAAAAGCGGTAACAACTGGCGGAAACGCATAATCCCTCACGGCGGAAATAAAAAGGTGGTTCATAGTAAACGTGAAAATCATTCTGCTGGCGAGAGATATAATTGCACTTGATTGTTAAATAAATGTTGACCTGTGAAGCAAGTATCAGAGCTGCCGTTTTTGCTTCATACTTACACCCTTCAACAATAAAAATGAGAGGGAATGCTTTTGGCCGGGAGTAGTTTACTGACGTTGCTCGATGATATCGCCACACTGCTGGACGATATCTCCGTGATGGGCAAACTGGCGGCGAAGAAAACCGCCGGTGTATTAGGGGATGATTTATCGCTCAATGCGCAACAAGTTTCAGGCGTGCGGGCCAACCGGGAACTTCCCGTGGTCTGGGGCGTGGCGAAAGGATCGCTGATCAATAAAGTGATTCTGGTGCCGCTGGCGCTGATCATCAGTGCGTTTATCCCGTGGGCGATTACGCCACTGTTGATGATTGGTGGCGCGTTTCTCTGCTTTGAAGGGGTAGAGAAAGTGCTGCATATGCTGGAGGCGCGTAAACATAAAGAAGATCCGGCGCAGAGCCAGCAGCGTCTGGAGAAGCTGGCGGCGCAGGATCCGCTGAAGTTTGAAAAGGACAAAATTAAAGGGGCGATTCGTACCGATTTTATTTTGTCTGCGGAAATCGTCGCCATCACGCTGGGGATTGTGGCAGAAGCGCCGTTGCTTAATCAGGTGCTGGTGCTTTCAGGCATCGCGCTGGTAGTGACCGTGGGCGTCTACGGTCTGGTAGGGGTTATCGTTAAGATTGATGACCTGGGGTATTGGCTGGCGGAAAAATCCAGCGCGCTGATGCAGGCATTAGGTAAAGGGTTATTGATTATCGCGCCCTGGCTGATGAAAGCATTATCGATTGTCGGCACGCTGGCGATGTTCCTCGTCGGCGGCGGGATTGTGGTACATGGTATTGCGCCGCTGCATCACGCCATTGAACATTTCGCCGGGCAGCAAAGTGCAGTGGTGGCGATGATATTACCGACTGTTTTAAATCTGATTCTTGGATTTATCATCGGCGGCATCGTGGTGCTGGGAGTGAAAGCAGTAGCGAAAATGCGCGGTCAGGCACATTAATACTCGCACTGGCTATTATGCAAAATTCGCCATCTTCAACTAAGGTGAACAAGTTTCACTCGAAAAAAGGAGGCGAGTATGAGCTTTATGGTTAGTGAGGAAGTTACGGTTAAAGAGGGCGGCCCGCGGATGATTGTCACTGGATACTCCAGCGGTATGGTTGAGTGTCGTTGGTATGACGGTTACGGGGTCAAGCGGGAAGCTTTTCATGAAACCGATCTTGTTCCGGGGGAGGGGAGTCGTTCTGCGGAAGAAGTTTGAAAGGGTATCATTAACACCAGGCCGGATCACATCCGGCCTGGTGTCCCAATGCCTGCAATGAATGATAGTCGCGTCTTATCATGCCACCATTATAAAATTATCGCTGTTTTGCGGTACGCTATCGCCGGGTTATGCCAGAATCATAAAAAAGCAGGTTGGGAGTCGTCAGGGTGCAGCACGAGACAAAAATGGAAAACCAGAGCTGGTTGAAAAAACTCGCACGCCGCCTGGGGCCCGGTCATGTCGTTAATCTCTGCTTTATCGTGGTATTGCTTTTTTCCACCTTGCTGACCTGGCGTGAAGTGGTGGTGCTGGAAGATGCCTATATCTCCAGCCAGCGTAATCATCTGGAAAACGTAGCCAACGCGCTCGATAAGCATTTGCAGTATAACGTCGACAAACTGATCTTTTTGCGTAATGGCATGCGCGAAGCTCTCGTGGCGCCACTGGATTTCATCTCTCTGCGTAATGCCGTAACCGAGTTCGAACAGCATCGCGACGAGCACGCCTGGCAAATCGAACTCAACCGACGGCGCACCCTGCCAGTCAATGGCGTATCGGATGCATTAGTCAGCGAGGGGAATCTCCTGTCTCGCGAAAATGAAAGCCTCGACAATGAAATTACCGCTGCACTGGAAGTTGGTTACTTGCTGCGACTGGCGCACAACTCCTCGTCGATGGTTGAACAGGCGATGTATGTCTCGCGTGCTGGATTTTACGTTTCGACGCAGCCGACCTTGTTTACGCGCAATGTACCAACGCGTTATTACGGCTATGTCACCCAACCCTGGTTTATCGGCCATTCGCAACGAGAAAATCGTCACCGCGCGGTACGCTGGTTCACTTCGCAACCGGAACATGCCAGCAATACTGAACCGCAGGTTACCGTCAGTGTTCCGGTAGACAGTAATAACTACTGGTATGGCGTGCTGGGGATGAGTATTCCCGTGCGTACTATGCAGCAATTTTTAAGAAACGCCATCGATAAAAACCTCGATGGTGAGTATCAGCTCTATGACAGTAAGCTGAGATTTTTGACCTCTTCCAATCCTGACCATCCAACAGGGAATATTTTTGATCCTCGTGAACTGGCCTTGCTGGCGCAGGCAATGGAACATGACACGCGGGGCGGCATTCGTATGGACAGTCGCTATGTTAGCTGGGAACGTCTGGACCATTTCGACGGTGTGCTGGTGCGCGTCCATACGCTAAGCGAAGGCGTGCGCGGCGATTTCGGCAGTATCAGCATTGCATTAACCCTGCTGTGGGCGCTCTTTACCAGCATGTTACTCCTCTCCTGGTATGTGATTCGCCGGATGGTCAGCAACATGTATGTTCTGCAAAGCTCGTTGCAGTGGCAGGCGTGGCACGACACCTTAACGCGTTTATATAACCGTGGCGCATTGTTCGAAAAAGCCTGTCCGCTCGCTAAATTGTGTCAGACGCACCAACATCCTTTTTCTGTCATTCAGGTCGATCTTGACCATTTTAAAGCGATTAATGACCGCTTTGGTCATCAGGCGGGCGACCGTGTTCTTTCTCATGCCGCCGGATTAATTAGCAGTTCCTTGCGTGCGCAGGACATTGCCGGGCGGGTCGGTGGTGAGGAGTTTTGTGTGATTCTGCCAGGCGCGAATCTGACGCAGGCTGCGGAGGTCGCAGAACGTATTCGCCTGAAGTTAAATGAAAAAGAGATGCTGATCGCCAAGAGTACAACGATACGCATTAGTGCCTCGCTGGGGGTAAGCAGTAGCGAGGAAACCGGTGATTATGATTTTGAACAACTCCAGTCATTGGCCGACCGTCGGCTTTACCTCGCAAAACAGGCCGGGCGCAATCGGGTATTCGCGAGCGATAACGCTTAACGGGCGGGGAAAAAATGGTCCAGCCCTTCACGCCAGCCTTCCGGTCCTTCACGCTGCGTTCGCCAGACGCGGGCCGGATCCTCATCATGCAGATGGACCCCTTCACGGTTTAGCCCTTTCACAATCACCGCGTAATCCATTACCTCCAGTAAAGGCGCATCGTTTGGCCCATCGCCCAGGCCAAGTGTGGTTGGGCGTCTGCCTGACAATTGTTGATAGGTCGCGATAATCCAGTTGGCAGCCTGATCTTTTCCGGCAGAGGCATCCAGTACGTGCCAGAAGCGCGCACCCTGCATAAACTGCAAGCCCAGTTCGTTCAGACGAGCGATAAATTGTGCCATATGCTCGTCACTGTCGCGCCAGATTAGCGTTACCGACGCCTCATGCAGCTGCGTCAGCGCCGCCTGGCTACGGCTTAATCCCGTCCATTCGGCAATGGTTGCATCGTCGACATCATCAAAAGTCGTGAATTTAAAATGTTCTTTCTCGCGTAGCGTATTTAAAACCTGGCAGATTTCGCCATGGCTAATACCTGAGATGATGCGTGGAAAACCGTCTATACCCTGCCATTGTTCAGCAAGCTGGATCACTGCGCCATTCTCTGCAATCAGCGGTAAGCCTTGTAGCCCCAACATTTTTTGCAAGTACAGCATTTCCGCTGAAGTTTTACTGCTACAGAGAATGACGGGAATATTGGCTTCGTGTAAACGGCTGAGCCAGGGGGCTGCCGGTTGCCAGTCATAACTATGACTGTCCAGCAGGGTGCCATCAAGATCGCTAAAAACCAGTAGTGGTTGTTGAATTGAAAACATGGTCGCGCAGTACTCCCCTTACCAGGATGATTCTCAAAACAGCACAAATAATCAAAGATGATTTTTTCGGGAGCGATCCCGTTGACACCAGAGCCACCAAGGGGTGACGCGCGTCACATTTCTATTCATAAGTAGCGTTAATCATTCATAGCGCGAATATTTTCTTGTCAGCGAAAAAAATTGCAGATAAGGTGATGAACACATCAGATTTCCTGGTGTAACGAATTTTTTAAGTGCTTCTTGCTTAAGCAAGTTTCATCCCGACCCCCTCAGGGTCGGGATTTTTTTATTGTGCATTCAACGATTCACTTCAGAGACGCTGAAGTCATGAATATCCAGTTCGAAGGCATCCGCCAATTCACGCCATGTATGATATTCACGTCCATCGACGCTAACGTGTTCAGAATCGTTCTGGCTGCGATGAACTTCGCTTTCGCTAATTTCATTGATCGCCGCCAGCAGAGCATCGACATCGACGCTGACCTCACGTTTTGCGGTATCGCTGTACTCTTTTGCGGTTTTCATCATCTTTCCTCGCAACCGTTACTCTGTTGTTGCCGCCAGTTGTTAAGTCCGCCTGGCATCTCTTAAGTATAGACCGTCGAGAAAATCAGCACTCGCGCGCGCCTGGCGCTGCCAGAAAAACGAAATTGTTCTACACTGGCACAAAGCCACAGGAGGAAAACGATGAAGGTGAATGATCGGGTAACAGTCAAAACGGATGGCGGTCCGCGTCGTCCTGGCGTGGTACTGGCAGTTGAGGAGTTTAGTGAAGGCACAATGTACCTGGTTTCGCTGGAAGACTACCCGCTCGGCATCTGGTTCTTTAATGAAGCAGGGCATCAGGACGGTATCTTTGTTGAGAAAGCAGAGTAATCTTATTCAGCCTGACTGGTGGGAAACCACCAGTCAGAATGTGTTAGCGCATGTTGACAAAAATACCATTAGTCACATTATCCGTCAGTCGGACGACATGGTAGATAACCTGTTTATTATGCGTTTTGATCTTACGTTTAATATTACCTTTATGCGATGAAACGGTCTTGGCTTTGATATTCATTTGGTCGGAGATTTGAATGGTTCCCTGACCTGCCATCCACATTCGCAACATACTCGATTCGGTTCGGCTCAATGATAACGTCGGCATATTTAAAAACGAGGTTATCGTTGTCTCTTTTTTCAGAATATCGCCAAGGATATCGTCGAGAGATTCCGGTTTAATCGATTTAGAACTGATCAATAAATTTTTTCTGACCAATAGATACTCATCAAAATGAACATTGGCAATTGCCATAAAAACGATAAATAACGTATTGGGATGTTGATTAATGATGTGCTTGATGCGCTGACTGTTAGAAGCATCGTGGATGAAACAGTCCTCATTAATAAACACCACTGAAGGGCGCTGTGAATCACAAGCTATGGCAAGGTCATCAACGGTTTCAATGTCGTTGATTTCTCTTTTTTTAACCCCTCTACTCAACAGATACCCGGTTAAACCTAGTCGGGTGTAACTACATAAATCCATAATAATCGTTGACATGGCATACCCTCACTCAATGCGTAACGATAATTCCCCTTACCTGAATATTTCATCATGACTAAACGGAACAACATGGGTCACCTAATGCGCCACTCTCGCAATTTTTCAGGCGGACTTACTATCCCGTAAAGTGTTGTATAATTTGCCTGGAATTGTCTTAAAGTAAAGTAAATGTTGCGATATGTGAGGGAGCTTAAAACAAATATTTCGCTACAGGAGTATCCTGGAAGATGTTCGCAGATATTATTTTTCGGATAATCCTTAGGGTAGCATGATAAACGTTACGGAATTATATTAATGGTAATTCACTAATAATATCAGCCAGCAAATTAAAAATTTCACTGAATAAATGTTCGCAAAAAGGCGCAATTAACGGCATTAATGCCGCCATTAAAGAGATGCCGACAGTCAGAGTTAATGGAAATCCAATAACAAAAATGGATAATTGCGGGGCCATACGATTCAGTAAACCTAATGCCAGATTCAGGGTCAGCAACAGAGTAATGAGCGGTAACGCCAGCATCAGCCCGTTAAGGAAAATCAAACTCCCTGCTTTGGTGAGTGCCAGAAACGCATTGCTGTTCAACGGTTCGCTACCAATCGGCAGGGTGTGAAAGGTATCGACCAGCAGTGAAATCAACCATAAATGACCGTTAAATGTCAGGAACAGCAGTAATGCCAGCATATCCATGATGCGCGCTAAAACGGGCATATTGAGATGGCTGCCAGGATCGACAAATGTCGCAAATGACAGCCCCATTTGCAGACCGATAATTTCGCCAGCGGTTCGCACAGCGGCAAAGGCAAATTGCATGGTAAAACCAAGCGCAATGCCGATCAGGATCTGCTGCACGGCCAGCCACAGAGCAAAGAACGAAAAAACAGGAACATCGTTGGCAGGTAATGATGGGGCAATGGCGAACGTGATCATCATTGCCAGACCCAGTTTTACCCGTTTCGGCACGCTGCGTTCGCTCAGAATTGGCGCGGTAGAAATGAGCGCCAGCACGCGCAGTAACGGCCAGAAGTACAGGCTTAACCAGGAAAGCCACTGATCGCTTGTCACCTGCATCATTGTTCGGGCTACCCGATGATATACGGCAGGTTAGTGAACAAGGTGCGGACGTAATCCAGCAACAGATTGAGCATCCACGGTCCGGCAATAATAATGGCGATAAATACGGCGATGATTTTCGGAATAAACGACAGCGTCATTTCGTTAATCTGCGTGGCTGCCTGCAAAATACTGATGATAAGGCCCGTGACCAGCGCCACCAGCAACAGCGGGGCTGCCAGTGCCAGCGCGACTTTCATCGCTTCAGTTCCCATCATCATGACCGATTCAGGTGTCATTTTGCCTCTCTAGCTGTAAAAGCTCTGCGCCAGCGAACCGACCAGCAATTGCCAGCCATCCACCAGTACAAACAGCATCAGTTTAAAGGGCAGAGCAATGGTGGCAGGGGGAACCATCATCATCCCCAATGCCATCAACACGCTGGCAATCACCAGGTCGATAATCAAAAAAGGGATGAAAATCGTGAAGCCTATCTGAAATGCGGTTTTCAACTCGCTGGTCACGTAGGCCGGGAGCAAAATGCGCATCGGCACAGCTTCAGGTCCCTGCAACGGGCCGGTATTCGCCAGTCTGGCAAACAACCCTAAATCCGCCTCGCGGGTCTGACGCAGCATAAACTCACGCAGCGGCTGCGCCCCTTTTTCCAGCGCCTCCTGCATTGAGATTTTCTCTTCGCTGAATGGCTGGTACGCATCGACATAAATTTTGTCGATCACTGGCGACATAATAAAAAAGGTCAAAAACAGTGCCAGCCCCAGCAATACCTGGTTAGGTGGCGCGGAGGGCGTTCCCAGCGCGTTACGCAATAAACCAAAAACAATGATGATGCGGGTGAAACTGGTCATCATCAGTAAAATTGCCGGAATAAACGTCAACGAGGTGATGAACACCAGCGTCTGCACCGGGAGCGACCAGCTTTGTCCACCACCAGGTAGCGGCTGGCTGGTGATACCCGGCAGTTGCGCGAAGGCGAGGGGCGTAATCAGCCAGAGAAGGACCGGTGCGACAGAAAACAAACGACGCATCAGGATCTCCCGCCACGCTTAAGCAAATTTTTCATGACCGACTGAAAATCGGTCTGCGGTATCTCTTCCGTTGGTGCTGAAGGGGGAAGTTTATGTAGCAGATTGATTTGCCCTGCGGTAACGCCGAGCACCAGCCGTGCATCTTCCACATCGACCACCACGACCCGTTCACGCGCGCCCAGCGAAGCACTGGCGCTAATTTTCAGACCGTTAACGCCAGTGCGTTTAGGGGCAAATCCCAGCCGTTTTACCAGCCAGGCGGCAGCGAGGATCAGGGCAATAATGGCGATGAGTGCGCCGCTCACCTGCAGCAGTGGCGCAGCAGAAACCGGCGCGGAAGATTGCACAGTAGCATGGTTATTCATCACTAACGGCTCAGGCGGCGCATCCGCTCGGACGGGGTAATGATATCGGTGATCCGCACGCCATATTTATCGGCAACAACCACCACTTCGCCCTGGGCGATTAAATAACCGTTGATCAGAATATCCAGCGGTTCGCCCGCCAGACCGTCCAGCGCCACGACTGATCCTTGCGTCAGACGCAACAGCTCTTTGATGGTCATCCGCGTACGGCCCAGCTCGACGGTCAGCTTGACCGGAATATCCATAATCAGGTCGATATCCTGCAACGTTCCGCTGACATCTCCGCCGCCAAATTGCTGGAACACCGCGTCGGCAGCGCTTTTTCCGCTGGTTGATTTTTGCTCGCTCAACGCTTCAGCCCACAGATCGTCCATTGCGCCGTTGTTGTCATCGGCCGGATTATTCATGTCACTCATTTGGGCTGTTCCTCGTTCAGAGAATTTAAAATCGGGTTAATCAAATGTTCTATCCGTAACGCATACTGACCGTTGAGAGTGCCGTACTGACTGGTCAGAACCGGGACGCCGTCAACATGGGCGATGATGCGATCGGGTTTTTCTATCGGCAGGACGTCGCCGGGTTTCAGTTTTAAAATCTGCGACAGGCGTAGCGAGATATCGGCAAAGTTGGCCACCAGTTCCAGCTGTGAATGCTGCACCTGGCGCACCAGGTTATCGCGCCAGTTCTGATCTTCATTACGCGAGTTTTCCAGCGGCGGGTTAACCAACAATTCCCGTAGCGGCTCGATCATGCTGAATGGCAGGCAGATATTAAATTCGCCGGTCAGGTTGCCAATCTCCACATGGAACGGCGTGTTAACCACAATGTCGTTCGGCGAGGTGGTGATATTGGTAAATTTCACCTGCATTTCCGAACGCACGTACTCAACTTCCAGCGGATTAATCGCTTTCCAGGCGTCGCTATAGCCTTCAAGCGCCAGCTTTAACATTCGGTTGATGACGCGCTGTTCGGTATGAGTAAACTCGCGACCTTCCACTTTGGTCGGGAAGCGTCCATCGCCGCCAAACAGGTTATCCACGGCGATAAACACCAGGCTCGGCGAGAACACCACCAGCCCTGTGCCGCGCAGCGGTTTAAGGTGGATAAGGTTCAGGTTGGTCGGCACCGGCAGGTTGCGGGCAAATTCATGGTACGGCTGAATGCGGATGGCCCCGACGGTAATGTCCGGGCTACGGCGCAGCAGGTTGAACAGCCCCATACGAAAATGGCGGGCAAAGCGCTCATTAATGATTTCCAGCGCCTGCAAACGTTCGCGCACAACCCGTCGTTGGGTATTCGGATCGTACGGACGAATGTCACTTTCGCCGCTAACACTGGCTGTCGGTTCGTCTTTGACTTCGCTGTCACCATTCAACAGCGCATCAATTTCAGCTTGAGAAAGAATACTATCGCCCATGTCGTTATCGCAGAATAAAAGCGGTATACAGCACGTCGGTGACATCCTGTTTCGGTTGCCCGGCAACAAGCGGGGTGGAAAGTGTGGTTTTAATCTCGGCAATCAGGTTTTTCTTGCCTTCTTCTGTCGCCAGTACGGCAGCATCCTGACGTGAAAACAGTAACAGCAAGCGACTACGGACTTCCGGCAAATACTCACTCAGCCGCGAGCGGGTTGCTTCATCTTTCAGTCGCAGGGTTATGCCGATATAAAGCACGCGATCCGCATCGCCCAAATTGACCGTAAAGGTATCCAGCGCATAGAAGACCGGGGAGGGCACGACGCGTTGCTGCGCTTTGTCGTCAGCGGCAACCTGATGCGAATGCCAGTAGCTGTAACCTGCGCTGGCACAGGCCGCGAGGGTAATGAATACCAGAATCGGGATCCAAAGCGATCGCTTGCTTTTCTTGCTTATCGCGTAATCAGTCATGTGTTGCGGTCTTCCTGTGTCGCTACTGCTTATCGGCTAATTATCCTGCGTCTTGAGCGCAACAAAGCGGGGAAAAGACGCGGATTACGGTGCTACCTCTGACGTTAGGCGAAAATATCAACGCCGCTGTTGCCTGTTACACGCCCTTGTAAAGAGACGGGAACCGGAAGCGTATCGTCGTCTTCCCCCGTCAGAGGTTCATGGTTTGCTGTGCGTTGGCTTTGCTGTTGCTGGGAAGCGGCCTGCTGCTGACCACTAAAGCTTTCGCCACTGATGTTGCTTTGCCCTAACTGAATGCCACTTTCGGCCAGCTGCGTACGCAGTACCGGCAGCGCTGCTTCCAGGGCGGCGCGTACATGCTGATGCGGTGAAACCATCTGGATTTGCGCCTGGTTATCATCCACTTTGAGGGAAATTTGCACTTCACCTAAATCCTGCGGGTGCAGACGCAACTCTGCACTTTGTTGCCCCTGGCGGGTAAACAGCGAAATATGCTGGCTTAATGATTGTTGCCATTCGTGAGAACCCAGCGGTGCACTCAAAACAGGCGCGGCGACGGTGGGCAGTGGCTGTGTCTGGTGTGGAGTGATTAGCGGGCTGGCGGCAGCAGTCACCGGCGAAGGTGTGCTGATGACTTCCGCTTTACTCTGGGCTTCTGCTACCAGCGGTGTTAATGGCTGAGCTGGTGTGCCGGGGGCGTCATCAGGCTGTGCTGTTGTGAGTTGCGCAGAAGTCAGTTTTGTGAAGAGCGTTGGTTTCTCTGCCGGTAACACGGTTGACGGCGCATCAGTCACTTTGGGCGTATTGTCAAAACCCGGCAACATCGCAAAAAGGGCGCTCAGACTTGCGGTGACGTCTTCATTAAGGTCATCCGCTTTTTCGTCTTTTGTCGTATTTTTGTCAGCCACCGCAGCCAACGTCATCGTCTGAGCGGTGGTTAACGGTGTTGATGTGGATTGTTCGTCGTTGATGACAGGAAGTGTTTCATCCACAGGGATCAGTAAATCCGCTTGTTGCGCGTCGGAAACAATATCGCTGACCAGCGGCTCGCCTTTTGTCGTGGGCTTATCTGTTGCCACCAGCAACTGGGGGGCCGCTTTGTCGGTTGTTGTCTCGCCTGCTAATGCTTCGCTCAACAACGCGAGAAAATCTTGTGCAGCATCGCTGGCTTTGCCGCCAGGCAATGTGGTGGTGTCAACGTCGGCGGTAATCAAGGGCGCTAAGCGAATCATTCAGGTTTCCTCATGGCGGCGCGCTGGGCGAACTCATCCATCTTTTTCTGATCGAGGCGGTTTTCTGCAAGCAGTGCCGCAGTGGATTGCCGTTCCTGCAGTGTCTGCCAGGCCTGCAAACGTTGTTTCTTTTCTCGCCAGCTGTTCAGGGCAATGTCAACTTTCTGCGTCCACTGATTAAGTTGCTGGCGATGCTGAGTAATGGCTTTTTCCAGCGTCTGGATAAACTGCTGATAGTTGATCCAGCGGTTGCTGGTCATCCCGGCACTCATATCGCTATTGAGGTTATTGCGATATTCATTCTGATAATCGATCAGCATTTTGAGCTGTTCTTCCGCCTGCTGACATCCGCGACGCATTTCACCCAGCAGGCGAGCGGCATCCTCTACCTCTTTTTCTGCCAGATCTTTCAGGGTCGCCAGCGCACCATGTTCCGCCATCTGCCGTTATCTCCTGGGTTATGACACTGTCGGGAAAATACGCTCCAGCCCCTGGAGAGACGCTTCCCAGTCCGCGCGTTCAAAAATGCCTTGTTGCAAATAGCCCTCCAGCTGCGGCCACAGGGCGATGGCTTTGTCGAGCATAGGATCGCTGCCTTTGGCATACGCGCCGACGCTAACCAGATCGCGGTTACGCTGAAAACTCGACAACAGCTGTTTGAAGGTGCGCACTCGCGCGTAATGTTGCTCACTGATCAACGCCGTCATTGCGCGACTGATCGACGCTTCAATATCGATAGCCGGATAGTGCCCGGCTTCCGCCAGTCGGCGAGACAGCACAATGTGACCGTCGAGGATTGCCCGCGCGGAGTCAGCAATGGGGTCCTGCTGGTCATCGCCTTCGGTGAGCACGGTATAAAACGCGGTAATCGAGCCGCCGCCGCTAATGCCATTACCGGCACGCTCGACCAGTGCCGGTAATTTGGCAAACACCGACGGTGGATAACCTTTAGTGGCAGGTGGTTCGCCAATCGCCAGCGCAATTTCACGCTGGGCCATCGCGTAGCGGGTGAGGGAGTCCATAATCAGCAACACATGCTGACCACGATCGCGAAAATCTTCGGCAATGCGCGTGGCGTAGGCGGCACCCTGCATTCGCAGGAGCGGAGAAACATCCGCCGGAGCGGCAATCACCACTGAGCGTGCACGTCCTTCGGCACCGAGGATATTCTCAATAAAATCTTTTACTTCGCGCCCACGTTCACCAATCAAACCCACGACAATGACATCGGCGCGGGTGTAACGGGCCATCATCCCCAACAGCACACTTTTACCAACGCCGGACCCGGCAAACAGCCCCATACGCTGCCCGCGTCCGACGGTAAGCAGGGCATTGATTGGGCGCACGCCGGTGTCCAGCACATGTTCAATCGGTGTACGTTGCAACGGGTTAAATGGCGGGGTAATCAGCGCACCGGTTTCCGTCGTATCGGGGAAGGGCAGGCCATCGAGCGGTTTACCGCTACCGTCCAGAACACGACCTAATAACGCCGGACCGAGCGGCAACTGCTTGCCGCTTTGCAGCCCTTCTGCCGAAATGTTTTTGGCATATACACGCGCGCCGGGCAGGACACCTTCCACTTCCTCCAGCGGCATTAAAAACAGCCGTTGACCGTTAAAGCCAACGACTTCGCTTTCTACTTCGTGCGTTTCGCTGCCGTTCTGGCGCTCAATGACACAGGTTGCGCCGAGCGGCAATTGTAATCCGGTGGCTTCCAGCACCAGCCCGGTAGCGCGGGTTAATCGCCCATAGCGACGTACCGCAGGCAACTGCGCCATTTTGGCTTCAAAGTTATCCAGCGTGGTTAGCCAGCGAGTCAGGCGCGTGGTCATTACACCACTCCTGGTGCTGCCAGACGGCAGAGTTCTTGCCAGCGGGTGGCGACACTGGCGTCGAGATCGCCTTCATCGGCGGAGACTTTACAGCCGCCAGGATGGAGGGTGGGATCGCCCCGCAAGCGCCAGCCATGCAAACTTAAGGTTGCGCCGAGCATATCATCCACACGTTGCAGATCATCCGGGTGCACGCGCAGCTGTGGTTTACCGCTGAATAACGGTTCTTGCTGCAACAACTGTTGGATCTGTTTGATCAGTGCCGAGTTATCCACTGTTGGCGTCTGACCGATCACCTGACGTGCCGCCTCCAGCGCCATCTGCATCAGGCGCGAAGCTATCACACTATCAAGCGCATCAAGGGTAGTTTGAAATTCGCTGACCAGTTGCTGCATCCGGGCATGAATTGGCGCTTGTTGAGCCTTCGCCTCTGCCAGACCTTGTTCCAGCCCCTGGGCCAGTCCTTCCTGATAGCCCTGTTCGTGACCTTGCTGGCGACCTTCGGCAATCCCCGCCTGATAACCCTGCTCGTGGGCCTGCATTTGCAGTTGCGCCAGTTGCTGCTCAAGGCTGGGTTCGGCCTCTTCAATAATGGTTTCTTCCGACTCGACCATTGGCACAAACTCTGCCGGTGGTGGCGCGAGATCGTCCGGCGTCCAGGTTTTCCACGGCAGATTATCAGACATAGGTATCCTCGCCGCTGCCAATCACCATCTCGCCAGTTTCGGCAAGACGGCGCACAATCAGCAGAATCGCTTTCTGTTCGTTTTCCACCTGCGACAGACGCACCGGACCACGGTTGGCGAGATCGTCGCGCAGAATATCGGCGGCACGCTGCGACATATTGCGCAGGAATTTCTCGCGCAGTGGCTGCTCGGCCCCTTTCAGCGCGATCAACAGCGATTCGGAATCCACTTCCTGCAACAGACGCTGAATGCTGCGATCATCGACATCCACCAGATTCTCGAACAGGAACATCTCGTCGATGATTTTCTGCGCCAGCTCGCCGTCGAATTCACGCACGGCGGTAATAACGGCTTCTTCCTGCTGCGTTTTCATCAGGTTGATAATTTCGGCTGCCGTTCTCACGCCGCCCATTTTGCTGCGCTTGAGATTCTGACCGTCGAGCAAGCCATTCAGTACTTCGGTCAGTTCCGCCAGCGCGGCTGGCTGCACGCCGCCAAAGGTGGCGATACGCAACATCACGTCGTGGCGCAGACGTTCATCGAACAACGCCAGAATATCGGCGGCCTGGGCGCGCTTCAGATGCACCAGAATGGTGGCGATAATTTGCGGATGCTCATCGCGAATCAGATCGGCGGCGCTCTGCGGCTCCATAAAGTTGAGCGTTTCAATACCGCTGGCGGTATCGCGGGTTTCGAGAATATCTTCCAGCAGGCTGGCGGCACGTTCTTCACCCAGAGCTTTGACCAATACCGAACGCAGATAATCGTTGGCGTTGATATTCAGTGCGGCAAACTGTTCAGCTTCTTGCTCAAACTCCGCCAGCACATCGGTTAGCTGCTTGTTGGAGATCTGCGTGACGTTCGCCATTGCAGCGCTCAGGGTTTGCACTTCGCGCTGGGAGAGGTGCTTGAACACCTCTGCCGCCCGGTCTTCGCCAATGGTCATCAGCAGGATGACGCTTTTATCGGTGCCTGTCAGGTTACTCATGATCGTTATTTATCCACTGGCGAATGACCAGCGCCACCACGCGCGGATCGTTATCAGACATTTCACGGATACGCTGGCTCATGACTTCTGCCCCCAGTCGTTGGTTAGCGCGCCGTTGTTGGAGTTGTTCGTCTTTGCTCAGACGGACTTCCACCGCATCTTCCACTTCCTCGCGGGCCTGCGCCTGTTGCTGCACAGCTTTCACCGCCTGGGCGCGACGTGTTAGCTGCGGGCGTACCGCTTTCCGCCACAGCAACCACGCCACCAGCAGTACCAGCAACCAGCGACCGGCAGCCAGCAACTGATCGATAAACGCTTGCTGTTGCCAGAACGGCAGTGCTCCGCCGCTTTCGTCACTGCTATTGAACGGCGAGTTAACAACATTGAGCGAATCACCGCGTTTTTCAGAAAAGCCCATCGCCTCGCGGGTCAGAGCTTCAATTTGCTTCATCTGTTCGTTGCTGAGAGGCAATGGTTTACCGTCTGGCAAGGTTTTGTAATTCACCACAACCGCGACTGACAGACGTTGCACATCGCCCACGTTCATTTTGGTATGACGAATGGTGCGATCGACTTCGTAGTTACTGGTTTCATTCCGCTGTGTGCTACGCGGCCCACTATTGCTGGTGGTGCTCGCCTGCTGCTGGCGGTTATTTTGATTTGCCGGAGGCGTGCTGATTGGTGCGTTATTCGCAGGTGCCGGTTGATTCGACAACGCCCCCGGTACGCCGCCCGGATAACCGGAACCGCTTTGCTCGCTCTCATTAAGCTGGCGTGAACGAAGCGCCGCATGAGATTCATCACCGTTAGGGCGATACTGTTCTTCCGTTTGTTCTTTACTGGCGAAGTCCAGTTGCGCCGTGACCTGGGCGTGAATATTACCGTTACCAACAATAGGCGACAGGATCGCTTCAATACGCCGCTGAATACGGCCTTCGACATCGCTGGCATATTTCAACTGAGCGTCATTAAGATCGCGCCCGCTGGTATTGGACTGGGTTAACAGATGCCCGCCCTGATCCACCAGCGTGACGTTTCCTGGCGGCAGACCAGCAACCGCGCTGGAAACCAGATGTACAATAGCGCTAATTTGCCCTTCATCGAGTGCGCGGCCGGGTAACAGATTTACCGTCACCGATGCAGAAGGGGATTTTTGTTCACGGACGAATAAAGACGGTTTCGGCATTGCCAGATGTACGCGCGCCCCTTTTACCGGGCCTATAGTTTCGATGGTACGAGAAAGCTCGCCTTCCAGCGCCCGCTGATAATTCACCTGTTCGCTGAACTGGCTGATACCAAACTTTTCCTGATCGAGCAGTTCGAAACCGACCGCGCCGCCTTTGGGCAAACCTTGTTGCGCCAGGCGCAGGCGCAGTTCGTGAACTTTATCTGCCGGAACCTCAATAGCGCCGCTGGCTTCGCTGAAGCGGTAAGGAATATTCATTTGCGTCAGTTGGCTGACAATTGCGCCACCATCCTGATCGGAAAGATTGCTGAATAATGTGCGGTAGTCGGGGGCTTTCGCCCACAGGATCAGTGCGACCATGACCGCCACTGCCGCGGAACCGGTAACAATCAATGGAATTTTCGGATTCGCACGCAGGCGATTAAGCCACTCAAGAGATTTTGTCTGGGCTGCAGTCGCATTCATCGCGCACCTCGTGGCTGATTATGGACGGCGTTATTGGCAAAGTGGAACAAGACTCACTCCCGGGTCAGCAAACTCGAAAAATTGACGCTCCCATTATTTGTGCTTTCGTTTTTTTCTATCCGCCAATAAACCCGTTTTTTTGTTGCTATTTAGCGCCTTTGTCTTATTGACTTACTGGTAGGCTTTGCTACCAGAAATTATCCGGGAGACGAAAATGTCAGCGATACAGGGGATTGAAGGGGTTATCAGCCAGTTACAGGCTACGGCGATGAGTGCGCGTGCGCAGGAATCACTGCCGCAACCGACCATTAGTTTTGCCGGGCAGCTGCACGCCGCGCTCGATCGCATAAGCGATACACAAACAGCCGCCCGCACGCAGGCAGAAAAATTCACCCTCGGTGAACCCGGCGTGGCGCTAAACGATGTGATGACCGATATGCAAAAAGCCTCAGTTTCAATGCAAATGGGGATTCAGGTGCGTAATAAGCTGGTGGCGGCGTATCAGGAAGTGATGAGCATGCAGGTGTAGGTTTTGTAACCTGTTGTTGATTACATCCGATCTCACCGCGTGGGGCATGGATGGGACAAACTCACTTAATTTCTGGTTTAAAATGGAAACCTGATTCTGAAAGTTTTCTGCCATCCACGATCCGTAAACGCGATAACATGTTTTGTCTTCGCTTTGCTCCCAGGAAGAGTGAACTCATTCGTTAGCCTGGGGTTCCTTCTGATCATTATTGTTCCTGCCTTTATCTCTTGCCACGCCAGAGCCCCCTGGATACACATACACCAGGATGAAAACGGTGAGTTGTGTTCAAACTGTAGTACAATTCTCTCCAGTATGAACAGGAAAGAATATGCTATGAACCCTTATATTTATCTTGGTGGCGCAATACTTGCAGAGGTCATTGGTACAACCTTAATGAAGTTTTCAGAGGGGTTTACACGGTTATGGCCCTCTGTTGGCACAATTATTTGCTATTGTGCATCATTCTGGTTATTAGCTCAGACGCTGGCTTATATACCTACAGGGATTGCTTATGCTATCTGGTCAGGAGTCGGTATCGTTCTGATTAGTTTGCTTTCCTGGGGATTTTTTGGTCAACGACTGGACCTGCCAGCTATCATAGGCATGATGTTGATTTGTGCCGGTGTGTTAGTCATTAACTTGTTGTCACGAAGTGCACCACATTAAAAAATAATCATCCTTGAGATAACAGGAATCTGATTTGTGCATATTATGGCTAATGTTCGGGGCAACTTTATAATTATGATTGCATTTGCGCGATCATTGCGCCTTTATGCATAATGAGATCAAGGCACATCAAATAAAATAACGATAGGTCACAACAATGAGGTTTTTATGAAAAAACTTATCGTTTCAAGTGTATTGGCATTCATAACATTTTCTGCGCAGGCCGCAGCATTTCAGGTCACTAGTAATGAAATAAAAACAGGAGAGCAACTTACAACACCTCATATATTTTCTGGATTTGGGTGTGAAGGTGGTAATACATCGCCCTCATTAACCTGGTCTGGTGCACCTGAAGGCACCAAAAGCTTTGCCGTAACTGTGTATGATCCAGATGCTCCTACAGGCAGTGGATGGTGGCACTGGACTGTTGCTAATATTCCAGCAACTGTAACATATTTGCCCGCGGATGCAGGAAGACGTGATGGTACAAAACTTCCGACTGGTGCTGTTCAAGGCCGAAATGATTTTGGTTATGCAGGATTTGGTGGAGCATGTCCTCCCAAAGGAGATAAACCCCATCATTACCAGTTTAAAGTATGGGCTCTAAAAACTGATAAGATTCCTGTGGATTCTAATTCCAGCGGAGCGTTAGTTGGTTATATGCTTAATGCCAATAAAATTGCAACCGCTGAGATAACACCAGTTTATGAGATAAAGTAGGGTAAGAGTATGCTGGCAAAAGATAAGACTAACCTAAAGATTGAAGAAATACGGATGCATAAACATCATGAGATTCACAGGGTTAAGCCTCTTATGCCAGCTTTATGTCGTATCCGTCAGGGAAAAAAAGTTATCAATTGGGAGACGCATAGTCTAACTGTTGATAATAATCAGATAATATTATTTCCCTGTGGATATGAATTTTATATTGCGAATTATCCAGAAGCAGGTCTTTATCTTGCAGAAATGCTTTATTATCCCATTGATCTAATTGAAAAGTTTCAAAAATTTTATGCGATAACTGATCAAATTCGTAACACGACAGGTTTCTGCTTACCTCAGAACCCCGAGTTAATATATTGTTGGGAGCAACTAAAAACATCTATTTCCCGAGGCTTCTCAACGCAAATTCAGGAACACTTAGCAATGGGCGTTCTACTTTCATTAGGAGCACATCATGTTAATTGTTTACTTTTATCAGATAGTAAACAATCATTAATAAGTCGTTGTTATAACCTAATGCTATCCGAACCTGGAACAAAATGGACAGCAAACAAGGTAGCGAGATATCTCTACATTTCTGTTTCCACATTGCATCGCCGTCTGGCAAGCGAGGGAGTAAGTTTTCAAAGTATATTGGACGACGTGAGGTTAAATAATGCGTTGTCTGCTATACAAACGACAGTAAAACCCATCAGCGAGATTGCCAGGGAAAATGGTTACAAGTGTCCTTCTCGTTTTACTGAAAGGTTCCATAATCGTTTTAAGATAACACCAAGAGAGCTAAGAAAAGCGTCCAGAGAGTAAAAGTATTTTATGAAGGAGCAACAGCATCGATTTTTATTTTGGAAAATAAATACGGCATACTCAACCTATTGGAGCCTGAACAATCCGGTGACTTCTGCGCTAATCGGGGACGTTTATAAGCACATATAATTGATACTATCTTCCTTCATCACAATTTCAGAAATGCACGTGTGATTTTTTTGCATCCGGCGTTTGGACTATGTGGAGCTCAAAAGTGGGAAAGTTACAAGAGGTTGAGGGGATAATTAAAGGGATGCTTATGACATTAGATATCCGGTTAGGTACGGATATCGTTGTTATTAAATCTAGTTGATACGTTAAGATGCAGCTACTGACAAAATAGCCAGGACTCCACAAAACGCCTTTGTCGTAATACCTGACTGCAATATCTGGTCGATCTCGTCGCAGTAACCTACTCGATACGCCTTTGAGGCTGTTTACCAGACTGGATATCGCCAGTTTGGGAGGATAGTTAATTAACAAATGGACGTGATCTGGTCCGCCATCCATTTCAACCCGTTCAGCTTCAAAATCAGCACATACATTTGAAAAGTAAGTGCGTAGTTTTTCTGTCGCGTCATGGTCAAAAATCTGACGTCGGTATTTAGTAACGAAGACCAGGTGAACATGCTTCAGGAAAACACAATGCCTTCCGCGTCGGATATCGGTTTCTTTTTTCATAGGCCAAAGTATGATTTGGCCCATGAAACGACTACAGGCATTCAAATTCCGGTTAAGACCAGGTGGTCAACAGGAGCGTGAAATGAGGCGCTTCGCAGGCGCATGTCGTTTCGTTTTCAATCGTGCTCTGGCGCTTCAGAATGAGAATCATGAGGCCGGTAATAAATACATCCCTTACGGGAAAATGGCTTCCTGGTTGGTTGAGTGGAAAAATGCCACTGAAACGCAATGGCTTAAAGATTCGCCCTCACAGCCATTGCAACAGTCACTGAAAGACCCTGAGCGGGCTTACAAAAACTTCTTCCGGCTTCGTCACCACGCTCAAATGGTGTGCTTCCTATCGCGGCCATAAAAACAGGTTTTCCGTCAGCACGATAGATAAAATAAGGCTGCTTTTTGTCGCCTTCTTTTTTCCACTCAAACCAGCCATCGGCAAAACAGATTGCCCGACCATGTTGCCAGAGCGGTTTAAACATGTGACTGGTTGCGGCAGTTTCTACGCGGGCGTTAATCAGCGGCGGTTTATCCCACCATCCGGGAGCATATCCCCAGAAAACCGGATCCAGATGAAGGTGTTCATCACGTTCACTGAGCAGAAGGACTTTGGTTCCCGGCGCGACGTTGTATCTGCCAATAGGTTCGGGATCGTAGGGAATATCGCGTTCAATATCTTCCGCGAGAAACGCGAGGTAATCTTCACGCGTTTGGGATTGGGCAAAGCGTCCACACATAGAAACCTCCTGAGGTCACACTGAAAAGAATAGGAGAGGGGGCGGGTTAAATCTATGTGATAGAGAGGCAACGATATTCCCGCTGTGGGCCACAGCGGGAATGAGGGATTACTTCTGAATTAAATAACGAATGGTCGGCCCGTCTTGCTGAATATCCAGCACCGTATAGCCGTGATTACGCGCATCCAGTGGAATATTATTGATCGACTGCGGACAGTCGCTCACCACTTCCAGGATCTCCCCTTTTTTTAACTGCGGCATCGCCTCAAGGGTTGCGACTGCCGGATAAGGGCAGGGTTCACCCACCATATCAAGACGGTAATCAGGAACGATATTTTTCATGCGATCTCCTTAGCAGTCTGCGGTGCCGCACGGCGGAAGAAGCGTTTTTCCCAGCCAATAATCAACATTAGAGCAGCAAACAACAGCAAATATGTCACCAGCAGGCCGCCCATCGGGCCAAAGGTTTTCAGCAGGTTGATTTTGTCCCAGTCGGTGGCCAGCGCCGGAGCGAAATCATCCCAGTAGTACGCCAGAATCGTTGAGCCGATCACGTTGCCCAGACCGACCCACCAGTAGTGCACCTGGCCTTCTACCGCGCGGTACATCCAGCCGGTTTCGCAGCCGCCTGCCAGCACGATGCCAAAACCAAACAGTAAACCACCAATTACCGCGTTTGGTCCCGCCCACATGATTTTGGGTTCAACGCCTAACTGTACGTAACTGAAGATCCCGATGGCACTTACCGCCATACCGATAATGATTGCTTTCGCCATATGGGTACGTCCGGTGATCCACATATCGCGGAACGCCGAAGTAAAGCAGATTTGCGCACGTTCAATCAGTAAACCAAAGCCGACGCCAAACAGCATTGCCAGCCCCAGTTTGGGCTGGTTCATCGCCGTGAGCAGCGCCCAGCCCAGCATGCCGAAAAAGACCAGCATCCCGAGACGAAAACGACGCCGCGCCTGATCCGGTTTTTGCGTCAACGGTGAGGCAGCAGAAACTTTCTGCATTTTCACGGGAATACGGAAGATGGGCAGAAGGGTAAAGCGCGCGCCAAACCATGAACCAATGGCAGTGGCGATGGCAAAGAACCAGGCGTGCAGCGAGAACTGTGGAATTCCGGTAAAGAACGCCGCCAGGTTACAGCCCATTGCCAGACGTGCGCCAAAACCGGCGATAATACCGCCAATGATGGCCTGCATAATGCGGATACGGCTGCGCGGCATGCGCAGTTTGACATTGTTGGCCCACAGCGCTGCGGCAAAACAGCCGCCAAACATACCGAGGATCATCATTCCGTCGATGCGGGTTAATGGCGATCCTTCCAGATGGATAATTTTAAAATAACCCCACTCTTCAGCATGGACGCCGAACAACTGCAGGAGCTGACCGCCCCAACGGGTAAATTCGCCCGTGACTGCCCAAAAGGTGCCAGTGATGCCAAAATAGTAAGTGGAGAGAATACCCGCCGCGATGACCGCGGGGATGGGCGCCCAGAATTTAATCAACCAGGCGTGTTTGAATTGCTGCCATGACATGAATGTAGCCTCTGAACTCAGAAGGTTTGAAACAAGAGTCGCGAATCATACATCATGCAAATTTATTTTCGGGGTAATAATTCACAAAAATAATGGTTAGATCAAATTTCTCTCTGAACCTGGAAAGGCTGGCGACATCAGGGCTTTAATGCCACAATCCTCTTTTCTTCTCATGCAGGACGAATGATGAAAAAACTCGCAATTGCAGGTGCGCTCATGTTGCTGGCGGGCTGTGCCGAAGTCGAAAACTATAACAATGTCGTGAAAACCCCCGCGCCGGACTGGCTGGCGGGCTACTGGCAGACCAAAGGGCCGCAACGTGCGTTGGTCAGTCCGGAAGCGATAGGCAGCCTCATTGTCACTAAAGAGGGCGATACCCTGGATTGCCGTCAGTGGCAGCGGGTGATTGCCGTGCCGGGTAAGTTGACATTGATGTCTGATGATCTCACTAACGTTACCGTAAAACGTGAGCTGTACGAGGTTGAGCGTGACGGTAACACCATTGAGTACGATGGTATGACGATGGAGCGTGTGGATCGCCCGACGGCAGAGTGTGCCGCCGCGCTGGATAAAGCGCCGTTACCGACGCCACTGCCGTAATGAAATCTCCCCGGCTTGCCGCCGGGGATGGATTTAAATCACCTCTTCGATAACCCACACGCTGACGCTGCCGCCGTTGCAAAAGAAGGTCGCTTCGCCGTTTTCGTCTGTCACTACGCTCTCTTGCCGGTTCCCCAGAAAATCACGCCAGGTTTTATTGCCGTAATTCTCTCCCAGATGAATGGTTTTTTCGCCATCATCTCCGTTCGACATGACCACCACGCAGCCGGGATATTCGTCGGTGCCACTGCGGCTAAAGGCAATGCAGTTCGGATGGTCGAAAAATAACGTCTGTACACCGTGGGCGAAACGCTGACGGGCGAGAATTAACTCATCAAGCTGTTCGATTATTGGCATATCTATCGGATAGGTTTGCCCGTCACCACCGACATCTTCGTAATGTGCACCGTAGAGGTCCGGATAGAACACCGAAGGAACGCCATTTTCCCGCAACAAAATTAAGGCATACGCCAGCGGTTTAAACCACGGTTCGACGGGGGCTTCGAGGGCTTGCAACGGTTGGGTGTCGTGGTTGGCAACGAGGGTTACGGCGTGAAAAGGATCGGCTTCCACCAGCGTCCCAGTGAAGATCTGCGTCATGTCGTAGTCGCGACCCATGCGCGATGCTTCATGGAATTTCATCTGCAGCGGCGCATCAAACAGCATGGTTTTGCCTTCCACCTGATCAATATACGTTTGCAGTTTATCGACTTCATGCGACCAGTATTCAGCCACAATAAACAACGGCTTTGGCGCAACTTCCTGTACGTGTTCGATCCACTCTTTATAAAACCATGCCGGAATATGTTTGACCGCATCAAGACGAAAGCCGTCGCATTGCGTTTGTTCCATCACCCAGCGCGCCCAGTATTTAATCTCTTCCGTCACGGCATGATTGCGAAAATCGATATTCTCCCCCATCAGATAATCGAAATTACCGAGTTCATCATCAACCTGATCGTTCCAGCCTTCTCCGGTATAGTCGTTAACAATTTTAAAAATGCCATCTTCATCAGGGTTTTCGATATGGTCGATACCGCTAAAACATTTGAAATCCCAGATAAACTGCGAGTATTGCCCGGCACGAGCGGGGAAGGTGTAACGCGTCCAGCCTTCACACTCAATGATTTCTTCGTCAATTTGCGTACGGTCATCAGCATTTACACGCTGCACGCGAATAGCTTCTTTTTCATCCGCGCCCATTTTGTGGTTGACTACCACGTCCAGCAGCACCGCAATGTCATTACGTTTCAGGGCGTCAATGGCGGCCAGCAGTTGTGCTTTATCACCATATTTAGTAGGGATGCTGCCTTTCTGATCAAACTCACCTAGATCAAATAAATCATAGGAGTCGTAGCCGACCGAATAGCCGCCCGATGCGCCTTTATAGGCGGGCGGCAACCAGACCATATTGATACCAATATCATTAAAACCGTCTGCGCGCTCGGCCAGTTCAGGCCAGAGCTTACCGCCTTCCGGGTAATACCAGTGAAAACATTGTAACAGCGTGGGATTACGCATTCTTCGACTCCATTCAAGGGGAATATTAGAAGCGTAGCCGTAATCGGATTATTCGCGAGCCATCGGCTCATTAAGATTCAAAAGAGGTTATCCTGCGGAGCCAGCACAAAGCCGCCCTGATCGCCATAGGCACTTAACACCGATTTTTGCACCGATGACTGACCGACCAGTTTCGCCAGTTCATCCATCCGAATCTGTAATAACTGTTTTACCTTGCTTTCGTTGTCGAGAATCAGGCGCAGCATCGGGCGGAGCTGCTCCTGCATCGTAGTGGACGGGGCAACCTCTTCAGTCAGGTGTGCGATCTCCTGCACCGCATTCACATACGCCATTTCGCTGGCGATGAGTTCGTCCCATTGTTCTTCCGTTGCCAGGCGTAACATGAGCTGGCTTTTTTCGACGAGTTGTTGCCAGGCGAAATACAAATGCGGTGCATTGTTCATCAGACTGGGTCCTGAATCAAAGAAGGGGAGAGTAAAGACTCTTTCCAGGCATCGGCAATATTGCGCATTAATGCTTCCACTTCTTCGACTGCGGAGACATCGTTACGTAAATTGGCTTGCAGCAAGCGCCTGACCATATAGCTATAAAGAGCAATCAAGTTTTGGGTTAATTCGTCTTTGCTCTCTTCATCAAGACTCACCCGCAGTCCGTTCTCAATGATGTTGATCGCTTTTGATAAAGAGACGCCTTTGCCTTGCTGATTGTTGTCCTGCATAAACAGGCGCGCTCTAACCAGTGCGCTCAGCACTCCATCAAATAGCATGGTGACCAGCTGCTGTTGGCTGGCGCTCATTACGGCGCTTTCGACGCCAATTTGTGCATAGGCCTGGGTGCCTTTTGCCGCGTACATAGTCTCTCCTGAAGATTATTTCGAGTTGCTATTTGAGGTGTCGAACTGCTGTGTCAGATAGCTACTAGTGGAGTTCAGCGAGTTCATTAACACATCTAATTGGGTGAACTGGGCTTTATAGCGCGTCATTAAGGTATCGATACGTTCACTGGCTGCGTTGTACTGGTCGGTCAAATTATTCAGCGTTTTGCTGACGCCATCTTTTGCTGCCTGGATTATCCCGGTGGAAGAGAGCCAACTGGTCAGGTTGTTACTAATGCCGGTGGTTACCCCAGTACTTTTGCCGTCACCTATAAACATTTCACCGATACCAGCGGCATCATTTTTTAGCGCCGTTTGCAGTTTGTCGGTCGCGATTTCCAGCTTGCCGGTACTGGCATCGCTGGTAATGCCAATCTGTGCCAGCGTTTTATAGTTTGAACTGCTGTGAGTATTGGCGAGCAAGGTTTTAAGCTGAGTCTGGATGGTACGCAGTGTGGAGTCACCGAGTAATGCGCCATTACTGGAGTCCTGACTTTCAGCTCCGGCATCGACAGCGGTGTATTTGGTTAAGCTGCTGAATGTATCCTGCAATGTGTTATAGGCATCCACCCACGCTTTAACCGCATTTTCAGCTTTGGATGTGTCTTTACTGATGGTCAGTGTCTGATTACCGGTGGTGACGTCATTCAGGTTGAGGGTGATATCTTCCAGTGAGTCGCTGATAGTGTTACTGCTGTTTTCAATCTCAACGTTATTGACTGTCAGTTTGGCGTTTTGCGCGGTGACGCTTTCAATCATGCCATTGCTGCTATCACCCGGCGTTCCGTTGTAACCCATAAAACTTTCCAGGGCGCTGTCGCCGCTGACGCTAAGTTTCATAGCGTTATTGCTGCCCGTATCGTTAGCGGTGATGGACAGACGATATTCGCCGTTTCCCACATTGATGATACTGGCGCTGACACCAGCTTTGGCGTTGTTAATGGCATCGCGAATGCCGGAAAGTGACGAGTTACCCGCGCTGATATCAATCGTGACCGGATCTTTACCGCCGCCTTGTTGGATGGTCAGTACGCTATCGCTGGTGGCGATGGCGGCTTTACTGTCTTTTTGACTATTTTTTGTTGTCAGCGTCTGTGCCTGCGCCAGTTGGCTAACGCTAATGGTGTATTTCCCAGCAATCGCGCTGCCCGTGGTGGTGGCGCTGAAAGCCGATGAACTGCTGGTGGTTGAGGTGGCGGTAAATAAATCGGCTTTATTCAGTGCTGTGTTGGCTGTCTGGAAACTCTCTAGTGCACTTTTCAGCGTCCCGTAGGCGCTCAGTTTCGCGGTGTAAGAGCTTTGCTGTTTTGATATCGGCGTCAGGGTAGATTTTTCTGCCGCCTCCAGACTGTCAAGGATGCTGCTTAAGTCCAGCCCCGACCCAACCCCAAGCGTTGAAATACTAGCCATATAGTTTCCTTAATCATGCGACGTGTATAGAACGAATACCGGGGTTATCGGCGTAAGCGGGGTAAAGTTTACGATTTATTTTTTGCCTTAATGGCACGAACAGCAACGAGGAAGGGGAGTATTTCGACCGCTAGAAAAAAATTCTAAAGGTTGTGAGTGACCAGACGATAACAGGGTTGACGGCGACGAAGCCGAAGGGTGGAAGCCCAATACTTAAACCGTAGACTTGAAAACAGGAAAATGAATTATGGCACAAGTCATTAATACCAACAGCCTCTCGCTGATCACTCAGAACAACATCAACAAAAACCAGTCTGCGCTGTCGACTTCTATCGAGCGCCTCTCTTCTGGTCTGCGTATTAACAGCGCTAAAGATGACGCCGCGGGCCAGGCGATTGCTAACCGCTTTACTTCTAACATCAAAGGTCTGACTCAGGCCGCACGTAACGCCAACGACGGTATTTCTCTGGCGCAGACGGCTGAAGGCGCGCTGTCAGAGATTAACAACAACTTGCAGCGTATTCGTGAACTGACCGTTCAGGCCTCTACCGGCACGAACTCTGATTCCGACCTGTCTTCTATTCAGGACGAAATCAAATCCCGTCTTGATGAAATTGACCGTGTATCTGGTCAGACCCAGTTCAACGGTGTGAACGTGCTGTCGAAAAACGATTCGATGAAGATTCAGATTGGTGCCAATGATAACCAGACGATCAGCATTGGCTTGCAACAAATCGACAGTACCACTTTGAATCTGAAAGGATTTACCGTGTCCGGCATGGCGGATTTCAGCGCGGCGAAACTGACGGCTGCTGATGGTACAGCAATTGCTGCTGCGGATGTCAAGGATGCTGGGGGTAAACAAGTCAATTTACTGTCTTACACTGACACCGCGTCTAACAGTACTAAATATGCGGTCGTTGATTCTGCAACCGGTAAATACATGGAAGCCACTGTAGTCATTACCGGTACGGCGGCGGCGGGGACCGTTGGTGGCGCGGGAGGGGCGGGGCTGCGGTAC